>Ga0255763_1000046_pt1 | contig 111807 bp, 70 predicted proteins | sample 041ome_2_FD_179963 | JGI IMG/M metagenome (GOLD analysis project Ga0255763, IMG submission 179963) | Coastal salt marsh microbial communities from the Groves Creek Marsh, Skidaway Island, Georgia - 041406US metaG (version 2) | ecosystem: Environmental > Aquatic > Marine > Intertidal zone > Salt...
TTTTGGTGGAAGGTTTGAGAAGCAAGTGGATGCCTGGGAAGACATCAGAGCAGTCCTGAAAGAACGACGAACGCGGAGGAGGGAAGACATCGACAAAAGCCCGCGCAATTCATGCTACGTTTGGTGCCAAGGTACTTGGTACTTACACTGCTAATCTAATAATTTCAATCTACTAATTATCGCGCAACCTAATCTCGACCTCGTTGTCGTTGCAACGCGTCTCTCAGTCTATCGTTTTGGAAGTCGCCGTTGTTTTCGTCGCCGCGGAATAACGTCGCGAAGAACGCGCGCATCATCCCAATCGCGCCTGGATCATTCCCTCGGCCGTGCGTTTCCGCGATGTTTCGCAGCTCCTCTTCCGGTATTCCGTTCTCTTGCCACTCGGCATTATCTCTGCCAGCGAAGCGCTCGAACGCATCCGCGATGAGCGCTCGGTCGTTCAACTCTATCGCGGCTTGGCGGTTGTTTTCGTTTCTATTGCGTCGTTGCGGCGCCGGTGCTAAGAATGGATTCTCGTCGTCCTCCGGGAGTTGTCTTTTTACGACGTCTTGATAGTCCTCGAAAGAGACGTGAGAAAACATGCTCGCGACATTCTTCCCTTCTCTATCATCGATGTTTGCGATTCGCGTCATATGCCACGTCACAGAGTTCAGTTCCGCGTAGATTTTGTCGCGCTCGCCTTCCTCCTGCTTCCATTCCTCGCTATTCGTGGGCCTATTCAAAATAACATTCATCCGCTCATACTCGTCGCAGACGCTTTGGGCAATAGCTTTCATCCAGGACAGAATTCGCTCCGGTCTCCACAAATAATGATGTCTCTCCGCGAAGAGTTTGCACGAGAATTCATAGTTTGCGTTATTGGCAGCGCTGTTATTCTTTGTCGTCTTTTCAAAGTACTCTGAGCGCTCCATAATTTCAAACCATTCCACGTCTCTCGTCTTCAAATCGAGCTTTTCGACTAAAAAGTGTAAAGCTAACGGGTGTTGCATGATCGCCTGACGCATAGCTTCGTCGGCTTTGCTTGACTTTGTCTTGCTCTGTTCGTCTTGCAATTTTAAACACATCGCGTAAGAGTACGCAAAGTTTGGTCGATACCACATATCGAACGGCGACAAGCGTCGTTCTAAAATTGACGAGAGGAACTCTTCCAACCACTCCAAATTGTTTTCGGATCGAAGAGCCGCGTAATCGATGATGAAGCCGACGCAAAAATAATCTTTCGGCTCGACGCTGAAGAGCATTTTGGAAACCTCCAACGCGGCGTTGTAGCAGCCTCTTCGAGTCAACGAACATGTCTGCTTGAACAACGCTTTTAAAAACGTCTTCTCCCTCGATTGGTCCCAAAGCTCTATCGCTTCTTCTAATTTCTCGCGCTGCTCGCTCAATTCATCCGTCACGTCAAAAATGCTCTCGTCTTCATCTTCGTCGTCGTCGATGAACACTTTCCCCGGCGGATCGATGGGAATCCTCGCCGTCCCTTTCTTCACGTCTGCAATGAAGTCTTTATGAAACGATTTCTCAAACGCCGCTAAGCACTGTTCGATGGCGTCTGATCCTTTATCGGCATCGCCGACGACCATGTGGACGTCGCTAATAGCTAATAAAGACTCCGCGTGCAAAGGATATTTTATCAAGAGGTGCGATATCGCTCTCGGATCGTGCGTCTCCCTCGCTCTCTCAAACAACTCGTTCGCGTCTTCATACGCCGCACCAGTTGAAAACTGGTAATACGAAGTAACCCCATCGCCATCATTGTACGCTAAATCACCTCTAAACTTCTCCTCCACGCTTTTCGTCTTCTTCATCGCCAGCCCAATCGCGCGCGATTTGTTCGACCATCCGCTCTTCGGCCTCGCGAAGATGCTACTGCCGCTACCGCCGCTCAACTCTCCTCCGTTCGCACTCGACGACGCCGCCATCCCCGCCGGACTGAACATCCGTCTCAGCTCATCTTCCGCTTTCAGTTTTCGCACGTCGCACGCCAACAACTCGTCGTATCGTCTCGATTTTGCCGCCGTCGTCGTCTTCGCAGCCTCTCCCGCTTCTTCTTCTTCTCTCGTCTTTGGCGCTTCGAGCATTCCAATATCTTTCAACGCAGCCGCGAGTTCATCATCGTCTTCTTCTTCTCCTTCGTCTTCCGCTTTCTTCTTGCTCTTTTTCTTCTTGCTCCTCTTGGTATTCTTCTTCTTCTTCGTTTCTTCTCGCGCTGCGCTTTCTTTCTCTTCTTTCTCTTCTTCTTCTTCTTCTTCTTCTTCTTCTTCTTCTTCTTCCTCGCCGTCGTCCATCATCGTCAAAAATGCCGCGAACGCGCTCTTCGTCGGAACCACGACATCTTCTTCCTCTTCTTCTTCTTCTTCTTCTTCTTCTTCTTCTTCCTCCTCCTCCTGCTTCTGCTGCTGTTGCAAGCGTCGCAGCGCTCTCGACGACATGATGTGTGTGTGTCTCTCTCTCTCTTTTATTTTGTGGTCCAGAAGAGAAGAAGTTGCCTCTTCGAATTGGAAAAAAAACAAATTTATCCACACTCTTACCTTTATAAAAAGTTTCTTTGCGCGCGCGCGAGAAAGAGAGAGAGAAAGCAACCACACGACAGGCAACAACAAGAAGAGTCATGTCTGCCATGAGCACCACCGCGACTATTTCTACGGCGAGAACGTCTCGATTCATGAGCGGGAAATCTTCCTTGAAGAAGATGACGATTCAGAAGACTTCTACACGTCACGACGACGCTTCCCAGCTCTTCACGTTCCCTTCTCCAGCGAACAACAACAAAACGAGAAGAGATCGAGGACAATCTCTGGTCGTTTCGGCGAACTTGTTCTCGAGGTTTACTCGCGTCGTGTCGTCGTACGCGAACGCGTTGATCACGGCGGCGGAGGATCCGGAAAAAATCTTGGACCAAACCGTGAATGAAATGAACTCGGACTTGATCAAGATGAGACAAGCCACGGCGCAAGTGATGGCGTCGCAGAAGCAATTGGAGAACAAATATAACGCGGCACAAAAGACCGCGGACGATTGGTATAAGCGAGCGCAGTTGGCGATTGAAAAAGGCGACGATGATTTAGCGAGAGAAGCGTTGACCAGACGCAAATCGTACCAAGAGAACGCCGACGGGATGAAGGAAAATTTGCTTCAGCAGAAGGAAGCGGTGGAGAAGTTGGTGGCGAATACCAGAGTGTTGGAAACGAAGATGGCGGAGGCCAAGGCGAAGAAGGATACCTTGAAAGCGCGAGCGGCGAGCGCGAAGACGAATAAAGCGGTCGCGGATATGGTTCAAGGCGTGAGCACTTCGAGCGCGCTGAGCGCGTTTGAGAGAATGGAAGAGAAGGTGTTAGCGGCGGAAGCTGAGGCTGAAGCGGTGGGGGTGTTGACCGCGTCGGACGCGTTGGAAGAGCAGTTTAAAATGTTGGAATCCGGGAGCGTTGAAGACGAGTTGGCCGCCATGAAGGGGTTGAAGAGCGGAAGTGGGGGCGGTTCGTTGCCGGAGGGGAGACCGGTGAGCGACGCCATCGAGAGCGAGTTGGAAGCGCTTCGAAAGAAGAGTCAAGAATAAGTAACGAAACTTGAACCGCCCGCGCTTTTTACGAAAACGAACAACCGTTATGTGAGTGAAGAAAAACCATTAACAACGTTTTATATATAAACATTCTTTGTGCTATTACTACATACATACGTGCATTGGTCGACGCATCGAAAAGTGTAAAATCCATTTTCTTCTTTCTTTTCTGCTCCTCATAAAAAAATGCGCACTTCCACCTGCTGCGCGCTCGTCGCCATCTCCGCTTTGAGAGTGCGCGGTGGTGCGTCGGGGAGAAACGTCGTCGCGTTTTCAAGAATCGATGATAGTGGTTCTACTTTTGCGTCGTCGTCGTCGTCGTCGTCGTCTGCTCGATGCTACCGATGCCATCGAAGAAACAAATCGCGCGCGTCTTCTTCTTCTGCTCGTTTTGCCGGCGCAACGAACGTCAACGCGGAGAACGAAAAAGGCGCCGTCCTCTTCCTTTCCTTCGTGCCTTTATCTCCCACCACGTCCGCAGCTGGAGTGCGCACTCGCGATTTGATGGAAGGATTTATTAAAGCCGGTTACTCCGACATTCACTACGTCTGCGCGTCCAAAATGGACGAGAGCGAGAACGGAGTGGTGAACAAACCGTTGCTGGAGAAAGGGGTGAAGTTTTACGCGAACGTGATACCGAATCGAGAGGATTTGTTCAAAAGCGTTTTAGAAGAGTGCGAGAAAAGAAATCCAATCGATGTGGTCGTTTTCGATCGTTTTTTAGCGGAAGAGGCGTACTCGTTTCGGGTGCGAGAGATGTGCTCGGACGCTTTGCGCGTGTTGGATATGCAGGATTGTCACGCGTTGAGGCGAGAGAGAGCGAGGATTGTGAATTTGGAAGGTAGTAGTGGTAGAAGTAGTAGTGCGAGTAGTGATGGTATCGATAGCAGTGGTAGCAACGCGATAGAAAAAGCGATAAACGCGAAACCGAAAGCTTCGGACGACGATTTTGCGCGAGAGATTAGCTCTATTTTCCGCTCAGATTTGACGTTAGTTTGTTCGTCGGCGGAGTTGGAGTTGCTGCACGCGGCGTGCGGCGTGCCAAAAGAGAAGTTGTGTTTGGCGCCATTTTTTGAAACGATCGATACAGAGAGTAAGATTAAACCGTACGCGGAGAGAGAAGACGTGTTCGTTTCTATTGGCACGTTTAATCACGCGCCAAACGTCGACGGATTGAGATATTTAAAGAAAGAAATTTGGCCTCTTATTCGAGCACAATTACCAAACGCAGAATTTCACGCCTACGGAGCGACGTGTTTACCGAAACACATCGATGAATTAAACGACACGAAGAGCGGCTTCTTAGTCAAAGGATTTTGCGAAGATATTGGTGAAACGCTAGGAAGAGCAAAAGTGTTACTCGCGCCGTTGCGATTCGGTGCCGGAATTAAAGGGAAAATTATCGAAGGTTTCAAATACGGCACACCGGTGATAACGACACCGATTGGCGGCGAAGGAATTGGTGTGCTCGGTGTATTTGAGAAAGGATACGATAACATGGACGATATCAAATTAAACTGGGGCGGTCGATTCGATTGCTCAACTCCGGAGGCGTTCGCGTCTGCAGCCGTAGACTCGTTCACGAACGAATCGCTTTGGACGAAGCAATCCAAACGCGGCGTCGAGTTACGAAGCGAACTCTTCGATAAAGAAAAAACAATTCCTCCAATACTCGAAACGATTGCAAATAGACGTGAAAACTTACCGACGATCCGAAATCAGGATTTCATAGGTGCCTCGTTTTGGCATCAGTCGAATCGCTCGACGGATTTCTTCTCGAGATGGATCGAATTGAAAGAGACAGCGGGTAAAAAAGAAGCCTCGTAAAATCACATGTTTTTAATATATATCGTATGTCGTTAACAACAGTTTAAATGTTTGTCTACTTTTCCAAGCCGAGCGGACACAGCTGGTTGTTCTTTACCGATTGCAATTGCATTTTACTTCCGAACAAATCGCGAATGTTGTCAATGCCGAACATAATCATCGTCGGTCGTTCTAAACTTAACCCCCACGCGATTACGTTGACGTCTTCCGGTAAACCCATCGGCAACAACATTTCCGGTCTGAACATGCCGGAGTTTCCGACTTCGACCCATTTGCCTAACATCGGGTGGAACGCGAAAATTTCCATACTCGGCTCCGTGTACGGATTGAACGCAGGTTTGAATCTAACTTGGGTCATTCCCAACTGCGCGAAAAACTGCCTAATTACCCCAATCAAATCTCCTAAAGTCAAACCTTTATCGCAGACAACCCCTTCGACTTGGTGAAACTCCGCCAAGTGCGTTCGGTCCACCGCTTCGTTCCTGAACACGCGATCAATGCTAAAAAGTTTACACGGCTTAAACCCATCCTCTGCTAATTTATGTAACATTCTCGCCGATACCGCCGTGGTATGCGTTCTCAAAATGTTCTTATCCGCCTCTTCTCTTTTCCACGCGTAGTTATGACCAACCGATCCGTGACCGCCAACCTCGTGCATTTTCTTAACCTTCTCCACGTAATCTTCCGGTGCAAAGTTCGCCTTTGCCGGCGTCTTCATAAAAAAGGTATCGTGTGCATCCCTCGCTGGGTGCTGTTGCGGTTGAATCAACGTATCAAAGTTCCAAAAACCAGACTCGACAAAATTGTTCGTCGGCATCTCGCTAAACCCGAGCTGTAAGAAAATCTCGCGAAACGCTCTTCTCACTTTCAACAACGGGTGCACGTGACCGCTCGCTGGAATATTCCCAGCTCCCGGGACGAGCGTGTACTCCTTAAACGCTGCCGACTTCCACGCCCCGCTCGCCAACATCTCCTTCGTCAAATCGTGTTCCAACTTTTTCCTCTCCAACGCGAACTCCGGCCCTCGACTCACCGAATATTCCTTCCACGTCTCCACCTTGGCCAACTTTCTCTTCTTAATCAACACGTCCAACTCTTTCGCCGGCACCTCCTCTTTCTTCCCTTCCTTAATCAGCGTCAAATACTTTTGGCACGCGTCCGTGATCTCTTCCACTTTCAAAACGACTGAATTCGTCGCCTTATCCATCGCCAACCATTTTTGCTGCATCGCTTGCTTAAAGCCCACCTCGGAAATCGCCTTCTCCAGCTTCTTAAACTCCGGCAAAGGCACGCCACCCCCGCCCTTCGATTTCACGAACGCGAACGCTCTGGCTTCTGGACTCCCTTCCTCGATAAAACTCAGCGCTTCCTCGGTTAAATTCAGCCTGCTCTTGTCCGTCTCCGAAAAGATCACCATGTTCGAGGCGGCTAAAGATTTGATGATGCCGACGATGTGTTTCGGATCGGCGGCGTGTTTCGACGCAAACGCCGCGGAATCCACGCCCGTTTTCGTCGATTCAACCTCCAAAAGCAGTCGCTTCTCTAACTCTTTCTCCGTTAACGGTGTCGTCGTCGTCGAGGACGCTTTCTTCTTCTCATCTTCAACGACAGAGGTGTTATTATTATTATTCGCGGTGTTGTCGTCGTTTCCGATTTTCGAAGCCTCTCGCAAAGCTTTTTGGAGTTGCTCGATTTCGAGCCTCAGCGCGACGTTTTCCTTCGCGATCGGGTCGTCCTGGGATTGTTTCGCGCCCATAATGTTTGGTTGTTACTTTTGTTGTTGCTCTCTTCTCTCTCTTCTTTACGAGTGCAGTGCAGTGCGCGCGTGGGTCCGTATATAGTGTGGATACGACAAAGATATCTCTCGGGAAAAACTGACGCGAGAAGACCTTGGGTCCGCACAAATATACACACACGGCGCCCGGCTTTTATAATACACATACATGCGCGCGATTTTTACATCGTTAGATGCACAATTTGAGAGCGCGAGGACAATCTCCGCGCGATACTAACATCAACACTCATCACGCGATAAACAACAGAGCGGACGAGGAAGGAAACAATAATAGCATCATCGCGAACAATTCTTCGCCGCGAGGAGGAGGGGAATCGCACCACCACCGATTGCAATTCAGACAAACGACGACGAATACTACTAATAATAGCAACATTACCAATAGATTTTTATCCATGTTCTCCTCCTCCACCTCCTCGTCTTCCTCCTCCTCGGTGTTCTCGACGCTTTTAAACGCGAACACGACGATTGGACAGCGCGTTTTGGTCGCCTTGGCGGTTCTTTTTACGCTGTTCTTGTACCTCGGGAGGAGCGAGGATGCGAACGGCAGCGGGAGCAGTTTTGGTGGTGGTGGGATCGATTCTTCTTTCAGACGCGAAGCGGCGAAGGCGGTGTCGAAACCGGGGGATTCTTCAAAATCGCACGTGCTGGTGACCGGTGGCGCTGGGTTTATAGGATCGCACGGGACGTTGAAATTAATCGAGGAAGGACACGTGGTGACGATTGTGGATAATTTAAGTCGAGGGAACGAAGGCGCGCTGCGAGCGCTGAAGAAGGAGATTGGGAAGTTAGGGAAGCCGCGAAGATCGCTGCGGGTGATACATGGAGATTTGGCAGATGCGAACGTTTTGAACGCGGCGTTCGATACGTCGCCGAAAGTGGATAAGGTTATTCATTTTGCCGCGGTTGCGTACGTCGGGGAAAGCATGGCGGATCCGAACAAGTATTATAAAAACGTGACGAGTAACACGGCGACGCTGTTACAAGCGATGGATAGATTTAAAGTGAATGAGTTGATTTATTCGAGCACGTGCGCGACGTACGGGAATCCAGACGTACTGCCGATTACCGAGAAAACGCCGACGTTGCCGATTAATCCGTACGGGAAGTCGAAATTGTATGCGGAGGAGGCGATTAGGGATTACGCGTTTGCCAATCCAGAGTTTAGAGCGGTGATTTTGAGGTATTTCAATGTTTTTGGATCCGATCCGAAAGGACGTTTGGGAGAGTATCCCAGGCCGGAGTTGAGGAGACACGGAAGAATATCCGGCGCGTGCTTTGACGCGGCGTTAGGAAATATCGAGCATTTGCTGGTGATGGGCACGAACCACGACACCAGAGACGGGACGTGCGTGAGAGATTTTATTCACGTGACGGATTTAATCGACGCACATATTTTAGCCATGGAAAAAGCGACGGCAAATCCACCGAGTTTGTACAACGTTGGAACAGGGAGAGGCGTGAGTGTGAAAGAGTTTGTGAACGCGTGCAAAAAAGTGACGAAGGTGCCGATTAAAGTGGTGGAGCAGAAAGAGGCGAGGCCGGGAGATTACGCCGAAGTGTACGCGAATGTCGATAAAATCGAGGAAGAGTTGGGGTGGAAAGCCAGGTACGTGGATTTAGAAGAGAGTCTCGGGCACGCGTGGAAATGGAGGAAGAAGCATCCGAACGGGTACTGATAGAGAGTTTATAATATAAACGTACATGTTTTTATAGTCAAATGATAATAAATTGTCGTGTTGTCGTTTTAATGATGAGTTGGTGATACCAGTAGTTAATAATACGAAAAAAGACGACGCGATAGCGATCACGTGTGTATCTTCTTGCCGTTTATTTTCACCTTTCCTTTTTCCATACCACCCATCGCCGCGAAGACTCTCGACTTTTCCGAAATGCCTTCTTCTCTCTTTCTATACTTTTCGCTCGCCACCGTTTCTCTCCAATATCCGGGCATCATCAAATCCACGCACTTCTTCGCCACTCCCCATCGGTCTCTGGCTAACACCGCTTTTTCGTTTAACGGTTCGTACCTCGCGTGATCTCTGATAGACGTGTTTTGCATTTTCTTCCACATGCCTTCGGCTTGTTTCAAAACTTTATTCAAATACGCGCCCGCCGCGGCTCGATCGCACATGTCGTTCACGACCACCGCCTCCACGCACTGTCGTAATTCATCGTCCGCATCCAATTTTCTCTGCAAGTGCGCTCCTTTAGACACCTTTCCCGCCGCGTGAACAAACGAATCCTTCCCTATCTTTGCCTTATCTTCTCTTAAATGTCGTATTTGTCGATCCGACAAAAATCCCGCCTTGACCGCGTCCACATTACAGTCGTCGGAGCCGACTTGACTGCCTCCTAACATCGCGTTCATCACCTTCCTTTGAAACGGCGTCAAACTCTTATCCATCTTCCCTCTCTCTTCAGGCGACATCCCTCCCAACAAGGCTTCATCGACTGCTTTCGTGCTATCGCCCTGCAAAATCGGCGCCGGCGGTGCCTCAACTATACTCTTTCGTCGCTCGTACTCCTTCATGAGTTCCGCGTTTTCGCTGTTGTTGTTTGCGAGAGAAGAGAGAGAGAAGAATGAACATCATATCATCGCGAGTAAAGAAGACTGCGATGCTTTCGAAAACGCGACGGCAAACGCGAACGCCGCGAAGCACAAAAAAAAAAGAAATGCGAATCTCGTCGCGCACCTGTCCTTATACAGCCAATTCTGCTCCTCTTCTCTCGTCGGCACGTGTTTATACGTGGGCAGATCCTTCCTCTCCGTGCTCCCTGGATTATACTTTTCCAACAACGCTTTGTTCGAGTCCCAATTCTCGTCGTAAATCGGTTGGTTGTTCACGGCGTCCCACCCTACGATTTTATCGTCCATGTACGCGGCGTCGAGCGGTTCATCTCGCGCATTATTCGCGGCGCGGTTCTTCGGGCTGAGCATGGAAAATTTCGACTTTATCCCCGTCGTGAAATCCGGGACGCGAATGGCGCACACTTCGTCGTTCGCGAGGAGGACGGAAAGAACGAAGACGACGACGATCGGGCACGAAAACGGCGACGATCGAAGAAGAGACATAATATCGCGCCGCCTCGCGGTTTGTTTGCTCGGTTTCTTCTGCGTTGATTACGACGCGGGTGATCCAGGAGGATGTGTATCAAGAGCTCTCTTTGGATGAGAGAGAGCGGCCAAAAAGTGGCGAATTTTAAACTCTAGAGTGTTGACATTTTACTACAAATACTAAAACTAATATACAAACTAAACTACGAAGACGCGCGACGAACGTCGCTCAACATCTCCCGAAACATCCCGACGTACTTTTCAACTGTCGCGTCGGGTTTCCAGTCGTCTAAATCACCAGACTCTTTAAATATTTGGTCCTTTCTGGCGTCAAATTTAGTCTCCTCTCGACAGAGATTGAGCGCGCGGAGACGCGCTTCGCGAACGCGTTGGACGAGGAGCGAAAAGGGAGGCGAAGAAGACGAAGACGAAGACGTCGTGGTCGTCGTCGTCGTCGCACTCGTCGAGGAAGATTTCATCTCTCTCATGAACTCAGAGGTGAGTTTTCTGGTTTGGACGTCGACGTCGTGGACTATGTTGGCGGCGGTGATGACGCGGTCGGTGGCGGAGCGTTCGCGTTTGAGTTTGAGTAAATCGAGCTCGTCTTTGCGTCGAGGCGTTTCGTCGGCGAGCCATCGCGCGTAGATTTCGTCGAGGAGCGATTCGCAAAATGCCGCGTATTCTATTTCTTTTTCGTCGCTATTGCCACTACTAACATTGCTACCTTTCTGCGGCGGCTTCACTACTAAATAATTCTTATCGAACGCCTCGTCCGCGTCGTACCCGCCTTTCCCCGGCGCATCGAACGCCGCCTTCAACCGCTCAAACGCCTCTCGCGGCACCTTCAACACGTCCCCATCTTCCCTCCTACTGTTCCTCTCCCAGCACTCTTTCTCGTCCACGTCCACGTGTACCACCACAAACGCCGCTCTGAACTCTCTCGCGTACCGATACGCCTCTCGTCGCATCGATTTATAATGCATCGTATCGTCCAGAATCACGCAGCGGTGACGCTTCCTCTCTTCTTCTTCCTCTTCTTCTTCATCCATCACATCTCTCAGCGCTCGAAAACACGCCTCTCTCGCGCTCTTCCAACTCTCCGGTTCAAACTTACTCGTCTTTGAGCGCTCGTACGCTTTTTTCTCGTGCAAGTCGAACCGTAAAACCTCCGTCGGGATGCCGTTCGTGCGCATCGTTCGCGCCAGTTGCCTCGACAGCGTCGTCTTCCCGCTTCCGGGTAAGCCGCAGAGGAGGAGCATCAACGGAGACGGACGGTCGATGTATTTAGGATTACTGATGGTTTCGTCGTCGAGCGATAACAACGCCGACTCTAAATCTTCGACGGAGAACGACGACGAGGACGACGGGTTGTTGTTCGTGGTGGTGGTGTTTTCGTCGTCGGAGTTATCGTCCTTCATCTCTCTCTGTCTATCGCGCGCGCTCACAATGAGGGAATTCAGTTGCAAAAGTCTCTCCATTTTTAGCGCGCACGTATACGCATAAAAGCGTCTCTCTGTCTCGAAAAAAATCGAACGGAGGGGTTCTTCCGATGGCGAGAGGCGGAAAGAAAACCCATCAGCTGGAAGACCAGTACGGTGGGTTCGACGCCGCTTCGGGAAACGACGACCGAAGTGGTGGATTCAACGCATCATCATCGCACGGATTTAGAGGCGGAGGCGCCGGCGGAGGGAAAGGACCGAATTTGAAATACGAACGAGTCGTTCCGAAGTTTCTGCAGAAACACGCGGATTTGTTGGTCGGGAACACGATCGTGGCGAGGAAGGAGGAGGAAGCGGCGGAATTGCGGTTTGGAGACGAGGAAGATGTCGGGAGAAGAGGACTCGGAAGCGGAAAGAACGCTAATGTTAATAATAATAATAGTACTCATAACGGGGATAGGGATGCGGGAGAATCGATAGAAGAGAGATGTTTAGAACTTAAAGGCAAAGGAAACAGATGCTTTCAAAATGGAGAGTACGAGCAAGCCGTGGATTTGTTCACGAAGTGCATCGCGTTGCAGAGTCAAGGAAAAGCGGGCAGCGGCGCAGAGGAAGATAACGCGCACATTTATTACTCCAATCGCTCGGCGGCGTACGTCAAGTTAGGGCAATATGAATTGGCGAAGAGGGACGCGCTAGAGAGCATAGAGCGGTCGCGAGGACAGTGGGCGAAAGGATGGGTGAGGTTGGCTGTCGTGAGCTTGGCTCTGGATGATTTAACGACGCACGCCAAAGCGTACGCGAGAGCGTTCAAATTAGACCCCTTGAATGATGATTTGAAAGAAAAAATGGACAAGGCGCAAGAACAGGAAAGAAAAGCGATGGAAAATGGATTGTTTAAGTTTAAGGCATCGTCTTTAAAGGCTTCGTCCGAGGGAGCTAAAAAAGAGATTGGCGGAACGAAGCGAAAGAACAGAGTCGACGGGAATTCGAAGGAGAAAAAAAAGAGCAAAAAGAAAAGCGAAGTAGGCGTTCTGAGCTTCAACGAAGAAGAAGGAGAAGAAGAGGAAGAACATTAGATTATAATCCAGGCCAATTATTACGTAGTTTAAAGGTGTTGTTGTATTTGATATTGATGTAATTTACCGGAAGAGTCATGTTTTAAAAGTACATCATTACCGCAGGAGGTCACCATGTACTTTTTTTTTCTTTAGTCTAAACCACCCAGCGAAGTGGTATTCGTCGCATTCGCATTTTCCTCGCCTTCGGCTAACATTTTTAGTTGCCTCGCCTTTTTTTTCGTTTCCAAACGGTTCTTCATCGTTTCCACTTTCTTCGCCTGTTCTCTCGCGCGTTTTTCCGCCAACATTTTGTTTAATCTTGGCACCTTATATACGTCTTCCAAGTTTGTAATGACCGGCGTGTCTGGATGCTCGCGTGCAAACTTTTTGTCTTCATCTTCTTCCTCCTCCGAAGAGGAGTCGAAGCCGAAATCGTTCTTATCGACGGAGATGTAATCGGATCTAGCGATTTCGAGCCAGTCTCGAGCGAGATCTCGCGGCGGAGGCGCGATGTTGCCGGCACCGAATTTCGTAAACTCTTCTTCTTCTTCTTCTTCTTCTTTTGTTTCTTTATCTCGACTAGTCGTCGTCGTCGTCGTCGTCGTCGTCGTCGATGTCTTGGTTGGCGGTGGTGCATTGTTCAATTGATCGGCATCTTTGACGCGCATGGAATACGGTGAATTCCCGAGCAAAATTGTAGGCGCATTCAAGCCGTTTTTCTTCTCGAAAACGTTCACGACGTAAAAGCCGGATTTTTGCGGCGTGTATCGAACTTCATAGCTCCCACGTTCGGTATCCTCTACCCGTACTGGGTTGACTAATTGAATTTCGTTTCCGCTTGCGTCGGTGATGCGCACGAAAACCCGCACTTGATTCTCCAACGGAGACGCGCAGAGATTTTCACTCGAATCTCGGCACTCGACGATGAATGAAGCCTCTTCGAAGCATCGCGATGTTTTCAAACCGTCGCCGCGAATCTTGCACTTTCTCGCGTCCGCTTGGCCAGGGGCTACAATAAGATTCAAATACGGAGAGTTCGCAACGTGCTCGTCGTCGCCGATGGTAATATCGCACTTGTAACTACCGGCGACGGTGCACGAATAACTAATTGAATACGTTCCGTCGTCATTATCGGTGACCACGCCGTATTCCACTACTTTCTCAACTTCGTGTTCATTATCACCCTTATCTTCATCATCATCGTCATCTTGTAACGTCAACAACACTCGAAACATATCACCTCCAGATAACCTTTTGTTGTTCAATTCGTCCCTCGCCTCGATACCAAACGTGGCGTTGGCTCCTGCTACGGCCGATACGATGCCGTTGCCAAAGACTTTCGTCTTCTTCGGGCACGCGGTCGATTGCACCCACGAGTCGTCTCTCCACTCGCCTCTAAAAACAGTACCGTCCTTAAATTGACACGCACCGTAGCCGTTCTTCTTGTCGCCTTTCCATTCGCCTCTATACTTTGACCCGTCTTCTTTGTTCGTAAACGCTCCGCGACCGGATCTCACCCCGTGTGCAAATTCGCCTTCGTAGATACTTCCGTCGGCATATAAACGTTTTCCGTTGCCACTCGGAACACCATTTTTAAACGTCCCGACGTATTTCTCGTTCGTTTTCAAATACTTCGCGGTGCCTTTCCCTTCTTCACGATCTTCCTTCCACGCGCCCTCGTATTCGTACTCGTTGGGGACAGACATGATACCTTTCCCGTGTCGCATGTCGTCCTTCCATCCCCCTTCGTACTCTCCAACACCGTTGTCGTAACTACACGTACCTTTCCCGTCTCGTTTATCCAACTTCCAATCGCCGTCGTATTTGTAATGCCCGCGCGCGAAGAAAATCCCCTTCCCGTGTCGCAAATCCCCTTCGACGAACGATCCGGTGTACTCCACCGTTCCATCTTTGGTCGAATACGTCCCGTGTTTTCTGAAACCATTCAAAAATGAACCCTGAAACGTTGCTTCTTCTTTACCATCTTTCATGTGCACCATTACCCCTTCACCTTCGGGGATGTCGTCGAACCATTCGCCTTCGTAGATATCGCCGGTGGTCGATCGCCACTCTTGCTTGCCCCATCCCCACCGGTGGTCGTTCTTCCACTCGCCTTCATAAACGTCCCCGTTGGCATACGTGCACTTCCCGTATCCACACGTCTTATCATCTACCCAGTCTCCGGTATAAGTCATCCCACTCGTGAACGTTATCGTCCCGAATCCGTGTCTCTTATCTTCGGACCAGTTCCCGTCGTACACGTCGCCGTTTGAACATTGATGTATACCTTTCCCGTGTCGAATCTGATCCACAGTTTCGCCTTTATACACGTCCCCGTTGGTATATTTTAGTTCATTCTCTGGAATATACTGCGCCGGTTTATTCGTCGGTTGCCACTGCGGCGGTAAAGTCACCACGTCCTCCATGTCCACGCCTTGCTCTTTCAGCGCTTCCGCGTTCTTCTCGTCGGTCACATCGAGCTCCCCGAACACCACGCCTTTCCCTCTCTTCTCGATCTCCTCCTCCTTCATATCCGTTCTCAATCGCTCCGGACGAAACTTCGCCGCCATCGACAACTCTCGCGCCTCCTGGAACCGTCTCTGAACCGCGTTCGTTTTCATCGAGTCCAACTGTTCCTGTCGCTCTTGCCTCTTCAACTCCGCCTCCAATCGCTGCACCTCTCGCTTCAACTCTTCCGTGGTCACGTTCTCGAAATTTGCTAAAGCAGAAGGAGCAGACGAGGACGACGATTTCTCCGCGACGTTAGACGACGACGACGCACTCGGAGCCGCGATCTCTTCCAACACCGCCATTGTTTATTTGTTTGTTGGTATCGTTGTTAACGTGTCGTCTTCTGTCGCGCGTGCGTGTATATTAGTTAAGATCTGCATGTCCCAGAAGGTTTTTTTTTCCCCTAAAAATTAAGCGTTTTTTCTCTTAAAACCCTAAATAAAATTCAAAAATCAATCGAGGTAAAGTTTTAAGTGAGGGACACGCAACAACGACGCGCGCGCGCGAGCGAGAGAGAGAGCGAGAGAGATGACCGCGCTGGTAGCAGACGCGACCGGTGGTGACGCGAACAATACCACCAACGAAGGAGGAGGAAGAGGAGGAGGAGGTGTTCTTCTTTGCCCGCCGGTTCCTCCTCCTACTACTAATGCTGGTTCAAACTGTCGCGTCCACACCTCCTGCCAAAGAGCGGATTGCGAATTCCGTCGCTTGCCGTGGGAGTTGAGCGCGCAAGTTGAAGTGCAGCGAAGATGCGCGCTGAATTTGAAGAAAAGAAACGAGCGGCGGTTGCTGATGGTGGGCGCGAATTTTGTCGACAACGGTGATAAAGAGGACGACGATGACTTCAACCAGTGCCACATCATCACGGAGGAACATTTGAACCAGTGCATACGAGAGCAAAAAGAAAAAGAACACGCGATACAAGAGTCGTTTAAGAAAGACGTGATGAGCACGATGCCGAGGGAATTTGGCGCTAGGGTAGATCCGAAAACGGGGCGGATTCTGGAGCGGATTGAGCGCGTGCTTTTGAAAGGTTCGCAACGCGCGGCGTTGCGCGTGCGCCAACTGAACCAGTCCCTGAACGACTCAGACGAGAGCGAGGACGATTGCATCGATAACGACGGTAGTGCGGAAGGAGGAGCAAGAGCGTGTTGGAACTGCGACGCGACGAGAAGTACGAGGTGGCACGAGCACGAGGTGGAGAAGTTCGCCATGGATGTGCGAGGGAGACAAACGAACGAGGTGATTGGGATAGTGATCACGTTGACGTGCGAAGAGTGTCACTCGGAGACTTTGAAGAAGGCGGCTGAGGAAAACGCATCGAGTTTGAGTTGCGCGAGGTGTGATGAAGAGAGCGAGAGCGAAGAAGGTGACAAAGAGGATGCCGATACTAAGACGCTAAAACCGAGGAGAAATTATTACGAAGGTACGAACGGAGACACGTTGTGCTTGAAGTGTTATCGAGTGGATTACGGAAAGTACATCGCGAATCTGCGCGAAGAACGAGAAAAGGTGAAAAATGAGGAAATGAGCGACAAGAATACGTCCAAGTTTCTCGCGAATCGCGTGGGCGTTCGTTTGAAGAACGCGCCGAAGTGGGCGAGAACGTCCATTTTACGGACGACGTACGGTATTGCGATTTTGCCTCCGCCGGAAGGTGCGAAAGAGTACCCAAAAGATTGGTGCGCCTGTTGCGAACGGCCGAAAGATCCCGAGTCACGATCGCAGTGGGGCATGAGTAAAACCGTTTTTGGCGCGTCTTTGTGTCACAACTGTTATCGCGTCGAATTGGAAGGCTTTAAAGAACACGGATGCGTGGTTTGCAATAAATCGTGGGAAACCAACTTATATTTCCGATCGAAAATGAACGTTCAAGATTTTTTGTGCAAAGACTGCTTCGTCGCAGAGAAGAGGAAAATGTTTCCAGAGTTGTGCAATGAGGAAAGATATGAAGACACCACCACCACCACCACCGCCGGCGCCAACGGCGCCATGAACATTGGTGCACCTCGTTCTCTCACTACGCCAGCACGGCGTGATCACAACTCGAAGGGTCGCAAGTGCTGCATATGTGCGGCAGATCAAACGTCATTGGCAGGATGGTATTTCATGCGAAATGCTAAGAATGAAAGAGTAGACGGAAAGTACTCGTGCAATCGCTGCTATGCAAACTTTTGTCGCCCAGGGAGACCGGGGAGGACTGCGCTCCCCGCAGATAAGATTCATCAAGCGTTGACGACTTCAAACGGTGTTATTCGATACGACATGTCAGAAGTGAGAACAGCTGGGACGGTGGCGAAATACAAGTTTAGTACTTCCGGGCCGGCGCCGAGACCGAAATTTCGCCAGAAACCTGCGGTCGTGGCACCCACGCCAAAGAATAAAATCGCCAAGAAGCAACACCAACAGCAATCGCAACATGCGCATCCACAAAAAATTAAAAGAGTTGAATCGGCTTTTCAATCGGATGTCGACGAGGACGACGTGAAAGATGAAGATGAAGAGGAGGATACAGAGGACGATGAAGATCTCATCAAGTGCGTCTCGTGTTCAAAAGGCGACAATCCGACGAAACTTGTCCTTTGCGATGGATGTGATGCGGGGCATCACACATATTGTATCGGTTTAACTCGGGTTCCGACGACGCCAACATGGTTTTGCCCGACGTGTAAGAAGACAGAAATGCAGAAAAAAAGCCTAACGTGCACCAAAGCGCATCCATGTGTTGCGTGTGGCTGCATCGATGAAAATGTAGAAAACTACACGCCGGATTCCATCAAGTCAATCGATTGCTTTTGTCGCTTGTGTTATGAACGTTATCACGCGAACATCCGCAACAAAACCAACGGCTCAAGTTTACCTCTCGATGAACTTCTTGGTCGCGTGTTTGACAAACTTCCGAATAAGATGAAATCAGAAGAAGCGAAAGCCATCGACAACGTCACCATCAGCGATAAGAAAAACAAGTGGGGTAGCGAACAAGAGTGGAAGAAACGCGTTTCGAAAACTTCAGGACTTGATAGCGAAGCGCAGGCATTATCCACGTGTTGGTTGCCGCCGCCGGAGACGAAGGTGCGCGTGAGGGTGCCGGTGGCAAGATTCACGCCGGTGGTCGAGTCTGCGGTGGTGAAAAAGACTGTAACAGCGTCGCACGCAATGCCTCCCCCGCCGCCGCGTCCACGTCCTCCTCCGCCCCAAAAGTTTCCGCATCCGCATCGGCGTCCTCCCCCTCCTTCTCCCCCTGGGTCTCCGTCCGAAATCATGAGGGAAAGGAATCGTCAATCGGCGGAGCGGTCGCGGCTTCGATCGAAAGCGATGGACGCTTTGAGAAAGCTCCCAAAAAACAAGAACAAAACAGACAAAGAAATCCTTGTGCAGCTTCCGAAAGATTTGCTGCCAAGAATTGTGAGGGGAGCAGGATCCCTGGGCTCTCCTCCTTCAATGAAGAAACCTCGTGCACACTTCCCCCCAGTGTCAGTGTTGAAGAAGCCGTCTCCTTCGGCTACTCCTTCGTACAGCACTCAAATGAAATCCATGGCAGGTCCTACTCCTGCGCGACAATCTGTTTCGAATATGCCGTCGATTGAACTCGCGGAGAAAACACCTTCAGATATGCCGAAAGAAGAGCGCATTCGCGAAGCGTTGTATCGGTCAAACGGACGTAAAAAGTTTGTGAAAGAGATGTTAAAGAGACCAGAACACAAGAACAAAACGGATTACGAGCTCTTTGCAATGTTACCGAAAGACCTGCAGTTTCGCAGTCCTCCACCTGGATTCGCGGGAATTGTTCTTCCGCATGGCAAGAAAAAGAACGAGAATAGTACACTTCACTCAAGCAGCAAGAAGCGAAAATCACTCCCGCCAATACTTCCAGCTTCTTTGAAAAATGAAGAAAGGACAAAAATGGCGAAACCTCGACAAAAACAAGAAGACGAGATAAAGGGTAAAGACGACACCACGGAGAAACGACCTCCTAGGAAACGTCCCAGATTGCCGGTGGGCAATACGGAAGTGGCTCACCGGGACGGTCGAACGTGCGTGACGTGTGGATCCAAGACGACGCCATATGGGGACTGGTACCGCACGGAGAAAGGTAACGAAAACTGTAAAACGTACTTTTGCTCGCGATGCGCAAAGATACCGGCAAATCGATTGGCACGGGGCGGTGTTTTGACGAAAAAGGATTTGATAAGGTTGTCGGTTGTGGGTGCTGGACAGCAGCCAATAACGGACGAACCGAAGAAGAAAGAGAAAGGTATTGGCGGCATATTTAAGAAAATATGGATGTCAAAGAAATGATTTAATAATGAGCAACGCGCAGCAGTAGCTACCAAAATACACGCATATAAATAGTTTTCATTGCTTACACTATATGCAATCTACACGCACGCATAACTCGCTTTTAAACTACATCGCTTCGGCTTTTGCAACCATCGCGTCGATTCTGTCAAACTGCCACGGCCATTTGACGTTGTACAAAAACGGCCGTAAATCAAATCGGTTATCATCTGGAGAGTAATTCTCGGCGTGATAAGTCGGCGTGATCGTTGTCATCTTGTGTCTGTTTATGGAATAATACAGGAAGAACTTTTTCACTTTTTCGGCGACTTCACGAGGTTTTAACGCCTTCCGATTAGCGGATGCATCCGCCGTACTCCACTCGCCGCACAATCGACGAAACATGGACACTGGTCCAAGTTTTGCAACTTTGCGCAATCGGCCGTACGTCCCGAGCTCATCGTATGTCATCCCCATGTCTACTTCGTCGCACTGAACGTACTCGTTCGTAATCGGTTCGAGCTCTGCCGTTGGTGGCGCTTGTTCGACTTCCGCTAACGTCGGGTACCCCAAGTGCGTGGCGCCCCAAACGAGGAATTTTTTCAAATCCACCTTTGAGATTCCCCCGATGGGATTGATATCCGCGCTCGAGCAATCGTATTTAGTCAAATAGCCTCGCAATCCTTCGTCAACGTTGGCAGAACCTAACACAAGGAGAAATCCACCGTTTTGACCGCGAACCCACGGGAGCAGTTGCGCGAAGAGAAACGCCAAAACCATTCGCACGCGTGCTTGAATATTTTGCAGGGCTAAATTTTCAGCGTTCGTACCGCCGAAGAGCTTGAACTTGGGCGTTTTCCCGGTGACCATGGCAAAAAATGCGACGATTGCGGCGACAACTGTGTCGATGGAGCAGCTCAAGTGCTTCGCACCGACCTCCTCGGCTAAATCTTTCGCTCTTTTCCTCGTGTCTTCACTCGAGTTGTCTGTACCAAGATACACGGTGCTGAATAGCGCGTTGGCCATTTTCGTCGGTGAGATGGATTCATCCGCAGTAAATTTGCAAATTTGTCTGCATTCTGCTTCTACTTCGCTCTTATCATTACTAGTATTATTCGTCTCTTCTTCGATTGCTTTACAGACGATTTGACACATGGACCCGACAATCGCCGCGGTGGAGCTCGAATCAGCCCCGCCGGAAAGTGGCAACAAAAATCCAGACGCACCGGACCGCCGAAGGTAATCCCACATCCAACACGCCGGACCTCGCGCGATTTCTTCCTCTGGTTCGTGATATCTCACCTCAATTGCTCGGGATAACTGCGCTCCACTCAAATTTATATCGTCGTCTTTGTCGCACAGATCGAAATCCACCTCCACGAACGGATATCTCGGTTCTCTCTTCCCAGCCATCTCCACCTGTTGACTCGCAACTGCTGCTCGAAAAGACACAATTTCGTCCAAGTCCACTTTCGCGACGTTCACCTCGACGTCTCTCACCGAAAACTGTTCTCCTTGCTTCAAAATTTCACCATTCAAAGAAATCAACGCGCACCCGTCGTAATACAACCGCCCTCCATCGCACCCTCTCTGATTGCTATACAAATAACACCCCCCACTCTTCTTCGTCGCGGATTCAATCAAATCAACTCTCTGATTTAACTTCCTTAACTGATGGTGACTTCCACTACCGTTCGAAATGATCTCCACTCCGTTCAAGGCTAAGTCAATGTGCGGCGCGTTCGGAGTAAACAACTCTTCGCACGTCTCGCACCCCAGTCGCACGTCGTTCTCAAACTTCAAATACGCATCTCCGATCGGGCACGATTTCTGCCCGCACACGTCTCTCACCACCTTTGGCAATACGAAAGTTTCCAAAACCTTCTCTTTTCTCCATGCAGTAAACCATCTCGGCTCTCTGTAATTCCCGTCTCCCGCCAGTGCTTTCTTTGGTCTCAAGAACAGAATTTTGCTGTTTAACATGAACAGTCGACAATTGTACCTCACGCCGTCGTGAATGACGGGCAATCCCGTATCGATGACAATATCCCTCAAGTCTTCGTCGGTCATCAACTCTTTCACCATTTCCCACGCGTGTTCGCACGTGTCGTTCTCTAAAAACGCGTCTTCGCATCCGTAGCCGGTGAGCTCTAATTCCGGTCCGACCCGGTACTTCGCGCCGCGCGATTTCGCCTCCAGGATGGACCTTCTCGTTCGGTAAAAGTTGCCGCTGAAATCCAGCTGCCACTGGTTCAGCGAGGTCGTGGCGACCGTAACGACTCTCATTCTTTACGTGTGTGCGCGACAAAGATGTTTTTCGTTTGCGCGCGCGTTTCTTCTTCTCTTCTTATATCCACGAGAGGGAGAGAGAGTAATCTTTCTGAAGAAAAGTTTCCCGAAAAAGGTGGATGGGGACATTTTCGCAAGATTTTGAAGAAACGAAACAAAACAAATTTTTTCTCCTACCGCCTTTTCAAAACATCCGCGGCTAACGCTCTCGCTTTTGCCATCAACGCTTCGGACGCGGCTTCGGCGCCGGCACTTTCGAGCATTTCACACGCCACGTCGACGCGAGTCCGCCAGGCGTCCGCCCGAGACGGCGTTCCGTTGGTTAAGTTTCCTAAAGCGCTCGCGGACGCTTCCGTGATGACGGCGTCGATTTTGGATTCGACGAGTTGCTCTTTGAACGTTCGTAAATCCATGGCCCCGAGAAAGCGGAGCGCGTCTTCGAATTGTTTTTCGTACGAGTATGCCGGAGACGCGTACAACGGGGAAACCGTTGATTCTTTCATGGAGGAGTTGAAAGGCGCTTCCTTGTTCTCGGTCATGTCGAAGCTTTCGAGGACCTGTTCCGGCGTTAAATGGTTCTTCTTTTCTTCCTTATTCGCGGCAGGTGGAGCCGGCGTGGACACGTTGAACCACCAGTCCTCTCTTTTCACGCTGTTTTCACCGTCTTTAGCTTCCGGGATTAAAGATCCGTGCTGGTACTGTTGCTGCCGAGACGACGCGACGCGCGTCTCTTCGTAGCTCGCCGATCGGCTAAACTCAAACTCTTCGTCTCCCGACGTGAACGACGTGCCTTCTTCTTGTTCTTCTTCATCTTTTTCTCCTCCATCGTAATAATACTCGTCTCTTCTAAATGCGACTCGCGGCACCGTCATCGGCGGAACCGCCGGCCACTTCTTATCGTCCTCGGTGCCGAAATCAAACGAACTCCTCTTTTCGTGGCGCGCCGACGAGGGAGTTTCGATACCGTCGCACTTGTACTCGTACTCATCATCAACCGCCGCCGCCGACGGCGAAGGAGAACTCTCGTACGCCTCCAAGTACGCGAGCGAAAAAGGCTGCCGCCCCGCGTCGTCGTCGTTTCCATCGTCATCTTCCTCTTCATCCCGTCGCGTTTGAATTTTTTCAGTTAAAACTCGTGTTGGTGTGTTGTAATTGGAATTCGTTCCAGTCTTCTTCTCCTCTCCCTCTTCCGCGCGTTCGACGATAACCTTCCGCCCCAACGATCTCACCCAAGACTTCTTCTTCTTCTTCTTTTTCTCCTCCTCCCTCGCGATAATACTCATCGCTTCTTTCTTCAACGCGTTCAACTTTTCCAACGCGTCCTCTTCGATGGCATCCATGTCCTCTCTCGCGTTTAAACCAATCACGTTCAAAGCGCGTCTGGCATCTTTGATCGATTGGTATTCTTTCATTAATTCTTTCACGAATGAAACCGAAGAAGAGGCGCTCATTGCCTCCTCTCTTCTCTCTCTTTCTCTGTGTGTGTGTGTGTGTGTGTGTATCTCTCGATGGTGATACTAACGCGTCTCGACAACATTTTTGAAATTTCCGTGCTCAAAATCAGGTCTAGGGTTTAGGGTTTAGCAAAAACCCTAAACATACGTTTCACGTTTTCCTCTTGTAGGGATTTGTAGAGACGGAGACAGAGCGCGCGCGCGTTCTTCTTCCCCGCAGAAACACACACGCACACACACACGCAAACGCGTCAGAAAAAAAGCCTCTTTTCTGTTTTATATTCGCGCGTCGTGTCATCATCGCGCGGCACGCAGAGAGTGCACGTCGTGCGTCGCTTCCAATTTTCAACTGTTTAGGGAAATCGCGCGAAAGTGAGACATGGGAAAAAGCGAATCGAACACCACCGCCGCCGCTGCTCGGAAGAAGAAGAAGAAGAAGGTGAAGAACCAAAACGAGAGAGAGAGCTCTTCTTCTTCTTCTTCTTCTTCTTCTTCTTATTCGTCGTCGGACGACGACGACGACGAAATCGACGACGACGACGATAACATCACCTCAGGGCACGACAACAACGCAAAAGCAGGATTGAGAAAACGACGAGAAAAGGACGACGACAAAAAGAACAAGAAGGAAAAAAGCGCGAAGAAGAAAGGCGGCTCGAAGAGAGAGAAGAAGAAGAAGAGAGCGGAAGAAGAGGAGAAGAAGAAGAAGAAGAAGAAGAAGAAGAAGAGATCCGAATCGCCGTCGTCGTTTTTGAAATCGGAGTGGTTCCAATCTTGGCTCGGCCGGGTGTTGATTTACATGTTCGTGCTGGTCGTCGCGCGGACGCTAAAGGGCGCGCGCGAAGGCAACGGGAATGACGGGAAGTCATCATCGTTATCCGGACGTCGAGGTGGGCGAAGGTACGATACTTATGGTAAATCTACGTGCGATGCGATTCAGTGCGATTTCGCGCGCGCACAGTTGAAGCGAATCACGCGAGAGGCGTTTCGAGGGACCGCGGTGAGTGCGTTTGAACAAATAGAGAGTAATAGAGACGGAAGGTTAGTTAGCGGTGCGAATTCCAGAGTTTTATTAGACGAGAGCGGTGGATTTGAAGGCGGAGGAGACGGGGCCGATGGGGGCGCAAGTAGCAACAAACCGTTAGTTCTCGCGTTAGTTTCGGACGATCAGAGCGATTTCGACTCCATACTCAAGCCGGGAAGCTCGCACAACCCGTTCAAAATGGCGGAAAAGAAAGGGTGTTTCAAGCGGTTGATAGTCAACGATCCGTACGAGAGTTCTTTGAAGACGTCGTCTAGGAGTAAAGGCAACGCGAACAGTTTGAGCGACCCGAGAGAGATTGCTGAGCGCAGAGGCGAGATTCAGAAAGAACTCTCGCAATTCTTTTTGGAGTGTGGAAAGAAAACCGGGGGCGGCGTCGTTTACGTTCGCATGGCCAAGCACATAAACGTCAAACTCCTTCCGGCGTTGCTCCCGGCTTTTTCCGAAAACGGCGGTTACACCGTCGACGGCGAGCTCGTGCCGTCGAAAGACTTTGTGTTCATCCTCGAAGTCTTGAAACCAATAGTGGAAAAATCCTCCGCGTTCAGTCGAGAGCGAAGCGAATATGCCAAAGCGTTGAAAAGCGGCAACGAGGCGACGTTTACGCGCATCGTAAAGAGCAAACTCGCGTTTTACTGGGGAGTAGACGAGGAAGATGAATCGCTCTCTGCCAACGCGCTGGCCATGCGACGACGAGTCGATTACGTCGTGCCAGTGAGCGTACTGAACAAAGATATTTAATATTTTGAATAAAATCGTTAACGATATCATCATCGTAGTATATAACTATCGTTTCATATCGTTTCATCTTTTCATATATACCTGCATGTATGTACACGTGTTTCAACCCCCGACGCGACGCGGCGTGCACACACAAAAATCTAAACAAGCGAATTTCGTAAATTTAAAACGGCGTATCGCGCTTCGTTGGTTCGCGACAATCGGCGGTTTCCAAACAAGCGTTCACTATTATCCTCGTCCGTTTTTTTTTCACGCTCTCGCCATCGTTCGTGTGCCTCGTCGTCGTCGCGCGTCTCTCTCTCAAAAACTCTCTTCCTTTTTTAACTTCCTTTCCTCACCGCATCCAAAATCTTTTCCATCTTCTCCGCGGTGTCCACGTACCCGTCTCCGTTATCTTTCGAGTGCACTAACGTCCCGTCCACGGTGACTTCCAAATATCCCGTAGCCGTCGGAGTCGCTTCGCCCGTGATTTTCGCGTCCGGGTGTCTGATGAGAAGAAGAAGAAGAAGAAGAAAAGTCAAACAAATTGTGTTCGTTGAAAGAAAATTGGAAAAAAAAAACGCACTGTGAAAGTATCGCGTTTTGAATGGCGCGAAACTTACTGCCGTACCCTCAGGCGCCGCAATAGACCACGTGCACGATTGAAGGCATTCTGGTGAACTTTGTGAACGAGAAGGCAATCTTGCTTTTCTTCGTTGCGAGCGGTTTAGGTTTCGTCGCCCGGTATTAAAGTTTACGCTTTGAAGCGGGGGCTTTCGACGAAGAGAGCGATGAGGAAGTTTTTTTTTGGAAAAAATATATGTTGTACCGATCAAGGGATGGGTTTCCATCGGTACAACCATCTCTTGTTCGTTACACCATATATATGTGCCTTTTTTTTTGGTGGAGGGTGATTACTCCGTAGAGTACCTGTGCTTGAGTTTCAAATTTTTTGCATAGCTTTTTCGCGCGCTTTGGAAACGACATCCATCAGTTCCAACAGCACTCTTCACTTCTCAGCACTTTGATATTCGGGACGCGGTAAACTTTTGAACGCGATTGAGAAAAAACTAAAAAATTGCTCGAAAAAGTCGCGTCGCGTCCGAACAAGACACCACTTTTGAAAAGGATGTAAAAATCGATTCATTTTGATTCATTGTTCATAGGAATCGTTTATATTCTCAACGAGAAGATTAACACGAAGTTCCCAAAGCTTTGCCGCAGGTTCTATGTCTCCATCATCATGCTCTATTCGATGCAAATAGTGTTGATTGTCGAAGGCAGTAATTGTCGCAGGATAAAACTTCTTGTCAGCATGCCAATATATTTCAACACGCTGACCCACAGCTTTCTCTCGCAACAGCGCAAGTTGGGCACTGACCGATCCTTTCCTCGCTGCTGCAAGTATCTGCAAAGAGAAAAACAACATTATATCAAGATATTTTAATAACTAACTATGAAAGACTTACCCGCAGTTGAGGACAGATCTGACTTACTCGAACCCCTTTCAAGGGCGATGATCTCCTTTGTTGCGTACTAGCTCTTAAAGCTCGTCGGTTGCTCGGTGAACTTACCTCTGACCCATCTTTCTTTGACTGACAGATGATACAAATACCACACGTTACATTCGGAGTGTCGCTCAAATTTCCAATTTTTTGCTGAAGTTTTTCAACTTCTCTTGCACGCGCTTCGCGTATGCGCATATCGCAAAGTTTTTCTCTAGTGCTGTCTTGATTGATCTGCCATTCCAAAGCCATCTCGACTGCCATTTGATACTTTGCTCTCGAAACTAACAAAGGTTGCATCTCTAGCTCGTAAAAATGCTCGCGGAAGGGAAGCATTCGATCCGATCTCATCCATTCGTAAGACTCCTCTGCAAAATAAATGACCAACCTGTGCGATGTAGATGATTGATCAGGTTTGATCTTTTCTATTGCATAGCTCGGAATGACATCTCGGTCTCTATCAAGGTGTAAAGCAATTCCAGGCCAGAAACAATCTTTCTTGCTCACTTTAGTTGGTATCCAAACTAGCTCTCCAGCACACTCACCACCAGCTCGCTCGGTATCTAATTTTGTTTGTACTTGCCTACTTCGTTTGCTATTTTCTTTTCCTGGCCTCTGCATCCCAAACGCTGCGCATATGAAAGGAGGTAATTCTATGTTATTTTCCTCAGCGCGCAATCTAAACGCTGAAAGTTTGTCCGAGTCAATTTCTCGACGTGGTGATAACAAGAATTCACCCAATGGTGTGAATGAAAAAATCTCTGGTGTATCTGACATACGTTTCAAGCCTCGTCTACTGCGCCACAACGAAGCAGTCTGATCATTTTTTGAAGATAACTTGATGTTTTCTGGACTAGAAATAATATTCCATGCAGCCAAGGGCCATGTGCTAAGCTTTCCTTGAAACTCAGAATTTTTTCCCTGGATTCTTGAAAGACCAGGAACTGGCTCTGAAAAATGTATGCCTTCACATTCTCGGGAAAATTTGATCTCATACGGGCTCATAAGACGTTGTCCTATCCATCGAGCCTGTGGAACTGAAACTGCACGGCCAAGCAATTCCATTCGTTTGACGTAGCTCGAATGGCTATCAAGTACTCTCATCCACGGACGACCAGGTCTCTCAAGCGGGAAACAGTTCTCTGTCCATCCTACAGGAAAGCCATTCAAACGTTCTGCATCTTCAATCTCTAAACTAAACGCACTACCCTTACCATCACCAAGATCTTCAACAAGGCACAATCGTCTCCCATTGGATGAAGTAAGAGTGCAAAGTTCGTGGGCAACTGGACCGTACCGTTTCTCAGCAAGGTCAACACAAGTGACTGAAATCTTTGGTGTCACATGTGGAGGTGTCATGAAGCACTCATAGCACTCTGCTGGCGAACTTTTCTTGCACTCTGCTCTGCTCAAATCAATACACTGACCCTTACAAATACTCTCTGTCGAAAGGAGCACGTCTCGAGGATCACCATGAAGAGTAGCGACGATAAATATGCGTTGGCGACGCTGTGGTAATCCAAACGCAGATAAAGAGATGGTGCGGTGAGCCCAGCTATATCCTAGAGTTTCTAGTTCATGGACGATATGCGCTATGACAGGCTCTTGAGGCGGATCAGTGGCAAGGTGCCAGTTCTGCAAGCCTGGAACATTTTCCAAGAGTACCCAAGGCAAGCGTTTTTTGCGAAGTAAGCGAAATATATGAGAGCACAGTGAAGTACGGTTGCCCTGTAGTCCTGGTCGATTCTGATTCATTATGCTCACATCCTAAACATAGAAAGGATTAGTTTGGAGAAAAAAAAGGGAATATGCGCACCTCGCACGGAAAGCCCGCAGCAAGCAATTCAGCCTCTGCAGGAAGTTCGGTCAGTTCAGCTACGTCCCTACGAATCTCTCTTCCAGGGAAATGACGCTGTAACACTTGCAAACAGTGAGGATCCTTCTCTACCTGCAAAATCACTTCGTGTCCAGCCTGTTCCAGACCGTGGTCAAGGCCACCTATGCCGGAAAATAAGCTCACGACTTTCATCTCCGCGAGATGGAAAGAAATTCTTGGGCCTGAACAGAGAGAGAAAGAGGGAGAGAGAGAGAGAGAGAGAGAGAGAGAGAGAGAGAGAGAGCACACCGCGGCTCACAACATGATCGGGATAGTTTTATATGTTTCGCGCGGCAAAAATGCCAACGTTTGTGAAGGAAAACCACGCGCGTGTGAGAGTGAGAAAAAAGATCTATTATGCATACACGGTGTGATGTTACAAAAGTCATAACCTCTTTTGCTAAAAAAAGGTCCATCTTTCCTTCCGAGCGCGAAAACTTTGCGAGGAAGTGGTAAAACTCAACGAATTTGTCGCGGCGTCATGGGCTTTTTCACGTCTCGCTATTATGGCCTTTTCAATATCTGCGTCGTCGTCGTCGTCGTCGTCTTGGAGAAGATTTCCGTGACCGATGGATTCCAAGTACTTCGCGTGCGCCATTTCCAAGGTGAGACTGGACCTTTCGTGGACAGCGAACAAAGCAACGAAGACGCCCAATACGCAAATGATCGCTTTGGCGAGGAAGACGAGAATATCTCCGAGTAACGACATCGTTGTTTCTTCGGTGATGCTCGCGAGTAAGAATATGCCGTACCAAAATGCGACGATGGACGCTACCGCGGTTTGACGCGCGTGTTGAGGGAACCACTCGCATGCGAATAGCAACGGTAAAGACGCCGCGCCGATGCCGTAGCCAAAAGCGCCAAAGCAGTTACAGAATACAATCACGGACGTTTTCACATCCCCCTCGTTATCGCTACCACCTTCATAATTAGCGCCGTCAACGACGGAGACGATGAAACGCACGCTGTTAGCTAACGCTAAAATGAAAAAAGACGTCACGAGTAAACTTTTTCGCCATTCGTCCACGCGATATGCGCAGATGAGTATGCCCGCGAGCATGGAAAAATACGCATACAAGTACGCCTCATTGACCGCTTCGTCTGTTTCATCTGATGTGAACATATAAAAAGACGACGTACCAAAGCTTTGAATCATAATCAAACACGAGCACACGATTGTCGCTGAAAAAAACTTGGTCTTTGAGACTAAATCGTACCAGCGAAATCGCGAAGTGCTTCCTTCTGGCGACGTTCGATCTAAATCTGTTTTGATGCTCTGCATTTCCTGCAACGATTCGACAGCGTTGGAGTCACTAATTTTCGCGCACGAGTGTTGCGCGTCGATGACTCTTCCTTTGGAAAGGAGCCATCTGGGTGATTCAATCACAGCAACGAACATGCCCATGCACACAGCCATGAATACAAGAACAAACATAACGACGTAGAACTTATCGCTCGAACCGTCGGCTGGTTGGATCAATTTGACTATTTCGCCTATCATAAGCGCGCCTAGAATTGACGCTAAACTAATGCAGAGAGTGATAACACGTCCGCGAATCTGCGCTGGAGCCGTTTCCACCAACAACACGGGCGCAACTGAGTACCACGACGCGCAGGTCATGCCGCACATGCACGCGAATAAAACCGGCACGAATGGAGGTGCGTCGCACAGCGAAGCGTTCGAATTACTCACGCCAAAGAAAAACGACCACAAAGTTGCCGCTGTCCCGGCAGATAGGGATAACATGATTTTTCTACCATACGCGTGGTCTGATAAAAAACCACACGTAATCGCCCCTAGAACAGCCCCAAATAACGCAATCGCTCGAAACGCGTTGTCGTTGCCTTCGTCCTCGTTCTCTACATCGCCAAAAACTTTAGCATTTCCTCTCGGATCGAACAAAGCGTAAGACACTCCGCCAAACCCGAACGATGACAACGAAATCATCGCAAATACGACCGTCATTCTCGGGACGCATCCAAAGTAAGCTCCCCCGTGGATATCTCGAAATACGATATCTCTCATGTTGTTCTCGTTTTGACTCAATTCCTCTTCGCCGTACAAAGCTTTCGTCGTTTCTTCTAAATACTTCGACATCTCTTTCTCTCTCTTTCTCTCGTATCGTTTTTGTTCTTTCGCGCTCATCGTACTGGACAAACCAAACGTGACTGCTTTCCCGTCTGACTCTCTCGGCGAGGACGACGATGCCGCCCCCGCCTCTGTGGGTCTCGACTTCTTCACGTTTTCGTTCGTGTTCTGTATCGTCTCCCAGTCATCTTCTTCTATCCCGGCTAATAACACCCTCGGCGACGAAACCGTCGACTTCGTTCCGCTGGAACCCACCGACCTCGGCGTCGTCGTCATCGTCGAAGCGTCGTCAAAGTCTACGTTCGAACGCGGAGAAGAAGAAGAAGATCCGTACTTGTGAAAGTTCCCGATCCTCCTAGATCCTTCGATGATACCGGTACCTTCTCGACCGCTCTTTAACGACGACGACGACGACGACGACGACGACGCACCATTCGACGACGAAGCGTGGTTGCTGCTCCTGGTTGAATAATTTCGTTTCCTCCGTCCCGCGAAAAATGACCCGAACAGAGACGAATTCGTCTCGTCGTCTTCGTCGTCGTCTTCGTCTTCGTTCCGGAACCGTTTCTCGTACAATCTGATTCGCTCGCGCTTACGCGCCGCGGTTGTTTTACTCCTTCCTGGAAAAGCATATACGTTCTCGTCGTTTTCTTCGTCTCCTTCTCGTCGATGAGATAAAAAACTTTGCCGGAACCTTTCCGCTTTCTCGCTTTTCGTCGTCGTCGCGCCTTTCGGTGAGCGTTGCGACATGTGCGCGCGCGTCTGTCTCTCTCTTCCGCGGCTTTTTCCTTCTCGCCGTCGTCTCTCGCTCGAAAAAAATGTCGACGCGTGACTTTATGCGCTCGCGAAGAGGGGAACACCTTCTTTGCGCGTCTTCGATGCATTCATCGTCGTCGTCGTCGTCGTCGTCATCGTCATCGTCATCGCGCGCGCGTTTCTCTCGTCGACGGAGCCCGCCAACAACGCGTTTTCTGTTTGAGGCGCTTTTCCCCGGGAAAACTTTTAAGATACGATTTGATGTCTTCATAACCCAAAAGCTTTATCGCGCTTTGATCGATTCGAACGCGACGTAAACAAGCGCGCCGCGTTTCGTTCGAGCGAGAACAAACGCACGCGCGCTTTCGCGCGAAAGTTCTGTTTTTTATCTCTACTGGTTTCTTTCTCTTTCGTTTCAAAGACGCGCATCGTTTAAACATCACGCGGGCTGTGCGAGGAACGCAACTGTTTTCGTCGTCGTCGTCGGCTTTGCCGAGAAGAGCATCACCGTCACCGCTTTTAAAGCGGTCCGTGAAACCACCGCGCTTTCGAAAACGACCGAGACGAAGGATACGGTCGGCGGCGATGGATGATGATGATGATGATGATGATGATGATGATGATGCTTTACTACCATCACCACCACCGCGCGCGGTGAGAAGCGCCGAGAGACGAAAGAGAGAAGAGGCGCACAGACTCGACAGAGAGAAGCGAAAGGAAGGAGATTCCGTGCCGAGATACTACCTGGACGCGCAAACCGCGTCGGATATCGACGTCGCGCTGATGGATCGCGAGAAACACGGGTGGTCCATCGATCAGTTGATGGAGCTCGCCGGTTTGTCCGTCGCGGACGTAATATGCGACGAGAAGACGACGCAAGAGTGGTCGAGAGCGATTATTTTGTGCGGTCCGGGAAATAACGGCGGCGATGGGCTGGTCGCGGCGAAACATTTAGCGCAAAGAACGTGGTCAATTGACGTGTGGCATCCAAAGTTGACCGATAAGGCGATTCAGTCAAGAAAGAATGGCAGCGAGGGAGAGAAACCGTGGAAAAACGAGGAGCTCTTCATGGGACTCTACTACTCCTGTAAAGCTGCGGGTGTGCGCTTTTTGCAAGAGGATCAATTAGATCTGGTAGGTACGCACGCGACAGAGAACTTCGAAAGGCCAAATCTACTCGATTACGAACTCATCGTCGACGCCATGTTTGGTTTCTCGTTCCAAGGCGCGCCGCGAGAGCCGTATAAACAACTCCTCAAAGCCGTGACGAAGACCCAAGAAATAGTAAGCGAAATGTCCAGGGACGGACCAGAGGCACCCGTGTCGCCAAAGGTCCTAAGCGTAGACATTCCGAGCGGCGACGACGTAAACGAAGGACCAACGAAGTATTCCATCCACCCAGACTTCCTCGTTTCGCTCACGGCACCGAAACTGTGCGTTCTCCGACGCGCGGAAGGCGATCGTCGTAAACACCCGTGCCGCCACTTTCTAGGCGGCCGCTTCATATCGAAAAAGTTAATCGATGAGTTCGCAGATCGCATCGATTTAGAACACTGGTATTACGCATACTTGTCGGACGAGGACAAAAACGTCAAGCAATACGCCGATCTCGGTTTCATCGACGACGACGTAGAGTCGTCGTAATAGTTTTACAGTAATATTTTTGAAATCCACTAACAGACAACAGACGGATATTTTTGAAAACATCCACACACCTAAACTATATAACATGGTCGAAGAAGAAGTCTCCGCGCTCGCCGCGCGCATACGAAGACAACAAATGTTACTATCCTCTTCTTCCTCAAAACGAGCGTTTGCTGGAGCAGTCCTCGCCGACGCCGCCGCCGACGACGAGAGCAACGTCGCCGCGCGGGAACGACATCGACATCAAAAGCAACTGGTGATGAATTGGAAATTGGAAAAGCAGGAGGAATTGAAAAAGAAAAGCGAGATGGAGTTAAAGAGGAGGATGGAAATCGAAAGGACGAACGCTGAGAACGAGAGAAAGGACCGGAAGGCGAGGCAGATGCGGATTTTAGAGCGCGAGAGGAAGAAGCGGGAAAAAAGTTTGGAAGCGTTGCGCGAGAAGGAAAATGTTTCGATTTTGAAAGAGCATCACTCGCCTTTGGAAGCGCTGGCGAGGAGAAAACGAGACATGGATTTCGCCAGACACAGGTACGAGATGAAAACGAAAGAAACGAAGGAGAAAGAAGAACGAGACGCGCGAATAGCTCGCGCCGCGGAAAAGTTTCGGCCGAAAGTGTTCGGATGTTCCGTGTTGAGAGCGGAGACTATTTGCACTCGAGAGAGGATGAAGGCGAAAGCGGATCGGAACGAAGCGGCGAAAGCCAAGGCGGAGAGTTGGTTCTTGCCGACGAATAGCGTCATAAAGTGATTTAATCACGTATTTTCTTTTCTAGTATTTTGTATGTTTTGCGCGCGTGTATTTCTATTTCTATATGTAAATCAATCAAACTCTCTCCAACTCGGCGTGGCGCGTTTCTGACTCTCTTTGTATCGACGGAGCATCTCCACTTTCCAATCAATCTCTGGAAGAGCGCGAACGGCACTCATCGTCTTTACCGGATTCGACCACGGTCGTTGACCGGGAAGTAACGCGTTGTTGGCTTCCAACATGGCGTTAAATAGTTTATACTCTTTGACGAAGACGTCGAATAAGATGGTCTCGTCTAACTCGTTCGGAACCGGTGGATGATACATCTCCAATCGGGCCGAATGCGCGAGCGTGTCCGCGGAACATCGCGAAATGCAACTGAGAAAATTTAAAAATCTCGCAAAGTCGTCTCGCGACAAGTTTGGTATGACAGCTAAAGCGTCTGGAGCGTATTGTGGCGACATCGCGGCGCGTTCCATATCCAATAATATCTTCGCAATCGCGCGACGTTTCTTTCCAAGAAATTTCTTTTCAGCCGATGCGGCAGCGCTGGGACTGATTACTTCCATCACAGAAACGCTCGCCGGTCGTTTGCGTCGTATCTCGTGTTCCTCTAGTTCAGACGCTTCTAACGTTCCGCCGTTTTCTTCTTTTTCTTTTTCTTTTCCTCCCTCTTCGCTATCGCTATCTTCCGAAATGTGCTCTACTTCTTCCATCAACTCTTGCTCTACATCAACGCCGGCTTCGCTGATTATGGTCTCCACCTCTCTCTTCTCTTCTTCATCGCTGCGCTCGACAGACGATGGGCGTTGGCGCTGTGAGAATGCGAAACTCCCCAACGCGCTTTGAAAGAAATGTTTTCTCGGCGACACCGGTGGCGTAGACGCAGTAGATTTCGTCTCTGCTGAAGATATAGACATCCTGGAATCCTCGTCCATGCACAACAAGGACACGTATGGCTGCCCAAATGTGCCTCGTTGCTCGAACTGTTTCCTACCTTTCGCCACTTTACTGTACCGTTCTGCGTATTTTCCGATACCTAGCGTGAATCTGGTTGGCATGACAGCCTCGGCGATCCAAATGGCCAAGAGGGTCCACAGCCGAGCGGTTCCTAGTGTCGAATCCGTATTCGTGCGGTAAAAAACGTAATACCCAAACAGTATGTTGGCTAAAGTTGTGAGTTTGATCACGCTGGAAACCATATACGTGGACGACATCATCAATCTAGGTGGTTTTCGCGAGACTCGTAGCGTCGTGTACTTGTTCGCCCAATATTGAGTAAACAAAGCGGCGACAGCAAGCAGATAGCCAACAGGTAACGCTTGACCGTATAAGTTTGCCATCGCAAACGTTTTACAACACTGCGCGTACATCTCCGCCAGCGGAAAATCTGGTGGCGAGTACAGATAATCCATCGTCGCTTGCGTCTTGGCAAACGGCGCCAGAAATTTTCTCACAAAGTATCCAGGCGAGAAGATGAAATGCCCTAAAACCATTATATGTGGCGTGAAAATGTTGAACAGTTGCAAATAAAAGGCTTGGTCGACTAATCCACCGGACGTGTACCACTCGCAATCGCCATCTGACTTACCGCACGGTGTCACCAAAATCGGAATCGCGCAGACGTTCAATGCGTGGACTAAAACTAGTTTGCCCAACAACATCGTGTTCGCCATCGAGTGCGATTTGTAGCGCTCGTAGTGGTTGATTCCTTTCGCAATTTGCGTCAAAATGACGTTGATGAGCGAAATGGTCAGCGCGGATGTGATTTTAAGCACTTGCAAGACGTTCTGATCGGCATCAGAGATTGAAACTTCACCGCCATTCAAGGCGGTTTTCTTGAGAATGTCCAATCTTATTTTCGTTCTCCACCGTTCGGCGTACCACTGGGCAACGCAAAATGCGACGAGACTCCCACTCATGATGAAGAATGCGTGCACGTGTCTATTCCTAAATAATCTATTGTGGTTGTTATCTTCATCACCACTTCTGGAGTTAAAACCCATGTTCCCCCAGATAATATCGGAAGGTTCCGGCGCTCTCTCGACTACGATTGCGGTAGTTCCTCGAAACTTTGGGGCATCCGGTTCCTTACGAAGCTTCCGTACAAACCACTCTTCGGCATCTGAAATATGATCAGCTACGCACGCCGACGCGCTCACCTCGTAATTAAAGGTAACGATCGCTTGGCCGGTGTTTTCCTCTAAAACCTTTGTTTTCTCAATCTCGCGTATTTTCTCTTTCATCCGTTCTATTCGTTCATCCAATGCCGCTAAATTTTTCTCCGTCGCTAGTTTTCCTTGCAAAATAAACATTCCGTAGAGAAATTTCCCGAAAACAGATTTCTTCTTCGCTCTTCTTTTCTGCGGATCGTTTCCAGCATTTATTTGCGCCGCCATCTCCGCACGTCTCAAACGCAGACGACATAACTCTCTTTCACATTCCACGAGCTTGAAGACGTTTTTCATCAAGACTGTGTTCGCAACCTCACCGTAGTGAGTAAAAAAATTGCCAACTTCCTCTCGCGTGGCGTCCTTATCCAGGAACCTTACCAACACGGAGTAATCTCCAACCGTCATTGTTTCCGCGTCGTACTTTAAAAACTTTTCCGATTGCAGTTTTTGGTACACGGCGTCAAAGATAGTACACGCCAAGACGACTAAAATTTCAATTATGAAAATGCCCACGTTTAAGGACGGTTTCGTGTCGAGCTCTGGCGAAGCGCTTTCCTCGCAACACATCATAGAGCTACTACCATCCGTAACGTTTTCGTCCACAAATCTGCAAGGTAAAATCATATCGCACACCGCACTCTCCGTCGTCGTTCCCGTAACTACGCTCTCGTACTCCGCCTCGTCTTTAGCCGTGAATTTACACGTCGTCGGACAGTTATAAAAGCTCCTCGCTTTCGCATCTTCGCACTTGGATCCAGGCGTCGTGCGCAACACGAAATTTGCCACGTTCGAGTAATAGCTCTTCAAACACTTAAATGTTGAAAACGACGATGTCGTCGTCGTCGTCGTCGTCGTCGTCGTCGTCAAGGCTACTTGTAAATCGTACGCGCCGGAAAGTTTCGATTTTTCCACGTTGACTATCGTCTCGTGCAACGTCAAACAGCTCAGAATCAGGCACAAAACGCCCACTAAAACCAACGTATCGAAGAACAAACCCAAATCCGCGGAAAATTTCCCGATCGACTCGTTCGACGCGGATAAACGAAACGGTCTCGCCGAGTGAATATCTCGCAATCCTCTGAAATCGGTGGAAAACTCTCTCAGTTTCTGCAAATCGGCTCTTTTTTCCGAAAGAAATGTGGAGAGAATGGACTCGCGCTTTTGTTCCGCCAGAACGTCGTCTTCGATGCGTTGCGGTGGCTGCTGGTCTTCGACATCGTTCTTTTGTTCTTCTTCTTTCTTGGACATGGCTGCGATTTGATGATGCGCTGCGCTGAAGCGCGCAGCCGCGAGGAACAAAGAATGACGAAATATATTCAGAGCGGTGGTGGTAACTGTATCGGTATCGAGTTATGCGTGCGTTGAATTCAATTATGTGCATGTTGTGTATGATGCTGACCTTTAAAAACAAACAATAAATAGTTTAAGCTAAGTGATGCGGCTATATATATATATAATGTGCCATTTATTCTTTATTTACCGGACATTCGCATGGCGATGTCACTGGATAAATCCCGCGATGGTCGGTCATCATTCTTCTCCACGACTTGTTCTTGCTTCTGTTCCGGCTTCGAGGCAGAATCGACGCTGTTACTATTCAACAACATCGTCGTTGTCGTAGAACTTGGATTCCACATGCGCCTCGGGTAGAAATTTTGAATCAAACTTCTGAATCCGCTACCCAAGGAGCTTGTTTCCTCCAACTTCTCCTTCTTGGCCGTGAGCTTTTCCGTTCTCGCCTCGATGTTCTCCATCCATCTGGACGCCCAGTTTTTCTTGTACTCTTCTTCTTCCAGTCGCTTCTTTTCCTCCTCTTCCAACCTTGCTTTTTCCTCCGCCGCGGCTTTTTCTTCCGCCTCTTTCTTCGCTTTCTCTTCGGCTTCTTTCTTCGCCTTGCGCGCGGCCTTTTTCGCCTCTAATTCCGCCTTCGCTTTCGCCTCTGCTTCCTCCCGCGCTTTCTTCTCCGCGAGCTCAGCTTTGACTTTCTTCTCGTGTTCGAACAACTTCTTCGCGTACGCTAACGCTTCGTTTTTCTTCTTTTCTTGTTTTGCGATTTCACCGAAGTTAGTCAGCTTGGATTGCGCCAGTCGCGCGGATTTACTTTTCGATTTGGTGGACGAAGAAATCTTACTTTGTTCTCCCTCTTGTCCGTTTTTGTTCTTCTTTTTGCTGCTCGAACCCGATTTGATTTTCAGTTCGTGTTCTTCCATATTTTCTTCTTCGTCGTCGTCTTCATCGACGACCTTCACCCACATCGGTTTCTTCGAGTGTCCTCCTTTCGTGGATGAAGTCGAAGCGGGCGCCTTTGTTTGTTCCTCCTTTGCTTTCGCCGCCGCGATGGCTTCCTTGATCGCGTTGGTGTCTTTCTTGTGCTGCAAAAACTTCGCGATTGCTTCTTCTTTCATCGCCGCGAGTCGCGCGTCTTCGTCTTCTTCTTCATCTCCGCACTCCTCGCATTCCTCTTCCTCTTCTTCATCTCCCTCCTCCTCCTCTTCTTCGTCTTCTTCCGATTTCTCTTCAAACTCTTCCAAAACTTCCTTCCCGACTGGCTGCCCGGGCACGCACGTCTTCTTCGAGTACAAATCCTTAGCCGGCGTGTCCGAAATGGATTGAACGTAATCCTTCGTCTTAAACCTACAATACGGCTTATTTGCGTCCTTATAATCCACGTACGCGTCGCACGTCTCCGACTCCGTGCAAATCTCCTCGCACTCCTCCGCGGATTCTTGATAAACGAACTTTTCGTACTCAGCCCCCTCGTCGGTTGCTTCTTGCGCCGGAACCCACTTGTTAAAATGCGGCACGTAATACGACGTCGCCTCCAGCTTCTTATACGAATCTCTCCCGATGTAGTCTTCCATGTCGTCTCCATCCACGGCGGTTTTAAACTGGCAATACTTCGGGTACTGGTCGCCGTAATCCACGAAGCCGACGCACTCGGCGTCTTCGTTACATTTTTGCTCGCACTCCACGGTAGAGTCTTCGTACTCGAGCTTGTACGCTAAATCACCCTCCTCGAAGTCGCGCTCTTTCACGTTCGTGTCCGTGATCCGTATGTACGTTTGCGGGCAGATTGGATTTTCGTCCTCTTTTTTCTTCTTTTCTTTCTTCCCGAGGTCCAGGAGGTGACTTTTTTTCTTGTTCTTCGAAGAAGAAGAAGAAGAAGAAGAAGAAGCCGCGCGATGCTTTTGCTCGTGGTGCTGTTCACGCTTCGCGGCACCACTCGCGCTCGAAGAAGACGAAGAAGAAGCGCGCTCACTACCACCACCGAGCATCAAAACCGCGCTTTTCCCTCCGCCTTCCGTCGTCTTGGTCGCCGCCGCCGCGAGCGTCGTCAGCAGCGCCACCGCGCCGACCGCGACTTTCGCGTAGTACGACTTTCCAATTCGCACATTCTTTTCTCCAAAATCATCATCATCCGACGAAGACGACGACAACAACAACGGCGCCTGTTCCGCGTTTATCGACGTCATCTTCTCAGATTGTCGTTACACTTCTTTGCCTCTTCTCTCGTCGGTTCTCTCGCGAAAAGATCTTTATTACCGCCGCGCGCGAAGATGATATAAAACACCCTTTAACAACAACGAGAGAGTCCAAAAAGGTGCGGGAAAACGCGGCCCCTTTTTGCGTTTACGAGCGAAAAAAAAAGTGCGTTTTTAGGGTTTCAAGCAAAAAAAGAAGAAAAAACGCTCACGCGAGAGAAAAAGAAGAAGGCAAAAAAATGTCGCGCAAACGCGCCGTCGCGACGCTGACGGAGTCGTTGTTGGCTTCTTTACCGCCCCGGCGACAAAGACTAACGCTCTCCTCCTCGACGGGTGGGGGGGGACTGGCGGCGACGACAACATCAACGACGAGTATCATCGGGAGTAGTAGCGTCGGTAGTAGCGACGACGACAGCAGCGCGAAGAATGGCCCAAACGGCGCTTTGTTTCCCCGTCTTCTCGTCGTTCAAAGGAGAGGCGTTAGCTTTCATTCCTCCGCGGGAGAAGAGGATTACGTGCGACGAGAGAAGTGGAAGCGCGAACGACGAGGACGACGACGGACGATGATGGACCAGGCGACGACGACGGCGCGGTGTTATTATTCGACCGAAAAGAAGACGACGACGACTTTAGAAGAGGATAAAAAAGAGGAAAAAGAATCAACGACCGCGAATCCGTTAGCCGGGATGATGTTCCCTTGGGAGCGCGCGGTGCTTTCTTCCGAGCGAAACGAAGGTCCGACGCCGTGGTGGCACAAACTGTATTGGTTCGTGTTTGCGTTTTGCGTTTTGTTGATCGCGTCGAATCGAATTCGAGAACAGTTCGAACAGACGAACGAGACGGAGAGAAGAGAGTTAGAGTTGAAGAGAAATAGGCGCGCGATGGCGCGAGCGCTCGAAGGGCGCTCGTTCGTCGGGACTCGAGAGTACGATCCGAGGACGGATAGTTTAGGCCCACCAGGCGAAGACGAAGAGGAAGAGTCGGATCCGTTCGAAGGGTTGGAACCGCACGAGATTGCCGCGTTAGTCGCGAAAGAGGCGCCAGATGGTGACGTGTACGCGGGATGGTCGCCGGAGGAGATTCAAGAGTACGAAGAGAAGAGCAGAAGAGAGAGAGAGAAGGAGAAGAAAGGAGTGTTTGAGATGCCGCCAAACGTCGTTTCGAAAAAATGAAATCTAATAAAATATAGGATAACGAGTGTAACAACACAGCTCGCGTGAGAAAGTCTCCGCGTGTATACTATTTCATGTGCTTTTATTACCATTCTCCAATTTTCTATTCTCTTCCGCGCCGCCGTTTTCTATTTTTGCATCGTCATCCTTTTGGTCGTCATCCTCTATCCCGTTCAGCTTGTTCGCGAATTTATTCAGCGCCCTCTCGCTCGGATGCCCGAACCAACATCCGCCTTCGCACTCGCAGTCGCCGCCAAACTCTTTCGGCACGTGCTTCAAATCAATCTCTTCGCTTATCTTGGCTCGCATTTCTTCCACGCTATCTAATATGAATACGTTGTCTAACGTCTTCGTCGAGGCTAACGGGGCAACTAAAGCGTAGACGAATCTAAACGTCGAGCTCGGTTTACACAAGTACACTTTTCCGTGTCGTTCGCATAAAAACGCGCTTCCAAACTTTGCCATATGCCTCAAGAATCCTAATACCTCAAAGTTCAACTCCCCGGCGCTAAATTGAGAAACGTCGACGATCCGTGTGATCTTCCCGTCCGGCCACGGTCTCGAGTCTACCTTATCGAACGCGTACGTCGTCACAAACGCGATGTGTTCTTTCACCGGCGTCGTCGGGTCGCTCTCGAATCCTCTCGCTTTCATCGCGTCGATCAGTTTCTGCCACCCAGAAGGCCGCTCCAGCTGCAACACGTGTCCATTCTTCGTGATCCCGTGGAACGCGTGGCCGTAGTTTTCTTTCACGCTCGCGTAGTTCGGGCACGGGCGGCACAATAGCGTCTCGTAATGCACCTCTTCCTTAAATTTGACGTGCCGTTCGTATTTTTGCAACTGTAAGTCCACGTCTCCGTTGCACGTGTGTTTGAACCGAGTCGGTAAGACGGACGGGTCGGTAAACATCCTCGTTCCTTTCGATGCATCGCCATTTTCGTCGCCAACGTTTTCAGTCTTCGAGGCGAGGGTAAAACCTCTCCTTTTCGCATTCCTGCGTCCAGAAGCCCTCGTCGTCGTCGTCGTCGGGTTTACGATGCGTTCGATCGCGTCCAACACCATCGATCGGAACGAATCCAACCCGTCGATGCCGCGAAGGGAAAGCGCGAAGAGAGACGCGAAAAGGTTGGCGATTTTCGAGAGCATCGCGAGTGGGAAGATGGCAAAGACCTGGAACCACAAGCCGGAGAGCTCGAAGAGCGAAGAACCGACCGAAACCATGATTTTAAATGTTGTATGTGAAAGGTAAAGGCGCGCGCGAGGTGGATTTTTTAAAATGGAGAAAAGGTCATGCAAACAAAAAAATGTCTCTCTCTCTCTCGCGGACGCGCGCGCATGTAACGATGATACAAAGACTCTCTCTCTCTCTCTCTCTCTCTTTCGAGATGTTGTTGTTGCTTTTCACGGCGTCGCACATCGAAATCGTCGGTTGCTCTCGTCGTCTTCGTCGTCTGAGTTTATGAAAACGTCCTCTTTGGCGTCTCGCAATCTCGCTCGGTGCTTTTCGTTTTCGCGGTGGAACGCGGAGAGCAAGACGACGGCGGCGACGGGGAAATGGTCGCTCGCCCAAACTGTGCGTTGGGTATTCTTTTTCTTCTTCGTGCGCTCGTCGAATTCGATGGTGTCGTCGTGGTATAGCGGCGTGGTTTCGTTGATGTCCAAAATGACTTTGCATTTTTGCACGCGTATTTTGGGCTCTAAAAGGAGTCGCGGTCGTCGTTTACTCGAAGAAGGTTGGTCGTTTTGCAGCGACATCGTCTGCTTCCTCTTCTTGAGCGTTCTGATATTCCCGGTGATTTTCGGTCGGAGCGTTTCGCCTCGAACGAAATAGATGTGATCGATGTGTCGTTCGTGTCCCACGGCTTGCGCTCGAACGTAGCCATTCCCGTTATTGACGGCGAAAAGACCTTGCGCGTGTTTCGCTTGCTTCGCCATTTCGTCAGAAACGTGTTCGCTATTCGCCGGTCCGTTCCAGTTGTGCCAGGTAGTTCCGTTTAATCCGCCCGTGCGGATGCGCGGAGTTTCGTCGTATTTAATGATCCCCGTGTAATCCGAAGAGTATGCGTTGAGAGGTGTCACGGTTGGTTCGGACGCGGCAATGATTGGATTATCCTCGCTCAACGCTTCGAAGCAATCGACAAAGTCGGCGTGCGTTTGCTTGTGAAGCGCAGAAGATTGCAAACCATTAGCTCGCGGTCGAGAAGAGGCGGAGAAACTCGTCGTCGCCACTCCTGCTCCCATTCTTCTCGCCGCCGCTGCCTTTGCTTCGTACTTTTCAACGATGCTCATCGCCTTTCCGTTATTGATGCTATTATTATTGTTACTATCTTCCAGAGATACTTTTCTAATCTCGCCGTTTAAAACTTTTACAACCTCGGCAATTTTTTGCGAGTTGAAATCGCCCATTGCAAATATCGGCACGTCCACGCCGAACGTCACCTGTAACTCCGCGACCGCGCATCTCACGCACTTCGCTATCGATACTTTATACGGAATCCAATCCCAATCGTGTCCAGCTGGTAAATGCACGCTACACGCGATGAAAGAATCGGTCTCCACCTGTTGATCCGCCTCGTTTTTTTTACTCGCTTTATTCCTCAACATCACCCACGTCATGGGAGGCAATCCAAACGGACAGTCTGAGTTCATCGGGACTTTAAACCGAAACATTCCGCCATCGACAAACTCGAAACGATCTTCTCGCCACCACACGTTGTTCAAATACCCGCTCTCGGGGTAAAACGTTTCCTCCTTCTCTCGCTCCGCCGACTCCGTTTCGCCGCCTTCTCCATCTCCCTCGCCGCTACGCAAATATCTCCGCTCGTACGCATCTACCTGTTCATTTTCCCCAGGCAACAGCGTCACAAACGCTTCCTCGTTCGGCTTTAACTCTCTGTACATTTGCTTCACCCGTTGGACTACCTTCCCGTTGCAAAAGTGCGCGTATCGCGCGCGCTCTCCACCTCCTCCTCTGTAACTGTCATCAACGCTCTCCATCACTCTCAACAGCTCATCGCACATCACTTTCGTATCTTCTTGCGTACAAAACACGTCCGGTTTTTCCGCCCGTATCGTCTTCGCGACGAGCTTCACTCGTTCCGACCACTGCGGCCCGCCGTGTCCTTTCCCTTTCCCCATAGCTTCGTCGAACTTCAAATTCCACGTCAACAGTTTCACTCGGAACGCGTGCGGCGTCTTTTGAAAACATTTCCGGAGGAGCGTTTTCGACGTCGCGGCAAAGTTCACGAGGGCGGTTAAATCGAGCTTTTGGAGGATGGTGTGCAAGATGTCCTCGCTCAAAACGGAGAGTCGGTCGGTTTGAGCGTCGTTCTCATCCTCGCGCGGCAGCGCGCTTGGAGTTGGTATCATTTATTTTTGTGAAGAGGAGCGGAGGAGAATTTCGAGATAAAAAGAGAAGAAAAGGTGCTCACATTGATACACAGGCTTACATAAATAGGCTATTCTTTCTAAACGCAAAACAACTTTGTTTGCGCGCTCTTGCGAAATGTCTGAACCTCTCTCTTTGTCACACGAAGGGCGTCTTCTCGCACCTCTGGTGTAACGACGTCAGCAGATTCTTCTTCAACTTCCCGTCGTGTAAGATGGAAAGTATGGACGGGTGCCCTTCGCCTTCTCTCTCGTATTTCAACGCCTCGACTAAGACGACGCCGCAGAATTGGAAACAGTTTTTCTGGAACGTTTTTTGGACCTCGGCGCGTTTAGAGGCGGAGAACGAGGCGTATTCGTCCACGGTGCATTCCGTGAACGGGTCGAGGTGGTCGTTTTTGATCCAGACGGTGAGGTAATGGGTGGAATCTTGAAGCATGATTTTCGCGCGCCATTTATAGCCGCCGTTACCGTTGGGCTTCAGCGCGATGGATTCGACGCGAGTTATCCACGCGAGTAAATTAAACACGATCGTGCGTTTATCGTCAGGTTTGCCAACTTTAGCTCGACGGAGACGTTTGATGCAAGAGATGTACGACCACAGACCGTTGGTGGCGTTCTTTTGAACCTCGACGGCGATGCGGAACTCCTCGGATTGGGTCAACGCGGATAAGCTTCGATTGGTGGAGTTGGTGTTTGTAGTCGTCCCCGTAGTGGGCGCATCGACGGATGTTCTATTGCCATCGTTGTTGTTTTGCGTCGTTTGCGTTGGGTCCTCAGAAGAAGAGAGGATGACGTGTTTGCGACGAGTAGGTCGCTCCACCCGTGCAATTTGTACGTCGTCATCATCAATCTCCATTTCTTCTTCTTCTTCTTCTTCTTCTTCTTCTTCTTCTCCCGCGACTTCTATTTCTTCCACATCTCGCCCCATGCCACCGTCTTCGAGTTGTGTGTTTGGAATAACCTCCACTTCGTCCGGTGCACCGTCTTCATCTTCGTCGTCCAAGTCTAGTTCTATGATTGCGTTTCTATTTTGTTGATGTTGTTCTTCTTGATGATGCTGTGCTGGCTGCTGATGCTGTTGATTTCGAGGTGTATTTGGCGGTGCTTGTTGTTGTTGTTGTTGTTGTTGTTGTTGTTGTTGTTGTTGTTGTTGCTGTTGCCGCTGTTGCTGTTGCTGTTGCGCACCACCGCTTCTCCCCCACGCCGCTTTCTCGCACGCCTCTCTCCTATTCGCGCTTTCGCCGGTCAACTCCTCCGGTCTGTTCGGCTCTCTCCACTTTTTCAACATCCTCTGCCTCGCCGCTTCCAATCGCATCACTTGCCCGCCCAACACTACTAACCTATCCTTATCGACGTACAAACACCCATTCACAACCTTCGGATCTATCAAGGCGACTTTACATCCCGCCTTCGTCTCCACCGCGTCCAACGCCGGTATCGCCGAGTACTCGTACAACACGTATCTGTGCTTCCCATCCGTCGCGTTCATTTTCAAACACCTCGATTGTAAATTCCTAAACCCGCCGTTATTGCTACTGCTAGTATTCGCGCTCTCGTACCGACTGCTAAACGGTTTCCCGACATCCGCCACCTCGTCGATTTGCAACGCGAACCGTCCCCGCACAATCGTCTCGTGTCTCTCTTTTCGTTTCAAATCCTCCGGCGACGGGAGCACCGTGGAACCGTCGCACGCGACGTTCACGTCCGCGTACATGAATTGGTCGTACACGAGCGCGAGTTTCTCATCGACCGCATCTGCATTATTATTATTATTATTACCACCGCGCGCTTCTTTCAACGCGTGGAAACACTTCGCCACCCACTGGAAGCGCACGCGCAAACGGAGCAAAGATTCGAGCGCGGCGTGAAGCCGTTCGATGAGGAGCACCTCTTGTTGGTCTTCTCCTCCTTCTTCTCGTTCGCGCATGGCGTGAAAATATTTATGCGCCAAAATCCTGCTTCCGTCCGCGACAGCGCCGCCGCGCGTTTCTTTTCGATGGACAAAGGTTCGCGCGCACGAGGATGTCGTGTTATGACGCGTGAAGTCGAATTTTGAAAATTTTCGAGCACGTCACACTTTAAAGTTAACTTGTTGTGACTCTCGACGATAAACGCGCCGCGAAGAAGAAAGGCGCGCTTCAAACGCAATTTTCTGGCGATACTTTCTAAACTCATTACATTAGTATTACATCACATAAACGTTACGCGTGCAAAGTCTACTTTCTTTCTTTCTTTTTCTCTCTCTTTCTTTTTTCCCATGCGCTACGCGCTCGTCGTCTTCGCGAGCGCGCTCTGTTATCAGAACAGACCGAACAAACCGCCTTTCACTTTGAACTTCACTTTCGCGCAAAACATATCCCCGGCGGTGGATTCTTTCGATCGCTTCCCGATCAGTTTCGCTTCAAAATCACCGCTCGGCGCAAAGAATGGAAAAGCTGCTCCGTACTCAAACGTCATCGTCGTTCCGTCCGCTCCTCGTTCAATCGGACACTTGGTCGACTGCGTCGGGCCCTCTTCGTCTCCGCCGAGCAAATAATCGCAGAGCGACATATTCTGAGTGTACAACGGTTTCGATTCGCGTAAAATTTGAACGTCAATCACCGACGTTTCTGGGATGGTTTTTGCCAACACGTTTCCTTGCAACTTGAACGTCGCAGTCTTACCCGCTCGTACCGGGTTCGGTCGTAAAGAAAGGTGCGAGAGTTCCACGTCTTTCGTCGCATCATCATCATCGCACGGTTCCCATTCAAGCGGATGATGATGATGATGATGATGATGATCATGCTCGTGTCCCAACGACGGTAGTACACCTGAACCATCTCCGAACACTATTCCCACGTGGCTCGCAACGGCGAGCGACGACAGCAGCAACAGCGCGACCAACACACCGAAAATCGCGTTTTTGCGCGTCTTTCCAAACGCACTCCGCGTCCTCTCCGATGCGTCGGATTCGGAAGAAGAAGAAGTCGACGGCAACAAAGGCGCGTTTTCCGCGTTCATCCTACCACTTTCCATTTCGCACGTATATATCGCGCGCTCTCTCTTTGTTTCTGTTGCAAATGTCGCTTTGGATTGCGCTCGTCCTTCCTTTCGCGCGCGTGCAGTCGTTGTCGTGTTGGGGAATGAAGAAATTTGGACGAAAAAGAGAGACACGCGCGTCCCGTTAAAAACGAGGATGCGAGCGTCCGAAACGCCACGAAACGCTTCTTCAAAACATCATATTCTACAAATTCAATGCGTTACGCGCGTACAAATATCTTTTCTACTTCGTCGTGAAGACTCAAAATCTAAATCATCTTTCCTTCTTTCGCTCTCTATTTTCACAGAAATGGACCTTTCACGCGCAGCGTCGCCTTGACGCAAAACACGTCCCCGCGCTCGGATTTCTCCGTCCGCTTCCCGACCAATCTCGCCTCAAACTCACCGCTCGGCGCTAACTCCGGAACGACCGCGTCGTATTCCATCGTCACTTTCGTTTCATTCGTTCCCGTTCGTTTTTCAATCGGACATTTTGTCGGCTGTGAAGGGTCCGTCTCGTCCCCGCGTATCGTCTCGCACAGCGAGAGCGTATCCGTGTACAAAGGCACCGATTGGTACAAAATTTCAACGTCAATCACCGACGTTTCCGGGATTATCTCCGCCATCACGTTTCCTTCGAGCTTAAATTTTGCCGTCCCACCCGTTCGCACCGGGTCTGGAGTTAACGTCACCGAAGTTAACTCGATGTCTTGTGTCGTTTGTTCCTCGTTTTCGTCGTCGTTCTCGTCTTCTTCGCACGTTTCCCATTTGAACGATTTTCCTCCCCACGAAAACGGTGAGAACAGTGTCGTCGACTTTTCGTATCGAAACGATGGCATCATTCGCGCGAAAGCGACCGTCGACGACGATAAAAAGAACGAAAAGAAGAAGGACAGGAAGGTCACGAAGAGTGCGGTGTTTTTGAACATGTGTGTTTCTATTTGTGCGTGTGACCGCGCGCGTGATTTTGCGCGCAAAATGACGACTTTTCGCAGCCGGGGAGAGAGAAAACTTCAGAGTTTTCTAACGACCAACACGAAAGCGTCTCATCAGATATATCGCGCGATGTCATCAGCGCTCTCCCTCCTCCTGCGTCGTCGATGCGCATCGTCGTCGTCGTCGTTCCGCAATTTCCGAGACGTCTTCTTCGTTCGCGAGAAGAGAAAACGAGCGTACGTGCGAGACGCCACGCGAGACGTGTACCACAAAGAACTCAACGCGGAACAGTTTCCAATGTCCGAAACCGAGTCGCAAACGCGGTCTCGTTTACTCGCGTTTTCCTCCGCGTTCGCGAGTTTATACATCGGGTACTACTCCGCGCCTTTAGTTTCGGACGGGATTATAAACTCCGCGCTGTATATGGTCGAACACGAGAATAATTTCATGCGGAAGCGAGGACTGTGGAGGTGCGAGTGGGTGCTGGAAAGCTTCTCGAACGAGTCGTTCGGGATGGTGGAGAAGTGTTTGGAGAAGGGCGCTATGGAGGCGGTTTTGAAAGTTTTAGAGCTGAAGGAAAAGGAGAGCGACGAGGAGGTGAGAGAAGGCGCGAGGAGAGTGTTGCTGATGTTGTTGAATTCGGAGAGCGGGAAGAAGCGCGTGGATGGGGACGGGACGTTGCGGAAGCGCGTGCGTCGATTCGTCCCGGAATAGGTATGTCGTAGGGGGAGGTGTTAGTTTTGTCCTCGTGTTTTATTAGCGCTGCGTGTATTTTTACTAATATTATCATTATTATAGCGTCATCTATCTGCGTACTGCGCGTATACGTTCTCTATCTATTTTCTAGTCTTTTTGCGCTCGTTTTTCGCGTTCAAGTCTTCTATTCGTTCCTCGTACGTTTTCTCCGTCGAGCGTTTCTTTAAGCTCACCGGCTCGCCTTTAGGTTCACCAGCTGCCGTGCCGTAGTACGTCGAAGAGAGCAAACCCCTGGTCAATTCACGGCTTCGTTTAAAGTCATGCGCATCGTTTTCGTCATTAGTATCTTTCTCCACGCGCGGAGCATGCGCTCTTCTTCCGATTTCTTCCCATAAGTTTGCTTTTAATCGATGCATCCTCGCCGCCGCCAACGCGTGCATTTCCAAACCTTGCCGAGCCTCCTCTGAAACCCTTCTCTTGTCGGGATTTATGATAGATGCGTCGTACTCGCACCCGACCAAAACGAGAGAATGTTCTGGTGCCATCGCGTACAGTGGTTTTCGAGGTGTCTTTGTCAAATCTAGAAGCTCGTCGATAATATCCGGCGTATCCGCTCGTAAACCGACTTGGAAAAGCACCGCCGCGATGCAACGCACCATGTGCCACAAAAACGAACTTCCTTCAATAATCAACACCCAATCGGTCTCGCGCAAAAACGCGCCCGCAGTTCGTTCTACGCTTCTCTTTTCTATGCGACACTCTTTTATGTGTCTTTTGTAATCGTGACAATCCTTCACGTTCATCTTGCAAAAATTCCTAAAATCGTGCGTTCCAACCAACTTCCCGCACGCCTCTCGCATTTTCTCCACGTCGAGAATCTCCTCCGGCTCAGAACGTCCAGATTCTCCGTGCACAATGTGCACTCTCGTGAAATGGTACTCGTACCTTCTGCTCGTGCAATCGAACCTAGAGCTAAACCCATCCGGCACCGCGTACCAACACAACACTCTCACGTCGTCCGGCAACGCTCGATTGAGATTACCGACGTAATCAATCTCCTCGTCCTCGTTTCCAACACCACCACCCCTAACTTTACTTCTCACGTTTAAACTCACTAGATTCCCAGCCGAACTCACCCCGCGGTCGGTCCTCCCGCACCGACTGTAATCCACGGACGGTTCCCCGAAAATCTCTTTCGAAGGGTCCACCAGTCGACATTTTTTCAAAGCTTCAAACAGAGCCCCTTCTACCGTTCGAACGTTGGAAACTTCCGAGCCTTGACTGGAAAACCCGTAATGGTCCGCGCCGCAATACGCGAGTTCGAGCGCAATCTTTCTCGTGGAGTACTTGGAGAAATCGAACGTTTTTTTCGGCGGAAGGAGCGGGTCGAGCGCGTCCTTCTTCGTCTTCTCCCTCGCCAAAGCCGGCTTCGAATCTCCCCTACTGCTCGTCGGGAAATCTCCCTCGTCGTCGTGTTTACGCGTCGTGCTCCCGGATGCGCCCATCGCGACGAAAGCGCCACAAACAGAGAGAGAAAGTTCAAAAACGAAACAGAAGAAGTTAACTTTTTACGAGAGTTCCTTCTCCCGTTCGCCGCCGAACAAAATGGAACCGGCGAGGTTCGGTTTGTGAATTGTGAAGCTTTTTGGCAAAGTTCGTTAGGGGTTTTGGCTTCAAAACCTAAACAAAAACCCTAAACACCCCCAAGAGAGGAATTTTCAAAAATGTTGACTCTCCGTCCTTCAAAACGCGCGCAACAAAACACACATTAAAACACGATGAGCGCATCGCCGCCTTTCCTTCTTCTCTCCCCTAAGAGAGAGAAAATGCCGTGGGACGACCTGCTCGAATACGACGTGGACGCGGTTTTAGCGCTCGCGGAGCACGTTGATATCGATGATGAAAATTATGAAAATGAAAATGCGAAAACGAAAACGCCAAAGAAATTCAAAAATGAGTTCTCCTTCCCGCGATCGAATCCAATCGATGCGTTGGCGAAAAGCGTCTTAAAATGCGACATACGCGCGGAACCGAACGTATCGGACGCGGAGAATGTCGTTTTGATGACGCATTTGTGCAAGATTTTACAAGTTGCGTTCGAGAGGGCGACTTTGCAGAAGAGTGATTTATATGTTGGAGGTGATGGCAACGAGGACGAGTCGGAAAAGAACACTCTTCTTCGTTTAGAGCGAGAGAACGAAACGCTGAGAGAAAAGCTAAACGAACAACGGAGAGAGTTTTTGGTTCTGTCCGAAGAGATGCGCGAGGTGGAGATGGAATTCGTGAAGCGCATCGAGATGTTGGATGGCGGGAAGGATCCAGATGGACTTCCGTACGGTTACGAAGACGAGGCGCCGCCGAAAGGAACGTTTCGACTCGCCTCCGCGGCGAACGGAAAAGAAGAAGAAGAGGAGGAGCAAATCGAAGAACACTTTTTTAGCACGCCGAGAAAGGAGAAGAGAGCTATCGTAAACGCGAAGAAGCACGAGGCGGAGTTATACGAAAAGGAACGACAAGAAGAGGCGCTTCGAAGAGCGAACCAACGCGCATTGGCGTTGGAGACGCAATCGGATGCGCTTTCGGATACGTTGGAAGAAAGTAAGAGAGAGATTCGAAAATTGCAAAAGATGTTGGCTGAAGAAAGAGAAAAGAATGAAGAGATGGAAAAACGACAGATGGAATTAAACGAGCGTTTGATGATGCAACCGGCGTCCTCACCGGCAAAGAAAGGGAGCGCGTATCGATTAGGGGTCGGCGGGAGTAGAATGCCGCCTCCACAGACGGTGGAGAAAACGAAACGCATTCTCGGATACGAAGAAAATTATGAACAAAACAACGAAAACGATAAAATGACACTGTCGAGAGAGGAAATGTTAAACAGATGGGACGCGCGCGCGCAGTTCAAAATCGCCATGGACCAGTTGCGTAGAGACTTGTCGGCGAAGAGCGCCCAGTACGACGCGTGCTCTGCGAAGTGTGAAGCGCAATCGAGAGTGCTATCCAAAACGGTGAAAGAACGCGACGAACTGAAAGATGAAACGAAACGCCTTCAACGCGCTGTTGAAAAGTCGAAGCGCACAGAGGAAGAAACCATAGAAAATATTCGACGCGACGCGGAGGAAAAAGAAGAACGCGATAAACGGTTGATGCGCGAAGCGGTCTCTTCTTTGAGACAAAAGGTGCGCCAACTCGAACGCGAACGCGACGATTGTCGGGAAGAACTCTCGGAAACCACGCAATCGCTGGAGAAAATGAAGCAAAAAGCGAGCAAAGCCATGGAGAAGAACACGAGATTGCAAAAGGAAACGACTGATTTGAAGTTTCAAATCGAAAAGCTTCAAGACCAGTTACAACGCTCGGTGGATTTATACGAACACGAAACGTTGAAAGTTGAACTCGACCGCGCGACCGACCGAGCGAAAAAGCTCCAATCGACCATCGAGAAAGATACAAAGGCAAACGCGGAGGAAATCGAGCGTTTAGAACTCGAAATCGAAAAGTTAGAAAAGCAAGCCGCGAGCGCTCAAAAAGAAAAACTAGACCTCTCCTCGCACCTGGTCGTCCGCGAGAAGGAGCTCGAAACGAGCCGCGCGGAAACAAAACGAGCTCGAGAAGAGCTCGAAACCGCCCAATCTTCCGCACGTACCAAAGAGGAAGCCTTTCTCGCCGCGGAAAAGCAACAGCAACTCGAAACGCTCGAAGTCGCCGAAACGCTTCTAAAATACGAACGCGAAAACCAAAAGTTAAAAGCGGAACTCGGAGCGCTCGATCCAAAATTCTTCGAAGAGGTCTTCGAGGTTAAGGAGAGGTGCAAGAAGCGAGGATTGGTCCTCCAAAAGTACGAGACAAAGTTGCGCTCCTATTGCGAGACGCTCGGGTTTGCGTTTAGACGCGAGCCGTGGGATTAACGTCATTCGTTTTCTCCTCGCGCGTATTTTTCGCACAGCTTTCCTCCCAAAATGAGAGAGAAAGTTCGTTAGGTTTTTTTCTATCGCGGCACTTTATTCGCGCGCGCGCGCTGTGACGAAAAAAAGTATGGGCGCGACTTCATCCAAAAGACAGTGCTCCATGTTCTCCTCCTCCTCTTCGGCGGCAGGAGGAAGAGAAAGAGCGAACGACGAAACCGACGGCGACGCTTTCGACGACGCCATCGAAAACCTCCCGAGCAACGACAGCTTCGACGAGTACATCGGCACTTCCGGCATTTCGTCTTCACTCACCGAGACGATAAAAAACGGCATGAGAGATAAAAGCATCGATGACAATGGTGGTGGTGGTACTGGTGCTGGGAGCGGCAGCCACAGCAAGAAAGCGTGGGTCAATCCGCACAAGCAAAACACGGCGGAGTACATCGAGTTTGAGATGCATCAGTTGCCGGTGGGGAAGTTGCACCCAGAGTTGGTAAAAAAAGCAGTGGAGATTGTGAAAAAATGGAAGCGGGATTTCCCGTTGTCGGTGTGGACGCGAACGGTAAAAGGCGATCGAGTCGCGAAGGAGTTTAACGAGTCCGCGCCGGTGATTGCGAGAATGCTCAAATTTGTGGACGAGGAGTTTGAAAAGCCGGAGAGGGAAGGCGAGCGGATTACCGTCGTCGATTTGTGCAGCGGGTTCGGGTACCTCGGCATGTTTTTGAGCGAGATGTTGGATGCAGAGAAAGTGAGGAAGATTTATTTAATCGATAAAGAATGGCCACCGTTCGGGTCGAAACCGAAAGAAAATCGCATGTCAAACGAGCACATCGTAGGCATAGGGACAGAATGCGGCGATGAAGAAGGAGGCATTGGAAGCTGGACGCCAAAATACCCGATACCGCTTTCGATTCGGAAAGTCGATTTGAAAGCTTACGACAGCGTGCAATCGATGTCGATTCACGTGTTTGGAGAAACGCGGCATTTGAAATCACCAATCGTGATCTTGGGTATTCATTTGTGCGGAACGCTGAGTTTTAAAGCCTGCGAGATGTTCAACGCGAACGCGAACGCTATCAAACTCATCTTAAAACCTTGTTGTCTTCCGAACTGGGCAATCGTGCACCAGTACAGCGATTATTTAGACCCGCCTACGGATTATTTCGGTCCCTTTGGGAGCCAAAGATTTTATGTAAAAACGAGAGACGTGTGTGCGAAAGGTAAATGGAAGAAAAACACGTGGATTGGTCCTCCGAGACAAACGTTAGAACCGAAGTTTAACTTGTGGGCAGAGACGCTGTGTCGCTCGGTCGAAGAAGTTGGCGTGAACAAGAAACTCGAACGCATCGAGGTTCAAGAAACCGGTGGGTTTCAAAACGCGTACATATTCGCAGATCGAATTAAATGCGATGATAACGACGCGATCGTCACGACCGATTGGAACAGAAATCGCAGGCAGTTCCCGACGTGGAACGGAGGGGAGGCTGGCGTTTGGAATCCAGACGGACGCGGGAAAGGTACGCACTTGAAAAAAAAGTGATTCATACGAGTGCATACAGTACTTTATTGTAATAGTAACATAGCTGTAGTTTTAGCCGCATTCAAATTTGCTCAACGACGCATCCTTTCACGATTCATATTCTCGCCCACTTGCCGCGTTGTGCCGTCGTCGGGTCTCTTCAAAACGTCAGATTCATAACTCTCAAATAACGCTTCACAACTCCAAAAAAGGAAACGCGCGCGTTCTCACAAGCATGTCCTCTCTCCTAAAAACAATCCAAGACGACCAATCTCTCGCGACGCTCGTCTCCTCCACGCCGCGCGTCGTGATTCACTTCGGCGCGTCGTGGTGCGATCCGTGCAAAGCGATGAACGAAATAATGGAAACGCTCGCGAGCGAATTCGCCGCCTCTTCGGAATCGACGACACCGGTGTCGTTCGCGTATTGCGACGCCGAAGAGCTGGAAGATTCCGCGGAAAAGTTTGAAGTGACCTCCGTGCCGACGTTTGTGATCACGAACGATGCGAAAGTGGTGAAGACGATCGAAGGCGCGGATGGCGGGCAGTTAGCGCAAGCGGTGAAGACGTATTGCTCTTCTTCTTCTTCTACGAGTAGGGGAAGCGAAGGCGCGACGACGACGACGACGACGGTGATGAAAGCGAGCAAGGAAAAAGAGAACGCGAAACCAACGACAACGAGCGCTGAAACGGAGGAAGAGTTACAGAAGCGACTGGTGCACTTGACGACGGTGCAGCCGGTGGTTTTGTTCATGAAAGGAAACCGCGAGTCCCCGCAGTGCGGATTCTCGAGGAAATCGAGCGAGGCGTTGACGAACGCCGGGATCACTTACGGGACGTTTGATATTTTATCCGACGAGAACGTCCGACAAGGTTTGAAAGTATTTTCGGATTGGCCGACGTATCCGCAGTTGTATTTGAACGGTGAGTTAGCCGGTGGAAACGATATTATTTTGGAGATGGCGGCGGACGGTACGTTGAAAACGGAGTGCGAGCAAGCGATTGAAAAATGGACGAAAAAAAAGACGGAAAAGACAAATAAACGAATCGAATCAATATTGGCGGAGTCTAAAGACATATTATTGTTTATGAAAGGGTCGCCGGATGAACCGAAGTGCGGTTTTAGCTCCAAAGTTGTCAAAGCGTTGAACGAAACCGGCGAAGCGTACGATACGTTTGACATTTTAAAAGACGACGAGATTAGACAAGGGATGAAAGTGTATAGCGATTGGCCGACGTTCCCGCAGCTGTATTATAAGAAAGAGTTAATGGGTGGTTGCGACATCGTGTTAGAAATGGCCGCCGACGGGTCCTTGAAAGAGGAGATTACCAAATAACTTTGGATCAATGTTGATGAAATGACTAACACCTACTACCTATATACCTATTATGCAATACAACTATCATTATCGTTTTGCGCGGCGACGTCTATTTTGAATCTAACAACTTTTTCAATCCCTCCTCGTTAACATCCATCTCCCTCTTCAGCTCGCCGCCACGAAACCTCTGATACTTTGCCCCGTCCCTCTCGTCGTCGAACTCGCACGACGCGAACAATATCGCGTCTTCGTATTTCACCCTCGCGCCGAGGTCGCAAATGTTGTCCGCGTTGTACAACCGCTCGCACGCCGATTGTACCGCGAACCTTTTCACATTCTCGATGTACATAGCGTCGTTTCCGCACGAACACTCGTCCACCATCACAGATTCGATGACCCCGACCGTCGCGCAATCCGTCGATACGACCACCACCGCGAGCAACGTCAAATCGTCCTCCTCCTTCTTCTTCTTCCTCCGTCGACCAAAAGTACAGCACACCACGGACGAACGCGTCGTTGCGACCATCGTCTTCGCTTTCCCTCTCGACATCATCATCGTCGTCTCTTCCTTCTTCTTCTCCTTCTCCTCATCCTCATCGAAATAATAAAACTCGCGCACAAAATCGATGATTTTCGCCTCGTTCGCGCTCCACACGCGTTCGTCTTCCCTCGACATCGGTTCGTTCGTCGCGAACGGTCTTCTGACGATGGAAAACACCTCCACAAAATCCGGCGGTGACGACGACGACGACGACGACGACGACGACGACGACGTCTCCTTTTTTGTATCCTCGTCACCATCCCTCGCGCCAGCAGAAGATAAAGAAGAAGAAGAAGATACCGTTGTCGTTACTACATCTTCTCTTCGTCGTCTCGCTCGTTCTCCTCCTTCGCGCTCGTTTCGGCTCGAAAAACAGCAACTTTGATGACCGCGACGACGACGACGACGACGAGAACGAAGAGGAAGAACAGAAAACGAAAGACGACAAGAACAACGAGCGACCACCGACGATGGCGTCGTCATTCCTCTTTTTTTTCCTGCTTTCTCTCGAGTCTCTCTCCCCCCTCTCTTCTCTCTCTCTCTCTGCCGGGTTTTCAAGTTATTTTCCCGAGAGAGACTCGAGAGAAAAAAATACTCGAGAGAGAGACTCGAGAGAGAGACTCGAGAGAGAGAGCAAAAACGCGCAAAACGCATCATCGCTCCGACGCGCATGAGCGCCGTTTTCCTCTCTCGCGGTTGTTGTTGTCGTTCTCGTTCTCGTCGCTCTTCTTTGTCTTCTTCTTCGTCTTCTTCTTCTTTAAAAATATCTTCTTCTTCCCCACCAAAGCGTGGAAGCCCGAAAAGGAATAAAATCAACGGTTTTCATCCTCTCCAAAGAAAAAGAATAATTCAGAAGACGAAGACGAAGACGATGACATCACCACCGGCGGCAACGACGGACGACGGAGCGAAGAACACCAACAACATCGACTCTTCTTCTTCTTTTTCGTCCGCGTCGTCGCTGACGGCGTCGTCTCTGGAACGCGCCATCACGGACCGCGATTACGATTTCGTGAAGAAAAGCGGCGGTCCGTCGGGCATCGCGTCGCGATTGGAACGCGAGGAGAAAGAGGAGCGAGAGGCGAAATACGGGAAGAATGAGTTCGAGTACCCACCGCCGAAGACTTTTTTTGAGCTGTGCGTGATCGCTTTGGAGGATTTTACGGTGCGGATATTGATCGCGGCCGCGGTGGTGTCGCTGGCGATTGGCGCTGGGATGAAGGAGCACCGGGACGAGTACGGGTATTTGGAAGGCATCGCGATCGTGGTCGTCGTCATGGTGGTTGTTTTTTTGCAAGCGTACATCGATTTCGCGAAGGAGAAGAAATTTCGTCAGTTGAATTCGGTGAAGGATAACTACAACGTCAAGAAGGTGGAGGAAGGCGGAGAGGTGAAGCAGATACCGGCTGGGGAGGTGTTGGTCGGCGACGTGTTGGAGTTAACCGCCGGGGACAAGATCCCGGCGGATTGCGTGTATTTGGAAGGGAGCAAGTTGAAAACCAACGAAGCGGCGATGACAGGAGAGCCGATCGACATCTCTAAAAGTTTGGAGAAAGATCCGTTTCTGCTGTCCGGAACGAGCGTTTCGGAAGGAAGCGGAAGGTGCGTCGTCGTCGCCGTCGGAGGGCACTCTCAGTGGGGGGCGATTTTGAAGACGTTGATTGTCGAGCCGCAATCGACGCCGTTACAAGAACGACTCGATGCGTTGGTCGTGAAAGTTGGAAACTTTGGGATTCTGGCGGCTGTTTTGACGTTTTTGGCGTCGTTTATACGGTGGATCGCGGAGAGCGCGGAAAGCGGCTCTTGGGACGGTTTGAAGGTTTTAGATTTCTTAATCAACTCGGTGACGATTGTCGTCGTCGCTATTCCGGAAGGTTTGCCGTTGGCGATTACCCTAGGTTTGGCGTTCGCGATGAAACAGATGATGAAGGACCAAAACTTAGTGAGACGGTTAGAGGCGTGTGAAACCATGGGTTCGGCGACGCAATTGAACGCAGATAAGACGGGCACGCTCACGCAAAATCGAATGACAGTCACCGAAGCGTGGTTGGGAAGAATATTTTTTGAAAATATGGACAAAGAAACGTTACGCACGATTTCAAAATCGTTCCAGGAAATTTTAAGCGAATCGTGCGCGATAAATTCGGACGCGAACTTGTCGCACAAAGTAGGCGGCGGCGTAGAGCACATCGGCTCGAAAACCGAGTGCGCGTTGTTACAAATGGTTGAAGATTTCGGCGGCGAAGGCGGAGGCGCGAATGACCGATTTCGATACCACCAGTTACGAGACTCGAAACCGGTGAAACAAAGGTATCACTTCACGTCCGCGCGAAAGAGAATGTCTACGGCCATCTCGGGTTCGACTTCGGGCACGACGCGGTTGCACGTCAAAGGCGCTTCCGAGGTTTTAGTCGAGTTGTGCTCGAAAATTGCCAAGCCGGACGGTTCTGTCGATTCGTTCTCAAAAGAAGACAAGAAGAACGCAAACGATGCCATTCAACGCATGGCTGAACGTGGTTTACGCACTTTAGCGATCGCTTACGTCGATTTGAACATCGACCCGAGCAAGTTGGATCCCGAAAAGCCGCAGGAGGAAAATTTGACGCTTCTCGGCATCGTCGGTATCAAAGATCCGATTCGTGTGGAAACGGCTGAAGCGGTTCGGCTTTTACGAGGCGCGGGCGTGACAGTTCGCATGGTCACCGGTGATAACGCGGTCACGGCGCGAGCCATAGCGATTGAAGCCGGCATATTTGATCCGAGCGAAGAAGAAAAAGGCGCGACGATTTTAGAAGGTCCCGTCTTTCGAAAAATGTCTCGAGCGGAGCAAGAATCTGTGGCTATGAAAATACGCGTCTTGGCGCGCTCGTCGCCGACCGACAAGCTCGTTTTGTGCAACTTGCAAAGAGAGCTCGGCGAGGTCGTTTCGGTAACTGGCGACGGCACGAACGATGCGCCGGCTTTGAAAGACGCAGACGTCGGTTTCGCCTTGGGTATCGCCGGTACGGAAATCGCGAAAGAGGCGTGCGATATTGTCATCATGGACGATAACATCAAATCCATGGCCAAAGCAGTTTTATGGGGACGTAACGTTTATCAATCCATCCGTAAATTTCTACAATTTCAGTTGGTCGTGAACGTCGTCGCGGTGAGTTTGAATCTCATCGCGGCCTGCGCCGGTATCGAAGAGTTACCTCTCGGCGCCGTTCCTTTACTTTGGGTGAACATGATCATGGACTCCATGGGCGCTTTAGCGTTGGCCACAGAACCTCCTTCCGATCGTTTGATGGAACGACAACCATTCGGTCGAACGGCTCCGTTGGTGAACAAACAGATGTGGCGAAACATCATCGGCGTGAGCACCTATCAACTCATCGTGTGCATCACTTTGATGTTTGCCGGGACTTCCATCATGGGTATGGATTGCCCGATTATCGATGGCGTCGAAGATTGCCACCATCGAACGCTCGAGCTGAACGGGTTTATCTTCAACGCCTTTGTATTTATGCAAGTGTTCTCGGAGATCAATTCGAGACGAATCGGTGATTTCAACGTATTCGAAGACATTCACAAATCCGGTCTGTTCTGTGTTATCATTCTTTTCACCGTCGGCGTTCAGGTGTTGTTCATTGAAGTCGTCGGCTCGACCGTCGTGGGTCCAGCCATCGGTTTTGTAAACTTGACCACGAAAGAGTGGATCACATCTATCGTTTTAGGTGTCGTCATTTTACCAGTCGGCGCGCTCACGCGGTGTTTACCGCTTTCGCTCTTCCCCGGAGTCACGGACGAAGAAGCCATGGCGCAAGCCGCCGAGGAAGCGCACAAAGCGCAAGTAGCGGCAAAAGCGCTCGCCGATCGAGAGAAAGTTGGCGGTAGTGGTTTATCAGATGCGCAACCATCTGCATCCCCCGCTCGAGAAAGGAGAGTCTCCGTCGACTTGGTCTCCTCCTCCATCTCCCACGCGTTCGAAGCCGCCTCGGAAGCGGTCATCGCCTCCCGTCGCGCCTCGCACAACGAAGACAGAAGTCGCATCTCACCGTCACTCTCCCGCGAATCTTCCTTCGGCAGACAGCGTCCATCCTTCCGAAGAGCCGCGACTATGGTCATCAGCGCCAATCGTTTCCGCCTCCCGATGGACACCATTCGAGACAGCGATAAAGAAGAACACGACGAGGAGAACCGATAAAAAGAGAGAGAGAAGAGTGTGCGCGTGTGCGTAACAAAAAAAAGAGACTCAACATTATCGTTATCATATGTGTGTGTGTGTGTGTGTGAAAATGTAATAACATCAAGTATTAAATACCATCGAGTACGCGTAACTAAAAAACTGTCCTAAAATCGATATTTGCCCCCGCTTTTCTAAAAACAAAATTTCCGCACATTTCAAGAAGAAAAAGCGCGTTTTGCAGCCCCTGAGGGCGTTCGTTTTGTACTCTCTCTGTCTGCACCGGACGATCGGACGCAAAAATCCGGCGCGCAATCGTTCGGAGGACCGGTTTGAGAGAGAGAGCGCGCGTTTTTATATACACAGGAAAGCAGAGAGAAAGGGAACGCGAAGAGCGTGACATAAAAAGCCGGCGTTTGAGATTCAATTGATTCCTCTCTTCGAATTGGAAAAAGATAATAGCACAGAGAGAAGAAGAAGAAGAGAGAACGAGACGCGCGGAAGAGATGAGAACGACGAGAGTGAGAAGAAGCGCGATGATGGTGTTTTGTCTTCTTCTCTCGCTGTTGTCTCTGACGACGACGACGACGACGACGACGACGACGAGTGGGAAGCGCATCATTTTTGTCGACGCGGACGCGAGCAGCGGGAGATCCTCCTCCTCGCCGACAACAACAACGTCGAAGGTTGCGTTTTCTTCGCAGCGACTGAGTGGCGGCGATTACGCCGACGGAGACGCATCGAAGAAGAAGAAGAACGCGAAGAAGAGCGAGAGTTCGTCGACGTCGTCGTCTCCGTCTTCCTCCAGAATCCGCGAAGCGACGTTCTTGGCTACTTTTGATAACTTCCAGAGAGACTTTCAGCAGTGGAAGGAAGCCGCGAGGCTGGCGTACGAAAACGAGGAAGAGTTTTACGAAGAGGACCCCGGGAAGAAATCCGCGTCGTCGTCGCTTTCTCCTTTTACTTGTGAATTCTGCGGGCCGCACTCGTTGGGATCGTTCGGAGGGTGCGAGTGGACGCTCGAGTTGAGCGGGTTGCGAGCGGGCGAGTGGGAAGCGCCGATGGAGGTGGAGGTGAGATGCGAAACGACGGTAGGAAACGAGGAAGATTTCACGCCTTCCGCGTATCAATATTTAGCGAGAATTAAGAAAGGTTCAAAGAAACCGGCGCAAAACTCAAAGCCGAGGACGCATAGAGTGAATAATGGAAAAATAGCTTTCGAGGAACTGAACGCCTCGCCGTACGACTTTGAACTGTCGCCGAAGAAGTATTTTGGCGTTGGAGGTAAATTGGAGATTCAAGTCGATATCAAAGCGTGGAAAGAGGTGAAGGATGCGCCGGATGCGGTTCCTATTCGAGCAGTTATACACGACGCGCCAAAGAAAGCGTGGTCTTTACGAGCCGTGAGGAGATTTATGAAACCAGAAGATTGGAAACGTGATGAAGGTAACGGAGCGCATTCCAACGCCGGAGAGAAATCCGCAGTGGCATGGATTTTGCCGACAGATTCAAAAGAGACGGCTTCGTATTTGTTTCGAGAGGCGCTGAATGTAAAAGAGACGCAACAAAGTGGCGTTCATCCTCGTGCATCGAGAATAAGTGAGACAGCACCGTCGTTTTCGTTTCAGAAACTCGGCCCTTTGGGGACCATTTCGGAACGAAAAACGCGACGCTCTAGAAACGCGAGACTTCGTGAAGATCGCGCCGCATTAGATGGAAACAAAGGTAAAAACGCGGATACCGGTGATAACGACGACGACGACGACCTTTGGCTAGATGATGATTTTGAAGATATGGCGCCAGGAAAGAAGAGCACGTTCTTCGAGGACATGGATATCGAAGACTTGTATCAATCCTCATCCCACGGCGCTAAAAAAGCAAATACAAACAATCATCACATGACGAGTGTCGTCGCCACGAACCTCGCCGAGCCTCGCGGAAACGAAACGGCAATAGTGCACCATAAAATATCAATAGACGTAGACGAGGAGTTACCAGAGTGTACAGACGCGCCAGTGACGGGTGATTTAGGCCCCATGTTTCTGTCTTTTGCGCCAGATAGTTTACGCGCGGCGCATCGAGTCACCGTGCACGGATGTCGCGCCGACCAAGGCGGTATTGCTCTCGTGGCATATTCATCGACAGCGGATAGAACTCATGATTTGTGGTTACGAGTAGTTCTTTTACATCAAGAAGATTCTGAATTAGACGTAGTCGTAGCTGGTGAAGCCACAGTTCCGCCGTTAGAAGAGTCGTGGTCGGCGCCTATGATTATGCGAATTTTACCCTGGGAAACGAGCAAAGACTCTGGGTTCGTCAAAGTATCTAAGAAAGGTTCGTTTGGGAGTGGTTCAAAGGTCACTCGCAAACTTAAACTGACCATTCAAGCGAGACAGTTGAGGCCAAGGCGAGTCGCATTGCGCTTGCCTTTAGATCAATACGGCGATGCGGACACCAGGAAAGCGGCGAAAGCCGCGGCGGAGAGATTCGGAACGACATCTAATTCCTTGATTGAGATTCCTCAAGCGGAAAGACCGTGCGCAATCGCGTGGGTAGAGGTGAATCCATGGGACAACGCCGCGAAGCTACTTGGGGCTGCTGCCGGGTTAGCCTCTTCGAGCTCAGGAAAAATCGTTCGACCGACGGATATAGCGTTAGCGGTTGACGGCGTGCTACTACCTCACGATTGGCATCCGGACGCGACTATGTTATACGCCGCGGCTCTACTAGGTGTTTCAGCTTCTTTGAGTATTAGCCCTGAAGAGAGAAGAAATCTGAACGCCACCGCTGCGTGGCGTTGGGGACTTGGTGATGGTGATGCATGTACCGTGCTTCCGAATCTGAAGCGCAACGTGGAAGATCCCGCGGAAGACGCCAAGTGCGAAAAAATATACGCAAAACTGAGAGATCTCGCAGGTAACAGCGACTCCTCAAAAGAGCGCGAAAAGCTAGAAAACTCAAAAGAGCGATTACGGTGCGACGTCAGCCAAGTGCGATCGTATTTAACCAAAGCTACTGAAAACGGATCGAAGTTGACAATTGGAGGTCTCTCGAATTTGCCGAGCACGGACGATTTAGTCCTCGCATTAGTCGATGCTCGTGAAAAGGGTGGCTTAGAATCCGCTTACAACTTCCACAAAGATCGAAACAGTAAGAAAGACTCGACGAGTAATAAAAACAATCGCCAGTCGAGTTCGCAAGGGTATCACCGAAACCCTTTCTTTGCCAATGGCGGTGGTTTTGCGCAGACGCTGGACGAGCAAGCCGAGACGGCGTTCATTTTGAACCAATTCGTCAACGCAAACTTCTTACCATCTTCTTCGGAAACCGCAGCTGAACTCGCATTGATTGTTGGTACGACAGCATACGTGCTTCTCGTTTTGTATCTCTGCGCTGGAGCCTTTCGCGTGTACAACAAAGCGTCCTCTAACCGAGCCGGTCCAAACGTCGCGCATAAAAAGAACGGCCCGGGGTCCGGACATCATCACCATCACGGTGTATCGCCTCAATTAAGAGTATGTTTGCGCACCATGGCAATGTCACCGTTTACCGCCGGTTGGATGATGGCGAAAGAGCCGGCAAAGTTTCTGTTCGATTCGCTCAAACCGACGATTTCGTTTGCGCTCGGAACACTTTTACTATTTGCGGAGGAAATCGTCCGTTCGATTAAGGTGTTTGTGAGGGACAGTAAAGCGTACGCGAAAGTGTTTGGCGGTGGCACCAACGAGAATAACAAGAATGGTAACGCTAGTGGCAATAATAAGAAGAAACATTCTGAAAAGAATAACATCAACAATAACAACGCCGAGGTGCAACACGCAAACGGTGAGTCCTCGAAAAAAGTCAACGGCAAGAAGAAACAAGCGGGTAATAACAATAATAACGGCAACAACAACGGCAAATCGCCCTCCGCGCTTCTTCGAGACGAGTCGAGTAAAAACAATTCACCAACGGCTTCTTCGGTAGATCCTGATACGCCTCGCGTCAAAACTGAATGGGAGGTCGAAGAAGAAGAGCGTCGTCAGCGCGAAGAGGAAGAAGAAATGCGTCGACACGCGGCGTTGAGAATGTCCGAAAAGCGTTTACTCGACGCGGCGATTGAAAAAGAACGCGAACTGGCTCGACTAGAGCGCGAAGAGAAGGAAGAAAAAGCACGCTTAGCGAAAGAAGCAAAGAAAGCAGAAAAAGCCGCGCAAAAAGCGTTGAAGAGTAAAAGCGCGTCCAACTCTCCGTTGACGAGTCCGCGGACGGCGACGGGTGATGCTCCTCCTGGATTCGAGCGCCTATCGCCGCGAGCGCAAGCGAACGCGACGCAACAACCGCGACCGGGTTTTACCATACCACCTCCGGTTCCTCCCGGCTTACCTCCATCTCTTTCGCCGACGAAGAAACGAGACAGCATGAACAACAACGCGAGCAAACCTTTACCACCACCGTTACCGAAATCTCCACCACCGTTGAATCAACCTAAGAAGCGAAACGGAGGAGGCGCGATGCTCATCACCCCGGCCATGCTTCGCCAAGGCGTCGACGAGCCGCCACCACCACCCGCCCGCCGCTTTCAATTTGGCAACGACATTTCCACGCGACCCATCGGTAGCTCGAACATCACCAATAAAATTACCGCGCCTGCACCTCCGATGCCTCCAGGAGCGCAAGATCAAGACGACTTGGTCATGTCCATGCTCGAAGGCCTCTCGGACGACGACGAAATCGACGACGGCGCAGATCCGTTGCGCAGTCCAACGAATCAATCCATCGGCGGTGGTTTGTTCGGTAAATGGTCTGGTTTCTTTTAGAAAGAGCGTTTTGCGTTTAGGAATGAGTCATCCGCATGCACACGCATCATTTTTAGAGCACTTGTTGTAATTCTCATATTTCTCGAGACGAGTAAAGTCAACTCGATGCCTCGCTCTTCTCTCCCCACACACACGAACGACACGCACGCGCGAAACGAAAAGAAGAATGCGATTGCGCGTGCGTTCGCCTTTTGGCGTCGTCAATCTGAACCTCTCGTCGGACGAGCCGACGTTGAACGATTTTCTCTCGGAAATGAAGAACGCTCGCATCGTCGTCGACGACGACAGAGAAGAAGAAAAGAAGAAGCGCGTCGTCGAATCGTTTCAGTTTGGATTTCCGAAATCGAATTCGTTCGTTCTGAAAGATTGGAACGGAGAGGCGACGTTGTCCGCGACGTTCGGTATTCGCGACGGGGAGACGATCACGGTGAAGTTTGCCGAGGAAGAAGAGGAGGAAGAGGAGGAAGACGGAGAGGCGAAGAGGAAGAGAGAGCGCGATGAAGAAGAGGAAGAGGAGAAAGCGGGTGACGTGCACGAGGAAGAAACAGTTACAAAAGGGAGAGAGAGCGGAGGTAGTGGCGACGTCGCGGATGCTACCGTTCGAACAGCGCCGACGATACAAAATAGTAGCATCGAAACGAACAACACTAATGGTATGACTGAAGAAGAAGAGGCGTTGGCGAGAGCGGTGGAGGCTTCGATGTTGGACGAACGGAGGGGAGACGGCGCAGTTGCCGGCGCGAGCGCGGGATACGTCCGCGACGACGTCGACGACGAAGACGACGGAACGATCGCCGTTCGGAAAGTCATCGACGCGGATAACTCGTGTTTATTCAACGCCATCGGCTATGTCTTCTTTCGCAGTTTAGAAAAAGCGAAGGAGTTGCGCAAAGTCGTCCACGACGCCGTGTTGAGCGACTCTGAAACGTTTTCCGAAGCGGCTTTGGGTAAACCGCCTCGAGAGTACGCCGAGTGGGTGCTGAAACCCGAATCGTGGGGCGGACAGGTCGAACTCTTCGTCTTATCCATGCACTTACAAAAACAAATCGCCGCGTACGACGTCCAAACCGGTCGAGTCGACATCTATGGCGAAGACCGATTCCCGCTCGCCGAACGAGGCCACCTCATCTACGACGGTTTGCACTACGACGCCGTCGTATTCGCCTACCCGGGTTTAGAAGACGTCCCGGACACGCACGTAACCGTCGTCGACTGCTCGCAACCGAGCTCCAAAACCGCCTCGTTCGATCTCAAAGCGCGAAACTTGGCCAAAAACGACCGCGACCGACGCCAATTCACCGACACGGCTAATTTTTCGCTCCGGTGTCTAGTCTGCGGCGCCGGTTTAATCGGCGAAAACGAAGCCAGAGAACACGCCAAGAGTACCGGGCACCAGAACTTTGGCGAGTATTAGTTTCATTTCAAAATGTAAAGAGCGCATTTGTGCGCGCGCAAAAGCGATTGTAACGAGTAACAAAACAACACGCATAGAATCCACCCCGTTGTTTAAAAGGAAGTCAGTCTCTCCCCTTGAAATTTTCCCGCCAAAAATTCAAATCGAGAGAGTACGCTGAGTGAAGATCTTCAAAAATTTAAACGCACGCAACACGCGTTCTATATATATTCGAATAATCGGAAGAGAATAACGCGCGCTCGTAAACGCGCGCGAGAAGAAGAGGAGGAGAGAGAGAATCGTTGCACACGCACACATAATTAAAGATGCACATTAAATCGGTCATAGTGGAAGGTTTTAAAACCTACCGCGACCAAACGTCGGTCGATTTGACGCCGAATCTGAACTGCATCGTCGGGGCGAATGGAAGCGGGAAATCGAACCTCTTCCACGCGATTCGGTTCGTGCTGAGCGACGTGTTCGGGACGCTGAGAGCGGAAGAGCGGCAGAGGTTGTTGCACGAAGGCGCCGGGCACGCGGTGATGAGCGCGTACGTGGAGATTGTGTTTTGTAACAAAGATCGTCGAATGCCGGTGGAGAGAGACGAGGTGCGGTTGAGACGAAACATCGGGTTGAAGAAAGACGAGTATTATTTGGACAAGAAACACGCGTCGAAGACGGAAATCGTGAATTTATTAGAGTCGGCGGGGTTTTCGAGGACGAATCCGTATTATTGCGTGCAGCAAGGGAGAATAACGAAGATGGCGACGATGTCGGATAAAGAACGGTTGGAGTTGTTGAAGGAGATCGGAGGGACGTCGGTGTACGAAGAGAAGAGAGAAGAGTCGATGAAGATCATGAAGGAGACAAAGACGAGAGAAGACGCGGTGAAAGAAACCGTGGCGTTTATCGAGAGTCGTTTGCAAGAGTTGGACGAAGAGAAGGAGGAGCTTGAGAAGTACGTGAAATTGGACAAGGCGAAAAGGAGCATCGAGTACGCGATTTACGACAAAGAGTTATCGGAGGCGAGACAAAAGCTGGACGACGTGGAAGAGAGGAGGAGACACGCGAGCGAGCGGGCGAGGATGACGGAAGAGGAAACTATTGGCGCGAAATTGGAAGTGAAGGAGTTGGAGAAAGCGACGAAAAACGCGGAGAGAGAGATTGAGCGATTATCGAGAGAAGCGATGGGGATCGACGTGGAAAGGAAAGAAATCAGCGAGCGACGAGCGACGAAAGAGTTGGACGTGCAAGATTTGCAAGAGTCAATCGAGCGGTTCACGTTACAAAAAGCGGACGCGGAAGACCAAAAATTGTCCGTGGAAGAACGAGCGAAGGAAATTCGCGACAAATTGAGCAAAGTGAAACCAAAGTTTGAAAAAGCCAAGGAAGACGAAGATGCAAAGCAATCGGAAGTGTTGCAATGCGAGCGTAAATTGAACGCGCTGCACGCCAAACGCGGACGATCGGCGCAGTTTCAAACGGAAAAGCAAAGAGACGAGTGGATCGACGAGCAGGTGAAAAATACCGAGGCGACCATCGCGTTGAAAAAGAAAGAAATCGAACGAAGCGAAAATGATATCAAAGATATCGAACAGGAACAAGAAAAAGATATGAAAGAGTTGGAGCGATTAGAGAAACAGTTACAGTCCGCGTCGAAAGAGCTGCAAAAGTTGGACGAGGAACACGAAAAGTTACTCGCAAAGAGGAATAAAGTGCAAAACGAGCGCAAGACGCTTCAACGAAAAGACGCCGATTTCGACAGCGAGTTGGCCAAGTTGGGCGAAGACGTCCAGAAATACGAGAAACAGTTGGAATACAGCATGGCGAGAGATTTGCACAGAGGTTTAGCCGCGGTGCAAAGAATCGTGAGAGAACGCGGGATTACGGGCGTCCACGGACCTTTGATCGAGTTGATGGAATGCGACAGTCGCTTCAACTCTGCGGTCGAAGCCGCCGCTGGGAACCAATTATTTCAAATCGTCGTTGATAACGACGACATCGGAAGTGAGATTATCAAGCACTTGAACAAAGAAAAAGCTGGACGCGTGACGTTTTTGCCGTTGAATCGTTTGCAGATGCAAAACGTGAAGTATCCCGAGGATAAAAACGCGTTCCCGTTGTTGAACAAAATCACTCGAGACGAGAAATACAACGTCGCGTTTAACCAAGTCTTTTCGCGAGTGTTGATTTGTAGAAACATCGACGTCGCGGCAGACATGTCGAAAACGACCAACTTGAACTGCGTGACCATGGATGGCGACACCGTTTCCTCCAAAGGCGTCATGAGCGGCGGTCACCGAGACACGAACAAATCCCGATTGCAAGCCGTGAAAGCGGTTAAAACGTGCGTGGAACGACGCGACGCGTTGAAAGAGGAAGCCGGCAAGGTGAAAACAGAGTTATCGGCGTTAGAACAAACCGTCTCGGTAGCTGTCGGCGAAGTCCAAAAAGTTGAATCAAACAGGCGTCACGTTGCACAAACCGTCGACCGTTTGAAGACGGAGTTGAGACACTTCTCTGATACGGCTACTCGATCGGAACAACTCACCCGACAAAATGCAGATGCGATAAAAGCCTTGCGAGACGAAATCGAGTTAGCAGAGTTGGACGCGAAAGATTTAGCGAAAGAGAAAGGAACGAAGTTGGACGTTCAATTGACCGCGGAGGAAAAGAAAGAGTTCGAGGAACTTAATCCCAAGCTAGTTTCTATGAAGGAAGAACTTTCCAACTTATCCGCGGCGAGAGTCGAGTTACAGGCTACGTGTGAATCGTTAGAAGAAACCTTGAAATCGAACTTGGAGCGCTCGCTGAGACGTTTGGCGAACCAGACGACTGAAGTTGACGTCGAGGCAAAAACGAGAGAGTTTCAGAAACTCTCCGCGCAACTGAAAGCGTTGAGAGCGGAAGAGACTGAAATCAACGAAAAGCACAAGAAAGCGATGAAAGCGCTCGCGGATGCTAAATCCGACGCTGATAGCCAAAAGGTCAGATTAGAAAACCTGCGAGCGAAAGTCGAAGACGTTCGAGGAAACTTGGGCACCGAAGAACGCGAGATGGAAGCTTTAACGTCAAAACGCGCCAACTACGCGGCGAAAGTAGATGCGATTCAACGCAAAATCCGCGACGTCGGGTCCTTACCCGCTGACGCGTTTGAGAAGTACAACAGCTACACGCCAGAGCAATTGCGAAAAGAGCTCGGTAAAACAAACGAAGGTTTGGGCCAATTGTCGCACGTGAATAAGAAAGCCATCGATCAATGGGAACAATTCACGGAACAGAGAGATGAATTGAGAGAACGACGATCAGAAATCGCAGAGGCTTCGAAGAAAATTTTGGAGCTGATGGAACATTTAGACCGCAAAAAGGACGAAGCGATTGAGAGAACGTTTAAACAAGCGAGCTTGAACTTCAAAGAGGTATTTTCACAACTCGTGCCTGGAGGGAAAGGCGAGTTGGTCATGCAGAGGAAGAAGACGGTCGTTCCAGAGGTTGGTGGGAAAGACGCCAATGATGGCGGCAAGTCGTCAGATGCCCCAGCTGCCGCAGCAGTTAACGCGGCTGCCGGTTTCATGGATAAGTACTCTGGCGTGAAAATCAAGCTTCACTTTGGCGGCGGCGGTGAAACCATGCAAATGAAGCAACTCTCTGGCGGTCAAAAAACCGTCGTCGCCGTGGCGCTCATCTTTGCGATTCAAAGGTGTGACCCAATGCCGTTCTACTTGTTCGACGAAATCGACGCGGCATTAGATCCGCAATACCGCACGTCTGTCGCTTCGATGATTCGCGAGCAAGCCGACAAAGGGACGCAGTTCGTTTGCACCACGTTTCGACCAGAGATTGTGCGCAAAGCGAACCAGTTAATCGGCGTTTCTCACGTCAACAAAGTTTCCATCACGCAAAAGGTAGACGTGAATGAAGCGTTGAGATTTGTTGGCGATACCACTGAAGGCGTGCCGGAAAGTGTCTTGACTCCAGTGACGAAGAAAACTCGCGACGCAGCGGCGAATAAGATGAAACGAGCGAGACAGGAGATTGAAGCGGAAGGTTGATTTTTTAACAGATTATGAGAGAGAGAGAGAAAGAGAGAGACAACAAACATAAAACATAGACAAATAAGAACAGCAGATAAACAAAAGACGCGTGTATTTCTATTTCTATATATTACCAACTTATTATTCTACTCATTCTAATTCCCATCCGAGATGCTCGCATAGCTGAATCACGCCGTCGTCGCAATCACCTAAAAATAAAACGTCTCTCTTCCCTTCCTCGGAAAAGTCAAACCCTCGGCCTTTACTCATGCCCATTTCAAAGAAACTTCTTCGACTCGGAACTTCGCCAACTTTCTCTCTGTTGATTAAAATTCTTGGACAATCGATATCCGGGTACTCGATTAAGCCCGCGAACGGTTGCACCTGCAAGCTCGTTCCCATGACGATTAACAAATCGCAATTTTCCCGATTGAAATCAACTTTCGCCAACTGTCCAAATCGAACCGGCAAATTTTCCCCGAAAAACACAATGTCGGGTTTCACGTACTCTTCGCACTGCTCGCACCGCATCGGTTCGCCTTTTGCCACGTGTTCCATAACTTTCTCGATATTTTGCGAATGTCCTCTCAAACACCTCGCCGTGTCAAAGTTCCCGTGCGCGGCGACGACTAACTCTTCGCTCACACCAGCCTTCGTCTCTAAACTGTCGATATTTTGCGTAAAACACCTCCTCAGCTTCTTCTTCTTCTCCAACAGCTTAATAAACTTGTGCGTTTTCGTCGGCTCAAACTTTCCCGGTTGTAAATGGCTCGCCAATAAGTAAAACGGTTCAGGATTCGACTTGAAAAATCCAATCTCAAACACCGCTTGCGGATACGGCAAATCGTACGCGGCTAAGTTATCGTACAAACCCGTCCCCGGCGTTCGAAAATCCGGTATCCCCGCGCTCACAGAAACGCCCGCTCCGCACATGACGACGATATTTTTACACGCGTCCGATCGCATGTACGCGGCGACGCCTTCCAAGTCTCTCGATTTCAGTTTCGGTTGTCGAGAGGCGAGAGATTTCTCTCTCTCTTCGTCGTTGAGCGCGAGCCGCTTGAGTAACTCCCGCACGCCTTCTGAACTGCTCGAAGAAGAAGAAGAAGAATACCCATCGTCGTCCTCCTCCGTTTCGCTTCCGGACGATTCCGTTTCGCTCTTCAACGACGCGCTTCTCGAAGAAGAAGAAGAAGCGCTTTCCTCCTCTTTTCTCGACGCGACGATGATTTTCCCCAGTGGTGATGATGGTGTTGAGGAAGCTTCTTCTTCTTCTTCTTCTTCTTCTTCTTCTTTTCCCTCCTTCTTCATCTTCTCCGCTTCCTTTTCCATCCGAAGAAGAAGAATCTCGCGTTGTTCGTCGTCGTTTCCACCCGTTATTGGCGGCGCGTGTCTTTCTGCTCTCGGCCGCGACTCGCGCGCGTGCAGGTTTAACGACCACTTTTTGTCGACACTGTTTAGGGTTAAACCCTAAACCCTAAACCAGAAAACGACTTTCTTTTTCTCGAAAGGAGAGATCTCGTCCGGGGTCGCGAGAACAGAAGCACACGCTCCGCGCGATCCTTCTTTATTGTCTCCGAAGCAGCAACGGCGGGAGAGTCGTCGAAACAGAGCGAGAGAGAAAACGCACGCATCGTCATGACGAACGACGACATGGAAACCGACGCGGAAGAGGAAATAACCGCCGCGAAAGAACAACAACAGGAAGAAAAAGTCGACCACAAAGTCCAACTTCGAAAACTTTCCCGAGCGTTGGAGATTGCCGTCGCTTCTTCTTCTTCTTCGGACGCGACCACCGCTAAAGTCGAATCGATAACGCGGGACATGAAGACGATTTTATCGGAGAATAACATGGTTGGATGCTACGAAGCGTTTTGCGAGAAGTTTTCGTGGAAAGTTGATGGGAAAGAGTTGGAGAGAATGCGAGCTTTTGAAACGGAAACGATGACGAAGATCGAGTCAAATTTGAAAGACGCGAAGGAAAACTTGGGCGACGACGACGTGCAGTCGGCGCTGAGGGAGATGGGGGATAAATACGCGCAGATGGGTTACAAAGAAAAGTGCGTGGAGGCGTACGAAAAGTGCAAGGAAACGAACGCGACGATTGGACAAAAAATGGAGATTGAGTTTAGCAAAGCGAGAGTCGGGTTGTTTTGGGAGGACCTCGGGATGTGGAAGAAGAGCATCGAGGAAATCAAGAAGTTGTTAGAGATGCCCGGAGGCGCGGATTGGGAGAGAAAGAATCGTTTGAAAGTGTACGAGGGATTGTGGATGTGCGCGTCGAGAGATTTTGCTTCCGCGTCGACGTTGTTCTTGGAAAGTTTGAGCACGTTTGGCGCGTACGAGTTGATGTCGTACGACGAGTTCGTGTTTCATTGCGCGGTGACGGGGGTGGTCACGCTGCCGAGGGTGGAGTTGAACGAAAAAGTGGTGATGGCGCCGGAAATTATTCGAGCGAGTTTGAGCACGCCGGGTTTGCCGGACTTTTTGAATTCGTTGCAACGGTGCGAGTACGCGAAGTTTGCAGAGGCGTTTCCGTTGGTTGGCGACGCGGTGGATTTGTCGCCGTGGTTGTCGCCGCATAGTCGCTATTTTAGTCGCGAGTGTCGAGTCAGAGCGTACGCGCAATATTTGCAAAGTTATCGTTCGGTGAGCGTGCCGAGCATGGCGCAAGCGTTCGGGGTGAGCGTAGAGTTTTTGGATGAAGAGTTGAGTAGGTTCATCGTAAACGGCAGGTTGAACTGCACCATCGACGCGGTGGAAGGTGTTTTGAGGACGAATAGGCCAGATAAGAAGAACGCGTTGTATCAACAATTCGTGAAGGATGGGGACGCGTTGTTGAATAGAATTCAAAAGTTGTCTAGAGTGATTGATTTGTAGATTTTATTATGTGTCATCATATTCGTCAATACACGAAAATAGTAGCAGAGTTTTGAAAAAAAGTACACAGTTCGTCTTCGCTTGACAAGTTTTACTATTTTGTTTTACAATTTTGGAGATGCTATCGATGGCGGCGTCTACTCTTGTTCGTTGCTCCTTTTCCACACTTTCACTCGAACGTCTCTTTTCACCAGCAGCGGTGGCCAGAATGGAAACTTTTTGTTCAACTGCACGCCGGTAAAACCAGATATATCTCGAACGCTTTCATACCCGGGAATGTCTTCGTTTTCGTTGATTAACCAATCGTATCCTCGGGAACCGTCGTCGTGTAACATGGCGCGCAGATGACTCTCATCTCCGTAATCTGACCGCTTGTTGTATAAAATGACGTTATGATCGTGATAGACTTGGCCGAACCGCGAGGCGCCGGTTTGCGCACAATGGTTGTCTATGTGGATTCGCACGCGTCCAGAGGCGCCGCGCTCCGGGGTCAACTGGTGGAAAGCAGCTAACGCTTCTCCTCCGGGATAATTGGCAACGGATGCATTCGCAAATAAACCAATAGATATAGCGCAGCTAAACAAAACGCCTAGCCACGCGAGCGCGTGCAAAAGAGTCACCACTGTGCTCTTCTTTCTATTCAAATTCAATCGGTGCATGCCGCACGCTGCACAGAAATTGAACAAAGGCAAGATCGGGAAGAGAAACCGTAACTCTTTGTGTCCTAAGAATGAATACGCGAAAACAAAGAAAGATGCAATCGCAAACGCCGGTCGACACCGTCTTTCATACATAAACCCATACATACTCAACGGATACGCGATCAACAACATTCTCGGTAACGCGGAATACGCATACCACAAGAACGGTTTGGTTCCGTACTGTTGACTCTGATTCGCGCCCATAGGGTTGTTAAAAGACAACACCTCCCACTCTGGCCATAAATATTCCTTATCCCAATATTTCGAATCAATCGTAATCGATACATATGCAAATATCACCATGGCCGTAACCATCGACATTACGTTCCCGATAATTCGTAAGCTCGCGTCGTATAAACCCGTCGCACGGAACAACGTCACGTGTAGCCCCAACGGCGCCAGCAACAAAATATTATCGCATCGAAACACCACAACGACCATGCTCACCAGCGCCACCGCCATCGCATCCAATACCGACCGGCTAATCCTTAAACCCTTTCTCTCTTCTAACCACAAACTTAAGGCGAACGTCGTCAACACGAACGCGAAAATGTTCGGTAACGGCCTCGACGCGTAAAATGCGAGATGAAACTGCGCCAACGTGAGGACGCTCGCGCACGACGCAACGCCGTTCCCGAAATTCTTCCCCACGACCGAGTGAAATCTGTGCAACGAAAACGTCGACGCGGCGCCTAAAATCATTCGCATGATGACTTGATAGTGCATTTTCGTCCTCTCAAACGTCTCTTCCGCGTTCAAAGTCGTCTCCACCACGTGCTTCAACTCGCCCCAAATCCGTTCGTTCCGAAACAAACTTTTCGTCGCCGCGTTACTATTCGCGACGCTTTCCATCACTCGCGCGATCACCTTCGTCGTTTTACCCAATAGTAACGGTCCAACGAACGTCCGAGGGACAACCCCGGGGAACTCTTTGTGGTCCCACCGGTCGAGTTCGTTGGCGTGGAAAATCACGTCGTGCACCGCTTGCGTGTTGAACGATTCCTCGACTTTCGTATACGGCGCGATGCGCACGTACGAGAGCACGAGCAGGAAAAAGAGGCAATCGAAGAATTGGTGCGTAAAAAAACGACGCATATCTTCTTTTTGTTTTTGTGTGTGCGTGTGTGTTCGCGCGCGCGCGCGTGCGGGCGGACGCGTAAAGTCGTGGTTATGAATTCTGAAGATTTGTTTTTACTAACTAACACACACAAAGCGACAAAAAATCTCGCGAATCTCGAGCGTGCTATGCGATTACAACTCTTTACAACAACTACTACTGATACTACTGACTGATGCGCACACATATTGTGCGAAGCTACTATCACTCTTCTCTTCTGACTAACCAGGACGGTAAACCAACCGTCCCAGCACTTATGTCGGTTTCTTCGCGCAAGCTTTCGACGAGGACGTCGTCGAGCAGCGCAAACGCATGGCCTTGCGGCCACGAGGAGACTGCAGATATCGCGGCGAATCCTTTGGAGATGGCGTCGAGGTCGCCTCTGTGTGAATCGTCCGCGACGACGGTACCGGAAGATATTTTGAACGCGACTGGGATAGATTTTTTGCTGCTGTTTTCGCGTTCGTTTCGTCTTTGCGCGACCATAGCTTCGGTTGCCAGCTGACGGACGAAGGAGGCGCCCGATTCGTCGGCTCTCGTTTCGTTCGCCGCGATGCTTTGCATGGGTAACGTCCGACCAAAAGCGTCCTTTTTGTTTTCAGCGCCACCTCCGTTGCTTGCGTTTGTATCAGAGGTTACGCGTTGCTGTCGCCACAAAACGCCCGGGCGGGTCGATTGAAACTTATTTTCCTTCCAATTTGGTGGCACGTGGATGTGTAAAAAAATATCCCCTTCTTCAAACGCGTCTCTGAGCGCCTTTCTCCTACGCTCCGGCGTTTCGCCGGTTTTACCGTTACCACTATGACTATTTCCTTTCCTTTGCGGCGCGATTGAACCCCCAAACGACCATGCGTCTTTACTCGCAAAATCACTTCCGCTATCATCGTCAAATATTGCTTTCGAAAGCGCTTCGTCTTCAATCGGAAACGCACTCGTCCCTAGCGACGCCCACCTTCCGTTCGTAGGAAATGGAAAGTGCGACCGGGGACAATTCTTTGCTCTTTCGATTGAAATCACGACTTTCACTTCCTTCAATATGATTTCCAATGCTCGCAATGCCGGGCGTATCTTCTCCTCCATATTCGACCTCGTCACCGCCGAGACAACAACCGTCGGAACCCCTACGACCGCCGCTCTCCTCGCCGCTCTCACCGCTCTCGATCCGTACATATCTTCCCCTAAACTCACATCTCTCGCGACACCCACGACGCACAAAACGCTCGATAATCCCATCTCACGTATTAACCCACCGGTTGGATCTAGAGCTACAACGGCAGCCGTCTCTCCCGAAGCGCCGCTCATCTCGAACAACGCGTCTTCCTCTTCCTCTTCCTCCTCTACGCGCCTCACCGCGACCGACGCCCCTTCCGTCAAACCGTCTTCGCGGGATCCATGTTTGATCATGATGACTCTCAAACCACCGAGCGTCTCTTTCACGACTTTACCCGTCGCGCGCAAATCGTCCGCGTTGTCCCCCAGAACGACCGCGCACGCGTTGTTATTGTTATCATTAGAAGACGACGACGACGACGACGCCGGGCGACGAAACCAACATTTTTTGCTTCTCTTCCTGGAAGCGTTTTTTGACCATCTCAAAACGACAAAGCCGCGAACATCTGACGACGATGATAAAGCTCTCATATCGACTGCGACGCGTCTCCCCTCTCTTCCTCCTACAATTCCCAATGCACGACTCTCTCGCCTTCCTCTAAGTGCTCGTGGTCGTGCGAGTGGTCTCGATAGATGTCGTGGTAGTCGAGCAACTCTTCGTCGATGCGTCGTCGATGCGCTTCTTCTTCTTCCGCGATGCCGTCGGGAGAAGAAGAAGAAGAAGAGCGCTTTAAACTGTCGTCGAACGGCCTTCTCTCTAAACCGAGATCGTCTTCGATGGAGTTTACAAAAATTTTCCTCTCCGGGGAGTTTTGTTTTCGTCTCGTTGTCGAGGAGAGTTGAGCGCGAGCGCGCAGAAGAAAGAGGAAGAGGAGGAGGAGGAAAAAGTTGAGACGTGGCATTTGTTGTGAAGAAAGACGAAAGATGGAAAACGTTACGCGTGTATCGCTCCTAGAAAGTATTACAAGAATCCACCCAACAAGGACGAGCTGCCAAAAAAGCCACCTTTTTTCTCCTCGTCGCCGCCTCGCTTGATCTGTCTCGCGTCGTCCGAAAACCACGAAGGCATGATTTGTTCTCTGACGCGAGGGACTCGCATGCTCGCGAGCGCCGGAATCGCGCGATCGAGGTACCGCTTCGCCCCTGGAAATACGTCGCACAATTCGTCTAAACCTTCCTTTTGCGTTTGCGCGATAACGAGTAACTCGTCGTACTTTTCGCCGCTGGTTTCTGCTATTTGCTTCCACTTTTTGCACATTCTGGCGTCTTCGCGTTCGTTTTCGGAGAGCCTCAACTCTTCAAACTTTCGCTCGTACTCTTTGTCTTTTTCTTCTCTCTGTTTTTTTAAATCTTCCGTCATTTTCGCGAGTTTTTCTCGGTCGGCTTCTAACTCTTTCGCGAGGACGTTGACGTTTTTACGTCCGACGTACTGCTTTAATTCTAATGTCAAGTCGTCGTTCATGCGCTCGATTTTTTCGCGAAGTTGCTTTTCGTTTTCCAAGTCGCGCATGAGGTCGTTTAAGCGACGAACCATCGCGTTCTTCTCTCGCGAGTCTGTAAAAGTACCGACGTCGTCGTGCGTGCCATTTTTTTGCTTCTCGACTTCCTCGCCTATGCGGCTTATGCCTTCTATCGCTCTTTCCGCGGAGTCGCTGCCCAACGCGTAAGAGTTGCGCGAGAATCGATCAAAATCGTGTTTCTTTTGTTGCGTTTGTGTTCCCGAAGCAGACGGTTGTTCGCCGCCACCGGACGCGTGTAAAGCGTCGTTCCAGGCACTCGCAGCTTTACCGATGCCTCCGTCCCAAACGCCGACTTTTTGCGTGTGCGCGGCGGTGGCATCTGCTCTCGTCGCCTTTCGAGGTAAAACGGCGTTCTCGCCGTTACCGACGACTGCGTTCGCCGGCGCCAATCTCGTCGTCCACGTCGCCACCATCTCTTCGTCGTCGTTATACCCACCAACTCGATACCGACTCCCAACGCTCGGATCTTTCTTCGCGCCTCCAACGACGACTAAAACTTCGCCGCACAACGTCATCGATCGACCGGCGATGTCGTCCTCCAATTCGTGTAAATTATCGCACCTGACTAAACTCGGATCCCAGACCATCTCGTTCGCGTCTAACGCGTTCACGTCTCCGTTTCTCTCCATGAAACAAAACGTCCCGACGTCTGTTTGCGCGTGGCAGCTTGCATCTACGATCACGTTCTCGCCAAAAACCTCAATCGGCCGCAACCATTTATTGTTTAAATAATCGTACACGTCGGCGCACCCGTCGTAAATCGGTCCAGATTTATTCTTTCCTCCGAGAAATGCTATCCGCTTATCGCTCATCAAAACCGCCACGTGCGCGCACCTCGGCAGCGGTTTCAACTTCACCCCAGGTTCCACTTCCTCGTATCCATCCTTCTTGGAAACCGGCGCGATCCACGTCATCGTCGGCACGTCCAATATTCTCAGCGACCCAAAGTGCACGTCTTTCTGAATACCTCCGAGACACTTCCCGCCGTGCAAAACGATCGCCCGATCGCCCAGCGCCACGCACGCCGACCCAACTTTCTCCGTCGGCACGTCTCCCATCGTCGGACTTTCGATCCAGCTCATCCCGTTCTCTTCGTCCAACGCGTACACCTTCACCTTTTCCGGTTCCTGTTGCGTTAAACTTTCGTACGTCCCAGGCGCGGCTGACCCAGAAAAGAACGAAAATATCCCGCTCGCGGAACTCGCCACCAAAGACGAATCGCTGCTGCTCGACACCCCACCGACGAGCATGATCAGCCCGTGATATCTGACCAAGTGTCCGTGCGAATGCGCTCTCGGTAAGTCTTGGATTCGAGTCCAGTGTTTCCCCACGCAATCAAACACGAAACAATCTTTCAAAAGTTGGTTCGTTTTCGAGCACACGCCGCCGCATATCAACACGTGCTGCGCGTTTAACGCTATCGAGGCGTGGTACGATCGCGGCGAGGGTACATCGCCGGTCCAGTCGTCGATCAACGTCCACTTCATTTTGTGTGATATGTGTGTGCAAAAAGTAACACTCGGCGTCGATGTAATCGCGAGAAATTCGGAGCAAGCAGAAGAGAGAAAAAAAGTTCTTAAACCCTAAACCCTGCTTAGGGTTTCAGTAAAAAAGATCTCTAAAAAACTCGTGGCAGACGGAGGTTCCAGGGAAAAAAAGCCACATCAGCACCACAACATCTACTAGCGCTTCACGGGGACGACGACGGTGGCTTCGCGCGCAAACCCGCGATAAAAAAAGATAACACGCACACGAACGGGCGCGCGAGAAGAAGAAGAAGAAGAAGAACAACTAGCTTTTCTTTCTCTCTTTTTCTTTTCCCGTTCTCTCGACGAAAGGAAGCACCAGGACGAGAGGTAGAGAAGTCTCTCGGATAACAAGAAAAAGGGCGATATACATTTTATACGCGCACGCGGAGTGAACGAAATAAAACAATGCTTCGCGGCGACCGGTCCGCGGAGAAGAAGAACGGCGCGAAATCGTCGAGGAGTTCGGAAGAAGATGGCGGCTCGAACGAAGGTTCGAACGAGCGACGGACGAAGAAAAGGTGCGCCCACACAAAATTGTACTAGTCCTTCTTTTTCCAGAGAAATCGTATCCAAAAGAAGAGAGAAACAAAACGCGCGCTCTCGTTGATGCGAACGAACTCTTCTCGTCGTAAACGTTCGCTTTCATCGTCGTCATCGACGACACGCGCTGACGCTCTTTACTCTTTTCTCTCATTTTTTGTGTCTCTCTTTTTTAATCAGGCAACGCGCGGAGATGACGACGACGACCAACGACGTGGTGCCTGACAGCAACACCACGACCAAAGATAAACAAAACTCGACGGGGTCGGACGATATGGGCAGCGCTGAGAATACTAATATTAATACTAATGATGAGAATAATACTAATAACAATAATAATGTTTCAGAGGAAGCGTACCGACGATTGCGAGAAGAAAACGAGCAGTTGCGAAAGAGCAACGAGGAGTTGCAGAGAAGACTGAGAACGTCCGCGTCTTCGGCAAACGCGAACGAGACGGCGTTGTCGAATAACTTGTTGCGAAAATTAGCGCCGCTGAAAGAACTCGCGATGGATTCGTTAGAGGAAGGGGTGACAATCGCGGATTTTACGCATCCGTTGCAACCGCTCGTTTTTGCTAATCAAGGTTTCACGGAGATCACCGGGTACACCGTCGACGAGACGGTCGGGAAGAACTGTCGTTTTTTACAAGGCCCGGAGACGGAACCGGAAGTGGTGAAAAAAATTAAACACGCGGTAATGAACGGATTATCGATCACGTGTCAATTGAAGAACTACAAGAAAAACGGGGAGATGTTCATAAACAACTTATCCTTGAAGCCGATTCGTAACGAAGACAGTGTGGTCACGCATTACGTGGGAATTCAATCCGACGTGACGAAGATCGTAGACTCACAAAACGCCGAGATTGAAGCATTGAAACGGGTCGCCATCGCTAACGCTGCGACGGAATCGAAATCCAAATTTCTGGCGCACATGTCTCACGAGATTCGAACGCCTTTGAATGGGTTAATCGCGGTAGGCCAATTGTTAGAAGACACAAAGTTGGACCGCGTGCAAAGAGATTTAGTAACAACAATGCAATCTTCAGGCGAAACTTTACAGGCGTTGATTAGCGATATTCTCGATTTCTCGCGCGTCGAGGCGGAGAAATTGTCTTTGGCGAAGGAACCGTTCAACCCAGAAGCGGTCATCGCGAACGTGTTGGAAATCGTAGGTATTCACGCGGGTAGACTCAAGTTAAACGTTGGATATCACGTGGATGAAGGCGTTCCGAAAACCGTTCTGGGAGACGCCATGCGAGTGCAGCAAGTCTTGTTGAATTCCATCAACAACGCCATCAAGTTCACCGAGAAAGGGGACATCATGGTTCGATTGTACATTGGCATGGCACCGAAAACGAAAAAGATGCAACGCGTGAACTCATCGTTAGCGATGAACGACGACTGGATAACTCCTTTGAGTAAGTTGGCACACATGTGTCCGCACTTTTCCCCGAAAGATGGCGAGGCGCCGGGGGAGGAAGAGGACGCCGGTGAGGCCGGAAGCGAAGGAAAAGCAAAGTGTCCGTTTCACAACAACCACGCGAGCGCACAAAAACAGCAACGACAACAACAACAAGAACAACAACAACAAGAGGCCATCAAACGATCGCACGAACTTTCGGAAGCGACCGGTAAAGACGCAGCAACGACACATTCCGGCACCTTGGGCAGTGGTAACCTATCCAACGGGAGCGAAAATAATGATAAACCGGTCTATCTCCACTTTTACGTCAAAGATACTGGGATCGGTTTGTCCGCGAATATGATTCGTGAGGTCTTCAACTCGTTTCAACAAGTCGACGATGGTACGACGAGGAAATTTGATGGTTCTGGTCTCGGTCTCGCGATTTCTCGAAAACTCTGCGAAGCGATGGGCGGTACCATTTGGGCCGAATCCGAAGGTTTAGGTAAAGGTTCAACCTTTCACTTTTGCGTGAAGTGTCAACTTGTCAACGAGAAAGATGTGCCCGAGAAAAAAGCGAACGCTGAAAACACCAGCAATCTCGTGACAACTTTAAATTCCCCGGGCGGTTTAACTGTGCAAAAACTTGGCAACTTTTCGGCAATGAAACACCACGCGGAGTCATGGATCCCGCAAAAAGTGAGCATGTCCATTGGAGAGGATGACGGACGACGATCGACTGTTTTAGTTTACGATGAAAGTCACATGATTTGCAAAACCATCGAGAGCAGTTTGAAACAGTGGTCCATTGATGCCGAAGTGGTGACATCCGCGCAGAGTCTGTTTGAGAAACTAGGGGAGGACATTGCGGCACATCCTGAGGATGAAAAAAACCGCAAGTACGGGTGCATCATCGCGCAAAGGTCGCCAAAGTTCGAGAGAGAACTGTTAGTGTTTGGACAAAGACATAAGTTGGTATCCGAAGACGGCTTAAACTTTTTAGGTGCAGTGAAGGCAAAACGCAAGACGAGGGCTGGATCCGTCGTGAGAGGTACCGGTGATGGTTCGGCCGAAAAGAAGCCGAAAGAACACGTCCAGATGGAAGTACGCAAATTCTTGCCGGCGATGCTCTTGCTCACGTGGCCAGCGGCTGCGAAAGTATTTGGCGGTGGTGGTATCGCTGGAACGCTCGCTCGTCTGCACGAAAAGAATGAAGAAGTCGATCAAGAAGCGTTGGACGCAGAAAAAGCCATCAGCGAAGCCGAGCGCAAGAGAGTTTTGAAATTATGCGAAGCCATCCTGGCGCAATCAAACTGTGAGACCGTGACGAAGCCAGTGAGATACGGTAATTTGCAACAGGCGATTTATCGAGTCATGGCGAAAGAAAAAGTGGAAGGCGAAGACGAATGCTCCAAGAGAAGTAAGCTGTCCAATAAAAGTGCTCCCGACTCGATTAAAGAGAAAACGCTTGAATCAGCTGGTCCGCCGAAACTTCGCATCTTACTCGCTGAAGATCACTTGATCAACATGAAAGTTGCAAAAGCAGTTTTAGGCAAATGCGGCTGCGAAGATGTCGTTTGGGCGAAAGATGGCGTGCTTGCGCTCGAGTTGATCGAAAAAGAAGAGCAAGGTGTTGACGCGTTCGATATCATTCTCATGGATTTGCACATGCCGAGATGCGGCGGATTGGAGTGCTGTAGAAAGATTCGCGAACGGTATCCGAACTCAAAAATACCAATCGTCGCCATCACAGCGGATGCGATGACAGAGTCGAGGGATAACTGCATGCGAGATGGATTCACCGGATGGCTCACGAAGCCGTTTCGAATCGAACAAATCAAATCGGTAGTGGATGACATCGTGACGAGAAAGCGAGCGCTTCATGATTAAAAAACACAGAGGGGGGTCAGCGCGCAAATTTGCCCTGGGCGTGTTAAAGATCTATCGTCTTCATCATCTCACCACCACCGGCAACACAAATGTAATAATATACTAGTAAATACTGCTTTTTGTACAAATTGGTCGACTACTTCACTCGTTTCCATCTTCCTCTAGTCTTCTGTAGCCCGATGATGATGGTTTCGTCGGGTTGACTTTCCTCCACGTCCACCTCGCCGCCCGAACCGTGTATGGAGTTCGCGGATTGCCTCTTTCGTATGCTTCGTCGTCATCATCACCGTCGTCTTCTTCTTCTTCTTCATTAGGATTGGCTTCCGTACTCATCGGTCGTTCATCTCTTCCTCCGCGTGTTCTGAACGACAGGGAAGACTCGTTCGCCACGACTGCCCTTATCGATGCGCTTGGCCGTCTTCTCTTCAACCTCGGTGCCATCATTCTCGCCACCATCTTCGCACCAGCGTGTGGCATCTCTTCTAAAGCAATCTTGATCGCGCATGTTAGCGGTACCGCCAACACCGCTCCAGCGGCGCCCCACACGGAGTACCAAAAGACTAAACACAACAACACGGTTACTTCTGAGAGGTCCAATCCTTTTCTATACGCGACCGGGCCGACAAAATCACCGACAATGGCAGAAGCAAACGAAGGAAAAATACACGCACACCATCTCGCACTCGACGTTAAATCCGGTAACAACAACGCGATTGGAACCGGCAGTGCGAATGAAATCAACGAACCGACGGTTGGAATAAAGTACAACCAAAACGAGGCGATGGCCAACGAAGCCGCTAAAATCAAAGGTACTCCGCAAAAGTACAAGACGCAACTCACCAAAGCGGCTCTAAAGAGTGCTAAAACGATCATTATGTTCATAAACTTACGCACTGCCACGACCGTTCGTTTCACGACCGGTTTTTTAAACCTCAACGGTTGTCTTTCAGGCACCAACAAAAACATCGAATACACGCCGCACAAACAAACATCGCCGAAATATCTAAACACAGTCGTCCCAACCTGAGTCCAAAAGTCCTCGTTTTTCAACCACGACTCGACTTCGTCCACCATCGTCTGCCATGCATCCACTGCGACGTGATCTTCCTTGAAAATCTTCTTCGCGCAGTCGTCCAAAAAATTCGCGACGATTTGAATCCTATCTTTAAATCGCTCGTCCCAATCGTTGTCGTGTAAATGCGAAACAATCCACGTCTGTCCTAAATACAACGCGAAAAGAAACGTGCACAAAAATACGACGACAAAAAATATGGCTATAAAAATAGCAATCGGTCTCGGGACGACCAAAACGCACCCGGCCCGGCTTCGTTCGCGTTCGTACTCTAAATGTTCCTCTTCCTCTGCAGATCTTCGTCTCGGACGCGCGTCGTCCTCTGCCTCATCCTCTTCCTCCTCTCCCTCGTCGAACAAACTTTCGCTGCTCTGCGGAACAACGACGCGCCTCTTCAATCGCCATTTCCTCAGTATCTTCGCCTGGTACGCTTTATCCGCGCAAAAATCAACAATCGGTTGCAAACACAGCGCTATCCCGCACGCGAATACTAACGGTCTCAGTAGGTACGCGTACTTTTCCAAAAAATAACACGCAGCGACGAGCGCGGTGATTGAAACGCTCAAGAGTAACACGAACGCATCTTTATCGTTGTTGCTAGTGTTACTGTTGTTGCGATCGTTTTCGTCACTTTTCGTCGATGGATGATCGCCTACGCGCGCGTCGTCGTCGTCGTCGTCGTCGTCAGAATTCGCTGCGTCGGAGTTGAATTTCACGCGAAGATTATGTTTCTTTTTCCTCTGTCGCAACGAGGACGACGACGGCGACGATAACAACGCGTTATCGGGTTCCTCTTCTTCGTTTTCTCTTCTCTGTTGTTGTTGATGTTGATGTTGTTGCCGATCGTCGGCGTTAACGCCGGTAGAGTTTGGCGAGAAGAAGGACATTCGGAGAGAGAGAGAGAGAATTGGAGTTTTTTTGTGAAGAATGCAGAGTAAGTGCCCCCTTTTTCAAGCAGAACGCGAGTAAGTAACATTTAAAAAGCTATATATGCAATATACTATCAAGGCACGCACCCGACACGTTCCATGAAGACGTCGTGCGAGTACACCACCGCTGGAGCGTACGCCGCGGTACCCGCGTCGAATAAACTCGGTATAGGAGCGGTACCGGCTTGATTGACTCGCGCGGTCGCGCGCATCGCGTCGTCCGATTGGAGGTATCCGATGGTATATAATTGCGCTTTGACGAAGTTGCACCGGCGAATGTCTTCTAAAGAGTCGCCTTTGGTGACGTCGAAAGGGGTGATTTTGTCGTCTTTCATCGGTTGGTATCGCCACACGTGTTCGTAATCGTAGTTTACCACTCTTGCCGTGTTGAAATCTACCGAATATCCTAAGCTAACCTGTCGCAACGTTTCCGCGCACAAGAAAGAACATCCGTCGATGCTGCTCGTCTCTGATTCTCTCGCGTTTGTAAACAATTCAACTCGCTCGGCGTTGTTCGCCGCGCCTCTTCTCAAAGTTACCGTCGCTCTGTTTGGGTTCTTGCTAAAATCGTAATCCACGCTTTCCACTGCCGTCTCGTCTTCCAAGTACGCGTTGAAGATGTTCCTCAAATTAAACGCCCTATCTTCCACAATCTCTCCGCTCGCATCGTCCACGTTCTCTCCCGGCTTCTCATGCACAAATCTCGCTCGATATTTCGGCGCCGGCGTCTTCCCGACGTCCGGTAAGTACGCCACGCTCAGCTTTTGAAATCCCGGACACGTCGCGGCTCGCTCCAACGTTTTCCGGTCGATGTATTCGTCCGACGGGAACTCGTATCCAGCGAAAGAAACCTCCTCTTCCCACTCGCCGAGTAAAAAAAGTGGATATTTCGTCGCCCCGGGTCTGCTCTTGTTGATCACTTGCTTCTTGAACAGTTTCGGGTTTGCAATCTTACTCTCCAACGAAGAAGAAGAAGAAGAAGAAGAAGAAAAAGCGTTCGACCCGAGTCTATCGAACGCGCCATCGCTTCCTCCCAGCGAAAACGCCCGCGCATCGCCACCACCACTCACCGCCGCGGCAAAAGACGTCGCGCACAGCGCCATCGACAAGGACGACGACGACGTCAACAACACCGTTCTCCTCGACGCTCTGTCCTCGTTCCATTTTCTCTTCTTCTTCTTCTCGTCGTCGTCGTCACCGGTTTCTTCGTCGGAAGAAGAAGAAGAAGAAGAACTGCGACAAAAGCGACGAGCAATCCCGGGGGTTCTCACCACCTCTGAGTGTCGTCGTCGGCGTCGTTGTCGCGGTCGAAAAGCAGCTGGCGCGAGGCTCGTTCGCGTCGTCGCGGTAGTCGTCGTCGTCGCCATTTATCCCGCCTACTATTTTGCGTGGTACTCTGGAGCTTTTTTTTCCCCGGGAAAGCGCGGCATTAAATCGCACGCGAGAAAAAGAAAGAGTTCCCGGAGCGCGGACGATATCGCGCGTGAGCACACACGCACGATCATCTTTTCAGCGCAAAGGAGGAGAAAACCACGTTCGCTCGTGACGAAAAGAAACGCGCTCTCTTTCGATGTCCGCGTACGGTTTTGGCGCGACGACGACGTCCGGGAACAACGGCAAAAACAACGAAAACAGTTCTCAAGTCATCGGTCGATGGCAACACCATCACTTGGCGACGCGAGACGCGCTCGCGAGCTGTCAAAAAGCCTCGGAGGCGTTCGAAGAGTGTTGCTGCTCGACGACGTCGAGGAGCGGTAGCGGCGGCGCGGCGTCCGTGGAGGAAAAAATCAGAAGCAAAAATATCTTTGCGAGAGAGTTGGAACGCTTTAAAGACGCTTTGGAGAAGTTGGAGAATTGCTTGACGATGGGGTGAGCGCGGCGCGGTCGACGATGTTTCTTTTGATTCTTCTCTGTCTTCTCGCGTTTGCCATCGTTTGAATATGCATTACTATGCGTTTTTATCTTTTTTACCGCGCTGACGTTATCTTTGTGTGTATCTTCTCTCTTTCTCTTCGCGTTCGCGTTCCCTCGAACGTTTCGCAGAGCAAACTCGGCGCGAGACTTTGCCGATCGACAGAAAGTATTGCTCGATTTTACGGAGAAGAAGCGACTATTCGTCGCACAGGTGGAAGCAGAGGACGAGAGAAGTTCTCTGTTCATGAGTAGTAGCAATAGTGATAGTAGTCGAGTGAAAAAACTTAGCGCGGATGAGATGATGGAAGGCATGACGCCGGAGCAACTCTTGCGATTGCAAACGCAACAGATTAAAAGTCAAGATCAAACGTTGCACGCGTTGTCGCGTTTGTCTTCGAAACTGAAAGCGACGAGTGGTACAATATACAACGAAATCGAAGAGCAGATGGAAATCGCGGACGATTTGGAGGAGGATTTTAAGCAAACGCAAATAAAAATGAAGGCGTTGAGGAAGAAAGGACACGAGCTGAACGGGTATCGGAAGAACGAAATCGCGGAGCAAGATCGAAAGATTCGGCTCGAAGCAGAAAGAGAGAGAGAGAAAGAGATTCGCGCGAAGGAGGCCAGTCAAAAAGGGTTCTGGGGGTGGTTCAATTCCTAAGGGACTTTTTCAAATCTACGCCGTAGCTTAGTTTAAAATTTACGTACTTTACTATACTTGTACAACAAACATTTTTTCTATCACAAAACGCTTCAAACTGCAGTCGCGCCTCCCCCGCCAGTGGTTGTCGCGCTCCGTACGCGCGTCGCGTACGAACAATCCGCGATCGCCTCGTCGATTCTACCTAATGCCAACTCGACTCGCGACCGGGTGGATTCATCCTCGTCGCACGTGACCGTCCTCGTCGCATGTAAAATCGTCACGCTCTTCGCGTCTATGTTCATCTCTAAAACGCGCGCCTTCTCGTCGACTTTTTGCGCCTTGCCGAATTGAGCTTCGAGCATAGCCACGGCCATTTTGAATCGCAACAATTCAACAGCTTCCGTGTTGTTTTCTTTCATCGCAATCGCATGATCGCGCTCGTACGCTTTGAGGGTTTCCGGTTCTCTGTTTAATTGCAGAACGACCGATAAAGTGGCGTCGGCTAACACGTCCGCAAACGGATCGGACGCCCATTCTAAAATCACGTGCTCGACGCCAACTTCGTCGGATTTTTTCGCTTTGCGAAGAGTCACCGCACCGTTGTCTATCGAAACGCCCTCTTCTTCTTCTTCTTCCTCATCTTTGGCTTCTTTTTTAATCGCGACGGCTTCGTCTGTTGTTTTCGCTTTTTTCGTTTTACGTCCTTTCGTCGGGCTCTTTTTCACCTCCTTCGTATTCTTTCCTTCTTCGTTCTCATCGTTTTCGTTCTCGTCGTCGTCTGTTTTAAAACTACTCTTTTTTGGCATTCGCAACGTTCTCACCGTGTGCATGCCTTCAAACAAAGCCTCCAGCGCGAAGCGCAAAGTGTCGATGTTTACTTCGCAAGGAACGAGTTGGCGCTGCGTCACGACGCTGGTTCGCAACCTCGCGTGATCTCTCACGTCCTCCGGCGCGACTAACAAATGACCGAAATCTTTCGCCACTAAAACACCTCTCACCTCTTGACCTTCCACGGGTAAACAATCGCTCGCTAGCGACCCGGCAACTTTCGCGACTTTCTCGCCGCGATACCTAATTTCCACTGACTGACAATTCTTCGGTGCGAATACGTTCATCTCTTTCCCGTCCGCGACCGCTTTCGCCTCTAAAGCTCTCTTTAACCTCGCCATCTCCGAAGTTTCTCCGTGCACTAACACAACGTGCGGCGGATTCAAAATGTCCAAAAACTGTTGCGTTTGCGGGTAATCCGCGTGCGCGCTGAAGGAAATCGCGTCGACCGAACACCTCAGCTGTAATTCTCTCCCGTCTCTCGCTTTCACCGTTTTCACGTCGCTTAAAATTTCTCTCGCCAACGTTCCTTGCACTGCGAAATCGCAAATAACCACGCCGTTATCGGAACTCTCGCACCAATTTTCAAACAACTCTCTGCTCGTTCCGCTTTGCAGCATGGACGGCGTCGCTAAAACGACGCACGGACCGGTGTTCCCGTCCAAATCGCTCGCCCGATTCAAACTCTGCACGTGTTTAAAATTGAACGGGTTCTTCTCTTCGAACTGTCTCTTGATATCCGCGTTGAGAACGTTTATGTATGTCTCGTACACCGTCATCGCTTTCCTCGCCAACGCGCTCGCTTGGTACACCGGCACATGGCTCATCTCCGGATGTTTCTCCCAATAATCTTCCAAGATCAAAAGCAGCTCCTGCGCTCTCCCCAACGCGACCACCGGTAACAAACACTTCCCTCCTCTCCCTAATATTCCGTGAATCTTGTCCGTAAACCTCGCCTCTCTTTCCTCTTTCGGCGTGTGCGGACTCACTCCGTACGTGCTCTCGACGATGACCACGTGCGGCGTCTTCTTCGGTATATCCGCCGCCGGTAAGTGTCGATCCGCGACGCGCGAATAATCTCCCGTGTACAAAACGCGACATCCCCCGACGTTTACCTCAAACTGACACGCTCCTAACACGTGCCCGGCTCGATACGGCGTCACTTTTATCCCTTCGATGTTAATCTCCTGGTGAAAATCAATCACCTCGATCTTGTCCATCGCGACTTTCAAATCCTTCGCGTCCCACAACTGCGTCTCGTCCTTCTCGTCCGGTTTCGACAGCCTCACGAAATCGCTCATCAGCATGTGAAAAATCGCCTTCGTCGCGTGCGTCATGAACACTCTCCCTTTAAAGTTTGTCCTGTTCACCAAAAACGGCACCGCCGCGCAATGGTCCAAATGAAAATGCGTCACCAGTAAAACGTCGATGGCGCCGACGTCGATTTCGTCAAAGTACGGCAAGGAACTCAACCCTTGAAACCCCGGGTGTATGCCGCAGTCGAACATGACGTTTTTTTTCCCGGCGAAGAACGACGCGACGACGCAGGATCGGCCAACCTCGGAGCCGGCGCCCAGAGGGATGAGCTCTAAAAGTTCGCCTTGGTCTCTCACCGAATGTTCTTGTTCTTCTTGTTGTTGTTGTCCATCGGTAGCAGCAGCAGCAGCGGCAGCGGCGAGAGGAAGAGACGACATCTCCCGCGGCGCTCTTCCTCGCGTCGTAAATGCGTGTGTTTATGCGCGTAACGCGTGCGATGTGATGAATATATATATGAAGAGAATTCGAGAGAGATTCTTTCCCCAAAATCTCCATTTTACCAAGACGCGAAAACGCACACGCGCACCGCCCTCTCGCCGCCGCTTTGCGCTTTGAAAAGAGAAGAATAAAAGAGAAAGAGAGAGAAAGAATGCGCGCTCGCGACAAAGTCTCTTTTTCCCTCTCCGGTGGTGGGAGCGACCGAACGAGCGAGTTCCGAGAGCGAGTTCGAGACCTGTCTTCTTCGTTGCGAATGGAAACCGTTGCCTCTGCCGAAGACGACGACGTCGTCGTCGTCGACGAACGTCTTCGACGCGCGTTGAACGTGGAGGTACAAAAATCCGCATCAAACGCAGTCGCGCTGGCAAAAACGACGTCGCGGGCGATGCGCAAGCACCAGATGCGCGCGTATTTTAACGAGGAGGACGAAGGTTCTTCTTCTTCTTCTTCGATGGTGATGATGATGTTAAAAAACAAGAGAAGGACGGAAGCTGACATCGAAGCGACGAGAGACGCGATCGAACGAGAGATCGTCGAGTGCGTGCGCGAGTGTCAGAAACACGTGAACAGATGCGAAGAGGTGATCGAGACGTACTCGAGAACGTTAAAGTTACGAGAGAAGATGCCGCAGTTTGTGGCGCATTTACACGGGATCGCGTTGATTACGTCGGAGCGGATCGAGGAGGTGGCGAAGACGTTGGACGGGATGCGCGCGAGACGGTTTCGGGAACAGGCGGAGAAGGCGAAGCGGTTGGAGAGGAGACGCGGGGGCGATCGGAGGGTTGGAGTGGACGCCGTGGCGAAGGATTTGATGATGCGGACGGCGACGGCAAAAACGACGACGGCAGTCAGGAGGAGAGTTAGCGGTAGTAATGAACGAAATAGCGACAACGGGGTAGGCGAGAGTAGTACTAGTAGCGGTAGCCAAGAACGACAACAACAACAACAACAGCAAGAGTTTGTCAACGATTCGGACGCTTTGGTCGCGGAACTCGTGGAAGTTTCCAGAGGCGCACAAAGAGCGGAAAATAAAATCGTGGAGTTATCCGCGTTATCTTCTATGTTTGCAAACGTGGTGTCTAAGCAGTCCCAACAAATTGAACAGATATACACCGAGGCTTTGAAGACGACGAAATTTTTAGAAACGGGAAACGTCGAAATGCGAAAGACAATCAGTCGTCGCAGAAGCGGAAGCAATTACATGGCTTTTGTTTTGTTCATAGCTACGTTCGCGGTGTTGTTTTTAGATTGGTTCAATGACTGAAATGCATGAATACATAGTAATGCTACAAGTACTACGCGACGGTTACGCTTCTAAACCTGTATCGCTAATGATGTCCTCAAACGCGCTGGGTCTAGGCGCGTGCAATTTCAACATGTTCTCGCCTTCTTCATCCTCGTTTTCGTCCTCCTCGCTCGAGTCTACCGGTTTTGCTATCTCTACTTTCTTCTTCTTTTTATTCGTTTTCTTATCGTATTCTACGCCCGCGACGCTGTGATACAACTCTAAATCTTCGGCGTGTAAAAAAGTGCGATAGGTGTCTTCGTCGTCGGCGTACGCCGCGTCCCCTAAGATCGGAAACCCACAATCTTTCAAGTGCACGCGAATCTGGTGTCGTCTGCCCGTAAATATCCTCACCCTAACTAAACTCACTCTTTTATTCCAATGCTTACCTTCCAACGTCAAATATCCTCGCTTGAGGACTTCAAACTCCGTCTTGCACTCTTTCCCTCCCTCGTCCTCTCTGACCTTCTCTCTGAAGCCAGTCTCGTCCTCCTCGTCTTTCCCAATCTTCTTCGTGCACGTCCAAAAATCTTCCTCCGGCCACCCAAATACGACCGCGCTGTAAAATTTCTTCGTCCTTCTCTCCCGAAACATCTTCGCCGCCACGCCGGCGGCCTTCTTAGTCAGCGCGCACAGCAACACCCCGCTCGTCGCGTTATCCAGTTGATGACAAAATCGGACGTGTTCGTTTGGAAACCTGTGCGCTAAAAAATCCTCGCAACTCGCGTCGCCGTCAAACTTCGGCGTAAACCGTACTTTCCCGGGCCACCCTCTCGGCGTGTCCAATCTCACGTCGAACGGTTTGTTCAGCGCGACATAGCCGAGTTTGACGTCCTCGTGGATGATTTCAAACTTGCGCTCGAGACACTGCGGCTGCCGAATGACGAACTGTCGTGTCGTCGTTGATGTCGTCGAGAACGAGAAACCAATCGAACGGCGTGTCAGCGAATCAGAGAGAATACTAAAACTCGAGAGAGGTACAAAAGTAACGATAAGAAGAGAAAGAGAGAGAGAAGAAGAAGAAGAAGAAGAAGAAGAACAAAAGTAAACAAACGGCATCCGGTACTTCCCGTAACGCACCTCTTTGGCATCTTCCTCCCCTAACCGGTTTCGCTCTTGCAAAAACTTCAAGTAGTTGATTCTCGGAACGATTTCTTTCGCGACGTCGTACGTTTTCACGAGAGGATGTTTCGATTCCACGCGATCGATTTCCTCGTCCGTCAAGTGGCCGTGGATTTTTAACGCGAGCCGGTAGTCGCCGCGAGCGCAAGCGGTCGTCGCGCGTAACGGCGCCGGGGAAAATCGTTCTTCTTCTCGTGCTTTTTCGCCGCCGGCGATTGTGTCGTCGTCGTCTTCGTGAGCATCATCGCGCGTTTGCATCGACATCTTCGCGCCGCCTATTTTTCGGTGAGTGTGGTATCGATGATGCGTGGTGTTGCTGCGATGTAGCGCTGATGATGCGGTGAAAATGCGAGAGAAGAAGATGGAACGGCGAACGACGGCGGTGGTGCCTCGCATCGTGTTGTTCTCTCTCTGAGGACTAACTAATTCTATAAAAACTTACACTCTACGCTTTAACGCGCGATATCGCAACATTTCAAAAGCAGATTGGACACTTCGTCGTTCCTTCTTTCCTCGTCTCCGTCTTCGTCACTCTCGCTGTCTCCCTCTATTTCTTCTTCTTCCTCATTTTCGTCGGAGTTTTTCGCTCTCCTGCCGCTCGCTCTGCGTCCGTTTTCTATTTTGCTCAAATCTCGCACTAAATCCGCCAACATTTGACACTCTTTTTCTTTCGCCGACTCTTTCGCCTTTGCGAGCGAGGCGGCGGTTTCGGCGTCTGCGATTTTGCGCTCCGCCGAGGAGAGTTTTTGTTGCATCTCTTCGAGTTCTCTTTTCAAGAGTGCGCTTTCCGTTCTCGCTTTCTCTTCGCTGAGACGTAAAGTGGAAATCTCCTCTCGGAGCGGTTGCGAACTCGCCTCGAAACTTCGGTTCCGCTCGCTTTCCAAGCGCTCCGCTTTAATTTTCAAGTGCATCATCTCCTTCTCGTTTTTCATCAACTGTTCGCGACACAATTTCTCACACTCTTTCGCTTTACTCAACTCCTTCTCTTTCGCGTTCATCTCGTTTTCTCTCTTCCGAATCGCTCGCGCGAATCTCACGAAACTAGCATCCGCGCTTCGCAGCAACTTTAACCACGTCTCTTTCGCGTCCGCGTCCGTCTCCGCCAGACCTCTCGGAATGACTAATTCACGTTCTATCTGTTTCCGCACCACCTGACTCTCTCGCACCCCACTCTCTATCGCTTTATTCCGATCTTCCGCCATGAGTAAAGCTTTCTCTCGATTCAACGTCATGGCCGTTCTTTTCAAATCTTCAATCTCCTTCTCTCGAACGTCCACCATTTTGCTCAACCTTCTGCTCTTCGCGTTCGCTTGCGAGAGGTCTCGTTTCAGCGACGAAATCAGCGCATCCGACGACGACGACGAAGACGACGAAGAAGCGGCAGAAGCAGACGCGTCTCCGGTCGTCGCGGCATTTCTGGTCTCTTCGTTTTTATCTTTCAAAGGTGGTCTCGACAAAGAAGAAGAAGGAAGAGCGTCAACGGTATGAAAACCAGAAGCGTTGACTCTCGCGGCGGTTCTCAACAGAACTCTCTCCGCGACGTCCAGTTCCGCCGGGAAATTGAATTTCTCTCGTAAAAACATAGAGAGAGAGAGGTGGTGGTGGTTGGACCGGAAGGTAAGAGGAAGTCCTCGCCTTTGCGAGTCGTCGTCGTTCGTCTCTGGTGTGTGTGGTTTGCTCTCTAAAATCCCCTAGGAGGAGTGTTTAGGGTTTATGGTACAAGTGAAACCCTAAGCATTTTAAAGTCGTTGTGTTTTTGGCACTTTTCAAAAATTTCCCCAACGCATAAAAAGAAAACGAATATGCCTCCGACAACAGCGGCGGCACCGAAGAAGCGGTCGTTCTCCGGAGGAGGCAGCACCGCGCGAGGACGGTCCAGAAAATCTTCTTCCGTGTCGTTTTCGAATAAGAACAACGATCCGGCGGCGCGTTTTTCGCTGCTCTCGCCAGAAAATAGTAAAAAAGGGATTCGAACGGAACTGGATGAAGTCGTCCTTTTCGACAACAACAAAAACAACGGTAGCGATGATGATAACGACAACACGAATACACCACCGGGGAAGAGAGTAGCTCGAACGAATAGTAACTCGAGATTAGTCGCAAAAGTTGTGGTTTTGGACGACGACGACGACGAAGACACGGACGATGTTTCTTCGGAATTGGAGGAGGACGTCAAGGAGGAAATTGTTGGCACGCAAGTGGGAGAAGAGGTCGAAGACGACGACGAAGAAGAAGAAGAAGAAGAAGAAGATTTCCAAGCTGACGCGACGATGATGATTACGCCAGCGACTGCGAAGCGAAACAAGCAGAAGTTTCAATTACACCAACTGTGCGCGGATGGAGACGTTGCTGGCGTGATGGCGTGGATGCGGAGTAGTTTGCGCGCCGACGCGAAGAAGAAGAAGAAGAAGAAGAGAGACGATGATACTCGCACGGCGAAGAAGTCGGCGAAGAAGTTTTTTGCGAGCGGGACGCCAGCGGCGACGAGTGGAGGCGCGATGACGGGAGGGCAGACGTGGCCACCACCGCCGGTGAAGGAGATATTCGATGCGAAAACTGGGAGGAAGTTGACGCCAGATCCGGATGACGTCGGGGTAAGCGGCGAGGGTGGAATGAAAAACGAGGCTGACGATAAGGACAGAAACAGAAACAACGAAGAAGAAGAAGAAGAAGAAGAAGAATGCGACGTGAACGTTCGAGACGATAACGGTAACACGCCACTTGCGATTGCTTCGGCGCTGAGTGATGAAGAGGCGTCAATCTCTATTACCGAAGCGCTTCTCGGCGATGAGAGCATAGACGTCTTTGGCTTTTGCGACGTCGACGGTTACGCCGCCGTGCACTGGGCGTGCAAAATTGGCAACGCGAAAACATTGGAATTGTTGCTCGCACACGAAAAATCGTTGGTCAATTTCCGAGCGGACGATTTGAAGTGTAGCACACCCGCGATGATCGCGTCAAAGTACGCGCAATTCGAGTGTTTGAACGTGTTGAAAGCGTTTCATTGTAACATCAATTTGCGAGATATATACGGAACATCGATATTGTTCGAATGTGCGAGCGAGCTCAGCACTGCGAAAGAGAGAACCAAATGGCATTCGAAAACGCGAAAATTTCTGTTAGACACGTTTCCAGAGCTTCGCGTCGCTGTTTTACATCACGCAGATTGCGGTGACCACGTTTCCGTCAGACCGCACCAAGAATCACCCGATCGAATCGTCGCCATCTTGAAAGCTCTCGAAATCGCTTCGGAAGAAAAGTCGTCGTTGAAAGCGAGCGGCGGAGGATTTTTCAAAGACGAGTTTCGTCTCGACGATGCTTTCCCTGAAGCCGACCCAGAGGATGTACTTCGAGCACACACGGAAGACTACGTCGCAACTTTGGCTGAACTTGGAGAAGCTGTCGGCGATACGCCCATCGCGTTCACGCCATTCGTACAAACAAAGCGAGGCTTACCGCCGAGGAAAATCAAGCCGACCGCCAATTCGGATACGTTTTGGTCGAGCGGGACGTTGCGCGCGGCAAGCCGGGCAGCTGGAGCAGCAGTAGAAGCAGTCAAACGCGTGGCTGAAGGTAGAAATAGACACGTATTCTGCTGCGTGAGACCGCCCGGGCACCACGCGGGTTTAGAAGGTGCCACGGAAAACGCCGTCTCGTCTGGATTCAGTATCGTAAACAACGCGATGATTGGTACGTTTTCTCGTCTCGTTTTCAATTTTTTTCGTTCTTGTCCTTTTTGGCTCCTTAGAAAGCGCAGCGACTGTCCTTCCTCTTTCTCTTGACGAAGCGACTTCCCGTGTCGTTGTGACTGATACTAGAGCCGCACATCAAAATGTTTTAAAAGCGGTCTTGTTATACGGAGACGAGCGAAGCTTTACCTCTCTTCCGACAGATACGGATTGCACATTTTCATTTTTTTATGTTTCCATGCTTACATGTCATTATCTCTCGCTGTATCGTCTCACAGGTGCATTGCACGCGCTGGAAACTATGGACGACATCGAGAAAGTCTGCGTGGTTGATTTTGATGTTCATCACGGTAATGGTACGGAAGAAATCGCGCAAGCGTGGACCAACCGCCAAAAGCGCGAACGAATACTGTCGTCGTCGAGAGCGGCGACGGCGTCGAACAAACAAGTATTCTTTTGTTCAATCCATTTAGCCGACGATGGAATTCGGAGCGGCATCGAGTTCTACCCGAACACTGGCGTGAAAGATGATCCGCTAGGGAACTGCTTGAACGTAGCTATCGCGCCTTTATGGGCTAACGGCATCGAAGATAAACGCATCAAGACTCGTAAGCGACACTTTGACGAACACGCGGCTTTGAGCGAGGAAAACAACAACGAGAACACGATAAATGCTACGCAAGACACAACAACTACCACCGCAAATGTAACAACAGCAACAACAAATGGAGCGGATAATGGCGCTTCGGCGAACGAAACAGGTAGGGAAGCATGGATGAAAGCGGTAAAGGAACGTCTCGTACCCGCAATTCGCGCGTTTGCTCCAAACTTGTTGATTATAAGCGCCGGTTTTGACGCCGCCGAGACTGATTTAGGAAACGTAGGTGTCGATAGAAGAGGAGAACGGAAACCAGGAGTAAACTTGCTGCCGAAAGATTACGAGGAGATGACAGCTAGATTGGTCGAAGCAGTCGAGTCGTGCCCGGAAGCCAAAGGCGTAGTTTCAATACTCGAAGGCGGGTACGGCTCGTACAACGCAGAAAGCGGATTGGATCGCGACGTTTTAGCCAAATGCTGCGTATCGCACGTCAAAGGCTTGTCTTCGTTTGGTTTCGATAAGTCGACGTACCAGTAAAGCAATCTACTATCAGTATTACGTGTACACTTGTGTATTTCAGTTAAGAAAATTTGTATTTATAAAACACAACACGATTCAACACCAACGCTTGAAAAAATTCATTACGATATAAGACAATTGAAACTCACGCTGTTACACTATTCTTTTATGCCGCGGCCGCTTCCGAGGAAACTTTATCCGCGGCAATCTTTAAGCTCTTGATTTCCTTCAAGAAATATTCCGCGATTATGTGTGCATCCTTCACGATTCCTGGATCGGTGACTAAAGTCAACCGTATTTCTCCAGCGTAGCTCAACGCGCTCACCTGGTTTATTAAATTCGCGCACGCGAAATCAACCGTTTCCACCTCTATCCCAGCCAATCTCACGCGCTCAATCGGCCCTGGAACGTTCGTTAAAACCATAGAGTGACGAGACATGTAATCGTAAACGGTTTGTTTTTGCATCGTCGGCCCGAGTTTCCCAGTTATAGCGTTCAAGAAAATTGTCACCGCCGCTTCCGGAGACCGTTTCAAATCGTACGTTTTCCTAATCGTTCTTTTCAACCGTTCCGTAGCTGAACATGTGCCCATGGAGAGTCGTAAGGAAACGAACGTGAATAAGTTCCTCAACGTGTACGGATCATCTTTCATATTTTCTATCTCTTTCTTCGGTATAGTCGCGAAAGGAATAATCGCCCTCACTCTCGCCGACGGTTTCTTCGCAAACGGACAGTTCCTCTCTTCCATGTACCTCTGCACTGCCCCGGCTATGCACGACACGATCACGTCGTTTATGGTACACTTAAATGCTGCCCTGACTGCTTTCAACTCCTCCAACGCGATCGGCGTAGACGTCGTGATTTCTCTTTTACCGGACCACTTCACCGGCTCGTCGCGAATGACCGTCTTACTATCCGCCGGTCCAAACGCCGTAAACAGCGCGCGACAAAAACCAACCATGAACACCCAAATAAAATAAAGAAAGTCTAACATCATCGCGAAAACGTTCTTAAACTCCTTCTTTTTCTTACTTCTCTTCCAGTGTACCATCTTCACCGGCTCGCCGTCCAACCCACACGCGACGTGTTCTAAAACCTTCACCGCGTGCACGCCGTCGCTGATGGCGTGCGAAAATCGAATCGCCAACACCGGCTTAATACTCTCACCACCACTCCTTTTTGAGGACGACTCGCCGCCGCTGCTGCTCAACACGAACACATCAAACAAAGGCACGTCCGTTTGTAACGGTTTCACGAGCAATTCGTTCTTAATGCTCTCTAATTCTTCCTTCGATTTTATGTCGTCGTACCGAGTCACGTGTCGCTCGAAGGAAATATCCGTGGGAACCCATTTCAATTTTCCATTCACTTTCCCAGCAACCACCGGTTCTACCCTGCACCTGAATCTCGGGAATTTCGCCAGCTTGTTCAAAATACCTTGCACGTGTTCGTCCGTCTGTCGTTTTTGTCGTCGTTATCATCGTCGCAGACGAAGAGAGAGAGAGAAAGTGTCAGAGAGAGAGAGAAAAGAATAAAAAGAGTAAAAAATCGCGCACCGGCACGTCTCTCATTCCGAAAAAAGTCACGAGCGGGTAATCGATCGCCTCCGCTTTGGGCGGGTGCACCCCGGAAGTTAACGACGCCCGGGCGAGATTTTCGTCCATGACGGTCATTTTTGGCGCTTTTTCTTCTTCGCACCGCATGGTTTTCGGTGTGTGTTTCGTGTGTCTCTCGTGGAATGAGGATTACGTTTTTCAACTACTTTTCTTTCCCTTTTTTCTGGTACACTTTAGGGTTTAGGGTTTCAATTTCTGAAGCAAAGCGTGTCTCTTCTTTCAACAAGAAACGCACTCACACAAAAAACAAGAGAGAGAGGATACATATAATAATAACATGGCGAAAGTGGCGACGCCGATGGTGCGCTCTTTTCTTTCTCTCTCTCTCTCGCGGAGCGTCGTTTCTTTTCTCTCGAGACGCTCGCGCTCGCTCTCTCATTCGCGTTTTCTTCTTCTTCGTCGAGAGGGATATTCAGATTTTGAAATCTCTCCCCGATCTCTGTCTCTCTCTCTTCCCCTTCCCCGTCGCGGGATCTCATCGGTTTTATTCTCGCTTCTTCGTGTTCTCTCTCTCTCTCTGAATCTCTCTCTCTCTCTGACGCGCGCGTGATCTCATCGGTTTTTGTCTTTGATTATTGATCCACAGGCGATGGACGCGACGGCGACGACGACGACGTCCTCATCAGCGGTAGAAAAAGAAGAGGAGGAAGACCTCTACATTCGCTACAAAACCTTACAGCGCGAACTGGAGTTCATCCAGATTCAAGAGGAGTACGTTCGCGACGAGCAGAAAAATTTAAAACTAGAACTGATGCGCGCGCAAGAGGAGGTGAAACGAATCCAGTCCGTGCCGCTGGTGATTGGGCAGTTCTTGGAGATGGTGGACGAGAATTCCGGGATCGTTTCGTCGACGACGGGGAGCAACTACTACGTGCGGATTTTGAGCACGCTGAATAGAGAGCTGTTGAAACCGTCGTCGTCGGTGGCGCTGCACAGACACTCGAACGCGTTGGTGGCGATTTTACCGCCCGAGGCAGACTCGAGCATTTCGTTGATGAGCGACGCGGAGAGACCGGACGTGACGTACGCGGATATCGGAGGCGCGGACGTGCAGAAGCAAGAGATGAGAGAGGCGGTGGAGTTGCCGTTGACGCACTTTGATTTGTATCGACAGATTGGCATCGATCCGCCGAGAGGGGTGTTGATGTATGGACCCCCTGGGACAGGGAAGACGATGTTGGCCAAGGCCGTAGCGCACCACACGTCGGCGGCGTTTATTAGAGTGGTTGGTTCAGAGTTTGTGCAAAAATATTTAGGCGAAGGCCCGAGAATGGTGAGAGACGTGTTTAGGTTGGCGAAGGAGAACGCGCCGTGCATCGTGTTCATCGACGAGGTTGATTCGATAGCAACGGCGAGGTTTGACGCGCACACTGGGGCGGATAGAGAAGTTCAGAGAATTTTGATGGAATTATTGAATCAAATGGATGGTTTTGACCAAACGGTAAACGTCAAGGTGATCATGGCGACGAATAGAGCGGACACGTTGGATCCGGCGTTGTTGCGACCGGGAAGATTGGATAGAAAAATCGAATTCCCGAACCCGGACCGAAGGCAAAAACGATTAGTGTTTCAAGTGTGCACGGCGAAGATGAACTTGAGCGACGAGGTGGATTTAGAGGATTACGTTTCTCGACCAGACAAGATATCGGCGGCGGATATTCGAAGCATTTGCCAAGAAGCCGGTTTACAAGCGGTGAGAAAGAACAGATACGTCGTCATGCCGAAAGATTTCGAAAAGGCGTACAAAGTCTCGGTGAGAAAGCCGGGCGATGATTTCGAGTTTTACAAGTAAAACCTCGACGTCGCCTCATCGTTTTAGGTAATATATTATAGATATGTAGAAAGAAAAATGAGTATTAAAAACCAGTCGTATTCACATGTTGTCTTTCGGTTTTCCCACTCCGCTCTCTTTTTTTCTTGTCTCTCTTTTTTCGTAGGTACAAATCCTTTTCTCTCGCTGTCTTACCACCCTCTCTCTCTCCTTTTCTCTCTCTCTCGCTGTCGTACCCGTACACCCACTTATTTAACACCCTCTCACCCTCTTATTTAACACCCTCTTAATTAACACCCTCTTACACCCTCTTACACCCTCTTTATGTTGTACACACCCTCTTATATTTTTTTACTGTAGCAAAAAGCGCCGCGCCTGCGTTGTTTAAAGCGAAACATTTATTTCTTGCACTTGAAGCACGCGCCTCTGGAAGCAAAGTTGTGCGCACCGCATCCGTCGCACAACCAATCACCACTTCGCATGGGGAAACCTCCGCGACCGTCATCATCGTCGTCGTTTCTTTGGTCTCTCGAAGAAGACGGTCCTTCCGATAAAGACCCGCTCTTCCTCGTTTTGCACTTGAAACAGGCGCCTCTGGAAGCAAAGTTATGCGCGCGACATCCAGAGCACAACCAATCCCCAGGACGCAGCGCTGCCTCGACGCCACCGTTGAGCGAATAGCCATTCGCTTTATCGTCGTCGTCGTAATCGTCCACCTGCTTGGCACCCGCCGCCGACGGGTTACCCAACGGCGGCGGCGGCACAAACTCTCTCTCCATGGTGCCGCCTGACGAACCAGTCGGACTTGAGGCTTGCTGCGGTGGTTGCATCACCGGCGTGACGTTCTTCTTGATTTCTTTGCACTTGAAACACGCGTTTCGGGAGGCAAAGTTGTGCGCGTTGCAGTTTTCACAGTACCAATCGCCAGGGCGCGTGCTGTGCGCGATGGACGACGGGTCCGTGTTTGCTGCGTACCCAGCTCTCAAGTTGGACGGCGGTGGTGGACCTTTCGGCACTTGCGGCTGTGGAATACCACCTCCTGTAGGACCTCGCGATGCGGCAGCTTTCGCTGGCGCGGCGCTTTCTGGAACGACAGCCGCGGTGGATTTAGCGATGGACGCCCAACTCGTCGGCCGCGGTGCAGACGGCGGTGCCGGCGCTCCTCCGGGAGGCGACAAACCTCCTCCCGGCGGCGATGGACCTCCCGGTGGTCTTTGCGGTTGATGTTGTTGTTGGTGGGAACCACCAATCAAGGATGGTCCCAAGCCGCTGGTGAAACCCGGCACGCCGACCGGTCTCGGACCAAGCGGCGGGGCGGGACCTCCCATCGACGCCGCTCCGCCAGTTCCTGCTACCACTGCCGCCGCAGACGTCGCCGCGACACCACCACTACTCCCCATCAGATTACCACCGCCTAAAGCTGATGAAGCTGATGAAGAAAAGCCTCCACCGGCGGAATATGAACCGGGCGCTGCGCCCGATTGTTGTCCGCCACCGCTACCCCCTCCAACCGGCGACGTCGAAAACACGCTTCCGCCAAACGCGCCTCCGCCGGCACCCCACGCGCTGCCCCCAAAACCTAAACCTAATCCACCACTCCCGCCACTTCCGACTGATGCCAAGATACTAGACGCCGCGTCGTAATCCGTAGCAAAGTTCGTGTTTCTTTGTGGCATCGCGTCGCTGTGCAATCCGCCGAGGCCGCCGCTTCCGAAACCTCCAAATCCATCTCCAAGTCCCCCCACTCCTAAACCCGTCGTCGTCGTCGTCGTCGTCGTCGTCGTTTCACCCACAAATCTCGACGCGCTCGCTAGCGACCCCATCAGTGGCATTCTCGGATTCGGAAACGGCCTCGCTTCGTCGCTCAACTGAATGCACGTCCCTCGGAACCTCGGCAATAAATCTAACTGACTCTCCAAACTTCGATCGAGCCACCTCTCAAACCCTTCCACGTCAGACCCGGCGTACCTCCCGAGCGTTAAATTTATCGCCTCCGGACTTTGCTCCGCGTAATACCTATCGCACCCGGGCAGCAACCCCAACAAAGCTCTCGACAACCTCAAACTCTCCGGGCACTCCACCGAGACCAACACCGCGCCTTGCTGCGTCACTTTACACTTGGGTAAAAGTCTCCCGGTCACCTGCGGGAACTGCGTCGAGACGTGTCGCACTTGCGCTGAAATCGAGTTCGCGGATTGGTTGCACTTGGACAATCCGGAGAGTAAAATTAAGTGCGGCGGCGCCGCGTTCATCCCTATTTATTTTTGTAAAAGAAGAAGAAGAAGAAGAAGAAGATTAGCCGTGTCAGCAAAAGAGAGAATTAGAGAAGAAAAAGAAACACAAAGAACGCGTCGTCTCTGCCGAACGAACTCGCTCTCTCAACGACGATCGTTTTACGCTCGTCGTTTCTGATTATCGACTCTTTCATCGAAACGGTCGCTCTCTCTCTCTCTCTCTGTGTCTTTATCTGGTGCGCGGAGAACGAGATCTCCAAATTCTTTTTCCACAAGGAGAGCGACGCTTCGAGAAAATTTTCCATCTCTCTCTCTCTCTCTCTCTCTCTTTCGACGCGCGCAATCGCACACCCGCGGAGAGAAGAGAAAAAAGAGAACGACGAAAGGCGGCGTTCTCCTTCGCGCTCATCAAAACGCGCGCGGAGAGAGAGAGAGAGAGACACACACACGCGCATAAAAAAAAAAGATTGAACGAATTCTTTCAAAGACGACGAAAAGAAGAAGATTGGCGCGCGAGTGACGTACCCGCTCTCGCATCTTTCTGCGCCACGAACAAACCCTCGTGCGCGCTGTTCCGGTGCCACTGCAGAACGTTGGCGAGATTCTCGATCGCCTCTTCCGCGGCTTCGTCGAACCGCAAGCGGCAGTACGCGTGCGGGTTGATCGATTGTTCCATACGTGTTTCTCTCTGCACTCTCTCTCTCTGACGACGCGTTTGGTATCGAGCGCGAGAAATCCGAAGGGTTTAGGGTTTAGATGAAAACCCTAAATGTTTGCTTTTGTGGGAAAAAAAGAAGCACGCAACAACGCGTGCAGGACACGACGCGCACACACGCGCCGCAAAGAGAGAGAGAGACACACAGAGAGAAAAGAAGAAGAAAGATTGAGAAGAAGTGTCGGTTTGTGGCCCGTGGAAAAAGAAGATACGCGAGGATGATGACGATGGAAAAAGCTAAGTTCGACGCGAGGAAAAAAACGACGCTTTCCAATTTGATTCTAACCGCCGCTCCTTCTTCGGAAGAGGACAAGAGCCGAGCGGGACGCGTGGACGAACGCGCGAGGGATTTCGTGCAAGCCGTGAACGAACGAGAGAATATTTTTACGACGAGTTCGTGCTCTGGGAGGATTTCTGTCTTCGCAGAAAGGACGGAGGAAGACGTGAAGGAGCACAGGAAAGGCGGCGAGTGGGTGTTTGTTTCGCACGAACTCGTCGAGGACGACGCGAGTTCGATGATTGAGAAGATTAGGGAAAGTTTAAAGAGCAACGGGGCAAGGATAGGCGTCGGAGAGCGCGGGAAAACGTTGACGTTACGGTTCGAGCCGTTCATATTAGCCGTGGAGACGAAGGATGAGCGCACGGCGCAAATGTTTGTGAAGTGCGCGAGAGACGCCGGATATCGCGAGAGCGGAGTAGTGTCGACGATGCATAACGATGAAAATAGTGACAGCATCGCGAGTGGGAGCGGGAGGATCACGGCGAGCGCCCGGTGCTCGATTCGAATGGAAACGTTGGTCGCTAAGGATGGCGAGATGCTTTTGAGCGACGAGGGGTTGCGTATACTCGTCGAAGAATGTAACAAGAAAATGAAGGCGAATTGGGAACGCTCGGATCGGTTTCTGACTTTGTTTACGGAGAGATTCTGTGATCAAAAGAAGACGAACGGTGTTGCTCTTAAAAATGAAAATAACACTAGCATTAGCGGCAATAGTGATAGTAGTAATAGCGGGGCGACGAAAAAAGCGAAGCAGTGTTGGTTGCTGGTGGACTCTTTGTGTGCAAAGACTTGTAAAGACGCGTTAAAGCGCAACGGATGGCTCGATCAAAGTCGAAAATCGGTGTCCGCTTCAATCGAAGAAGCGCAGAGGAGACACTTGGTCGTCGATAATCCAACATCTGAGGAGATGATACCAGCATCATCAATATCATCAACAACATTACACGTTGCAGATAATAGAAGCGCTTTACTCCAGAATCCTCTCGTCCTCACGGACGTTGGAGGGAGTAAAGAAAATGCTGGCGGGGATGGGAAAAAAATTAAGAAGCAGAAAGCGCTCCCACCAAAAAAGAGTTTCGTGAAACTACCAGTCATCGAGACGAATGCGTTTGTAGCGCTCATGGACAAAAAAGCGAGTTCAGTTGATTCTTCCATGGTTCCAATACATTCTGCCATATCGTCGAACTTAGCCACGTTTACTGTCGAGGATGTAGACGCGCCCGCAAATGGAGGGGATTTTAGCGCGAACGCGAAAAATGGTAGTAGTAGCAGTGGTAACGGTAAAAGTCTTCCTCCAGCCGCTCTGCTCGCATCGCGGATCGCAACCACGATGAGAAATCAAAAAGACAAAGGCATCACGTGCACCGAAAAGTTCATAGAAACCGTCATAAGCGCTGACGTACCGAAAAAATGGGAGAAACTCGGCGACGATCTCGTGCTTCTCCCGAAATCAGCCTTTGCGCAATACCGAGAAGTTTGGGAATTCTTTCCGCCGTGGGAACATGTCACGGAATGCTTAAAAGTTCAACGTATTTTCAGACAAGATGCCGTGAGCCAAGGTCCCAAACGCGAATCTCGAGCGGTGTCACTGTACGGAAACGATAGCGGATGGGTCGAACACAGAGAACTCGGCGTGACTTACGGATTCGATTGTTCGAAAGTAATGTTCTCTTCCGGAAACGGCACAGAGAAGAAACGCATGGGATTTGAAGTTCGCGCTCGAAACGAAGTAATCGTAGATTTGTACGCCGGTATTGGATATTACACCTTACAGCTGCTGAAAAACGGAAATGCGAAGAAAGTGTACGCGTGCGAATGGAACCCGAACTCGTGCGAGTATTTGCGATGGAATTTGAAGAAGAACAACATCGAGGCGAGCAGATGCGATGTTTTAGAAGGCGATAACAGAGAAGTAGCTCCGAAGAATGTTGCCGATCGCGTGCTACTTGGTTTATTACCCACCTCTCGTGACGCGTGGCATATCGCTGTCGATTGTTTGAAAGCAGAGAAAGGTGGCGTGTGCCACGTTCACGAATGCGTCGACGAAGGTGACTTTGAGAAAAAAGGCGAAGAAATTCTCGCCGCGATGCAACAAGTGAAACCGAATTGGATCGCTCGAATCGAAAAAGTCGAAAAAGTGAAAAAATATGCACCGAGAGTTTGGCACCTAGTCTACGACGTCGTTTTGCGACCACCGATGAAAATGGGTCTAAAGGAAGCGTCGCATCAGAAGTCGATGGAGAGTGGAGGAAGAGCGGTTAATAAGGAGAAGTCACACCACTTTGCAAAAGTGTTGCGTTCGCACCGGCCAAAAACCGAGGATATTCAAGCAATTACAAGGAATCGTGAACCCGTTGTTTTGACGGGAATCGACATTGGAAGTTGCGCGCAAACGTGGACGCCGCAGTATTTGCTCGAGAAATCACCAACGCTTGCGAATGCGAAAATTTCTGCGCACGTCTCGTCGTACGCAAACTTTGATTTTGCGAGAAAGAATTTCAAGTACGAAACGCTCGTCGGTAGAGATTTCTTACAGAAAGTAGCGAGATCCTCATTTTCATCGTTGTCGTTGTCGTCGAAAGAAGAGTTTTTCTATCTCCGAAGCCTGGGCGCTGATCCGAGGAAGTTTGCACCGGCTAGGGCGCTTGAGCAATTTCCGGAATTGGCGCAAGACGTTCGACTACCGTCTGACTTGTGGAACAACGATGAAAACGCATTACACTCGGTCGTCTTGAGAGTTTCAAGTCCAGGTGTGAAAATATGGACGCACTACGATGCCATGGATAACGTTTTAATCCAACTCAGTGGAACGAAACGCGTAGTTTTGTTCCCGCCTAAACTAGCGGGCGATTTATATTTAAAGGAAAGTTCGAGCATGGTGAGCGATATCGACGATTCTGAAACGAACGACACAGAGTACCCGCGATTTCATAACGCGTTAGAGAATGCACAGGAGGTGATTCTTCAGCCAGGTGATTGCTTGTTCATTCCAGCGCTGTGGGCACACAGATGCGAATCTGGATCAGGTGCTCCGTCGGTTGCGCTCAACGCGTTCTTTCGCGACTTGGAGAAAAACGCCTACCCTGCGAAAGATGCGTACGCAAACGCGGATCCTATAGTTGCGAAAAATGTTCTCGAAAACATCAACGAAAGCATCGAAAAATTGAAAACGTTGCCGATCCAACACGGTGAATTTTATGCCAGCGTTGCTAGCGCAAATTTGGCGAGAGCGTTTGGCGTGGATACCGCGTCACCTGATAGGAACGCCGTAAGAACAACTGCGGTCAGAGACTCGAAGAAAAAAATCGTGAACCCAGTGAGCGTACTAACCAAAGCGGCATGTGGTGCTGTCGTAGTAGCATCCGTAGCTGTCACAAACGCCTTCGCACGAAAGAAGAAGTAGCAGAAATGAGTTGTAAAATTAAGATTTAGAAAGAGTAATACTGTAGCGCTTTGTTGTTTGTATTTTGCGAAATAAATGGTATACGAAGAAACGTCTTCAAATCTAAATCTAAGTCTAAATCTAAATCTATTACGCGCTGCTCTTCTTCATCTGCTCTAAACAAAACCGCATTAATCTCGGCGTCGTTTCTGGTATCCCCCCTAAAATCTCAAACTCGCTCAACATTGACTTCTTTCTGTACCAGTCCTCCACCGGTAAGCTTTGCTTCTTGAACGCTTCCAATCGCGCTCTCACCGTCTCCTCCTTATCGTCGTCTCGCATGGTCATCTTCCCCACGCACTTTTCCGGCGGCGACAACGGCGGCATGATTATCCTCATCCCACTTTTTGTCGTGTAATCGATATCAGCCACGTTATATCCTTTCCCACACTCCCCGCATTTCCTCCTCGCGCACGCCTTCTCCACCAAAATCGCCTCCTCGAGCGTAAAGTTCAAAACCACGTCCACGGGAACAGTTTCTGATAATTTCTCCGCTTGCGCTATCGTTCTCGGAAACCCATCCAACAAAAACCCGCGCTCGCTCGCTTTCGTCTTTGGCGTCGTTATCTTCTTAATCACCGCGTCGACGACCATTTCATCCGGCAAAAGTTGGCCCTCGTTGACGATTTTTTGCATTTTTTGTCCCAACTCGGAAGCCGTCGCGATTTCCTCTCGAACTAAATCCCCCGCGGAAACGTGCTCGATGTCCATCGTTTTGGAGAGAATTTTCGCGTACGTTCCTTTCCCAACGCCCGGCATTCCCAAAACGATCCAGTTGATTGGTTTTTGCGAACTCACGCGCTCATCGCACGCAGATTTTAGCTCCGATTCGATCGTTTTTAAGTCTTCTTCTGCGGCCGCCGCCGACGCCGATGACAAAGTTGTTGTTGATTGGATGAATCGTTTTCGCGCGTGCTGGTTGCGAACGATGACGTTGCGAATGACAGAACGACGCGCAGAAGCAGCAACAGTGGTGGAAGGGTGGGACGCGAGATGCGTCGCGGTCGAGGACAGACGTTTCAACAGTTCTCGTCTCATTAGTATTAGCGTGCAAAAGATTAATGAAGATGAGAACTACACCTAAAAGCTACTTTGTAATCGACACTATCGAGACGTTTTTGAGTCCGTGGAAAGCGAGCTTTTCGGTCCGCACTTCGGCGACGCGCAAACCTTTCGCGCGACAAGTGTCCAGAAACGACGTAAAATTCGGGTCCACGCCGAAGGATGCGCCGAAGCCGAAGCCGTTTAAGAGCGAGGCGAAAGTTCGATGTTGATGCGCGAGAAGGACTCGCGGTTGGTCTGGTCTTCGCTTTCGTCGTCGTCGTTCCGGCTCGACTTTGTCTTCTTCTTCTTCTTCTTCTTCTTCTTCTTCTACTCTCGCTAACTCTAGTATTTCTACGATGCTATCGCACAACGCTTCGTGCGCTTTTCTCTCGTACGTGCAATCTGACGCGAGAATGATGCTCGGCCGAAACGCCTCGACTCGCTCTCTCAACTCCCGCGATAGTTTACCTACGCCCCACTCGAGCTTACACGCGGCGACATTCTCGATGCCGTTTTGCCGCGCGTTCTCCTCGCACAGTTTCAAAAGAGCTTCCGTGCCGCCATCCGTCAAGGTTAAACTTCTCGACCGAAGCGCTTTTGCCGCAGAAATGCCTAAATATCCCGTCCCGCATCCCAGTTCGATGATGTTCTCGTTCTCGTTGAACTTCTTCGCGTTCTCGTGTCTCGCTTCTTCGAGGAGATATTTGCTCAAAACTTTACTCGACGACCACACCTTCCCGCCGGTGCCGAAACCGCCGGACCATCCGGGAGCGTCGATTACGACCGCGTCGTATTTTTCATCGTCATCGTTATTAGTATCGTCGGGGTTGAAATTCTCTGACGCGTCGTCCTCGCTTCTCGACGCGAAGAAGCGTGGCCTCGACGGCAAACCGTTAGGTGATGTCTTCTTCTTCTTCTTCGGGAAAAAACAACTTCGCTTTGGCGAACGACAACGCGCGAGAAGAGAACGACCAGAGCAGGTAGCGGCGACGGAATAATCGCGCGTCGTCGTGGTCGTCGTGGTCGTCGAAAAAAACGAATCCGCAGAAGACATCGCCGGCGATGGCGCCATGGTTGTGATACGATGTCTTCTTCTTCTTCTTCTTTTTTGTAAAGTCTTTCGACGTCGTGTGACTTGGGGGAAATCGAAACTCAACAATCTCCAGAAATCAATCGCGCTAGGCGTTTAATTAAAGCACATGTCACCGACTACTCGAGAGAAAAACTGAAACACACTTTGTAGACAGAGATTTGAGATGTTACCGACGACGACGACGACGACGACGACGACTTCGCGCAGGAGGACTTCTTTTCCCCGCGCGACTACTGATAAGAAATCCTCTTCTTCGTCTTTTTCTACCCAACGAAAGGGGCGTTGGGAGGCAAGAATCGTCCGAGTTCTCGCGCTGTGGACGATCGCTTTACTCCTCTCCAACCTGTGCTTCGCCGCGTTTTTTTCTTCCTCTTCCTCCTCGTCTTCTTCTTCTTCGAGTTTGAGAGGCGACGACGCGGCGTCGAAGTACGAGGCGAGAGTGCGAAGAAGGCGGGCGAAAAATTTAGCGCCGGAAGATTCGAAATTCATCGGCCAAGTCACCTCGTTGTTGGAGGAACCGGTGCCGATATCGCTGTCGAAGAGACGATTGCGATCGAACTTGGAATTTACCTGCGGTGGGTCGCACGTGGTGAAGATGCATAAATATCAAGAGATGAAGAAACAAAGTGGAGTGGGGTTGTTGAATGCGTTAGCGAACGAGGATTGGTTTACGGAAGGAGTGGATTTGGAAGACGCGGCGGCGGACGGAGGAGAGGAGAGGAATACCGACGACGCAGATGCACTTAGCGGCGGTAGTAGCAGTGATGGTAGTGGTAGTAGCAGTAGTAGTGGTACCGAGCAAAAGAGGAAGAAAAAACGGTATAAATCGTGCGCGGTGGTGGGTAATTCGGGCTCGTTGCTCGAGACGCAATTTGGTTTTGATATCGATAAGAACGAAGCCGTCATACGGTTCAACGCGGCGGTCACGCAAGGATACGAACAGTTCGTCGGTCAAAAGACCACGGTGCGTTTGCTCAACGCGGTGGACTATAAAGGTCCAGAAGGTACGGAAGACGAATTACGACTGACGACAGCGAGAGGAAGCGATGTCAAAGTGTGGGTGAAAAAGCTCGAGCAGAAGCCGGAAGAGATGCGGAATAAAAGTTTCGTGTTAGATCCGGAGATGTTGTGCCACGCTTGGGCGTGGATTGGAAAGCACGGGGAGAAACCGTCCAGTGGTTTAGTCGGAGTTGTTTTGGCGTTGAAAATGTGCGAAAAAGTAGAGATGTTTGGGTTTCAGAGCAAGAATTATTTCGGGAAGTTTTCGAGGCCGCATTATTACGATTGGGAGCGACCGCAAAAAGGAAGGGAGAAGGTGCATCCGTTCCAGAGAGAAGTGGATTTGTATCAAAGCTTAGAACGGTTCGGATATTTGACGACATACACTTAGTTTTTCATCAGTATTGAGTAGTTTTGTATTCTATATATAATATCATACAGCGGTTATTCTAATTGACTATTCTAGTATTTATTGTAGTTTCTTCTTATTCTGTTCTAGTTTCGAGAAGAGTTCAAAGCTTTCGCGGCGAACGATTTGGAATCGGAGAGGTATCGGCTTCTGATGATACTTGCCTTGTTGTTCGTATTACCGCCACCTCTACTGTTCTTGCCGTTCGCTCCGGTCTCATCGCCGGCTCCCTTGCACGTTTGATAACTCAAAAACGCGTTCCATCCTACCCCAATCATGTTCAAATATAACAATCTTCTGTGTAGTGGTACGTACGCAAAGTTCACGACGTTCGCCACCGGCCAAATCGCCGAGCCGTAAATCAGCAAATCCGGTAGCCTCGATGCCATCCTCTCCATGTTCTCTCTGAACGATAGTCCTTCTAACACGCCTAAATACCCGAGAAACATCGACGTGTACGCAGGAAACAACGTCACGTGTCCTAGCGCCACTTTCGGCAACGCGTGGTTTTGCCAGTTCCCGAAAACGCGCTTCACGCCGCAAAACTGGACTCGGTGAAGCCACGGCAGCGCGTAGTGAAACATCGGACCATGCAATGTCAATCCAACCGTAAAGAATCGCAACGTTCGTTCGTAATCTAACTCGTTCGCGAGAATTGTCCACACGTCCTTTCTTTTAACAACGTCATTACCATCGCCGCTCGACGACGAAGCCTCCGCCGAAGAAGAAGAAGAAGAAGAAGAAGAAGAAGAAGAGAGCGTCCTCCGCCTCCTCGAAAAGGCCTCCTCCTCGTCTCCTCCTCTGCTGCTGCTCGGATTGATGACTTGACACAACACGTCACCGCACGCCATCACGCACGCGGACGTCAACGCGCTCTGCGCGACACTTCTCGTCATCTGTTTTACTGTCCTCAAACGAAAAAGCGCGCGCTCTCTTAATTCGTAATCAATCTCTCTCTGTAT
>Ga0255763_1000047_pt1 | contig 109884 bp, 88 predicted proteins | sample 041ome_2_FD_179963 | JGI IMG/M metagenome (GOLD analysis project Ga0255763, IMG submission 179963) | Coastal salt marsh microbial communities from the Groves Creek Marsh, Skidaway Island, Georgia - 041406US metaG (version 2) | ecosystem: Environmental > Aquatic > Marine > Intertidal zone > Salt...
GTTGCGCGTCGGCGGCGTGCGACATGAACGACACCAGATGACGACCACGGGTGACGTCGCGATCGCTCGATCGAGCCAAACGGCGTCGACCTCGCGGGCGTCGTCGACGTTTTTATCATTGTACACACGTGTATTGGACTAGAATATTCGTGGATCACGTGACGACACATAGTCGTTTTATGTGCGCGCACGCGTGTGGGTCCTCAATTGGCGCATATGGCGATGATGTATGGGGTGCGGTTCAGGTGTCGATTTGAATCCACGATGGGTGTCATCGATGTGATGTGCGTCTGGGCGTACGCATGCCTCCAATGGCGGGTTCGGGGGTTTATGCGTGCGCGCGACGCGCGACGTCGTGGATGTCAAATGTGACGGTTTGAATCCTCGCGCCCAGCCCCTGGCGAAACAGTGTCTGCGACGACGACGCGCGCGAGAGATGGCGTTGGTGTTGCGCCTCGTCGTCGTCGTCGTCGCGCGCGCGCGCGGTGGCGCGCACGTGCGCGTGCGAGTGATCGCGCGATAGGTTTTCGAGCGTCGACGCGCGCGCGGTGGCGTTGGTGTCGCGCGTCGACGCGCGCGCGCGCGACGATGCGCGAACGGCGCGCGAATGCATTCGCGATCGCGCGACGACTAAAGCGCGTCTCGCGATGCGCGCGATTCTACGGGCGCATTCTTCGCGCGTCTCGCGACGCGCGATCGCGGTCGCGAAGACGGTGCGCGACAACGATGCGCGCGAAAACGTCTCGAGAAAAAAACGCTCGCACGCGCGCGCGCGCGCCGCGGTGCGATTCGCGCTCGCGCGCGCGCGTCGAATGCGCGCGCGCATTCGCGCGCGCCACATCGCGTGCACCACCATCGCGCGATCGCGAATCACGCGCGTGCGCGCCCGACGCGCGCGCACCCAGCGCGCGCGCGCGCGCGAAACCAATCGCACGTGATGCGATCTCGCGCCAACGCGCGCGAACGCGCACGAACGCGCGCGCGTGACGCGCGCGACGCGCGCGCGCGCGCGTGGATTCCCCAATCCCCACCCTCGACCAATCACGATCAGGCACGCACGCACCCACTCGAATACCGGGTTCAGTGCCGCGACATCCCGTCGCCGACGCGACCTTGTCGCGGCACACGCCGACGCCGCCTTACCGCGCGCTCGACCGACGCACCGCGCGCGACCACGCACGACCACGCACGCACGCGCGCCGATCCCTCGCTCGCGCACGCACGCGTCGTCGTCGCGTCGTCGACGGCGCGCTTCCATTTCATCATCATCATCATCATCATCGTCGGACAATTCGCGACGTCCCTCGCGCATCCACCGCACGAAAAGCGACGCCGACGCCGACGCGCGCGACATGTCGATCGCCGCGCACGCGAGGTTTAAGGATGGCACGATTAAACACGCGTGTTTCGCCGCGCTCTACGCCGCCGGCGCGGCGGGGCTCACGGTACGTACGACGACGACCTGACGACGACCCGCGCGCAGCCCTTTTTTTGATGGGGCGACTGACGCTGAGTGGATGTCTCGCCTACATATATATAGGTGAAGGAGATCGCGGAGGCGGTTCGCGAGCGATCTGGAGGGGTGAAACTCGGTGGTGCGACGCCACAGAATACGATTGTGGGGCAGTTATCGAAAGGTACGTGATTGCGTCGCGAATACGATCGGGGACGGCGCGCTTCGCGGGCGCGAGCGGCGCGCGATGCGGTGGAATATTCAACGTCGCGGAGGCGGAGGACTGACTTTGGTGGTGGTTTTGTTTTTATTTTTGGTGTGATTAGATCCTACGTTTACGCTGGTGAAACGTGCGACGTATAGGTTAGTGGATGAGTTTCTTCCCGAGCAGACGGTGGTGGCGAAGGGCGAGACGAATGGGGGCGAACGCGGGCGTAAGCGCGCGGCGCCGAGCGAGAGCGCGGCGAGCGACCAGAGCGAAAAGAGTTCGCAACGGTTGGTAGATTTTGCAGTTTTGAAGTATGAGCGTGGTACTGAGGTTGAAGTTGCACGGCCGCATGACGTACACGGTGCGACGTGGGCGAGTGCGACGATTCTAGACATTGGCGACGACTATGTGTCGCTGCGCGTGGCGCCCGCGGGAGGCGAAGAGACGCCCAAGGATGAAGAGCGCCTGCCGTTGAGCGCTTTGTCGAATACGATTCGTCCGCTTCCACCAGTGCAATCGTTGGCGGTGGATAACACCCTGCGATTAAACGAAGAAGTGGACGTGCACTATAACAACCGATGGTGCGAAGGGTACGTGTCGCAAGTCACCGACGCGCGAGGCAAGCTCGTCGTGTGCTTTCCGGGCGTGGGCGTGAACAACGACACGTCGTTGATAGTATTTCAAGATTCCACCGGGCAGTCGTGGATTCGTGAGACTTGGAACAAGACGCGTCCGAAACGAGCGTCGATTAGAAGAGGCTGGAGTTTGTCTTCCATCACCGGGAAGTGGTCGCCGCGTGGCGCGCCGCACGAAACCGGCGGTCCCGATTCCGCGTACAAGCACATCGCGGCGCTGGTGAGCGCGAGCGAAGCTGGCGATAGCACGAAGAGGTATAAGAGCTCAATGCCGACGCCCATGTCACCAGTACGTTACCATGTCAAAACTGGTCCGACGACAACAACAGCGACGACTGGGACGGCGAAGACCGCGGTGGGCGATTCGGCGACACCGTGCGGCGGCGGCGGCGCGACGTCTGATGAAATCGATTGTCCATTCAAGTCTATTTCAGAGGCGTGTTATCATCTATTGCTCAACGCTGGTCCAGCTGGTTTACAGGTGAGCGAAATGGTCAAGATTATTCAAGACCGCTCGCTGGTAAAACTCGCAGGGCGGACGCCGTCAAACACGCTGTATAGCCGTCTGAGCCAAGATGGGAGATTTATAAATGTTTCTCGAGGCGCGTACGCGCTCGTATCTGTCGTTGACGAGGCTACGAAGCGTACGATTTTGGGCACACCAGGACAGTTTGATGACTCACTTACGGCTGATTCTCGAATGCGGTACGTATCTAGTAAAGCCATGCACACGCAAAGCAGCGATGGACAGCAATCGTACGACGTCACCGTAGGCGCCGGCGTCGGCGGGTACACCGCCGCCGCGGCTGGCTTTGCCTCTGTGTCAGCTACGCCCTCGGTTGCGGGCGATTACAACACTACTGCAACGACGACGACAACGACGACAAAGAGCAGCATGTCGGAGCTTTCTGATGCGAGCGAGTTACTCCTCGGCTTGCGTCGAGGTCGACGTTGACGCGCGACGTCGCCGCTGTACTCACACACACACACACACACACTCACGAACACGCGTACCATAGAAATTTTGTCCCAGTCCTCCTGGTTAATTCTACTGTAATAAGTAATTATAACAACACATTTGCACACTAGTGTTGTTGCGGAAGCTTCCCCGTCATCGCTCCAAACGTCGCCCAAGAAGCGCACAACAAAAACGTCTGCGTCCACGCCGCGTTCAACAGAAACTCCAACGGATCCCCGAACCGATCGACATCCACCTTCATCACATACATCTCACACACCTGGGACACAAAATACGCAAAGAACAACCCCCAAACCGCGTGTCCGAGACCCGTCACCCCCACGCACCCGAACACCGCCCCCGCCAACGTCACGAGCGCGCATTTAAAAAGCGCATCGATGCGCACCACATCCGCCTTCACCCACGCCTCGCGCGCGGTGCCATCACGCGCGTTTCGCACCAGCACGACGTCGCGCGCGACGCGCGACTTGAATGCGTCGACCGTCGCCGCCGCGGACATCGTCGGCGTCGGTGCGTGCCGCGCGCGCGTCAGGTCGCGCGTCGCGCGCATGACGTGTGGTGTCCGAGTGTATACATTAGTGGCGTCACGCGACCGTGACGTCACGCGCGCGGTCGCGCGGTCGCGCGGCGGCACTCGAGCGCGCGCCGGTCGCCGTCCGTCGCCGTCCGCCGCCGTCCGCCGCCGTCCGCCGCGCCCCGTCTCGCGCGTCGTCCGCCGTCGCTCGTCATGTTTGCCCTCTCGTCGTCGTCCGCGTCGTCGTCCGCGCGCGCGTCGGTGCGCGCGCAGGGTTCCGTGCGCCGACCGTCGTCGTCGCCGGCGCCGGCGCCGTCGCCGCGCGCGCGCGCGCCGCCGCGCGCGCGCGCGATCGCGAGCGACATCGCGCAAGTCGCGCTCGAACTCGATGCCGATACGCTCACCGCCATCGGTGCGGGCGTGTTGGGCGTCGGTGCGGGGCTGGGGATTCCAATCTTTTTCGTGTGGCAGGAGAAGCGCGATAAAGAGCGCTTGGAGGAGATTCGCGAGCTGAACCGGGCGACGTTGAAGGCGACTGGGGAGCAGATGAGTCCGGAGGAGATTGCGGAATTGCGTCCGTCGAGGTACTTGGATCGTAGAGAGTTTAAGGATGATGATTAATCTCGCGCGCGCTTTGTCAATATATATTATCCACGCGGTTTGCTTTGCTTTGCGCGTCGTTCAGTCGTGTGTGTGTGTGTGTGTGTGTGTGTGTGTGTGTGTGTGTGTGTGGTGATTGTGCTAATTGATTGTTTCCTATGACTTTGTGTGACTACTTCTTGCGCGACGTCATCGCCCGCCTTGCTGTTCTTGCTCGGCGTGTTCGCCCGGTTGGAATTTCGGGTAGATGCGCTTGTACAACGTGACGCAAATCGTGTCGTGCTGGTGAATGACGCTGTTGAAAATGCACTTCATGCGACCGTGCGTGCCCACGGGCTCGACAATTTTGCCTCGTAATCCGTATTTTGTCCATAGCTCGAGCGGTTTGAACCATCGAATGTCGTTAGGATCGAAGAACATTTGACGCGCGACGGCTTTGTGCTTGTGCGTGCGAAACGGAAACGCGCTCAAAATGACGCGCTTGAGTACGATGCGATCGGGGTTGGCGTTTCGCACTGAACCCGTCATTGCAAGATCTGCACGGATGCCGTTGGGAGTGTACGACTCTTTGAACCCAATCACGGGCGCTGGGCCGTACGTAATCGGCCCGTACACGCTCGCAATGGTCGGCACGCGCGCGCGCAAAAAGCGCTCCAACTTGTGCTTGTCGCCCAAGTTGTCCGTGCTGTACAACGGCCCCGCGCGTTCGCGCCTGAATCCGACGTGGAACCACAACGGGTCTTTGGACTTCAATGGTTGTTCATACACCGAGGACTTGGTGACGCAATAGTGCATCAGCGACAAGCACGTCTCGTATTGCATCAAGCCGGTGACGATAACCGGACCGGCGCCGCCGACCCAGCCAGTCCATAGCGGTCCAACACCAGAGCCAATCTTACCGTCATCCGATCTCGGACATACATTCGGATGAGGGGGTTCGTAACCACCTTGCCCTTGGAAAAGTGCGATGACTGGGATGCGAGGAACGCCGCGCAAGGTGATTCGCACGTAGGCACCGATTTGGGCTCCGCCCACGGCGTCCTCCTCTTGAATATCCAGCGCGCGCTTATACGCACGGCGATAGTTTTCAAATGCAAACACGCGCGAATAATCGTACGGAAGCGACTCTTTGGAGTCCCACGGGGACGAACGGAACGATTTTAATCCTCGATACTTGGCGAATCTGTCTCGAGCGGGGATGTGGTCGGGCGTGTCCATTTCGTCTGGATGCTGTAAATCCTCATCCGCGGCGTCTTGTAACAGCGCACGCTTATGGCTGTCGCGTTGAGCCAGATCAAGATTTCGACGGGTCTCTGCGTCCATTTCGTCATCGTCGTCATCGCCGGCGTTGACCCATTCTTCGTCGGACTCGTCGTCCTCCACATCCGCGCCACCTTCACGCATCTCCGCTTCAGCGCCAAACGTATCTTCACCAGGTGCATCAGCCATATCGTCGTCTTCATCGTCAACCACATCGGTATCGTTGACAGTATTGGCATCGCCGTCGAGTGCAAGCCAGGAGGATTGATAGTCGCTCATCCCAGCCGGACGCTTTTGCGACTTCATCGCCTCAATTTCCGCCATTTGAAGCTCAGACGCCGTCGGCCAAGTCTGCTCGTTTTCTAAAGGATCGGGCTCATTTTCCCGAACGACAGCATCTGCAGTCTCTGGATCACGCGTCCATGTCATGAAAATTTCATCACCCATATCAGCATCTTTGCTGTTAGCTTTTAAGCGCGCCGAGCGCGGCTCGGCGATGGATTCAATCTTCTCCACGGGGAAATCGCCGACGCCGGGTAAATGCCAAAGTTGATTTGCCGTTGCTGGAACGCCGCGCACATAACCTTCGATCACAACAGTGGCGAAGCGATCATCTGCTGCGTCCGCGGTGACCTCCTTGCGATGCGCTAAAACATACGGGCGTTGATTGCGCCAACGCGGCATGTCGGCGCGAAGCTCTACGGTTTGACGCACTACCTCTGCGAGTTCAGCTTGTGAATCTGCCGGAAGCGTCTTCACGCGCTCAGTCGGAATTTGAAGCTCATTGGAAACGATATTCATCATTGCCTTTTTCACCTCTTGCTTTTTCGCTTGTTTGACGTCTGCAAGACCTCGCAGCGCGAGCAACGTTTGCGGAATCCCGAGCGCTTTCAACGTCGGTAAACATCGACACAACTCTCCACTCGGTTCATGCGCCGATACCGGAGCGACCATCATAAGCAAGTCACACACTTTCAATACCTCCAATGCCGCGAGCGTGTTCGCGGGATTCATCAATAAAAATGACACGCGATGACGAAACCGCCCGCACGTCACCGTCCGCGGCGTCGTACAATCGTTCACCAAAGCCTTCACCACCTCCTGCACATCACACTCGCCTTCGTCACCCACCATGCACGAAATCAACTCCACCAAATACTTCAACACATCGCTCCCACCGTCATCATCCGCATTAAATGCCAGAACCCCAACAACCTTTGGCGTCGCTCGCGAAAAGCGCTTCTCCTCCATAATCGCGCTCCTATTCGCATCCCTAATCTGCTTCGCCCGCACCGCGCGTTCCTGCTTATTCCCAACCCCTTGCCCAACCTTCATCGACGCCCGCACACGTGCGCCAAACATCGCGCGCGTATCATCCCCAGCCGTCTTATGTCGCTTCCACGTGTGCTTACTCGCGTGCCTCCCCGTGGTGTGCTTTTTGTTGCGCTGCCCGTGCGCGCTCGGGCCCGGCATGGCGCGCGCCCGTCACCGATCGACACCGACGCTCGCGCGCAAAAGACGAAACACGAAAATCCCCGTCCGCGCGCGGCGTCGGCGCGGCGTCGCTCGCGGTCGGCGTCGCGCTGTGCGGCGTCGAACGCGACGGGACAGTGCACCCGGCGGCGGCGGCGGGCACGCCGGTTGTCCGAACGCCGGTTGTCCGAACATTCGCCCAGTCGCGTGTGGATAACGAGCGCGGTCGCGCGCGCGCCAGGCGGCAACCATCGACGCTCGCGCTCGAACCGCGCGTTCATAGCGCGACAGAAATCACACGGTTTCGTCACCCACGCGTTTTCAGCGCGGTGTGCTCGACGTGAGGCGACGAGCTCGGCGTGAGCTTGGATAGAGTGTCACGAAATATCTCGCGCACGATGATGATGATGTCTTCGGTTTCGGTTTCGGGTTCGGTTCGATTGAATGCGTCGTCGAAGACGACGACGACGACGCGTGCGGGTCGTCGCGGGCGGGCGGTGTCTGTGGTCGTTCGCGCGGGCGCGAACGCAAAGCCGGCGAATGATTTGATGATTCGCATGGCGCGAGGCGAGACGGTGGAGCGCACGCCGGTGTGGTTGTTTCGACAAGCCGGTCGACACTTGCCCGAGTACATGGAGTACAAGAAGACGCGAGGGAAGAATTTTTTGGAGCTGTTGGCGGATCCGAATGACGTGGCGGAGTGCACGATGCAGCCGATTAGACGATATAATATTGATGCGGCGATTTTGTTCAGCGATATTTTGGTCATCGCCGAGGCGTTGGGGGTGGACGTGGAGATGCCGGGCGGGAAAGGAATTTTGGTGCCTCGACCGATCACGGGACCGGAAGACATGCACCGGGTACCGGAGAAGATCGACGTTAAAGTTAAGCTCGCGCACGTATTGGCTTCGGTGAAGAAGATTAATGAAACCATCGAGGCGGAGGGATTGGGCGTACCGCTCATCGGTTTTAGCGCCGCGCCGTGGACGTTGATGTACTACATGGTTGGCGGTTCAAGTAAGAAGAACACGGACGTTGGGATGAAGTGGTTGAAGCAACATCCCAAGGAGGCGCAGAAGTTGTTGGACATCTTGACCGACGTCGTGATTGATTACCTGGACGAGCAAGTCAAGGCTGGCGTGCACATGGTGCAAGTGTTTGAGGCGATGTGCGAGCACATCACGGAAGAAAGCTTTTACGAATTCGCCATGCCGTGCATGGAGAAGATCGCGGCAGAAATGAAGCGCAGACATCCGGATGTGCCCTTGCTCGGTTTCGCGCGCGACGCCCCGTACGGTATCGCCGCCCTCCAACGTGCGGGCTATCAAATTATCACCATTGACACCGCCATGGACCGCAACGTCGCGCGCGCCGCGTTGCAAGCCGACGCCGACGCCCGAGGCGTCGCCCCGGCCGGTGTTCAAGGTAACTTCGACCCGACGTTATTGAATAAGGAAGACGGTGCGTCTTTCGAGGGCATCGAAGCCGAAGTAACGCAAATGCTCAAGGATTTTGGGCCGCAAAAGCTCATCGCAAATTTAGGCGCCGGATTGAGCGGCAAGGAGGACGTCGAAAAGGTGGCCTACCTCGTCGATTGCATCCACCGCGTGTCCGAGGACATGATCGCCAAGCAAAAGTAATCGTAGATTTTAATCATTTATGCACGACACTTCATGAACGACGGCATTTACGCGCGCTTGAGAGAAACCGTACGTTTTAAGCTTTTTATCGCAAAAAAATCTTCACGCGTGCAACTGTCGCGCCGAGATCCTCAGTATCCGCCACGAATTCATCGCCGCGTCCCTAATCTCGCGTCGACACGGTCATGTCGCCGCACAGCACGTGGGTGCGTCGATACGCGTTGCTCGTCGCGCTCGTCATCGCCTCTATCGCCGTCGCCGACGCGCGGAAGGAGAGTAGTCGCGGGAACACTGGCGATGGTGTCACTGGGAACCGCTTCGCGTCCGTCGCGTCCGGCGCCATGGCTGGCGTTACGTCATTCGTGGTTATATTGAAGAAAAACCCCGCGCTTCGCGTTCGCGTGCTCAGTTTTATCGCGGTGGCGGTGATGTGCGTGTGGTACGTCGGCGTTCGCGGCGCGGAGTGGGTGAAACTCGCGTTCGCGTCAGCGGAAGCGAACGAGGAGCGCGCGGCGTTTCTTCGCGAAATAGCGTCATTTAGACGGCGCGAGCATGAGAGTGGGAGAGATGGCGAGCGAAGTGCGGCCAAGGCGCGGTTGAAGTTGGCTGAAAGTTTGATGGAACGTCGGCGGGCGAACGGTTACTCGCTCGCGTTGAAAAAGTTGCGCGGACTCGTCGCTATAGAAGAGCTCCACGAGGATCAAATCGTGTCGAGTGGGAATAGAGAAGTAGATGTGAATGATGTGTACGAGCGTGCATTAGTGGCGGCGGGGACGAATGCGACTCGTGCGGCTGAGGAGTTGCGCGCGCGTGCGGCGTGGCATAAGAAGAACTCTGTCGTGGATGCTATGAAATCTTGGGTAAACGTAGACGCCGAAACACGCAAACGATTTCTGGCCGTCTACGAAGGCGCGTGGTACTCGGTGAGTTCCCCGCTCGGGGTCGCAGTGTACATCGAACGTCTCGGCGGGCTGGATATGAATAAGGTGCTGGACGTCGTAAGCGAAGATGACATCGTTGAACAGCGCATGCGCTTGCAAGGATATTTAACCAAAACGTTGTTGCCTTTCATGGCGAATCGCGAGGGTGTTATTGCTCGTGATAAAATTATTCACGTTATAGATTTAAAAGACGCGTCATCCAAGCTGGTGTCAAAGGCGAACCTGGCGATGTTCAAGCGTTTGCAGGAGATTGATCGCAACTATCCAGAGTTCCTCTATCGCACCTATCTCGTCAACGCGCCACTCGGGGCGAGAATCGTCTGGCGCACCATCGCGCCTCTGTTACCATCTCGAGTGCGTGCGAAAGTGCGAATCATGGGTGAGATCAAGGGGAAGAACATGGATAAGTTAGCAGAAATCATGGGGGGAGTCGACAAGGTGCCACATTTCCTCGGCGGACGCTGCATGCGACGCTTAGATGAGTGTCCGCCGTGGCGCTTGCCAGATATGAACGATACGACGTTTCAACCTTGGGAAGCAGAAGCCAAGAGCGTCACACCTTCGCCAGCGAGGCGATCTTGGAAGGACGCGATGAAGTCCAACAAAGCTTAGCTTTTGCGTTGTTAGTTGCAGGCATCGAAGAAAAAAGTAAAAGTCACATGGGAGCCTCGTGTTTCGCGTCACAACTTCACATGCGTCGCAATATCATATCCGCGTATACTCTCGCGAGCGCGTTTTACGTGACGTGCGGGCACGGATTTCGCGTGGCGTTTATCGCTGACACGGGTATTGGTAATGACCGCCCGTCAGACGCGTGGACTGATTATCTTGGAAATTTAAGACAACCATCGTACACAGTTGATGGAGTGGAGTGTAAAAATTACAAGGGAGAATACTGCGGAGCTTTCAGTCGCGCGCGGGATGTGTTCGAACTTGCTCGCGGCTCAGGCGCTGAACTGGTTATTCACGCTGGCGATTTAGACTACGAATCCTCCCCGACATCTTGGCTACGCTTTCTCACCGAAGAAGCGTTTAGGCCGGGATTGGGGTACCTCGCTAGTCAAGGGAATCACGACGTGGATGGCTGGGACGGCGTAAGCGACCTCTGGTCTGGACCTCGAGGCTATAAAACGTTATTGTCGCGCCAAATACCGCGCGGGGCGAGCTGTCGAGGTAGTTATGGCGAAGATTACGCGTGCGAGTATAAAGGCGTGCTGTTTGTGCTTTCGAGTGTGGGATCTGTTTCACCGGGAGAGTCCGCAAATCGAGCACATTATGACTTTGTGGAGAACGCACTTCGAACGAGTGACGCGAAGTGGAAAATATGCGTGTGGCACATGACCATGAACTCCTTGCAATCGAGCTACAAGGGCGACGCCACAGGTTTCGGCATCTACGAGATATGCCGAAAGTACGGAGCGTTCATCGTGACGGGTCACGCGCACACGTATTCGAGATCGTACACCATGAAGTCATTTGGAACGCGAGTTTATGGATTCACTCGACAAGATCTACAAGTTGCTTCATACGATAAGTCGGTGATCACTCTGAAGCCCGGCGAACAAAGCGGCACGACTGGAATCGCCGTCGTCGGCATCGGAGGATACAAAAACGAAGCGCAGCAAACTGATTCCGGTATTTGGGCCAAGGTATACAGCTCATCGTGTTCGTCGTCGTCGTGCGAATACGCTAACGACGCGCACAAGTACGGTGCATTGATTTGCGAATTTGCACCGACTGAGTCTACGGCGCCGTGCTATTTGGCCACCACGGCGCGCCGTGGCGCCACCGCCGCCGAAAAACAACGCCGCGCCCGCGTTAAAGTCGACGAGTTTACCCTCGTACGTCAATTAGGATCAAATCCATCGTCTTCTGTTCTCCAATCGCCGAGGATACCATCGTCGGGCGCGTGCGACGATGTCCCGCCGGATTCCACAGCCGACTGCACGGACCAAGCACGTTGGGGTAAATGCGACCGCGACTTTCTCATCCGAGGCAACTACTGTCGAAAATCATGCAAACGATGTTCTTAAATGCACACGCGTCTTAACTCACACACGTGCGCGCGGTAAACGCCGAAGTCGACCACTATCATCGAAGATCCTAGTCAGCATCAATTAATCCACATGCGCGAATGCGTCCACGTCAAACCTCGACGCTTGACGCCGACACCACCGACGCACCCGCGCTCAAAGACACACTCAATGTTCACTGTAACGATCGCTCCGATCGCGACGCGCGCTCGCGTCGCGCACAAATCGCGCCGAGTGCACGTGCAAGCGAATGCCGCGCGCTTTTCTCCGGCCACGACGCACGTCACGCGCCAAGTCGCGCAAATCGCCGCCAAGGCACCGCCGCCGCCGCCGCCGCCTGCCAAGTTCTTATCCGCCGCGCAATACGTGCAAGTCACGTCGGTCGTGTTCGGTGCGTCTCGCGCACTGGTCGGGTGCCTCGCTTGTTGTGATTTGAATTAATTTAATTGTCCCGCGATGACAATTCAATTCACTCTCGCTTTTGCGCTCATCGCGCTGACGACGGGCCAGACGTCGATGTCGCGACATGAAATTAACCTGAAAACGTTCGTATTGTTCGCATACAGGCGTGTACGCGGCGCAAATGTTGCTTGTGCCGGCCAAGGTGCGTGTGAATTCATAAAACTATTCCATTTCATTATTCCAATTCGGTTACGCGTACTGACGACGAACGTTATGATACCTACGCAGATGGTCTCCGATCACTTCAATGCCACGCCTACGTCCATGGAAAAGTTTTGGATTCGCGGCTCTTCCGCTGCTATTGGTGCTGCCATTTACGCCATGTCGTTATTGGCAGCGAACCAAGCCGCGCAAGTCGCCTTTTACCTCGCCGCGGCGGTCGCCGTGTTGTACCCGTTCAACGCCAAGTTCAACTTGTTCAAGGATAACCTCTCTATCAAGTATCCCATGCACTACGTGCCGGAAGTCTTGATGGCTACGCTCACGCTCCTCGGCGCGTACGTGCTTTACTTGTAAAAAGTGGCACGCGACACGCCGACGTCGAAGACGCCGACGCCGACGTAACTCTCCAATCCAAGATTCCACCCATCTACGCCAATGCGCGTCAGATGCGTGAACAAGTTGTCCAAATAAGTACCATAACAATTGCCATCCTCCATGACTGCGGGGAGTGTATCATACGCAAATGGAGTTGTCAAGCGTTATTTAATGAATGAATGTCCATCCTTTCCATAAAGCATAAAGCATAAAGCGCGCTCGCGCCGGTATGTCACATATTCACGCGCCATGCGCGCGACGATCTCTCACCGTGCGTGTGCGCGCGTACACGCACGCACGCATGCGCATTCACGCACATCGTGGCGCGCGCGCGCGAACCGTGTCGCGGCGAACGCGGGCGAGAGCTCCTCTTCGTGCGTCGTCCTGGTGGGCTACGAGTCCAGCGAAGTTCCTCGCGTGCGCGATCTCGTCGACGCGCTGCGCGCCGCCATGAAAGACTCTGGCATGGATATTGGTGTGGTTGATGTGCTCGGCGTCGATGACGCCCATCTCGGGCGCACGATCGATGATATTCGTCGAGGCGGGGCTAACCCCGACAGCGGGGTGTTCCAACGGAACGACCCGACGGCGGGTACGCGCGTCGTCATGCTCTACGGCGACGACGCCAAGGCGCTCATGCCTGACTTGAAGCTCGAAATGAACGAAGAGGGGTTCCCGGGGGCGATTTTCGGCGTCTTCACCGATGGTTTGATCGCGTTGCCCGTGGGAGCCGCGGCGGCGAGCGTCGCGTCGGCGCACGAACGATATTGGGACCTTCGTCCGACGACCGCCGCGGATTCCTACACCGACGATGATGTCCATTTTGAGTACAATGGTGAACTAGATGTTTGGGATTTATCGCGCGTGACGACAGCGATGGCGGTTGCGATGGATAGAGCGGACGTTTTGGATACGGCGACGCGGGACACGGGTGGAGAGCGACTGCGGAGCGACGCGTCGCATGTCGTCGCTGTCGATGGCGTTGTTGGCGAGCCATTACGTACAGCATTGTTAGACGCGCTCACGGAGGTTGGTTACGATCATTTCAGCGAAACAGGGCCACCAGAGACAAAGTGGAATCGAGAAATGCGTGACGGGTTGGACGACGCCGGCGGCGAGTCGCCGCCACCGAGTTGGGGACTTACACCCGAGACTTTAGCGGCAATGATGGAGACCGACGCGGTGCGGTCATTTCGAGCTCGACTCGCGGCGATGTATCCAGAGTATGACATTCGCACGATGCCGAGCGACGCGCTGGAACCGGATGGCATTCCGGGCGCGTGGGGCGGGTCGAGCATTTGCAGCGCCGTCGGCAACGCCGCGGTGTACGGCGACATGTTTCACTGGCACATCGACATGGATCCGAGTCAGCTTGACCCATCAGCCCCATGGGTTGAGAGATTCGGCTCATACGTCAACCGCGAGCGCGGTCGTCCGCTGTTCGTGAGTGCGATGGTGTACTTGAACCCGGGACCGTGGCCGGCGGCGTTTGACGCCGAGACGCTCTTCCTCGATCCAGGCACGGGTACAGGCGTATTTGTTCGTCCACAACCCGGACGCGTGGTGCTTATGGATCAAGACATCCTTCACCGCGTATCCACACCGAGTCAAATTGCGAATCTTCCGAGGTATTCATTCGTCCTGAAGTTGTGTTTCTTCCCAAAGCGCGTTGACGGGCCGCAGTGCATGACGCTCATTCGCGAAGATTGGGGCGAGCCGTGCCTCTTTGGCACCGCCGCCGGTCACGTAGGAGGCGAAGAAATTTATGAAGACGCATATGATGACGATTGTGATCCAGCGTTGGATGATTGCGACTTGTGGGCGCTCGGAATTTACACAGAGGATTTTATGCTGAGCTCCACGGACGAAGACGAAGACGACGACGACGACGACGACGAACCGTAGAACACGCAGATATTTGTAACATATTCTTTTGATATTTGTTTCCACGCAGGCCACTTTGTGCGATCTCACGACACGCGCGCGACTGCCGAGACAAGACGCGCGGCTCATTCCTGAATGCTCAACGCTGGCCAGACAACGAGAACACGCGAAATTCTACGCACAGGCGCGTCACACGCAGGCGCGGCGCAGCGCGGCGACACGCGTGCAACACATGTGCGCAAGAAAACAAAACGCGCGCTATCGTTTTCACCGCGACTTATTTCCTATCGGACGTCGCAACGCGCACACGACACGCGATAGCGCACACCGTGCCAATTCAGGCAATTAAATTGAGCAGTAAATATCATCATGGACTCCGCTATCGACGCCGCGAAGAAGAAGGCGGATGACGCAAAGCGTATGGCGAAAAGTGGCTTCTTTAGTCTGTGCGCGCCGTGTCTGTCTCTCGCAGGCATGGGTGGCGACGCGGTTGACGCCGATGACGGCGCACAACGACGCAGTGAGCAACAGCGCAGTGAGCAACAGCGCGTGGAGCAACAGCGCGGTGATGCCCAAGGCGACTCCACCCGACGGGAAGCTGAACGCCAAAGACGAGAGACCGAGCAGGCGAACCAGCAAAAGAAGGAGCAAGTGGCGAACAATGAAGAAGAAAAACGCAAGCAGCGCGAAGCGCAACGTCTCGAGGACGAGGCTCGACGCGCAGCGGAGAATAAGGCAGCTCAAGACAGCGCTGCCGCTAAACGCGCAGAAGCAAACGCAAAGCGACAAGCGGAAGAGGATGAGCGGAAGCGAAAGAAAGCGGAAGAGCAAGCAGCGATTGTCGCCAAACGCGAGGCAACGAAGCGTATGGAGCAGGAGCGCCGCGAGCAGGAAATATGCGAATCACAGCGCAAGCTACAAGAAGCCGCGGAGGCTAAAAAGGCTGGTGAAGAATCTCGTGCGCAGAAGAAACAAGATGAGCAGGCCGCGATGGTTGCGAAGCGTGAGGAAACGAAACGCACGGATAACGAACGCCGCGAGCAGGAGATGGAGGATGCACAACAACGAAAGCAAGAGATGGATCAGATGAACCAGCGACAGAGCGAGCCAGTGGCCAATACGGAAGAAGAAAAACGCAAGCAGCGCGAAGCGCAACGTCTCGAGGACGAGGCTCGACGCGCAGCGGAGAATAAGGCAGCTCAAGACAGCGCTGCCGCTAAACGCGCAGAAGCAAACGCAAAGCGACAAGCGGAAGAGGATGAGCGGAAGCGAAAGAAAGCGGAAGAGCAAGCAGCGATTGTCGCCAAACGCGAGGCAACGAAGCGTATGGAGCAGGAGCGCCGCGAGCAACAGATGGCGGATGACGATGCAAAGCAGGAAGCGTGGCAAGAAAAAGAACAAGAACGTAAAGCGCAGGCAGAGCAGCAACGCGAGGCTGAAATGCGGGCGCTCGAAGAAAAATCAAAAATGGCTGCTTCAGCTGCGGCGCAGAAAATGTCAGCTTTGGGTAGCGCGCAGAAGAGTGGTAGTACTTCGAGCAATGAAGGAATCAGCGTCGGTCCACATGAGATGAACTCCCAAGGTTCGCGCGCCATGGTATCATCAAATGCCACCTGGAACTCGAACGGTTCTAAGCCATTCCGAAAGTGCGTTGATCTCCTCGGTGCGTCACATACCCTCGCAAAGGCTTGGGAGCTGTCCATGGACGATGAAGCGATGAATTCATTTTCCGTGTTCAAATATACAAATAAGGAGGAAATCAAGGTGAGCGTGGACGCTCTTCCGGCCGATGGCGCAACGATCGATTTATCAGACGGCAATCTCAGCCTCTGGTACGTTCAAGCGGCACCCTTGTCGATGCCTGTGTCCTGCTGTGATGTTGGAGGCGGTAACCACGTTGGCATCATGCCCTACGTCCATGCTGTAGACTTGTACGTCAGCGTCGACGGACGCGAATTTACCGATCAGCATATTTGTTATGGTTCTGACACAGGCGCTTCTCGTGAGGCAGTCGTCTCTGAAGTAGAGCGCAAAACTATTGACGGCGAACACTGGTCAAAGTCCTTACTGGAAGGACCGTCGGATGGCACGCAACCGTGGGCAACTATCGTTAACCACACGCGCTGGCAGACGAATGACTCACTCGTGTATCTTCCGCTCATGTGTGTCGACGTTGATAACGCAACGTTGGGTGACGAAGATGCGTACCCTTACGTCCATTGCCTTCTCGCCAAATTTTCCCAGCTCCTTGGCGAAGTCGGAGCGGGCGAGCATTCGGTGTCCATTCGATTGCGTCCGAGAGGTTATATATTTCTCGACGACGATGGCGATTGTCAGTTTGACTACGTCGGCGGCTCCGTGCGGGATGCTAAGTCTTTAGAAGCGAGCGCTAAATCTTTGGTTGGCGAACATCTCACCGACAGTAGTGCGCCTGGGATGAGCGCGGCGTTTAAAATAAACGTCAGCGAGAGTCAGGCGAACAGCAAAGGACCGGTTCGAACGGCGCAAGCTTTTGCGACAAACTGGCCTGCTGGTGAAATCAAACAATGCGTCGAGTTAGGCCTGAAGATGGCAAACACCGGCGTATGCGGCGCAAAAGCGGCGCAAATGGCGCCTGGTTCAAAGTGCTGTCACATAATTCTCACTGAAGGTAACCAAGGATCCGGCATCAAAACGGCTACGTTTGGCGAAGAGCGGGCGTATGATTTCTTCTGCGCTTGGGCTTTGTTCAAAAATAAGGATGCAAAGCCAGATTCTCTTGGCGCCCAGATCAAATTTGTGGTGAAAAGAGACAAGATAATTGACTACAAGCCAGTCGACAGAGACTGGCGAAGCGCAGGTTTCGAGTCCGTTACGACTGATACGGTGAACGGACTGACGATCTCGAACCAAGAGATTGACGCTGCTATCGCGCGCGACGCGGAATTTTTGAAATGAAAAAAGTTACACTTATTACCGGTCAATAAACTTCACATACGCCGAAAGAGACGCGTCCCGAGACAAGATGCAAATGCAACGACATTTCGCCCCTCGCTTCACGACGCACACGCGCACGCACGCGCAGGCGAGGACGCAGAAGACGTAGAGACGCGCATACCGCATGGCGCACGCGCACGCCGCGTTCGGCGCCTCGCGCGCGGCGGCACCGCGCGCGAGCGCAATACTCGACCGCCGACGTCATCGTCATCGCTGCGCCCCCGCGCGCGCCATCGAGCGCGATGTACGCGAAGGTAAGCTCGTGAGCGACGCCGAGGACTTTTCGACGAACGTTCTCGTGGCGTCCGCGGGCGCTGCGGGCGCGGACGTGGAGAGCGTGCGGGTGAACGAGGAAGGTGTGACGCAGGCGGAAGAGACGGCGCGCGCGCTTCGCGCGTCCGTGGAGGCGTTAACCGCGGAGTTGGATGCGTGCTATCGCGCGACGTTTGCAAGCATCACGCTGGTTGGCGACGAAGGTAGTGCGAGCGCGTCAGCCGAGGGTGGACGTCGATTTGAGGATATGACGGAGACGGCGTTTAGGACGTTGAACACGAGCGAGCCCGCGACGGCGGCGGCGTTGTTGAAAGAAGCAGAGAAAGATATCGCGACGTGGCTTTCGTTTCAGAAGAATGTGCATTCAATTAAAGCGAGGCGCGACCGTGCGAGAGACTCATTGGCAGAGGCGGAGAATGCGCTCGCTGTGGCGAAACGTGGCGGCGTTGGATTTTTGACTGCTCCGGCGCCGATGAAAACCGGCACGGTGGAGCAGCGAGAAGGCACGCGAAAGATTGTTTTGTTGAGTGGATTTGAAAGTTTCAACGTCGCGTTGTACAAGGCGTCGGCGAGAGATTTGAAAAAGCGCTATCCACACGTAGACTTGTTGGTTTTTAGCGACCGCGACATCGAGGGACGGCGCGAAGAGCTCGAGGCCGCGCTTGATGGCGCCGACGTTTTCTTTGGCTCGCTCTTGTTTGACTATGATCAAGTGGAGTGGTTGCGCTCGCGCATCGCCGACATCCCATTGCGATTTGTTTTTGAATCCGCGCTTGAGCTGATGAGCTGCACGTCGGTGGGTTCGTTCCAAATGGCGGCGCCGAGTGGTCAGAAAGCCGGCCCTCCGCCCGCGGTGAAAGCCGTGCTCGCCAAGTTTGGTAGTGGCAAAGAAGAAGACAAGCTTGTGGGATATCTGTCGTTTTTGAAAATCGGCCCTCAGCTCTTGAAGTTTGTGCCCGGCGACAAGGCCAAGGACCTGAAGAACTGGCTCACCGTGTACGCATATTGGAATCAAGGCGGTAAGGAAAACGTTGAGGAGGCGTTTGCGTATTTGGCGGCCGAATACTTGGCGCCCCCTGGCGAGGAAAAGAAAGAAACGAATTTTCTAGCCAAGATTTTTGGTTTAGGTGGCGCCAAAGGTCCGAAGCCTCCAAAAGAGACGCCGGCGTTGGGTTTGTACCATCCGCAGCTCGAACGCGAAAAGCGGCCGTACTTTGAATCTGTGTCTGCCTATCTCGACTGGCACGCACGTACGCGAGCGCACAAAGTCCCCGTCGACGCTCCTCGCGTCGCCGTGTTACTCTACCGCAAGCACGTCATCACCAAACAGCCTTATTTGGCGGATTTAGTAGAATCATTTGAGGACTCTGGTGTGCTGCCGATTCCGATCTTCATCAACGGCGTCGAGGCGCACACCATCGTTCGGGACATGCTCACATCAGATTACGAACAGAAAAAACGCGCATCTGGCGTGATTGAAGTAGACTCACTCAAGTCCGACGCGACGATTGTCGACGCGGTCGTGTCTACGGTTGGATTCCCACTCGTTGGTGGTCCGGCCGGGAGCATGGAGGCGGGTCGCCAAGCCGAAGTCGCGCAAGGCATTCTCGGCGCCAAGAACATTCCTTACTTTGTTGCCGCGCCGTTACTCATTCAAGACATCGCGTCGTGGGTGCAAAGTGGTGTGGGTGGTTTACAGAGCACCATTCTTTATGCTTTGCCCGAGCTCGATGGTGCCATCGACACTGTCGCTCTCGGAGGCTTGTGCGGGGACAACATTTACCTGACGCGCGAACGCGTCTTTGCGTTGGCGAATCGTCTCAAGCAGTGGCGTAACTTGCGCACATCTGCGCGTGACGAGCGTAAAATCGCAGTAATGTTGTATGGATTCCCACCAGGCGTCGGTGCCACGGGTACCGCGGCGCTTTTGAACGTGCCGGACTCGCTCGAAAACATGTTAAATTCGTTGCGCGAGCAAGGCTACTACCTCGGCGACCAAGCCGAGCTGCCTTCGGGTGAAGCCATCGTGCGCGCATTGCGTGCGTTGGAGGAAAACGCAACCATTATGGCGGGCTACGACGGCGCTGTTGATGCTGTGAACGCGCTCAAAGAAACTGGAGACTTGCCTGGTGTGGAAGTCGCCGGGGCCAACGTCTCGCCCACGCAACTCAAAAAGTGGCTCGCCTTTCCAAAGTCATGGGGACCGACGGAATGGGGACCGATTCCGTTTCTTCCCGAACCTGACGTTCTCGTTCGCAAGATGGAAGCTGCGTGGGGCCCACTGGAAAATTACCTCGGTCTCGCCACCGCGCCTGGCAAAGGAAGCGTCGTCACTGGCTTGCGACTGGGCAACGTCTTCATCGGCATCCAACCGGCGCTCGGCGTCGAAGGCGACCCGATGCGTCTATTGTTTGAACGCGACCTTACGCCGCATCCGCAGTACGCCGCGTATTACAAGTGGCTGCAAAATGATTTCAACGCTAGCGCCGTGGTACACTTTGGCATGCACGGTACCGTGGAGTGGCTCCCAGGGTCGCCGCTTGGGAACACTGGCTTGTCGTGGAGTGAGCAATTGTTGGGCGCCATGCCCAACGTGTACGTATACGCCGCGAACAACCCGAGCGAGAGCATCATCGCCAAGCGACGAGGATACGGCGTGATTATTTCGCACAACGTTCCACCGTATGGTCGTGCTGGATTGTACAAACAAACTGCGCAATTACGAGAACTGTTGAATGAATATCGCGAGAACCCGAGCGAAAACGCCGCGTTGCGTGGGACCATTTTTGACGTCGTCGTCGCCGCCGGTTTGGACAGCGATTGCCCTTACGTCGCCGCCGATGCCGACGCAAGCGAACCTCTCCCGCGTATGACTCCCGAGCTCGCCGATTCACTCTCGCAAGACGCGTTTGATGCGTACGTGAGCGAGTTGTACACCTACCTCGGCGTGCTCGAAAATCGTCTCTTCAGCGAAGGCTTGCACGCGCTCGGCAAACCGCCGACGGAGCGTTCGATGGCACAATATCTCAATGCGTACTTTGACGGCGATGTGAGCGAAGACATCATCGATGTCATCGTCAAAGCATCACCAGACGAAGGCATGGATGCCATCAAGGCTCGACTTGAAAAGACGTTCAATTTGCAAGTGCCCGCAGACGCTCGGGACGCGATGTCGAGCGACGGTGCCACAGCAACGGTGGGCGATAAAGTCGTCGAAGCGGTTGAAATTCGCGACTTACTCGCGATGAATTCGCAAGAAATCACTGGCATGCACCGCGCGCTCGATGGTGAATGGGTCCCGCCCGCGGTAGGTGGCGACTTGCTACGCGACGGTAAGGGAGTGCTTCCGACGGGGCGGAACATTCACGCGCTGGATCCGTACCGCATGCCATCTGCGGCTGCGGAGGCGAGAGGCGCCGCCGTGGCCGATGGTATTCTCAAGCAGCATCAAGACGCAAACGACGGTGCGTACCCAGAAACCGTCAGCGTGAACTTGTGGGGACTGGATGCGATTAAGACCAAAGGCGAGAGCGTCGGCATCGTGCTTCGTCTCGTCGGCGCGCGAGCGGTGAAGGAAGGCACCGGCCGCGTCGCGCGCTACGAGCTCATTCCGCTAAGTGAACTGAACGGTCGACCGCGCGTCGACGTGCTGTGCAATATGTCTGGAATTTTCCGCGATAGTTTCGCCAACGTTGTCGGCTTGCTCGACGATTTGTTTGTTCGCGCCGCCGAGGCGGATGAACCAGAAGAATTGAATTTCATTCGCAAGCACTCGCGCGAAATGTCATCGAATGGACTCGAGAATTCCACAGCCAGACTATTCAGCAACCCACCAGGAGATTACGGGTCGATGGTCAACGAGCGCGTCGGGACGAGTGGATGGGAAGATTCGCGCGAGCTCGGCGACACGTGGGCGGCGAGAAACGCGTACTCATACGGCAAGGGTGCCGAACGCGGCACCGCGCGGCCAGAGGTGCTCCAATCGCTCTTGCGCACAACCGAGCGCGTCGTGCAAGAAATTGACTCCGTCGAGTACGGATTGACGGATATTCAAGAATACTACGCGAACACCGGCGCGCTCGTGGCGGCGGCCAAAACGGCAAAGGAGGACGCCGGCGTGCTCAATCCAAAAGTCGCGTGTTCCATCGTCGAGACGTTCGGTAAGGATGTCACGCCGAAAGATTTGGACGAAACGCTCCGCATGGAGTATCGCACGAAATTGCTCAATCCACGATGGGCGACGGCGATGGCAGACCAAGGCTCGGGTGGCGCGTACGAAATTTCTCAACGCATGACGGCGCTCGTCGGTTGGGGCGCCACGAGTGGATTCGCCGAGAATTGGGTATACGACGGCGCCAACGAAACGTACGTCGAGGACGAAATTATGCGTGAGAAGTTGCGCAAATCAAACCCGCAGGCATTCAGAAACGTCATCAAGAGAATGTTAGAAGCCGCGGGGCGCGGGATGTGGGACGCCGACGAAGAAACGTTGAGCAAATTACGCGAACTTTACTCAGACATTGAAGACGAAATGGAGGGCGTCACGCTCGCCAAAAGCGCCAAATGAACACAGTAGAAGAACACACACTTTACACATGTACAATAACATTTACACACGCGCGCGCTGTACAGTACGACCGCCGTCGCCATTCGCCGCTACGAACATCATCAACTAATCAAAGCTCGGCACCGAAAACGTCCCCGTCGCCACGGCCGCATCAGACGCCTCACCAGGCACCAAAAACGCCGCACGCGTGACGGCATCCACGGCATCATCACGCACCAACGCCTCGAACCGAACGCGCTGCGCCAAACACACATCCTCGTCTCGACAAAAATACACCACGCAATCCACACCCACGACATCACCATCCACCGCCTCGCTCGGCGCATCCACACGAAACGTCATCGTCGTCACCGCCGCACCGTCATCATCCGCCGTCAACGCACCGCGCGCGCCACCTGGCGTGACCTCGTACCTCGAATTCGCCCCGCGCGTGAGGTGATACCCGCGCGGCAGCGTCACCGCGCACTCGAGCCCTCCGCCGTCCACCGCGCCGCGCATCGGCGCCAGCGCGCGCACCGTCGCCGACGAACGCGCGTATGCGACATCATCCCCCAACGTCGTCGTCCCCGCGAGCACCGCACCGAGAAGAAGGCTCACGCGACGACTCGTCAACGGTCCTCCTTCTCGATGATGTGTCCCATGGTTTGCGCCACCACCGAGTGCTGCTGATGATGCTGATGATGATGCTGCTGATGATGACGCTAATGGGCCCGTCGTCGTTCGCGCCGCACATCGACCACCACTCGTCCTCCTCGTCGGCGAACCCAAGACACACATCCCCATCGTCGTCGTCGTCGTCGTCGTCGTCGTCGTCACCATGGTGATTACACGCACGACACGCCCTGACGACGGGGCACTCCAGGACAGACGCAGACGGGGACCCATCGCGACCGATCGCGACCAGGGCGCCACCGACTCGCGGCGATCGCCTGGCCCCGCCGGCGCACACGGACGATCGCCGCGAGTCACGACCAGGACACACACGGGGGGGTCGGGGTTGGCGAGTCCCCTGGTTCCGTGGATGCCACCTGGTCACGATTGGTCAATCCATATCCATGCGGACTGAACGTTGGCGGGTGCGAAGCCCTGTGTGGATAGCGTCGTCGGCATCGCGCGACGCGCGTCGTGGTCGTCGTCGACCGCGCGAGAGGAGACGACGCGCGCGTGGCCACCACCGTCCACCGTCACTCGTGTCGTGACCGTCACCCGGTGTCGGCGGTGGTGCGCGCGCATACGGGCGAGCCCCGTCGGCGCGCGCGGGCGCATCGTGGGCGAGATGGCGGCGACGCCGATGCCCTCGCGCGCCGCGGCGCCGGGCGTCGCGGTGCGTCGCGCGTGCGGTGCGTCGCGCGGATCGCGCGCGAGCACCGCGCGGGTGGTGATTGCGAACGGTGCGGGCGCGGGACGGGCGATGACGACGACGAGGATGAGCGCGCGGGACGGGGTCAAGGCGCGCGCGCGTAAGAAGGTGCCGCGTCGAGGCGGACGGAGCGAGGACGAGGATGGTGATTGGGACGTCGGTGGTGGCGGCGTACACACGCTCGGGTCGTATAGTGGGGATGAAGATGATGGGGATGACGTGAGCGGGACGTATGATGAGGCGTCGACGTCGTCGGGGCGAAGGTACGGCGCGGGGCGGGCGAGAGCCGAGAGCGGACGCGCGGGCGGGCGGGGCGTGGAAATCGTCGAGGGTCCGCGCGGTGAGATCACCACCAGGGCGTCGATTGATGAACATGACTCCGTTGTGGGTGGTTCCGGGCGTCGGTCGTGGCGGCGTGATGGTGACGGAGGATCGAGATATGGTGGCGAGCGGTCTTCGAACGCGGGCGCGAGGCCGACGGCGAATGGGTTTTCGCGGTCGTATCGGGATTTGGAGCGCTCCATGCTGAGCGATTACGATGAAGAAGGCGGGACGAGTGCGGCGTGGGATTTGAACGATCCCACGTGGGAAGCTGATGCGTCAGTGATGCTTCGCGCGGCGGATACGGGTGATGCCCCGACAGCCATCGCGGCGCTCGAGCGCATGAATAAGCTCGGGGCGAAGAATTCCGTGGCGGTGCCGCTGGCGTTTTATAACATGACGCTTCGCGCGTGCAAGCGCTCGCGACCGCCAGCGAGCGCGGATGCAACGCGTTTGTTGCGTGAAATGCGCGAACAAGGTCCGCCGCCGGATGCTCGCACGTACCACGAAGTCATCGCGGCGTACGCGCGCGCGCACGAATGGAAACTCGCCGAGCAAACGTTTGAGGAAATGAAACGAGCGTTCAAAAGCCTCGGATCGACGTGGCAACCGAGTGTGCGCGTGTACACATCCTTAATCAGCGCATACGGCAAGTGTGGACAGTTTGAAAAGGCGAATGAGTTATTCAAAAGTGTCATGGCTGACTCGCGCGTGACGTTGGACACAGGCGTGTACAACGCGTTGCTTTCGGCAGCTGTGAATGCTGGCCGATACAAGGATGCGGTTGAGATTTTCGAGCGCATGCCCGGTGATAACGTCCGACGCAATGTCACGACGTTTAACGCCATGCTCACGTCACTCGGCCGTCAGCGTCGTATTCGCGACATGGAGAACATGTTTCAGTCGATGCAACGCGCGGGCATCATGCCCAACGAAACCACTTACAGTGGTCTCATCACATCGCATGGGAACATCGGAAACATCGATCGAGCGCTAGAGTTGCTGCATCACGTGTTAATTGCACCGCGCTTGCGCGCGTCGGCGGTGATTTTCAACAGCGCTTTGGGCGCGTGCGTCAAGGCGGGGAGCTTGGAGGGCACTCAACGCGTGCTTCGCGTGATGAAGAGCGAAGGTGTCCTGAGCACGCTTGTGACGTACAACACACTATTAATGGAAGCAAGTGCCGAGCGCGACTGGAAACGCGCCGCTCGTCTTTACAAAGAGCTCATCGTGAGCGGTTTCGCGCCAGACTCGATTACCCTTGATTGCTTGTGCGGCATTGAAAAGCTGCAAGCGTGCCGCGAAAAGGCGCTCCAGGCTGAGATTGAGCGCGCTGAACGCGAAGGCGTTGAACTTCCAGTATACGATGACCGTGTGTGCGACATCAGCAACAGTCCGCTCGGTGATTTGCCAGCGCTCATTCGGGCGCTGCGCGACGACGCCGAGCTCGCGAGAGTGCCGGAAGCGGAGGGTTACATATGCGACGCCATGCTCCGCGTATTGCATGTGAACAACAAACACTCTGAAGTGGAAGACGCGTTCAAGTTTATGATACAAAACAACGTTCCACGTACTGTGCACACATACAACTCGTTGCTGATTTCCTATGAGGCAAGCAAGGAGTGGCAAAAGGCGGGCGACGCCATGTCCCGCATGTTGGCGGAAGGCATCACGCCCAACTCGTTGACTTTCGACGCTCTCATTGACGTGTGCGAGGAAATGGGACAGTGGGATCGCGCGACGTCTTGGCTCGAGCAGGCGCAAGCCGCGGGTCACCTTCGATGTGAAGATGACTTGGGAGTTCTCGACTTGCACCGAATTCGCTCAGCTGGAACGGCGCAGTGCGTGCTGCGCTGGTGGTTGCGACGTATGCGTACTCGGGCCTTGGCGCCATTAGACGTACGCGCCGCTGGTGTCGGTACTCGCGCCTTAGTGTCTGGCTTAGCCGGCAAAAAGGAGCTCCCAGTGACGATCCGCGACTTGCCAGAAGAGATTCAAGTCGTCACCGGATGGGGGAAGCACAGCACCGTGTACGGCCATTCACCCGTGAAAGAACGTACATTGGCCACGCTCAACCGCTTGAACTCCCCTTTCGAAGTTCCGTCGCACAATATCGGCTGCCTCGTAGCCAACCGTGGTAACGTGCGGACCTGGCTCGTACGAGACGAGCTCTTATCGCTCGTTCGATTCTTGGGCGGCAATCGCGACGCGCTCAAGCGCAACTTCAACCCCGCATCCGGGCCGCAATAAGCGCCCGAGCCTACGCAAGCATATTATTTCATTTATTTTAGCGCGATGCTTAGTTAGCCATTTAACAATCATCTCACTCTACACATTGCATTCCTTCGCGAGGCAAAAAGCGTGCGCGCGTTATCCGCGCGACGGCTCCTCACTCTCATTCTCACGCTCGCCGCACACCTCACACATCGCCATGTTTGCCACGACTTCGACCCGCATCGCTCCGACGCGCGCGTTCGCCTCGCCCAAGGTACGTTTCGTCCCCCCGCGCGCGCGCGCCCGCGCGCATCCGCGCGACACGCGCGTCCCGGGACGCGTGACGTCATCACCGACTGACCGCTGTGCTGTGACAACGCAGGCGTCTCAACGCGCATCTCGAGTCGCACGCGCGCCGCGAGCGAGCTCTGAAGACGACGAACGCGCACAAGATTCTTCGAGCTACCGCCGCGCGGCGGAGGACCCACCTCAGCTCGAAGGCGTGCTCGGGAAGATTGTCTCGTCGCTGCCGGATGGACGCAAGGAAACCGCGCCCGAGTCGTACGGCTCTCGACCGGAATCTAAGACGCTGAAGGAAGGGCGGTACGCGAGAGGGAACCCAGTGCGTTCCGGTGCGGTGACGGAGGCGGCGATTCGTGGAGAGGACTTTGAAGTCGTCGAGAGTGGTATGCCAGGGGTTGGCTCGCTCGTGACGCTGGCGGTGGGCGCCGCGGTGCTCTTCGGCGTGTACAAGGTTGTCGATGCGTTGAATTCCGAACCCGTGGCGCCGCGTGCGGTGAACCGTATGCCGGAGACCGATAAACCTGCGCCGCCGCGCGCCGCCGCGGTCGTTGCCGCGCCGGTGGAAGCGCCGGCGGTTTCGGCTGAATAGCCGACACGTTTGACTTTGCCGCGTCGAGACCATTCGGATAATTTTGTGTCTCGCACGCGCCGCATCAGTCGCAAAACCCCATCGCACACGCGTTCAATATACCCCAAACACCCCCCGATCGTTGACTCAAGTAAGTATTTCTATGTAATTCACATCGTTCCCATGTCCCAACGCGAGGCGCCAAAAGGTGGTTAAAAAGCCCCCATGTTCACAACGTTTACGCGTCAAAATCATGCGCGCGATTCACGCGCCCGTGCCCGCGCTCGCGCGCGGGCGAACAGCGAAAACATGTCGTGGCCGCACGTGCGTTCGACGAGGCGATCTCGGCGGCGCGTACGGTGATGTGCGTGACTGAAGCGATGCGATGAGCTGTCTTTTGGCCTTTTGAAACGCGAAGGGTTGCGACGGATTCGCGGCGCACGCATGCGTGTCGCAGCGGCGTGAGCGATCTCGGGCGATGCGTAATATATTTTCTGACCACGACGTGCTACGTTTGTCACCCTGCAGTCATTTAACGATGTGGATGAGTTGTTGATGAATTATTTTACGTATCGCGCGTTGCGGGAGACGCTGGCGCAAATGCAAGAGACGGACCTTTCACCAGGAAAAGGCGAGTACAAGTGGCTGTACAACTTTGCCGCGAGTGAGTACCAAAATCGAGGGAATGAGTTCGTCGCAAAGCTCTTTGCTGAAGGTCGTTCTGATCACGCACAGCGGATTCTCGCGCAACGCGTGGTGTTGTTGAAGCGCTGGAATGGCTACTACGTCCGCGGCAGAGGAAACGAACGATGCTATTCAAAGTACGAGGAAAAGAATTTATCCCTGCTCCGTGAACATTTATTGTGCACAATTAATTTGAGCGATGATGCGTTGGTCGATGTCGATGGGCGTGAATCTAACAGCACGGATTGCTCGCTGTACGAAAGCATCATTAAGAATTCTGAAGACGACGCGTCTTCGGCGTGACTTTGACATTTATATACCATGTGGGTTTTAGATTTAGTGACTACATCGTTGAATTCGCGCGCATGTATTGTTACATATTGTGTTATATGCCATGCACACCGCACGGAAGCGCACTTAGGCACTCGGCGAGGTTGGCCTGGCGTCATTCTGTGACACGCCCATCATCATGGTGAGCTTACGCGTTGCATCGCTATTCAGTGGCATCGGCGGTCTCGACCAAGGACTCGCGCGCGCGGGACACCGCATTGTGTTAATGTGCGAACGCGACGAACATTGCAAACAAGTACTCGCCGCCCGCTTCCCAGGCGTGCCACTCTTGAACGACGTCGCCGAAGTGCTGCCCTTCATGATTGAACCGTGCGATCTTATCGCCGCGGGTAATTTAATCTCTCAAATTTATGATGCAGGAATTTGATATATTCTTGTTTTACCAGGATTTCCTTGCAACGATTGCTCGCATGAGAATCTCAAACGCCCAGGCCTCGAGGAAGGCGTCGCAACGCGCAACGTCGCGCACGTGTTTCGATTACTTGAAAGCGTCAAGGTCCCGTGGGTGCTACTCGAGAACGTATGTGGTCTGTTGACGTGGAATCAGCAGGGGAAGTCTCGTCCAGCGATCGATTACGTGGTGAGCGAACTCGAGAATTTGGGCTATCGATGGGCGTATCGCGTCGTCAATTTGGCGTCGTTTGGGCTACCGCATCAACGTCGTCGAGTCTTCATCGTCGCTTCGCTGCACGGAGATCCTAGAGACGTTTTACTGTCTCAATCTGCGCTATGCCAAGGTCAGTGCATATCCATGGGTGAACATCGCGAGTGTTTTCAATGCTTCTGGACGCCTCCTAGAATGGCTGCAAAGTACTTTTCGGCGTCGATCGACCTCGGCGAAAAGCGACGCGGCCCGTTGACCGACGTGCTGCACTGTTTGACGACAACAAATGGGCGTCGTACGTGCGTCGTTAAGCAAGAAGGCGATGCCAAGCCAGAGCTGTCTATGTTGCGCATCGAAGACGCCGAACGCTTAATGGGATTTACTCCGGGCTATACGTTGCCGTGCTACCCTCTGAAGAAACCAAACGAGCGTCAACCAGTGTACGACGAAGAGTTACAAACGTTTAAACGATTCGCATTACTCGGCTTGTCGTGCTCTGTGCCCCAAAGTCAATGGCTCGGCGCACAACTTTTCAATCCATACGGTGTCAAGTTTGCCTACGATGCGTTGTCTGAGCCATTTGAAAAGGCGTGTCCCGGCGGAGCGGAGGCGCACGCTCGCGCTAAAGCGTGGCCGCAAGCGGCGTACAACATGCTCGAGGACCCGTCGCAGCCGAAATGGATGGGCCGCCGTCGTGCACCGCCGGAAGTGAGCGACGCACCGTTGATTCGCGGCTTTGTCCCGCTCGGCGAATTCCTCGAGTATGAAGGCGCGCCGGTGAGGTACGAATTACGCGCGTCTTACTTGCGCCGTCTTGAGATTTCGCACGATAAAATTGATGAAACCATCCGTCGCGCTTTGGACGTGAAAGCGGCGTCAAAGAAATCGGGCGACGCGCTCGAGTCGCCCGCGTCAGCGAAAAAGTCACGATTACTCGCGATTCTCGACGACGAAGACGAATCGACGGAGGAGGATGTCGATTTGTTTTCGTGCGATGACGGCGAACGAGGCGACGCGGATGGCGAAGGAGAAGTTCAGGATGAAGTCGAGAGCGATGACGATTTGGATGAGCACGGCATGACAACGCACGGTGAATGCGTTTTCGTCAAGTGGCGCGTGAGCAAAGCGCACGGATCGGTGTACTGGCCGGGCATCGCGTTGCATCCGCTGAAAGACCACGCGGTGATTCCAAATGAGGCGCTGAAAGTGTCCGATGGCAAACTAAACGACGAGCACCGTTTGGTGATTTTCTTTGGCGGTCGCACGTTTGCGTGGAAACTCGCATCCGATGTATTTCCATTCGCGAGTTTTTACAGCGAGGCCAAAAAGCAGAGCGTGTTCAAGAGCAAAAACAAGTACGAAGCCGCGATTGAAGAGGCTCGCGCCTGGTGCACGGCACGCAATCTGAGCAAGCCGCAGAATCCCATCGTCGTTCGTAACATCGAACGATTGTTCAAGGCACCTGAGCCATGTATGATGTGCGATAAGTGTGCGACGGAGTCTGTGCGTCGCGCTCTCGATGACAAGCCGCAAACGCGCCGTAATCGCGTGCTCGCCGCGTCAAAGGAGCCACCACCGACGGCGCATCCGCTCTTGAAATCAAAGTGCGCGCAGTTGAAAATCATCGAGCTCGCGCGTGCTGGCCACATTGGTGCCGTTCTTGCGCTGCGTAAAGCGAACGCCGTCGGTCAGCGCGTTTTAGTGCTATGGCACACCGACGCCGCATTCTACTCGGGCACCATTACGAGCTTTGATGAACACAAATTTGTCTTTCGCGTGGATTACGACGACGCCGACGTTGACGCCGAATTCAAACCATGGGAAGAGACCGTCATGCTCGCGCAAGACGTACCATCACCCGAGGCGAATACGCCCAGTGATCTCAAGAAACAACACGCGCGCGCAGCGCTTGAGGCTCAAATTTCCAAGCATGCGGTGCGCCGAGACGACGCCGCTCCTCCGCTCGAAAAGACCACCATGCGTCACGACGCCAACGGCCGTCCCATCAAGCTTCAAAAATGAAACATCAATACAATTCCATTTCTGTACTACGAGCTTTACGTTGTAACGCCTGGCGAAATCAACGACATCATCGAACGCTCGCCGGGCCGCTTCGCCGGTTCCTTAACCCCTGCTCGCGCGGTGTCACTTCGCGCCACTTTACGTCGCGCATCGGGGACGACACACACCGCGCGCGGACGCAAACGCACGCGTATCGTTCTCTCGACTCACCGGCGCTTTATAATCCGCGTTTCTCGCGCGCAGTTCCAGAACAACAGCGACTCCGCGCCACGCGCGCAGCGACGGCGGCAGCGCGACCGATGAGCTCCTTCGCGCAAAGCGCACGCGCGTTCATTAACCACCCCGCCGGGCCGAAGACGATATTCTTCTGGGCACCGACGATGAAATGGGGCATCACCGCCGCGAACGTGAAGGATTTCAGTCGTCCTCCCGAGTTACTTTCGGTGCCGCAACAAAGCGCGGTGACGCTCACCGGGTTGATTTGGTGCAAGTACGCGCTCGATATTACGCCCGTGAACTACAATTTGATGGCGGTAAACGCGGTGATGGCGGTGACGGGGTCGTATCAGCTGTATAGAAAGTTTTCGCACGATGCGGCGGTGAAGGCGGCGGCGAGCGCGGGGGAGTAGACGCTTTGCTAAACGCGTAGGCGTTCCGTTCGCGTGACTACTTTTTCTTGACGAATGAAACGGCAGTGATTGTAATACACACCATAGAAGTCTAGCATGATCTATATCACATGGGTGCTATTCCCATGTGTTCATGTTGTACAGTGATTCAGGCGAAGGGATTGGCGACGCGCCGAAAGACGTTGAGATACGTCGATCCCGCGTTACGCTCAACCTTTTGGCCCTCTTCAGTGCCCGTGTATAACAGTGGCACCACTGGATCGGCGGCTAAATCGCTCTCACACACGCGTTCGAACATTGGGTGCTCGTCGAGATACTTTGCCATCCATTGTCCGAGCTCCTCGACGTCGGTTATGGTGTACAAAATGCCGCCCTCGCGCATCACGTACGCGTACTCGGCGAGCAACGTCGTCTGAATGATTCGTCGACGATGATTCGCCGCCTTGAAGTGCGGATCAGGAAACAAAAAGAAAACCTTCTCCAATTGTCCCTTTTCAAAGTACTGTGGCAAATTCTTCATCGTATTCGCGCGTACGCACGAAATGTTCTCGTACCCGCCCGTCGCCGCGTGCTCGACGCGCAGCGCCACGCACCGCTCGCGTACGTACTCCGTCACCTTATCCCGAATTTCCATCCCAAGCGCGAGCTTATCAGGAAACAGCGGCGATAAACGAACGAGTAAACCACCAAATCCACACCCGATATCGGCGAATCGCACCTTCACCGCCTCCTCGCCCGCGTCTTCGCGCTTTGCGAAAAACTCTGGAAAGTGCGCGCGCCAATCCACAGCACCCGGATGCGCGGGCGCATCAAACTGCGAATCCGCCAGAGGATTACAGTGCGCGCGCTGTCTAAAGTTTTTCTTCCTCGGAAGCGTCGTCCCGGTGTTATCGCCGCTCGTAAAGCTCGGCACCTGCGCGCGAGAACCGGCGGCACCGCCGCCACATCACCACTCGTCAGCGCCGCGCGCACGACGCACAGACACACACGACGACGACGCACACACACGACGACACACACACACACGACGACGACACACACACACCGCGTACCTCAATCGACGTCGTCGCCCCGAGCGCGACCACCTTGGTCGCGCGCGCCATCGCCGAATGGCGCTCGATGACGCTTTGGCGCGCCCACCCACGTATACACCACACACACACGCCCATCCACCCACCCACTGGACACCCACTGGACACCCACTGGACACCCACTTTACGTACTCCACACCTCAACCCTCTAGATAGATATATATATGACAGAACCCCAACGCCTGTGGGTGGATGTATGTACCCCCCGCCCCCATGGGTACACGCAACACGCGCCCCCCTCGCGCGCGCGATATCCGATCCTATCCGCACTGTCGCGCGACCGCTCGCGTGGACTCGTGCGATCCCGACCGAATTCGCGGCGCGATGATGACGCTGTCCTGCACGCCACGCGCGACGACGAAGTCGCCCTGCGTGACGCGCGCGTCGAAGATGAAAACGAAGACCGCGCACACCGCCGCGAACGCCGCGAAGCGTCACGGCGCGCGCGTCGTCGTCGTCGCTCGCGCGGAAGAGACGAGCACTTCAGGTGCGTCGATGATGATGTGGGATTCGCGTTCGTCGTCGTCGTCGTCGGAGGAGGAGGAGGACGCGATCGATGGCGGGGTGCGCGCGCGCACGCGATGGATGGGTAAAAATAATATCTATGCAACCACCGCGCGCGAGAGCGCGGGGTTCGTGTGGGTTGACGGGTGACGGTGATGATGTGTGCGCCCATGGGCGCGGCATCGCCGCTGACGTGGGGGTTCGATCGATTCGATCGATCGCGCGCGTGTGATCGCGACACTGACCGTGCGCGCGTGGCGACGACGCGTACGCGAGGACGATCGTGCGGCGGGGGATTCATTATTATGAATCGTCCGTCGTCGATCGTGTTCGGCGTGCGTGCGTTCGACCACGGTTTCTCTCGCGCAGGCTCGCTCGCCACCGTGGTGACCGATGCGACGTTCGATGCCGAGGTGTTGCAGAGCGACGTGCCGGTGTTGGTTGATTTCTGGGCGCCGTGGTGCGGACCGTGCCGCATGATTGCGCCGTTGATTGATCAACTCGCGGAGGAGTACGCGGGGAAGCTCAAGGCGGTACGTGTTGTGTGATGCGTGTTGTAATCGCGCGTGTTGAGCGTTTGGATGGCGCGTACGGCGCGCGCGCGCGCTCGATGACTGACGTCGGCGGGTTTTGTGTGTTTTGTGTTCGCGCGCGTAGGTGAAGTTGAACACGGATGAGAGCCCTAGCATCGCGACGGAGTATGGCATTCGATCCATCCCGACGGTGATGATTTTCAAGGGAGGTCAAAAGGTGGACACCGTGATTGGTGCCGTTCCCAAGAGCACGCTGACGGGTACCATCGAGAAGTACTTGTAGGCGCGTGGTTTCAGACGCAACCGAGCGCGCGCGCGCTGGCATCGATTGGCGATGGTTTGACAGAGCTTGAGAACGCGCGCACGGTGAGCGCGCGATGAGAGGCAATAATTGTTCTCGTCGTAGTTTCCGTTGTCGTTTTCTCACGCCTCTATGTCGCACGCGCTCGCGCGGTTGACTTTGGATAATTTAGAAGCCCAGGTTTTCTCTTTGTAATTGATACTCTCTAAGCTGCACCCGCGCGGTCATTTCGTGCTGAAGTAAATGTGTGCTATTAAAATATATACGCGAACGTGCGAGTCGAAGCTATTATTGCGCCTTTTTAGCGACGCGCGCCGGGGGCTTATCGGCGTACGGTGGATAGAGCATCGGGTTGCGGTACGACCCGCCCAACTTGTCCCAAAACGTAAAATATTGTCCGTAGTTGTAGTTGAACATGGTGTGATGAATCGTGTGATGCGCCGCGCCGTTAACGCCGGGTAAATTCAACGTCACGCGGTCGTGGATATTAATGGTCCATAAACCGACGATGGCGAGCGACACAAAGTACGTCATGTGGTGCATCGGAAACAAAAAGATAAAGGCGTGATACGGGCACCCTTGCAGCCATCCGTCGAGCGGGTGAAACGCGTACGCGCTAAACGGCGTCGTATCCTTATACTTGTGGTGCAATTTATGCACCGGGCCGTACACACTTCGATGATGCAATCCACGATGGATCCAATAAATGCACGTATCGCTAAAAACCAAGAACAATAACGGCGAAATCACGAAATGATACAACAAACCGTGTTCGTTCGCGTCCCAATACAACTTTGTCCACCCCGCCTCGACCATGAGCTCAAACGGTGCAATCATAAACGTCATGACCGCGATGCTCCACACCGACAACACAATCTCATTCTTCACCTGATCCTTACCCTCACGCCCGGTCCACTTGGCGTTATTCTCCCCATTCTTATTCTTTCGCGCAAAGTGCCACCAGTACGACAGCGGGCACAGCGTGAAGTACAAGATGTACGTAAACAGCGTCAAGAAGGCCCACATCACGGTAAACTTACGCACAAACGAATACGACGACGGGTCATACGCCCCCGTCTTACCAAGAATCATCCCATCGATGAGCACATGGTTCAGCCAGTGCGCCGTGCCGTCGAACCCGTGGAGCAAACCGATGATGATTGGGATCTCAGACATCGTCCAGCGTCAACGTTCGGTCTGCGCTCTGCGGTGCGCGTGCGTGCGGCGCGGGCGCGGGCGTCTCGAGCGCGACGCGCAGACGCGTGCGAGACGATGCCTTCAACCTCGTGCGCGACGCGATGCGCGCGAGACGTGGGCGACGACGGCGATGCGCGCGTCGAACAGTGACGTGCCGGTGACGTCGGCCGCCAGCGCAGCAGTGGATAGAATGCGCGCGCATCGCGCCACATCGCGACGACGGCGCGCGCGATGTCGTCGTCGCGCGCGGCGACGCGTGCAGACGCTCGAGATTTTCATCGCCGCGCGCGAGAGATGTCGCGCGAGGATGCGCACGCGGCGCTGTTGGCGATGCATGACGCGCATCGGGCGCGCGCGCGGGGTGCGGCGTTGACTCGCGCGACGGTTGTGGAGACGGATGCCGACGCGATGGCGCGCGAGCATCGATTCGTGCGCGAGGACGATGATGTTGATCCCGACGGGCGCGGTGTCGAGCACGGGGTGAAGCTGGCGAAGAGGTACTACGCGAAGTTGTTCAAGACGTATGCGATTTGCGACTTGTCGCGCGCGCCGAAGGTTGGCATGCGATGGCGCACGGAAGAGGAGGTCCGGAGCGGGAAAGGACAGTTTGTGTGTGGTGAACGCGCGTGTGATGGCGTGGATGCGTTGCAGAGCTTTGAGTGTCATTTTGCGTACGTTGAAGCGGGGGCGAAGAAGAGCGCGCTCGTCAAGGTGCGCGTGTGCGGGACGTGCGCGGTGAAATTGGGGTCGAGCGATGGGCACACGCGCTTAGATAATGCGTTCAAAGGCAAAACCATCGAGGGCGATGGCGTGGCGAGCGCCAACGATTCAGAGCGCGGTGAGCGGCGGAGGCGAAAGGATAAAAAAACGAAAAAACGTAAACGGAGCGACGACGACGAGGATGACGAGCGTTTTTTGCTGAGGACGCTGTTGGCGTAGAGTTTGCTGTACATTGTGTGGTTTTAGTAGAAATACGTAGCTAAAGTAGATTAAAACATGCCAGGCATGCCGTATCCTCGACCGTAGCCTCGACCGTAGCCACCGTATCCACGACCGTATCCACGTCGACCGCCGTTCCCGATGCCAAACATGTTCGCAATGGACAACAAAGTCCAGATGCTGGCGCCACTCTTCCACGCCGAATACAGCGCACCTATGCCTATGAGTGTCCAGAGCGAGAATCCACTACCGTATCTATCGTAGTAGTCGTCGTATCCGTATCCGTATCCGCCGCCTGAGCCGACGCCGAACCAGCGCGTGGCGACGTAATACGCCAGCACAGCCAACACGCAGTGCACCACTAGGCGCTCATTCGGCGTGCCTCTATCGTATCTCATCCGAGCCATGCTCACGACCGCTAACGCCGCTGCGCCTAGGCCATTCAAGCTCGGCATTGAAGGCATTGAAGGCATTGAAGGCATTGAAGGCTTCCAACCGCCCGACGTCGAGGCACGTCGCGGATTAGACGCCAACCTTTCGCGAACCTCCTTTAACTGTCGCCGCGCGTCCAAGTTATCCGGCGCGTAAGAAACCCACTTTTCTAGCGCGCGTTCAGCACCGACGTCGTCTAATAACATGACGTTTGCGGCGGCGAGTCGCGACCAGCCACGCGCCCACGTCGGTCGCAATTTCACACATATCTCGGCATCAGCCTTAGCCTTCTTCGCATCGTTGAGCTGTAAATAGCACGCCGAACGGTTGGATCTATACACCGCGAGGTCTTCGTCGTCCTTGGGTGCGATCGCTATGGCTTCATCGTACGCCTTTATTGCTTCCGCGTAGTTCTTCGCGGTGTACAGATTAGTGCCGCGTTCCTTGGCGGCTCTCGCAGCTCGCGCTCGAGCTTCTCTATCGCCCGACATGTCTGCGTGTGACGCGTATTTTCGTTCTCGATATTAGGTGTGCGCTAATGTGAAGACTCGATGTACGGCGTTGCGTGCGCGTTTTGAGGAAGCGCGCAGCGCTCGCGCGAGCGTTGCGTTGAGCGTTGAAAAAAAAAAAGCGTGACTGTAATGTACATATTATTAGCAACCGTCAAACGAAACAATCAAACAACTACAAATCTTCAATACCCTTGTAAAGCATGAGCACAGACCCGAGGGCGAGAATGCCGAGCAATATTTGCGTAAACTGGTCCTTATTAATGGAGCCTTGGACGCGTATACCGAGTAATACGCCGACCAATCCAGCGGTACCGGCGGCGCCGTACACGCCAGGTTTGTCTATGTCAAATAAACCATTGACAGCGTACGTTACTAACCGTGCACACATCACGGTGACGAGAATTGCCGCACTCGTCGCGCGCACGATGTCCTTACTCACTTTGAGCACAGTGTAGCACGCGATGGCCGGTGGGCCGTGCGTGCCCGTCATTCCACCCAAAAATCCGCTCATGCACCCAGCACACGCCCACGTAAGCATAAAACTCCATCGCTTGCCCTTCCACGTTAATCCTTCATTCGCCACCGGGCCGTGTAAGAATTTCATCGGCTCTTTGTACCACAACGCGTCAGAGCCGTCGGCGTCTGCGAGTCGATTCAGCGCCCCTTCTTCGTCCTGCGCATCAACTTCCGTCGCTGCGTCTTGTGATGGTGGTTTCACCTCACCGCCTTTAATTCGCCGAGTGATGTATCCAACCACCCCGGACCTTTCGCACACGAACAGCGCGATGAGCACTGAAAAAGTCAGCTCTAAATAGGCGGGGCTCACGCGCTGCAACGCCAGCGCCCCCAACGGCACGCACGCCACCTGACACGGCAAGAACGAACTCAAAATAAGCCAATTGGTGTGCTTTTTGATATTTGCGCTCGTGATGAATGGAATCATCGTTACCAAACCAACGAACGCTTCTAACGCAACTGTGTCTTTGAGAGACACCACGTCCGCGCCCGCGATGGAGAACACGACCCAGGTCACGAGAAATAAGATCGCCGCGCCGACGCCGGTGATGCCCTAACAAACGTCAAAAACGCGTGTCGTGCATCGCGCGTCAGTCTGCGAACGATATCGCGCGCGAGCGACGCAAAGATAAGATGAGTCGTGCAGGCAGTGGGCACTGAGGGCGCCAACGCGCGTGAACGACGAATGACGACGACGACGACGATGACGACGACGACGACGAACGACAACAAGAACGACAACAAGAGCGACGAGTTGCAACGATCACGGCCGACGCACCCGAGACACGCACGCGAGAAACGCGGCGACGACATACGTCACGTATTCGCTCGTTGAAGCACCCATGCCGAGCGCCACACAGTGACGCCGCGCGCGTATTTATTCAAAGCGCGTATTTATTCAAAGCGTGCGCGACCGCGACCGCGCGAACGATGGGATGGGTGCGCCATCCGCCGAGTGACACCGTGCGCGACGTCGCCGTCGTGCCGTGCGGGGCGACGAAGACGATTTATTTGATTCGCCACGCGGAGGGATTTCACAACGAAGCCGGGGAGAGAGACCCGAAAGAGTACGGAAACGAGGCGTATGCCGACGCGCGGTTGACGGAGAAAGGGTGGAGGCAGTGCGAGGCGTTCAAGGCGAATTTGAAGCGCGGGGATGCGTACGAGGCGCTCGTACGCAAGTGTGAGCTCGTGGTGGTGTCGCCGTTGAGTCGAGCGATGGATACCGCGGCGGCGATGTTCGGCGTGGAAGACGGTGATGCGCGAGGTGGTGAGGTGCTCATGCGCGGAACGGAGGCGGTGGCGATGAAGACATGCGCGCGGCCGACGTTGCGCTTGAACAAGGAGTTGTGCGGCGGCGCAAAATTCGTGGCGCTCGAGTCGTGTCGCGAGCAGATTGGCGGGAATCCATGCGACCGACGTCGGTCGGTGACGGAATATAAAGAGGAGTATCCTGGTGTGGACTTTTCGTTGATTGAAACCGACACGGATGTATTTTGGAAGCCAGGGCACGAAAACCGCGAGCCCGAGCCGGTGCTTCGCGCGAGAGCACGAGAGTTTCTCGACTGGTGCATGAAACAAGATGAAGACCACATCGTCGTCGTCACGCACAGTGCGTTCATGTGTAATTTGATGGTGGAGTATGCACTCGGTGGGGCTAATCCGTGTAAAACGATGGTGGACCACCTGCACCGCTGGCCTGCAAACTGCGAGTGCAGGCCGTTGGTCATCATCGATCAAAAGAACCAGTTCAATCACAGTCCGTTTTACCACCCCGGCGGTGACTTGATTGAAGAGTAAATCTATAATGCATTTTGCTTACAGTAGGTAGCGCGCGTGTTGTATTAAAATCATGACGAATGTGTCATCGTTCAAGAAATCTTATGCGTACATGACAAATCACAATGTGAACGACTCAAGGCGCAGTGCCGCAGCACGCACGCGCGCCTCGTCTCTATAGCTATCTAATGGTCCCATCGGAACCCCTACATGTTCGAGCATAATGCTGGCCGCTGCTGAACCAATCGCGAGCCCATTCTTGATGTCGTTTGTTTCTAACAGCGCAGCTAGAAAGCCGCCGCAAAAGGAATTACCGCACCCAGTGGGATCGACAACGTTCATCGCACACGCCGGCGCGGAATATCCAACATTCATCACCGCGTCGTACACGATCGCACCATCTTCGCCCATGCGCAGACACAAGGTTTTCCCGCCAGCTTCAGCCATAGCTTTAATTAAATCCTTTGCGCCCAAACGTTCGCCTCCGACAAACAAGCTTCGCGCTTCAAGAATGTTCGGACTAAACACATCCGCCATGCTCACAAGTTCCTTCAGCGAACTCGTACTAAGCGGCTTCGTGGCGTGCGTGAATGGTTCAACCGAAATTAATTGCACGCCAGCGCCGCGCAAATCGCGCACGAGGTCGAAATCGGGACGTACAGGATTAAGGCCAAAGTGGCAGGCTCGGGGGTGTCGAACTTCCTCGGGCCACGTTGCAAATCTAGGACGAAGCATCGAATATAGCGCTTCGTCGGCGTCAATGCGCCATATTTGCGTTCGGCGCCCATCGTTTTCGGTGATTTGCCACGCACGCGGCGTGGGCATACCTCTCTGAGGTATGAGCCCTCGAACGTTGATGGCGCGCTCCGTGAGCCAGCGTACGCACTCTGCGGGACAGTCTATCTCGCCTACGCCCGCGACGAGCGCTACGCGAATATCTTTCGAATACATGGATGCCCCGAACGCGGTTTGCGCGCCTCCGCCGCCTAGAACCGCCATCTTTGTCGTTCCGTCTGCGAAGACCAAGTCATCTACGATGAGCGTCGTCGTCAGGACGTCGATCTCGCCTCCCGAGGCGCAACTGCAAGAACGGCTCTGTGCACGTGCATTCACGCATTTTCGTCCCCTCGTGTGCGCAGAGAAAGATGTCGAACACGCACCAAACGACGAGAGCGCGCGAGGCGACGCCATCTTCTGAAGTCAGCGCGCGCGCTTGCCGTCCTCAAAATCAAGCATCACGACGACGACGTAAGCGTACGTGATACTTAATTCATTGGCATGAACCGCAACATGACGACTTCGAAAATCAACGTCGCATCACCTGGGATCTCGGGCGGTGACCCGCGCTTGCCATATCCGAGCTTGGGTGGAATCGTCAACCGTCGCTTCTCGTTCACCTTCATTCCCATCATGCCCTGATCAAAACCCTTGATGACTTCGCCGAGACCTAAGTTAAACGTAAACACGCCGTTCGTACGCTCGAACTCTTCGCCAGTCGCGGCGAGGGTGCCTACGTAGGATACGTCGACTTGGTCGCCGCGTTCGCTCAAGGGCGAGTCTTCGTAGCCTTCTTGTAACACTTCGATCGTCACCTTTTCATCTTCCGCGGCTTCGAACTCCATTCCAGGAATCGAAAACGATTGACCTTGCTGTATCAACACGCCATCGGTCACGGCTTTGGTCAGCGCACGCTTGAGCGCAGCGGCGTTGTCCGTGTCATAGGTGTCCTTGAGAAACTTTGCGATTGCTTGTCTCGACGACCCAGGCGCCGGCGACGCCAAGGTTTCGATCGCCACGAGAACTTTCGCGATGATCGTTTTCGGCACCGCCGGCTTGGTTGATTTCGGGGGCATCGTGCTGTGCGCACGCGGTGTTTCGCGTGCTTCAAAGTGGGGCAAGATTTGAAAAAGGCGCGAGCTGTCACGGCTCGTCACGGGTACGCCGCGACGTTCTTTCGCCGAACGACAAAGTTGTGCATCCCACCAACAATAAACAAGTATAAATCGGCTTGTTTTCAGCGTCGATTCACTTCCTTCATGCGCGAACGCGAATTAAGCGAATTAATCATACAAATAAATCCGACTGGCGACGTCGTCCACGAGCCAGTCAAAGCCATCTAATAACCCCTCGCCGTTCACCGCCGAACACCCGACAATCTTCCAGTGCCTATTCTCGAGCTGACGCAAGCCAAGAGCGTCCACCATAGACTCGACGTCCATGGCGCCCTGGATATCGCGCTTGTTTGCAAAAATCAATGCACTCGCTCCCGCGAGCTTTTCTTCGCCGAGGACCGCGGCGAGCTCACGTTTGCAATCTTCCATTCGACGCACGTCAGCGCTATCAACGACCCATATCAACGCGTCAGTCGCTTCATAATAATTCTTCCAATACGACCGCAAAGTCTTCTGTCCTCCGACATCCCAGATGTTTAACGTGTACGCTCCGTGCGTCATCGTTTTGATGTTGAACCCGAGCGTCGGTGATATTTCGTCAATAGACTCGCCGTTGACGCGCTTGACGATGGTGGTTTTGCCGGCGTTATCTAAGCCGACCATCAACACGCGTATTTCGCGCTCTTTGGCCTTGACCTGCGCGGTGACGAGGGAAATAACGAGGTGAGTTTGTGGTCAACGCTGTTTCGCGCGCGCGCGCCCAGAGTCAACAGAAACGCGGGCTGGGCGCGTTTCGCGCACTCTAGTGTGCGTGCGCGACAGAGCACCGTACGTACCTTTTTAATTATCGTGAGCAGCCCCATAATGGATCGGACGTGTGCTCCGCGCGTCTTGCACTGCCGTCGAGCACGACGCTACGGAGTGTTGTTTATCAAGCTGCATTTGCTTACATCGTTTTGACTAATTACCGGTACAGATCTACACGACGTGCGGCGAGTACGGACGCGCACGCAATATTAACTAGACTTGCTTTCTTTCTCAGCTTCCGTGGCTTGGAGTTTCGCCACGGTGGCATCGATGTTTCGAGGCGCCAACGGGCCATCGAAGAAGTGGTGTCGCATACCAAAGAACAATCTAAAGGTGTTGAAGACGGTGAAACAGAACCAAACGCCCGCGAGGGAGTTGCCGTAAAAATGCAACGCCATTAACATCGCACCGGTGGATACAAACATCCCACCAGCGAGGCGAAGGAACGCCTGGTGACCTTGCATCAAGCCTTCGCCGACGAAGACGATACCGTTGAGCGGTTGTAACGCGGCGCCGATGAGGCACGGCATCTTCGCCTGTTCTTGCACCTCGGACAGTGAAGAGAAGACGCCGATGAAAGGAATCGCACCAGCTTGCATGACAGCCAAAATCAAACCGATCCCAACGCCCCAGAATAATAAACGATCTGCGATGCGCTTGGCTTCACGAGGACCACCCTTTTCCATGGAGTTCATGCGTTGCGGAATTAAAATCGTCGCAATCGTACTCAACGCCAAAATGGCAATCACACCGAGCTGGAAAACTTGCGAAGAAATCGTGTGCGCGGCCGCAGCTGTACCTGTTTCATCCATAGTAAGGATGGCACGCATGACAGCCAAGAAAGTGATGTTTTGAGCCACCGCACGAAGCTGCACGCCGGCGCCGCCGACGAGGAGCGTCCCGAGCGCCTTCCAGCTCGGGGGTCTCACCATATCGCCTAACTTTACTAGATTACGTTTAACTAACAACGACACGTAAAGTGCCGATGAGAACACTTCAGAGATCGACGTAGCGATCGCAGCACCGGCGACGCCCATCGCCTTCACCGCACCAAACCCAAAAATTAACAACGGATCGAGGACAACATTCATCATCTGACTCGCCAACGTAATCTTCATTGGCGTCATCACATCAAGCGTGCCGCGGAATGCAGCGAAACCAACCGTGGAAACAATTGCAGGAATGAACGTCAGCGCACGGAAACCAACATATGGCGCCGCTTGCGCCGCCGTCGAGCTGCCAGCCACAACGCCGACGACTCCCAGGCATCGCTCGCGCATCGTGTACATAAAAATCATTCCCATCGCACCGACGACAGCGGCGCAGAAAATGCCTTCACCAATTTTCTTCGACAATTCTTCTTTATTCCCACCCGCGGCAGCTTTGGCCACCACTGGCGCGACGACGCTTGGAATGAATGAAATAATCCAAAACGCGCTTTGAAACACTTGGTTCGCTGCCCCTTGCGCCGCGAGCGACACGGCGTCCTCCAATCTCCCAACCCAAAACACGTCCACCGCACCGACGAGCGGAATAATTAAAAAGTTCAACATGGCTGGAATAAACAGCGCTAGAATAAGCTTATCTAGCGCATCGTTACGAGGACGGCAATCCGCGCTCAACCAGCCCACGGCGTCGCCCGCGGCGCTCTCTGAATCACCCATATCCATCGCCGCCGCGCGCGCGCGCACCGCGCCGCGCGCCGCCTCTGACGCGAGCGCATTTATTTCAGACCCTCCCCTCGCGCGCGGACGCGCGACGGCGCCCGCGTCGCGCGAAAAAATCGATGTGAGCCCGCGAGCTCGCACCACGAGGCCAGGCGGGCCCGGCACACGACGCGACGCCGCGCACGCCGCACGCGCGCGCGCGGGCGCGGGCGCGCATCGCGCGGAAAATACCCCTGGTGACGCCGTCGTCGACATCATCGCTCGTGCGGCGGCGTTTTGAATGAAAGTCAAAACGACCGTGCGCGCGAGTGACGTCACGCGTGTCGTGTCCCGTGCTGACCTGGATGGATGACGAGCGTCGGTTGATGGATAAAACAATGCGTAGAGATTGGTATAATAAAGAGTACACGAGATGTGGTGCGTATGTGCGAGCTTAAAGGACCATGGCGAGCGCCTGGTCGACGGAGGATGCGGATTTTAAGGCGTCGATGTCGACAGATTTTCCCGAACGGATGGCGGATTCGAGCGCGGAGACTTGAGCGGCGTCTCCGCTTTCGAGCATGATACCCACGCATGTACCTTCATGGATCCAAAATGCCGCGAGCTTGGGGTTGAAATCGCCGATGGTGATGATTTCGCCCTTTTGTAAGCCATAGAAGACCCAGGCGAGCGAGCGCTCGGAGCCCTTGTGTTCAAAGACGCGAGAGTAAAAGTACGGCGTGTAGTCGTACGTCGCGTCAGTCTTGCCGGCGATGATGTTACCTACGAGTGTGGCGCTATCTCTCGCGTGCTTCACGTGCTCCATGCGTACTAATTCTTTCGAAAGCATCAACGGGAACGCCGCAATGTCACCGATGGCGAAGACGCCGTCGGCAGACGTGCGAAATTGACCGTCGACTTTGATGCCACCCAAGCGACCTTCAGGGCGTTCGAGCGTGTCAAACGGCGCCGTCGGCGCCGTCGCACCGACACCGACGACGATCAAGTCCGCTTCGAGCACGTTACCGTCAGCGAGCTCCACGCCCGTGGCTTTACCTTCGGCATCTTTCAAAATTGTCTTTACCGAGGTTGACCTGTGAAATGTCGCGCCGCGTTGCTCGTATAACGCCTCGTAGTGCTTGGCGATATCGGCGTTGAACAACCGTCCCATGACATGCGGCTCCATCATCACCACATGAGGTTTTAAGCCACGCGTGGCGAGCGAGGCGGCGCACTCGAGACCAATGTAGCCACCGCCGATTACCACAGCCTTGGTTGCTCCGCTTTCTATGGCGGCGCACAACTTTAACGCGTCGGCGTTATTTCTCACGTAATGCACGCGCTCCGCATCGCCATTCATCGACGCGGGGAGCTTAATAACGCCGCATCCTGTGGCAACAACGAGCGTTTCGTACGAAATGGTCTCGCCGCCATCTGTGGTGAGCGTTTTCGCGCTCAAGTCGGCGCCCGTCACGCGCGTGGACAACTTCAACGCCACGTCGTGTTCGGCGTACCACTCGAGGGTTTGGCGCTCGCCGCCGCCACCCACGCACGTGTGAAACCCAGGAAGGCGTGGCGGACCTTCGGCGTGTAAAAATGCCTTGGTAAGCGCCGGACGCTCGTACGGCGCGACGTCTTCGTCGCCGATCAAGAGCGTTTTGTGTCCCAAGTTATTCGCCACGAGCGCGCGGACGAGGTATCCAGCGCTGTTCCCAGCGCCGACGATCACAATGCTTCGCGCAGACATCGTTGATGTTCTTGGTTTTTCTTTGTGTTGTTCAGCGAGCGACGTTTACGTGCGCGCGTCGTTGAGTGAGGAGCCGTCGAGGCGCGGGGCGCTTTTTGGGACCAGCCGCCGCGCGACGACATCGCGTGGCGCGACATCACCCCATAGCGCCGTCGACGAGTTCGAGATACGTGTCGAATTTCTCCAACACGTCCGTTAACGAGTATCGCAAGCCTTCACTGGTGATTCGCGGGTCGTTTCGCATGCCCATGGACACCCCAGTGCGCGCCAAGCGCAACGTCAATAACGGCTCCGTCGAGGGCGGTGCACGCGGATCGTTATAACACGAGAACACGAAACACAAGAAATCATTCGGACGCTTCACACCTGGCAGCTGTATCGCCCCAGTGCCCCCGCGCTCGGCGATGGCGTCATCTAAATCAGCCGCCGGTACGCCGAGCTGGTCGGCTTTCATGACTCTCCACGTCGCCGACTCGATATCCGTCAGCGGTGCCGCGGCGACGAACCGATCAATCTCAATCGCATCGCGCTCAAACGATGACAACTTTGACAACCGAGTGTCGAGCTCTTTAAGCGGTGGATCAACGCCCAAGGCGTCGGCGGTGACGAGCACGTCGAGGCAGGCGGCGACTTGGTCGCGCGCCTCTCGAACGCGCGCGACGGCCGCGCGCACGTCTCCCGCATCGCGTGCAACCGCGGGCCATGTATGCGCACTGAACATGGTCATGCTCGCGCTCGCGACGACTTGAGCGAGAAACGCGCGACGAGAACCGTCGTGAGAGGCGCGCGAAGTCGCCGACGCAGACGTCTTGCGTCGCAACCGCCGCCGCGTTCGGCTCACCCTCGGCGCGATACATGTCACGCCCGATGCGACATGCGTGACCAACATTGATGCACGCATGATGGCGTGAATAGCGCCGCTTCTAAAGCGATCTAGTCGTCTCGTGCGCGCGTCGGACACTAAAGCGCTTTTGAACAAATGACCTCCGATATTACAAACAAACACACAAACTCATCACCACGCGGGACGTTCGATGCTACTAACGCGCGAGACAACGCATACATTTCCACTTTTTCTCAATCCACGCCCGCGCTCACACCGCAGACGCCCCGCGCGCGCCGGCCGGCCGCCGCGCGCGCGACGCCTCTGACCCGACGCCTCCGACGCCACCCTTCCCCACCTTGTCCTCCGCTCCATGCGCCCCTGGCGCGCGTAACGCTCCTAAATCTCGCGCCCGGCGCATCTCAAACGCCTCGCGCTCGCCCAGCGCCGCGCACTCGCGCTCGATCGCCGCGCGGGCGTGCGCAAACGACACCGTTGGCGCGAGCTCGGGGGCGTCTTCGGGCGGCGACGTCGAGCGACGCTGACGACGTCGCGACGACGCGCTCGGCGACGGCGACGGCGACGGCGACGGCGACGGCGAGGACGCGCGCGCGGTGAGTTCGCCGTGTAAGTGATGGAGGTTCGACATGATGGCGTCCATGGCGACGACGGCGCGAAGGCGTGTGCGGTCGGGGTGAGGGCGTTTTTTGGCGTTGACAAGTGAAAAATTTGGCGCCGAAGGTCGTCGTCATCGAACGGTTGAACATCCGCGAGGCGCGCGAGCGGATGATGATGTGGGTAAATATGTATGCGTAAATGTGTTATTAGCGCGCGCGAGAGGTGTGCAAGGGATGTCGCGCGGGCGAACGCGAGCAGCGGCGGTGCTACGCGAGGTTGACGACAACGTCGAACGATTTCGTCCTCGGCTCGGCGTCGACGTCGACGAGGGTGTCATCATTCGCGGCGATGATTTTCGTGGTGAACGCTTGATCTTCGTGTGCGCGTGAGAATTCACCACGCTTGAGGCTGATGAGACCGGCGATGAAGAGTGCGACGGCGGCGGATGCGACGGAGACGGCGGCGACGGCAGTTTTCTCCGCTTCGGTGTACGTATCCACCGCGTTGAAGACATTCGCACTGAGTGTGATCATGGCGAATACGATGCCGATAGCCAATGAAAACTGTACGTTGTGTAGAGCTTTCTTGTATGGCTGAATGCACAGCGTGGCGATGAAGATGACGCCGACGAAGAATTGCGCGAGCGACAGTTGCGTGACGCCGTTGAAATCGCTGGCCGTGTCAAATCCAGTTGAATGCATGCGCAGCACGCGCTCGTTGGCGAATACCGGCGTGGCGGCCAAGACAAACTTCAAGAACAAACCAGTGAGTTCCCAGAATGGTAACTCTTTGCGCACGGTGGTGTACAAGAATCCAAAGTTTGCTTCGACGTTCGGGTCATCGAGACGATTTCGGTTGCGCACCAAAATCGCCGTGATGATCACAGGGATGCCAATGGGATACAGCAACAGCGCGATGAAGCCCGTGATGCGGTAGATGAAGTGTTCGTTCGCAGTGGTAATGATGGAGTAGTCGCGGCGCAAGTACACGCCGACGTCCAGATGCCGTTGATTGTACAATTGGAGCACGGTTTTGGCCACGCCAGAGTACGACAGGACGACCAGCCACGTGGCGTTGCGGCGACATTTCGATCGGGCATCGGTCGCAATAACGCGTAACCTTGCCATCGGCGCGTTACGCTCAATGATACCCATGATCAAATAAATACCGATGCAGAAAGCCGTCACCGCGGGTGGTACCACGACGGCGGTGATGTACGTGGAGTAGTAATTTGACTTACTCCCCGAACATCCGGGCGTGAGCGATTCCATATTGAAGTTTGTAATATCCAACACTTCAACCAAGCGACCGATACTTTTCGGCCATGCGATGTCATATTCTTTGAGCAAGCCCAATATTTGCGCGACGAACATGCACGCGGAAAAAATGACGGTGCCGACGGCTTGCTTGAGCGGCTTTCGGAAAATGTACACCAAAAAGGCGAGGAACGCGAGAATGCCAATGAGCGGCACGGCGAGCGCGGCATTGCTGCCGCACTCGGAGCATTTGCCACCCCAGTGTCTATAGCCCGGGGCGCACAACGCGCACACTGGACCTTCGTAGCCTTCTTCGCACGCATGTGTGCCGGTGGCGTTACCGGCGGCGCATGATTCGCGAATGGGACACGAAAACAAGAGCTCTGCGGTTTCAGACGAGCGCCACCACCCGGGAAGAGCGTCGAGAGATGTTCCACCGCGGCAATCGCCACCGTTCGGACATGTTTTGCACTTGATGCCGTCGAAATTGAACGTGCGATCTTTGCAGACGGTGCATTCGCGGGCAACATCGACGCCGTCGGCGTGACGCACGACGAGCGGCTCTGAACCTGGAAGACAAGTTCCCACACGCACGGCGAGATCGAGCGAGGCGATCGTACCGAGGTTTGCTGACGCATCACGGGTGCACGTGATTTTCGCCACGTAGGCTTCACCGAGTTCACCGCGCAAAATAGCTCCAGTGAAGACGGCGACACCGCTCGATGTCGGCGACGCCGCGGCGCCGCTAATCTCAAGCGAATGACGCGCCAACGCCGAAGGTGTCACCACTGGCGATATAGCGCACGTCACCGGTACAATTTCGCTGGTCACTGCTTGGCTGTAAAAGTCCACGAGCTGCACAGAAAAGTCATCGGTGACTTTACCGCTTTCGACGCTCGCGGGCATGCCAATCGCTGACGACACCGAGAGCGCTTCAGTAGCGAACACACCACGGATCGATCCGTTGGCGTGCGCGTACGCGCATGAGGCGCATGCAAACTCTGCGGTTGGGCTCGCAGCACGAATCCAGTAAGAGTCCGCACCGGCGACGGCGGTGTTGTGATGGAGCGCAACGTTGGATAGCGTTCCGAGCGCCAAATTCGCGGCAAAGTACATCGCCCCGCCGCGGTGCGCGGTGTTGGAATCCATCGTAGCACCAATAATGGCAAACATCGGCGTTGTCGTCAATGACTTAGCAACGTACACCGCACCACCACCGCTGGCTGTGTTCGAAGTGAATGTACCGGTTGAGATTTTGAGCTTTGCGCCGACGTGCGCCACAGCGCCGCCAAAGGTCTCCGCGGTGTTTTGTGACGCCGTGCACGCTTGCATCGTGACCGAAGCGACGCTTTCAACAAAGATTGCGCCCCCATCGGTAGATGCGGTGTTGCTTTCGAAGGTTACACCGGAGAACGTGTGGTTTCCAGCAGCGAGGTACATCGCGCCGCCGCGGCCGGCAACGGATGACTGACATCCCGAGGCAGTGTTGTTCAACACCGACGTGGACACATCGAGCGTAATCTGGGCCCCTTTTGGAGAATTCGCGTCGGCTGAAACTGGCGCGGGCACGACAAAGAATGCACCGCCGCTCGGTGCGACATTTGCCTTGACTGTGGATGAGCTGTCGATGACGAGAGTCGTTGGATGTTCCGCGGTGTTTGGCTCGAGCGCAAACGCGCCTCCGCCAACGTCATACAAGCTTCGGCAGCTCGTACCGCTCACTGCAGAATTCGATTCGAACGTCGATGAGTCTTTGATTTCAACAGCGCATGCTTCAGTCATGTAAGCACCACCGCCGAGACCGGATGCGATGTTGGATTTCACGGAGATGCCTGAGCCGACGATTGCGCCGCCGCCGTGTTCGCCGCCAGAGCAATACATTGCGCCACCGTCGGGGGCGGTGTTGTTCACCATCTCGCCTGCGGTAGCACTGAGCGTTGCACCGGAAGTAACGTGTACGCCCCCACCACCGAGCACTGCCACGTTGTTCGACACGCGCGTATTCGTTATCGAGAGCGTCGCGCGATCGTTAAGCCGAATGCCGCCGCCGTACTTGGTGACGACGTTGGACAACACGCGAGAGTTTGACATGGACGCTGTGGATTGTGAATACAGCAGCACTCCACCACCGATTTCAGCTTCGTTGAATTCGAATGCCATCGCTTCAAAGTGCGCGTTCGCACCCGTGTAGACGATGACGCCCGCACCCCAAAGCGACGCTTTGTTCGACTTGACAAGACCAGTATTGAACGTTGGATTGCCGCCTTCGAATACGCCGATCGCGGCGCCATACGACGCTTCATTCTCGGTGGCTAAGATATTTGAAAATATCCCGTGACATCCGTGACCGATGAACAGACCAGCGGCGAAGAAGGCTTTATTGCCCGTCAGCGTTAATCCATTCGCCGTAACGTTGGAATTTTCGTCGACGTTCAATCCACCACCCTTACCACTGACATCAAGCGTGTTCTCGACGAAGCTGACGTTCAAGAGTGTGGCGTGGGACGTGGTTTGCAAGTACGCACCACCCCCGCGGTTGTGGTTCCCGGAGCGATCATTTCCGCCACTGTTACCCACGAAGCGCGAGTGCTTAATGACGGGCTGAGAGTTCACCAAATGCAAGCCACCGCCCATGGTTTGGGATTTACATCCCGACACCACGACGTCTTCGAGCGTGACAGACGGAGCATTCGTCATACGGATACCCCCTCCAGTAGATGCCAAGCCGTTGGTGATGGTGAGACCGGTGATAGAGATGTCGGCGGCGCCTGCAATATCGAAACCGCGGTCAGCTTCGGCACAATCGAGCGTTGTCGCCGGAGACCCGAGCACGGAAGAGATCGATACCGCACTCGAACCAAGCGTGGAGCCACACGACGAAGAGCCGTGTGTGCCTGGGAGCACGAGTACTGATCGCGTTGACGCAGACGTCGTCGCCACGAGGGCAGACGCGATGGAATCGCAGGGCGTAGCCCACGAGCCGCACGACGAAGTGCTCGAAGCCGAGTTCGAATTCGACACGATGAGCGCAGCTCGGGCGTCGCGCATGGGAACCGACGTTGGTGCAGTAGAATCGCTCGACTCGCTCACCGTCGCAGCCTTGATGCGATACACCATCGTCGTCGGGTTGGATACGCCGGTGAACGTGTGCGACGTCGCAGTAGCGGCGACCGTGACGCGCGTCGGTGATGCGCACGTTGCGAGATTACTCGCGTCGCACGCATCAATGGCGTATGCAACGACACTAGAAGAGGTACTGGCGGTCCAGCCAACGATGACTTCGTCTGTGCCGGTGCGCAGAGAGTAGACATTCGTCGGCGCAGCGGGCGCCGTCGAAACGGGAGACGGAGAGACACCGCCGCTCGAACTCGAAGTCGGGCTTGAGGACTGCGCAGCGAGCGCAGCTGTGCACGTAGCATCACTCGCAGATGTTGTGGTTGTTATACCACAGATTGTTGCGAACTGCGCCGCGTACGTCGCTTGTGTGGAGTCGAGAGCGGTGGTGACGCCGCCAGAGCAAAAGCATCCGGCGTCGTTCCACTCACCGATCGCTGTACAGCACGCAGTGCCACCCGGTGCGGTTTGGCACGGCGCCAAATCGTTCGCATTTGTCAAGCAATGCGTGCCGACGGATGCGCTCGCGCGGACGCGAGCGAAGCTGGCGGCTAAGAGCACCAGAAAGAAGAAGAACGCCCGCCGACGCGCGCGCCGCGTCGAAGCCGCACCGCGCGACGCGGGCACATGCGCATGCATCGTAAACGAGCGCGTGCGTGTGAGTAATACGTAAGAGAAGTGTTTTTCTGAAAGCCACGCGGTTGCAGAGTGACAGTATACTCAGGCGACGCGTTCTGACGTCGGCGCGGCGCGCGCATCCGCATTCATTCTCGCGACGCTTTGCCTTCCATGTATTATATTATAATTAAATCTATTCAACGTATTTCCATAAATGAAGCTAGGGTATAAACTCGCCGAATCGCCAGCGACAGCGATGGCGCGTCGACGCCACACGCCCGCGCGCCGCTCGCGCACGCCCCGCCGCGCGTCGGCGAATCGTTCATACGCGTTTCGTTCGTCGCATCTAGCCGCGCGAACGCGTCGTGCGTGAGCGAAAACCCCGGCTGTCGCGCGTCGATCGACGCTTCGACAAAGGGTGTTGGCGGCACGTTCGGCCCCATGTCGCGCGATATCGAGCGCGGCGACGTCGCTGACGCGCCATCGACGAGCGAACGCGCATCGTTGCTTGGTGATGACGCGCATGCGCGCGATCGGGGGCGCTCGGGACGCGGGGCGTCGTCGCGAGGGTACGGTTGGGGAGCGCGCGCAAGAGACGTCGCGACGCACCCGATCGCGCTCGCTGTGACCGTTATCATGGCGGTGCTGGGTATAATATATAGAGAGGAGATGGTCGTGGCGAATGCGACTGATGATAGGGGGTATCCGCGCGTGGCGCATGAGATTTGGCTCGGGAGCGACGTACCAGGGGTGAAGCGAATGATTTTTGAGCGCAACCGCAACGTTCTCGAGCAAGCGGGATGGAGCTTACGTCTTTGGACTGAAGCGGACGTGAACGAGCGCAATTTTCCGCTTACTTTAGCGACAATTGAGCGCGGTAGGGCGTACCATCAGCTCACGGGTGAGAATGTGTACTCAATGCTTGTGGATTTGATGAAGTATGAGATTTTGTACCACAACGGCGGATTGTATTTAGACACGAACGTCGAGCTTTTCAAGGACATTACACCACTGTTCGATGCCGCCTTGGCGACGAATAAGGAAGTATTCATGGTGAAAGATCCGGGGGATTCTAGATTTTACAGCGCTGGGGTGCTCGGGGCGACGACACCTCGAGCGGCGGTGTTTGAAAAGGTGTTGAATACGACGGGGTATTTAACTGGCATCGATTTCGGTCAGCGCTGCATCGCGAACGCCATCACTGGTCCGGTGTGGTTGTCACACATCATTTTCGATCAGCATCTGCAGGATAGCATACTCGCACTCGAGAGAGACGTGGCGTATCCACTTGGTTGCGGTGAAAATCAATATGATACGTGCGTGCGCGAAGTCAAGGCGGCGGACGCAGAAAACAATCCAGATGTACGTTGGATGATGGATAACTCCGTCGTCGACGGTAGTGATATCACGGGTAAGAGGTCATTTACCAAGCACATGTCGCTCACGTGGAAGCGCGTGACTTCCGGATCTGATGACTGGAATCCACTCACCGTCAAGCAAGCGCTCGTGCAGGAAGTCGACGGTTCGTATTGGAACACCACGCTTCCGTGCACGACGATTGCGAGCGCCTACCCGAACTCGTACGCCATAGACCACTTTTCATTCCATGGTGCGAGCTGGCAAACTGGATGTGATGCCAAACAACGGCAGCAAATGGTGATCAACTGGCTCGAGAAGAAGGTGCCACCAAACGACGACTTGTTGCACAAATGGAGCTTGTCGCTTGTGCGTCAACTCGGCGCTCCTCTGCACACTAGCTCGCTCGTCACTCGCGTGCGATTGCACAAATCTGGTGGTGTATACCAGAAGGCCAAACTTGTCGTCGCCGCGACATCGATTCGAGGCGGAGCGTCGTTGCTGAATGAAGTGTTGGCGACGACGTCGGATCATCCGCTGAATTCCACGCTGTGGCAACGCGAAGGTTTGCCTCGTACGGATGCCTTCTTTGCCAACTACATCACCCTAGGTGACTGGTGGTCGGTGGCGTCTTTACCAAAATACGACACCGTGTCCTGGCGTGGAAAGCTTCGAACGTACTTGCTCGAAATTGGCGTCAAAGAGGCAACGATTGACGCCTCATTTGATTACCCGGGGGAGTTCGTCGACGAAGTTTTGAGTCGTGCGTGGGAAGCTGGCATCGACAAAGTGTACGTTTCAATCTTAGGCGCAAAGCTGCACTCGACAGAAGTCGAACGTAAACGCGCCGAGTTCGTACTTGAGTCCATCATGTCGAGCACGAAAGAGCCGCTCGTGATGTGCGTCGATCGCAGAAACAAACTCGGCATGTACGCCTCGAGCTTGCGCGGAGCGTTGGGCTTGGCCCCGTTTCAGCAGATTCGTGCAGGAGCTGACCCATTCGATGCCGATTTGATTCCAGTGCGCGAGTTTTCCAGTGCTCCAGAGCCGATCAAGTTCAACGCCAAAGTGTTTGACGAATTTGTGCGACAGTCAAGAGCGTGGCTCAACGCGTCCAAGCGCATTTCCGCCGCGCACGAGCGCGACTGCGTGGAGGTGTCGTACGAAGACAACCTCGCAACGCCCGAGGCATTGAAACGCACGATCGACACGTTGAACGATAATTACGCACTCGAGTTGAATTCCATGGCGTTACCGCTCGTGAAGCTCGAAAAGGTGAACAAAGAAGTCGCCGCCTCGGATTTCATCAATCCAGAAGCCATCCCGGCGCGGGCGCTCGTCGGAGAGTACGAGCCGCCAGCTAGACCTGCCGCGAGCCGTCGTGCGGCGCAGACGTAGTACGCAGACGTAGATACGATTAGCAACGTGTATTATTAGCATTCTATTAGCCATTTTAAAAAGTACGAGCAGTCGCATACGTGCAGCCAAGGAACTACGCAAAGAACGACGTATGCATGAATAAAGACGAGACGGCGCTATCGTAACGATATTACAAGCCTCCCCATCTCTCTAGAGGTGTCTGTTGGTTTGATCTGGTTGCTGAGCGATTTACAACATCGACTGCGCGGATTGCGACGCGAGCGCCAAGAAACCCACGGCGTGACCGATGGACCCCCACGCGAGCAAGTCGACGATCGTAAAGCCCGCCGGGTCGCGCGTCGCCATCGCAAAGCTCGCCTCTTCCGCGCGAGAATCACCCGCAGCGAAGTGCGTCTTGCCGTTTTGCGTCGGCATACCCACGCGTTCGACTTGCGCGCGTTGGTACGGCAAGAACACAAAGCGGCCGAGCGCGAGGCAGAGCGCGTTCGCGCCGCTGATCACCAGGTTCACGTCGTCGTACGCGCGAACAACCGTCTTCGCGCCACGGCGCGCGCGCGTTTGCTTCGCCACGCGGCTGCGCATCATGAAAAAAGAACAACACGCAACGCTCGTCAGTACACACACGCCACACCACGCACGCGCGTCGACGACACAACAATCATCATCCCACATCAGCCTGTGCGGCATCATATCGCTCACACCACCCTCGCGCCCTTCCGCGTCCATTCCACAGCGCCCTGCGCGCGCGCGGTGCGAGCACGCAAAGTCACCCACCTGTTGAACGTCGCCACGGTCTTCGTCGGTAAGGTTTGCGCGGTGAAAGCCATCGTTTTGCGTCGGGGTGCGTCGCGGAGTGCAGGCGAAAGATACGCTCCCGCGCGAGAGATCGCGTTGGTCTTTTGGGACGCCGAGTGTCCGAATATGTGTACTGAAGCGTGCGTTTGGACTCTGTGGGTGTTTTTATGGGGGAGTGGTGTGGGTATTTTGGTGGACCGAGTGTCCGAATGTACGTAACGTAGTCTGGTTTTGGAGGGTGTGAAGAGTTTTATGAGTTCCGGGTGGGGGCGTTTTTATAACACGTATATGGAGTTTTTAGGGAGCTAAGTATGCGTAGGGGTATAGGATGGTGATTTATCGAGGGCGTTCGGGCAACACCAATCGCATCGCACGATCGTTCGCCATTCCGTCGCCGCGTGGCGTTCGCGCGGTGACGTTCGCGCCGAACGATGACGGCGAACGATCACGAGGATGATCGCGCGCGCGGGGATCGCGCGTGGCGGCGCGAGGGCGAACGCGGCGCGTCTCGCGCGAGTGCGAGAGGACGACGGGAGGATGATGGTGTTCACGTGGACTCGGAGCGCACGTCGTTATTATCGTCGACGCGCGGCGATGTCGAGCGCGGTGAGGGCGCGGCGGGTGGGTCTGATGCGTATGCAAGTGATGGTGGTGCGCGAGGGACGGCGCGGGGTGGGGATGGTGCGAAAGGGCGAAGGGGTGATGAGGTTGGAGACGACGACGAAGCGCGACAGTCGCGTAAACGGAACGGAAAATTCATCGCCGGTGCGGTGTTGATGTGCTGTTGCGCGAGTGCGGTGGCGTATGGTCATGTGACAGGGGCGCTGTATACGTTTGGGGGATCGTTTTTCGCTCCTGCGGCGCCAGTGATGCCGCCGCCACCGCCGCCGCCACCGCCGCCGCCACCGCCGCCGCCACCGCCCAACCCGCCACCGCCGCCAAGTCCGCCGCCGCCGCCCAAGGTTGACTGCGATTCTTCCCACGGTGATCGCGCCACTGGTTTGTATCAAGAATACAATCACAAGTGCACGCGAAGCGAGGCGGTGCCCGCGGGGTGCGTCGGCGACGACGGATGTCAATTTTGCCACATTGAAGACTCACCGGCGGCTGAAGCGGACACGGGTAACCTCTGTTCGAGCTGGGTGTGCGAAAAATATGGCATCACTGGCTGTCACGGCGTGCCTAAGAACGCGGCGAAAGAAGCCGTGCACTATGATATTGGAGATTGTAAAGTGGACATTGGAAATAGAAACGTCGGGCGGTACGTCTTCCGCGACTGGAACTGCGCCAACGACGAAGGCGCTCCGAGCGCGTGCCAGGCTGTCGGAGAAACACCATGTCGATTGTGTATGACGAAATCTATTGATGATACCCTAGACGGCTGGCCTTATTGCCCCAAGGCCGTGTGCCATCATTGGCATATGGATAGCGACGAATGTCCTGGCGTTGACTACGTCGCCGGCATGGGACACGCGAAACACTCGCATCACAAGGCGAATGCTGTCAAGGAAGAAGATGACGATGACGACAGCGAACATCATCATAGCTCCAAGCACGACTCGAAAAAGGGCGACGATGATGAAGACAATGAGGGTCATTCGTCCCGGCACCATTCATCCTCAAAAAAGTCGCACCATGATGACGCCGACGATGAGTGAGAGGAATAGCATCGAGAAATATGTAAATATTTAATCTAGAATACAGCACTAATTTCAGCCTACGTATGCGCGTTGTGAGCGCGTATGAGCCAAGCTAAATTCGCCGCGAAATCCTGCGCAGACAATTCATGCGTCGCGTGCGCGACGTTGAGCAACTCGCGCACGTCACTCGTATCTGGTAGCATCGTATCCCACGCCGGTGCGTGCGTGGCTAACATATCTACATGTATGGTATCGAACGTTCGCGGATCTTCCGTGAGTAAATCGTCCTTGTCTATCAAATTGAATGATTTCAAGCTGCCACGCAACGCTTCACTCTCCGTCGAGTTGATTTTTCCAAAGCTCTCCCTGTAAAAGTATTGAGGCGTAATCGCTCTAGGATTGAGCTTTGATTCCAAAACCTTCACTCCAGCAAATTGTAAATCTTCAATAGACGCCTTGACGAACTCCGCTGTGCGCTCGTCACGCGGCATGTGTGAAAATACCGTCGGCGGATACCTTGCTAAATCGCTCGCCGGCGTCATCTCCGACAGCCGCGGTCCAGGGGCAATTTGAATAATCAACCCGGCAATCTGCGCGGCGTGCGTGATGAACGGCAACTCAGAGACGAACGAACCCCCACTCGACGCCCCGAACGCATAAAGCGGCAGATCTTTCAACGCGTCGTCGCTAAAAAACGTCTCCAACACTTCGTTCACTCGCGGCCCGTCAACGTCCCGGCTCCAACACGTCCCAAACGATGATATCGCAATCACCACAAATCTTCGACTCAGCGCCGTGCGTGTAATCGCCATCTCTTGCGCCAACCCACGGCACTCGGTGCACTTGGTGTTATTCGCGAAGAAGTCCTTCGCGCTGTGTTTGCACCCATGCAACGCCAACAACACCCCTCGCGGCTTCGTCGCCGTGAGCTCTCCGTTCGCATTCGTCGCCGCTGGCCCTTCCCAAATCGCCTCAATCTTACTCTCACCAATAAGACGTCGCTCAGCGTTCCACCCTTTCGCCACGTACGCCACAGACGTGTCGCCAATCGTGAGCTCGGGTTCGACAGCCAAGTCTTCTTCAAACGAACTCAACGCCGCCGTCGCGTCGCCATCCGCGCCAACCGCCGTCGCCGTCGACGACGACGCCATCGACGCCGACGCATCCACCGCACTCGCGCTCGCGCTCGCGCTCGCGCGCACGCTCGCCACGTACGTATCCACGCGTAAAGACGCCGCGGCGATGCACGCCATGGCGATCAGCGCCGCGACCGCCGCGACCGCGCTCGTCGCCGCACCGCCCACGCCGCTCACGCCGCCTCGCCCGGGCGCCACGCGGCGATGCCGCTCGCGCGCCGGCGCGCTCCCGAACGTGTGCGCGCGCGATGCCGCGCGCGAAACGCTCGCGGTTTCCATCGTGAGCGAACGTCAGCGAATGAGGGTGTTGGTGCACCGCACAGCGAAGCGTTGAGCTCACGTCATTCTCCGCCGCGTCGCGCGCGACCATGGGCGCCGCGAGCGACGACGAGGGCGAACCGACCGCATACGATGAGGTGCGCGCGAGAGACGTGCGATCTGTCGTCGCGTGACGGCACGAGACGACTGATTATTGATTATTGATGACGCGCTGCGGGTGATAATCTCGTCGTTCGCGCGCGTGAAACTGACGTGAGAGTGTTCGTTGTCATCGCACATGCGTAGGAACGCATAGAGGTGGATGGTGCACCGGTGAGCGCGGCGCCGAAGCGGGCGGCGATGTCGAGGAGGTCGACGTTGGATGGTTTCGTGGCGCGGTTTTCTTGGTCGCGCGATCCAGCGGCGTTTGTTGTCGGGAGCGTGTCGTTCGTGTTCGTCCTCGCACTGTGCATCGCGGCGATGACGACACCGAGTGCGCCTAAGCGTGGTACGCGCTCGTATGTGTCAAGCGCGCACGGTCGCGTAGCGGTGCGCACGGGCTTGGAGAACGCGCCGACGCCAGACGCCACGCGGCGCTGGGCGGCGCTCGACGTGCCTCGGCAGTGTTTGAGCCCGCGCGTATCCCCAACGGCTGTGATTCCGGGATTGGAGTTGCATGAAATCAATGGCGAGCGGGCATTTTATTTAACCAAGGATGCGAAGACGACGTCGTTGATTAAAACTGAGGACGAGCTCGAGGAGGTGAAGGAAGTGAAGGAGGAACTCGCCGAAGCCAAGGTTGAAATGAAGGAGGCAGAGAAAGACTTAGAATTGCAGATTGAGACTGAAGAAGAGGAGTTGAAGATTTTAGAAGATAAGACGGGCAAGACGAATCCGCAGGTGAAGGGGCGAAAGTTATTGGCGAATGAAGACGAAGCACCGATTGCAAACAAGAATGCAGCGTTGACGTCATCGTTGACCAAATTTACGGAGAGCACTGGAGGCATGGTACGTCGATTCAAGTTTCAAAATCCGTTGCTCATTCAAGGTATGGATTTATTGCGCGATGAGTGGATGCGCACGGCGACGACGGAGAACAAAATGTTGTATCACATAGCAAACATCACCGGCTATGACGCGAGGTGTCAATTTAAGACGATGCAGTGCGCGGATATGGCGCAAGATTTGCTCGCTCGCGCGCTCAAGGCGGATGCCGCAGCAGTTGTGAACGAAAACTCTAGTCCCGAAGAGCTCAAACGGTTATCGGAAGTATTGATCAAGTACACTAAGGATCCTCGAACAAAGTACGACGCTGCAAAATTGCCTTCGCTTGGAGGCGCACCAAAGAGCATGGGCACGTGCGCGTGGACGACTGAGGCTGAGTACAATCCGAAGACTGGTGAGCGCTACGATCGCACAGTGAGTCGTTTCGCTTCGGCGATCGACAATCACGACACCGCTGTGTATTGCTCGATGAACACCGAAAAGAAGTATTGCAAATTTACCCGCCTCTCAAGCGACGGGCCGTTGGATGAAATTACCGTCAACCTCGACGAGCAGAGCTACGAAAACGCGCGCGCCGTCGGTCGTCTCATTCACGATTCGTTATCTGCCGATATAGAACTCGGATCGAACGTCATTGGCTGGGGTTATCGCGGTGATCCGTCGCCGGCGTTTATTTCTTTACTCATGCTCATTCGCTCCAACCGGTGCACGCGCGTGGACGTATACGGCCAACCGGGTGTGCCCATCGATTGGTACAACAGCGCCCAAGGCTATGCGCACATGGTTGCCGTTCCAGGATCCACACCAAGAGACCGCGAGCTCTCTCGCGTGCTGCTCCAGGAAAAATTCTTCTACCGCGCGTTGATGCACCACGGAAAAATGTGCTTCTTTAAGTAGTCTGGCGTGGGTTGATAAATATATTACAATTTCGCGCATTCCTTCGCCGCCGCCTCGAGCAGAAACCTACTTCTTATCCGTCTTCGGTTCAATCCCCGCAGCCTTGGCGTAGTGATCCGTGACGGATTCCACGTTGCACCCGTACGAGGCGTAACACGCCTCCAACTTGGCGCCTTCCAAACCTTCGCATTCCTTAATCGCCTCCTTCACGTCGTTGTAATCGCAAAATCCGTCATCGCCACCGCCACCGACGGTGAACTTTTCCGCCAAATCCTCCGATGCTTTCGTCACGCGACCTTCGTTCTTTTCCGCGCGCGCGACGACGACGGTTCTCGTCGAGTGTTGATTCGCGATCGGCGATCGCGTCGCGCCGATCGCATGCTTCGGTGCGCACGTCGCGCTCGTCATCGTAAACATGTGTGTGTGTGTGAGGTAGAGAATCAAGAGGTGTGCGTGCGTGTGCGTGTGCGTGTGCGTCGCGCGCGGTGTCGTCGCGTGCGTGGCGTGGGCTTTGCCGCGTCGAGAAGTCGCGTCAACGAGGTAGTTGTCCTCGTCAGCATTTGTCGAAAAAAGCGCGGCCGCCAAATGATTATTTAAAATCGACTAAGTCTTTCGCTAATAGGCCGCCGCGGGGCGTTTGCGGCGATGGCAGCGGAGGTGGCTTTGCAATCCACGCGGTCTTCGGCATCGATGACGGCGAAGTGGTGTTCGATGAGGTACGCGCGCGCGTCGTCGGGCGTCTCAAAACCGAGGACGCGTGAGACGAAATCGACCGGGACGGTGGGCGCGTAGGCGCGGAGCATGGCGCGTACGGCGTCGTGGCGCACGCTTGGAGCCATGATGTCCATGAGATACGCCCCCATGCGAGCGACTTTGGCGTATGAAGCGAAGAAGCGGTGGAAATTGCTCGAGGCTTTGGCTTCGCAGACTTCGAGCGCATGGGTGACGAATGGGTGCGTTTTCAGCGCCTTTGGGACGTCGCGTAATTCTCGTAGCAGAGCTTCGCTACGTTCGCTCTTCGAACCTGCACCGGCGGCGTAAAGTAAACGATACGCGGTGAATTCTGCGATGTCATCTGCACCTGGGAGAGAGGCGATTTCGACGCTCGATCGCTTGCGATCGCTAAACGAGCGCTTTTTGGATTTCTTTTTCCCAGCGTCGATGTCCATGCAGTTCGCCTCCATCACGCGCTCGAGCGCGGCGGCGTGAAGTGATTTCAACACCGCCTGGCATTGATTATACTCGGCGTGATCAGCACACTCGAGCGCGATGCGCGCATGCGTTTGATATACTTGAGTCACCAATTCGCCATCCCGAATGTGCTGCACAGTTAAATCTTGTCTGATGGACTTGAGCTGATCTTTGACGTACTCGTAATCCCCATTCGCGGTCCATCGTTGCTTGACTAATTTCAATGACTCAACGAGCACTTCAGGCGGGCGCACAGTGGCCATTGAGGGTGCCTCGGTGAGTCGGAAGTACTTTTTCTCCAACGCCAAATTCGTGCCAACCGCCGAAGCGTCGCGCTTCTTCATCTCTTGCATTGTAGGCGTGTTCCGTCCGCTCTTGGACGCCTCGCTGGCAAACTTCGCAGCTTCTTTGGCGAATCGGTGCGCGCGATCCATTCTCGCGGCGTGCTCTTTTGATGTCGGAGCTTCTACGCGTTCGTACAACGTCTTCTTTCGCTTTGGCTCTGGCGCGTCTGCGTCGTACGCCGCCGCGCCCTCGAACCGTACCGATGGCACCGCACCGTACGCCGCAGTACTTTCGTAACCAACAACATTCGCTGCGCCGTACGGCGACGCGTTCACGCCAAACAACGGCGGAGGAGGCGGAGGAGGCGGAAGAGGCGGACGCCCGAGCGCAGTCGACCCCATCGCCGCTGCCTTCGCGTAAGACGTCGTCGGCGCTCCCGAACGGCTTTGCGCCTCCAACATCGCGCTCGCGCGCGCACATCGCTTGCGAAGTTCCTCTGCGAGCACAGTTTTCGTCTCCTCGTCGTCGTCTGGACAGTTGAGCAGCGCTTTGGCTAATTTGGCCAATGCCCGGCGCTCCTCTTTGGGCATGGCTTTGAGCGCGTCGACATCGATGTCGTCCATGATTGGTCGATGACGCGCTACAGCGTAGACCACGAAGCCGGCGGTGTGAACGCAGGGCCACGCGCGCGAGGGTTCACTCGCGTGTTCTAGGGGCTATGAAGCGCGAGTCGGCGAATGAAGCGTCGACGCGAGCGTTTGAGCAATTGACCATTTGGTCGATGACAACTACAAAGGGCTAAAGCATGGATGCTTTGCGCTATCTATCTATACTTCTAAGATTTCGACACATCTACACATATTGGAAATCAATCAGCGATTGGTGCGTAGGATGTCAGCCAAGCGTCGAATGCGCGAAAATTCGACGTCAGCCTCGCTCGCTTCAGCGATAAACTCTTCCAAATCCTCCAATTCATCCACGTCGCGCAATCTCGGCAACGCTGTGACATTCACAGATAATCCCTCTCGCGCGCAACCGGCGAGGCAGCATTCGAGCGTGTTCGGCGTGCTCCATTGAACGCCTTCAAAAGCGCGCCGGAGCGCTTCGTCTACGCCACGTCGAGCGGCGACGCAATAAAATCCACCATCACGCGCTGGGCCAAACACCACGTCGACGGCGCATCCTCGGCTCGAGTCAACATCGGCACCTTGTGTCAATAGCGCGAAGCACTGTTCGGCGTGCGCGGCACAAAAGTTTGGAATGTCTGTCCCGGCGACGCACGCGACGTCCGCGCCGTCGGAGAACGCCTCGCGCAACGCCTCCGTCATGCGCACGCCTAAATCGTCCACATCCGCTTGCGCTCGAACGCATGGCACGTGTTCGGACCCAGTGTCTTCGAGCATGCGCGCGCATTGTGCGCAGTCGGCGCTCGAAGCGCACGAGAAGACTACTCGCGCGCCTCTGCCGTAGAGCGGTTGCACGCGCGCGACGACGAGGGCGACGAGTTCGCGGTAAATGGCTGCCGCAGCGTCGAACGATGCGAGCGCTCGACCGAGACGTGTTTTACATTGCCCCGCGATCGGGGCGCGGCCGAAGAGAATGAGCACTTCGCGAAGCGGCATGTCGCGAAGTGACGACGACAAACTTTAACTACGGTAAACTTTAACTACCGGTACGGTACCGGTACCAACGTAATAAATTCTACATTCCACAACCTACCGGTACATATGGTGTTATCGGTATCATAGCTTTGCGCGCGCGTTTAATGCCTGGGCGATGGCAGCGGCGGCGGCTAAACCGCTCGTCACCGCGCCGCGCGCGTTGGGTTCGGCGCACCAATCGCCGACGGCGTACACGTCGCCGGATTGTAAATACTGTTTAGACTCTGCGCCTTTGGCAATGGACGTCGGGAACGCCGCACCCCATCGGTGTGCGCGTGAGTATGTGATTTCTAATGGTAATCTATCATCAGTAGATTCACTACCAGTGGTGTTGGCTGCTTCACCGGCGCGTAACACGTCGAGAAGAGCCTCGCTCATGCGAGATGTGGCATCCGTGAGCCAGTCTTCGTGCGCCGCCGTCCCGACGCGCGTATCCATCGCTGCGCGCGAAAGCACTGACGCAGCGTATGCATCCGTTGAATGCGCCACCCAACAATGCGTGTCACGCACGCGCCCAGGCTTGCTCGATTCGTTTGCAATCCAAGTGAGCGCCTCGCATCCGTCTACGTCGGCGCCGACAAACGGCACTTGAGCTTCTCGATTCAGGGTCACCATGAGCGCCAGCACAGGCCTGGAATCCACGCCTTGCATCGCACGCGCAATGTCTGGAACATTGAGCGACTCAATCGGCGGTCGCTCGCCGTACGCACGAATCACTCGCTCGGAGGCTAAGTTCTTATCCGCCAACACGACGACGCGATAGCCGCTCGACGTCTTCGCGTCGTCCCCGTCTCCAGGCACTGCGCTTTTATAACGCACACTAAAACACCCCTGGGTGTCGTCACTATCATCAATATCAAATCCCACCACGCGAGCGCTCGTGAACACGTCCACACCCGCATCTTTCGTCGCCGCCTCGCACGTCGCGCCAAATCCCAAATCGCCCACGAGCCGGTCGCCGGTTGACTTTAATTCCTCTACAAACCTCCCCGTGCGCGCATCAATCGCCCCGAACGCGCCATTCATCCATGGTTTAAAATATCCTTTCGCTAACCCTTCATCAACATACGCATTCCACGCCGACGCATCGTCGCCGCTGTCGCGTTCGATGAACCGCGCGCCGTGGTCCCACCGCGCGCCGTCGCTCGCGCCGCGCGCGCTCGCGCGCCCACCCAGCGCCCGGCCGCCATCAAACACCACCACGCGCTCGATGCCAAGACGTTTGAGTTCGCACGCGCACGCAGCGCCCGCGAGACCGCCACCGACGACGGCCACTGAGGCGTGCGCGCGCGTCTTTTGTCGCTGCAGCGTCAGCATCGTCGACGACGATGACGACGACTTTCCCGGCGTGACGCGCGCAATGGCGCGTCGCACGACCGCAGACGCGCGGTGCATGTGCGACGCGTGCGTGCGCGGAGAATGCGCGCGCGGCGGCGTGCGCGAGAGCGCGGCGCGCGGCGCGAAGTGACGTCACTGTGCCGCGCGCAAATTTCTTTCATCATCGACATGGAATCCATTCGCAACTGGGCGGGTGGGTACGAACGCGTGGGCGAGGTGAACAAGGTGCGTGCGCGAGTGCGAGACGCGCGCGACGCGCGGTCGCGCGCGCTGGGCGCGCTTCGGGCGCGCGCGGCGCGTGGGTTTGTGTGTGAGCCATGAATTGGGTGTTGTTTGCGGATTTCATTCGCGACACGTAAATCTCGCGCGCGCGTTCGTGCGCGTGACGTTGACTGACAAGGATATGTCGGCATCTTTTGGTATCGCTGTTGTAGGGTCCTCACGCGCATGACACGTCGTCATCACTCGGTTTAGAGTCGTTGAAGAATGGATTGACGTCGTCGTTGCGGGACGCCGCGGACGTCGCGGCGGCCACCGTGGGTTGGAAGTTACCGAGCGCTGACGGCAAGGCGACTCCTGCGCACATGGGGAATCACCAGAAGCCTCCGACGCCGGATTGGAACACGCAAAGCCCTGGGGATCGGGAGCAGAGACGACGGGAATCGACGTCGAACGCGTACGAACGCGTCGGTTCCGGCGGCGACGCTCCGCCTTCGTTTGGTGGGAATTCCAAGCACGATATGAATCTGGGGAATAAATATGCGACGAGTTACTCTTGGGATAATCCACCGCCCAAGCCCAAGGCGGCGGGCGAGAGCGACGACGAGGGGGGCGATGAGAACGGTGAGAAGGCTAAAAAATCTGCGGCGGAGATGTTTGGCATGGATAAAGAGCCGAGTAAGAAAATGTTGAAGAAGAAAGCGGCGCGCGCGAAAGAAGCGGGCGCTTTGCACGCGGCGGTGGCGAGTGGTGATTTTGTCGATGCCCGCGAGCTCCTCGAGCTCGGTGCGAACGTGGATGAGGGAAAGTCTTCGGACGACGCGACGACGCCGTTGCTCGTCGCAGCGGCTAAGGGACATGCAGACGTGGTTAAGTTATTGCTCAAATATGGCGCCAACTTGTATGCCAAGGACGATTGCGACAATAACGCTTTGCACGTGGCGTGCTCGAAAGGGCACATCGCCGTCGTCGGTCGCTTGATCAAATCAGACGTCGATTTGAGTGTCAAAGCTGGTAACGGCGCCACGGCGCTGCATCTCGCCGCGAGAAAAGGCCACGACGACGTCGTGGAATTATTACTCGACAACGGCTGCGACATTGAATGCACCGATTCCAAGGGCGCTACACCATTACACGCCGCATGCAGTGGCGGCTACGAAGACACCGTAGTGTTGTTGCTCAAGCGCGGCGCCAGCCCGCACGCGTGCGACGCCAAGGGGAAAACACCCAAGCAAATCGCCGCCAAGAAGGGACACGACGATTGCTCAAAGATTATCAAGCGTGCGGTGAAGGATTTCGAAGCCAACGCCGCGGCAGCAAAGTCCATGGCTGAAGAGCGCGAGAAGCGCGCGATATTAAAGGCGCGTGCGGAAGCAGAGGCACAACTGGAGGCGCAAGGACTGGCAAACATTGACGTCCCAGTCATCGAACCCGCCGCCGCGAACGCAGAACCCGAACCCGTTGCCGCACCCGTTGCGGTCGAACCCGAAGTGGACGAACAGCCGCAAGAAAAGTCCCCGTCCGATGAATCCCCTGCGGTGCAAGAGCAGCAGCAGTAAACTACTTGGTACCTGTAATGTAACATGAAAACGATTTACGACGTCGAGGCATGTGACGCGCGAACCACACAAACTCACATGGAATGCCAACCATCGTCACGGTCAACGATAACAGCGGCATCGAGCTCGCTGGTATCGATCGCGGTCCTTCATCTGTGACGTCGGAGGTGACGTGTAGAATATGTTTCGAAACCGTGGCACCGGACGACGCCGCGCGCTTCGCGTGTGATTGCAAAGGTGTTTCTTGTCACGACGCCTGTGCGCGGCGCTGGTTTACTTCTCGGGGCGATGATACGTGTGAAATTTGTCTGAAGCGGACGAATATATTACAACACGAGCTTTCTGAAGATGGAACGTCCTCATCGAGGCGTCGTCGTAGCTGGTTGGTGCGCAAATTATGTTGCTGCTTGAGCGACGGAGACGAAGAAGACGAAGCGTCCATGTCATTGTTTGATTTGTTCGTGTGTGCTTTCGTCGCGTGCGCAATATCATTTGTTGCGTTCTTCTCAATACTTGAGTTCGACGCACTGCGATCGATCACGATGGCGTACGCGATGGCTGTCGCCATCGTTCTTGGCTGCGCGCAGTTCCTTTTGCCTTTAAGGCGGCTCGGATTTGGTCGTAGACAACAATGCGAGTGTGCGTACATGTTCGTCGCGATGATGATTGTGACCCATCAGCTTGCATTTGCGCTCAACTTGTCGAGAGTTAGCAATCAGCATTTACGAAATCTCTTCGCACAGAGGCTCACGTTTGCGTTATGCGTCTCCACTGTGCTTGTCCCTCAAGTCATCTTGCTCTTGGCGTTTGTGTTGCACGCGAGTAATCGAGCAATCAACGAGATTCGCTACACGTAACGACGAAAAGAAAAAATAAGAAAAAACGTGATAAAAGAAATCATGAACGAGCGCGCGCGTGCGCACTTTCTTAGCAATACGTTTTACAATTCCAATGTTTTACACGCCTTGTCCCGGAACCACCGCGTCAACGCCGACGACCTTCTCCATCGTCGTCCTCCTTCACGAACGCCGGCACGCCCTCCATCGCCCCCCGCGACGCTTCATACATCATATAATTACTCAACCCGCGCACCGCCGCCTCGCGCTGCGCCCCAATCTTCTCCACATCCGTCTCCTTTTGATTCGCTCGCCACGGCGCGCGCACCGTCGCGCGCAACACGTCTCGCGGGTACCCTTGCTTCGCCGCGAGCAAATCCGCCAAGCGCATGCAGTCGCGGTAAAGCTTCAGCGGGTTGTCGAGCAAGAATTGCATCGGGTTCGCGTTGTTCGGCGGCATCGCGCGTCACGACGAACGACTGCGTCGCGCTGTGGCGCGTCATTGTCCCACGCGCATTCGCAGCGAGAACATCGCGCACCATGTACGTCCACCGACGCGAACGAACGCGCGTGCGCACGTTTCAACAACGTTCGTGACCGCCGCGCTCGCGCGCGCGTTCGCCGACTGCGAGCGTGGCCGAGATGGAACAGATCGATGATGTGATCGGCGGCGGCGGCGCTGGGTGGTAGGGCTGTCGTGCGAAAACGGACACTAACCGCGACGATGCGTTCTCGCGCGCAGGTATTTGATGTATTACATGAACGAGAAGGGTGAGCGGGTGTATACGCTCAAGGTGCGTGGCGAAACGTGCACGCGAGCGCGGCGTGTGGGTAGAGACAGGGAAACCACTGGACGCGAGAGAATTGTCGCGACCGCGGCGTTTATTCGCGCTTTCGCGATCGATAGTGAGACTGACGTGTACTTGTGTGCTTGTGTGCGTCGTAGAAAACTGCACCGGATGGTTCGCCGACGCAATCGGCGCACCCGGCGAGATTCTCGCCGGATGATAAGTTTTCCAAGCAGCGCGTGGCGTTGAAGAAGCGTTTCAATTTGCTCCCGACACAACAACCCGAAATTGAGTTGTAGGCTTTTCTAGAATTTTTGATGTATGATAAGATGATGATATGTAAAAGATGACGATAAAAGTGAAAATGCGCGCTCTCGCTCGCGGTGCGTTAAAAAGTTGATAAATTACGACCTCTGGCGTTTTCTTTGTTTTTACATGAAATCGAGGTCTCGCGAGCGACTGCGTTCTACTAATACGACTAGCAACAGCACTTTTTCGATTTGCTCGCACTAACACTTTCCACCACGGGTTGCGACGATGACAGGCGCGCCGAGGACGATCTTTGGTTAAATGATGCCAAGTCGGGCGCGCACAGCTCTTCGGAAGCGTCAAAAAAAATGTCAAAGATATCCTTCGTACTGCTCTCCCGACGCAGTACGCCTGGCGCGGATCCAAAGTCGGACGCTCTTCCAGCGATGCGATCTCTTATCCAGCGCTGCGTCGCCCCGTGTGCGCCTTGTAAGCCGTATTCCGCCTCCGGCTTTCCAATGTCTGCCTTGGAGCAGCACACCATCTCCTTACGCAGCGTCACGCCTTCGCCCAATCGATCCATCAGCTTGGTCCACATTTTATCGCCGCTGCCGTAAATGTGCACCTTGGCTACTGTTTTTGCGTCTAAGAACTGTTTTACCACGGCCCACACCATGGAGAAGATTTTCGGAGCGTTGATGATGTACGCCGCGTACAATCCCTCCGGGTAATTATCCTGCGCCAGCGCGCTCGCCTTCTTCACCAACGCTCGAACATCGGAGGAAAACCCACTGAGAGTTAAACCTTTTAAATCCCATACGTTAATTACTTGCGTGATTGCATCTCCCGCGCGCCTCGACGCTTCTGGAAACACCACGCTCGCTTGCCATTCGAGCGTTTGCACTTGGCTCACCAAAAACTCATCCGTCGTCATATTTGCCAGGATCGTATCCCAAGGAATCGCCGCCGTGTGTTCTAGGTACACCGGATGCCCCGTCTTTCCAAATCCACAGTAAAACGCCGGAATCTCTCTCACGTGTCGCAAATGCTCCGCGCTGATCGGCGTCTCTAGACACCGGTCGACGCCGTTCGCCTTGCGCCACTCCAACGTCTTCGTCAACATCTCGTACGACTTCTCCGCCGTCTTCCGCGCTCGAATAAACTTCAAAATCGCTCGATCTTCCCCTCCACATTCCTCATGCGTCATCGTCGACGGCATCGCCAGCCCATCGCGCTTGAGCCACGCCTTAATGTTCGCCATCGATTCCAGCTCCTTTGGTGTTGGATCCGGATACGACGGCTCTTTCGAGCACGCATCGCACGCGACGTCGCGCGCGACGTCGGCATCGCCCGACATCTCCGACATCCCGCGAACGCCACGACGCGCGGCGCGACGCGTTCCGGCGCGTTCTGCCGTTCGTACATCCGATGGCGCGCACTTTGTATTCCCCTGGCCCAATACATCGACCAATCATGACCAGGGGCGAGCATGTCACGCCATCCAAAAACTTTAAATCTTTGAAACCATCATCCATCCAACGTCGACACACATCCGCGCGCGCGCCTGCGCGGTCGCACGCGACCGTCGCGCGTGGGCGTCGCCGCGCGCCCAGGCACACGCCATGGCGAGCGCCGAGGCGCGCGACGCCCTCCGCGCGCTTCAAGCGCAAGACTCCAACGCCGTGTGCGCGGATTGCGAGACGAAGAACCCACAGTGGGCCTCCGTCTCGCACGGGACGTTCGTGTGCTTGGAGTGTTCGGGCGCCCATCGCGGGCTGGGCGTGCACGTGTCGTTCGTGAGGTCGGTCGGGATGGATTCTTGGAGCGACGCGCAGCTGCGGAAGATGCGTGCGGGCGGGAACGGGACGTTGAACGCGTGGTTGGCGCAGCACGGCGTACCAAGGACGTGCGATATAAAGTCCAAATATAATTCAAAGGCGGCGGAGGTGTTTCGGGATCGAGTCAAGGTGATGGCGGAGGGTGGGAAGTGGACGGCACCGGCGAGGGTGGAGCGGGGACCGGCGCGGTTTGGGGACGATGCGCGGGTTGGCGGCGGCGGCGGTAGCGCGACGTCGCGTGGACGCGGTAACGCCGCTCGAGGCGGTGGTGGTGGTGATGATTGGGGATGGAACGACGGTGGTGGACACTCGTCGGGGTCGGCGCGTCCGGGGCAAGAATACACGGCTTCGGATTACGCGGCGAGCGCGTCACAAAAAGATGCCTTCTTCGCGCGCCAGCAGCAGCTCAACGCGTCCAAACCCGAAGGTTTACACCCGTCGCAAGGTGGTAAATACGTTGGTTTCGGCTCTGGTGGTCATGGCCCACCGAAAAAGGAGGATGATCTCGACGCGTTTATCGGACAAATTTCGAGCGTCACGTCAAAGCTCGGTTCGTTTACGATGCAAGCGGCGAATCGAGCCGCGCAAGCGACATCGTCCATCGTGAGTAACGTCCAGGACGGTGATTACGATGTTTTACAAGCGCGTGCTTCGCAAACGGCGAGCGTGGCGGCGAGTAAGGCAACGGAACTGGCGCAACAAGGTTGGGGATTCTTTAAAAACGTCTCTGGACGAGCGTTGAAATCCATCGAGAGCTTGACGAGCGACATTCCAACCACTGGTTTCGACGATCAACAGTACGGCAGGCAAAGCTCGAGTGGCGGTGGCGGTGGCGGATCAAACTCTTGGGGTGGGTGGAACGATGAGCCGCAACATCAAGACCCCATCGCAGCGCAACGCGACGACTTTTTTGCTCGTCGTCAAACTGAAAACGCCAGCCGACCGTCGCACGTGCCGCCGTCGCAAGGAGGCAGGTACTCCGGCTTTGGGAGCGGTAGCACATCGAGCTTACAAAGCAACACGTCTTATGCGTCTGCGCCATCGCGATCGGCGCCGTCGCGTCCGGCGCAAAACCCTTCGCGCACGAATTCAGTGTCCAATTCAGACGACTGGGGCGTCTCTGACGACGAAGACGCGCCCGCCGCGAAAGACGCGAAAGACGATGACGATGGATGGGACGATGACGACTGGGGGAAATAGTTCTAGCTAAATGTTGGTTCATATCACTTTATTCATTCACACAGATCATCCATTCTCTCGCCGCGCATAGAATAACAGAGAGTAAATTTTCATTCAACGCTTTAAAGAGTCTACGTGCTACGTTCTACTACGTCAAGGCCACGGTATCGTCATCGTCGTCACCACCTACGGCACCGGGCATGCCATCGGGAATTCCCGCATCATTTGCCTTGCGTTTCTTCAAACCCTGCCCCCATTTACCACTCGGCGCCGCGGGCGCGGGCGCCGCGGGCGGCGGCGGAGCGCTAGGTGGAGCCCCCGGTGGAGCGGCGGGCGGGCGCGGGGGCCCACCCGGCGGTGGCATCGGCGGCGGTGGCGCACCCGCGGGCGCAACCGGCCCTTCAGGGAGCGCTAATCGCTCCTCCTTCTTCGCCGTGTGCTTCGGTGGCGGCCCAGGCGGTAACGGCGGCGGCTTAAACGTGTCGTCCACCGGCGCTCGAGGCGCCAACGCCAACTGTTGTTGTTTCATATATTCTCGCTGCTTAAACGACAGCGCACCGTGTAAATGCCCTGGCTGGCCAATCAACGCCGCCTCTTCCACCGGTGGAGGCGGCCCAGGCGTCTTCACGTGCCTAAACCGACACAAAGGCCCGTGTATGCAAAACCCGAGCTTGTACATGTTACAATCCTTCACATCCTCCAACGAGTGCTTATACGGACAATCCGGCTCTTTACACTCGCCGTACTTTGCATAAAACCTACACGTAGGCATGCGCGACTTGTCAAACTGATGCAAAAACCCACACGCGTTGCCCTTCATGCACAAATTACGCAACCAGTGCCGGCACACCGTTTGACGGTAATTCTTACGACCGCGCTCGTTGAGCTCAGGCGGCGGCGCCTGCGGCTGCGTATCGTTCGCATCGAGCTTGTCTTCAAAGTCGAAATCGACGTCGAAATCATCGTCCATCGTGGCCTCGCGTCGCACGCACGCGCACCCACCGTGCGGCCCGGTGTGGCGCCAAAAAGATTTTGAGATCGATCGCGCCACACCATGGCGCCAGCGAGCGCGTCCAGCGCCGCGGCGATGACGACGACGACGGCGATGTCGCGTCGAGGCGTCAATCTCGCCGCCGCGATCGCCGCGATCGCACCCGCGCCGCGCGCGAGCGCGAGCGCGACGACGACGCCGACGTATGCGCCATTCGCTGGGAAAGCTTCGGCATCGATGGCGTTCGAGCACCCGGCGTCGTGGGTGCGCGCGATCGACCGCGCGTACGATGGAGGGAAAGTGCCCGCGAACGGGGCGACGGTGGTGATGATTGGTGATTTTAAGACGATCGATACGATTTCGGTGCGCGTGGAGCCGCTGACGGGGACGGCGAAGGCGATGTTGGCGGAGAGCGACGGGAGCGCGCGCGCGGTTGCGGAGGCGTTAACGGCGAGCGAACGCGCGAGCGTGGATGCGAACGCGGCGTTTGGGGTGATTGGTGGCATTGAGAATGGTCGAAGTGGTACTATGGCGTTCGAGTTACTCGGTGATGCGAGCGAGCGCGTCGATGCGAAAACGGGACGCAAGTATTATCAATACGAATATTACACCGACGTCTGTCGGGCAAAAATTGAGGAGGCTTTAGGTGGTGAAAAGATGTGTATCGGACCGAAAGGCGATATACTGGATAGTATTCAACGGCGGAGCAAAATTGCGGTGACGTTCGTGGGGGACTCGGCGGTAATTTTACACGCGAGCGCGGTTGCCTCGAGATTCGAGGAAGTGAGAGACATTATGGACCGCGCCGCGAATTCATTCGTGCTTCTCGAAGTAGTTTAAATGCTAACAATGATAACAATTCTATATGTAGTGTGTTGTAGTACCAGCGGTGATTTATTTCTTCTTGTTGCCCGCAGCAGCGGCGGACATTTGTTGTTGTTGCCACTCAAGCGCCATTTTATTGACAGTTTCACCCATGGCGGAGCCGTTTGCGATGACCGTCGCCTTGCCCGTATCTGCAGTCGTTCGTGTGCACGCGCCGTAAGATTCTCCGAGACAAATCTCGAGCGACGTTGGGTATTGTTTTATCACCTCAAACGCGCGCTTGAGTTCGAAACAGTCGGAGAACAATCCATAATTGCCAAAGACGTAGACTCCGAATCTCGCGCGTGAAAGCGCCACGACGAGACGACGAACGTCGCGTAAATGTCCCACAGTCTTACTACGCACTAACGAAAGTAATACAAAATCGTTTTGCTGTCCTTGATACTTATCCACCGTCTCCACCTTGGCTGGCGCGCCAAACAATGGGTGATTCGTACACCGTTGGTTCACGACGTCGCGAATCAAATTTTTTTGCCCATTGTACGTCGTCAAAATCGTAATCTTCTCCGCCGGATATCCGCACATACGCATGTACTGATACACGCTGACGATGTATTCAGCCTCTTCGAGGTTTTGGTAGAAGAACGCAGTGGGCGTAGACTCTTCCCCGCGCACGTCGACGAATTGCAACGGGTGCGAGAACCCGGCATTCGCGAGCGCGTACGCTCCGGTTTGCGTATTCGGCAAGTCGCCCAAATTCGTATACCTCCAGTTGTACAGCTTGGCGATTTCGCTGCGCGCGCGACCTTGGGCGTCGAGCTGCATGTACGGCGTTCCGAGACGCACAAAGCGTGTGAACATGGATTGATCCATGTTGCAATACTTTTGAAACGCCATGTGCTTCACGACGGGTGGAAGTTGGTTGTGGTCGCCAATCATCACGACGCGCTTGAGTCTCGAATGCCCGTCTTCGTTCTTCTGGAGTAACATTGGGATGAACGATTCGATTTCTAAAATCTGTGCACCCTCTTCGATGACCAAGTTGTCGTAGCGCAAACTTTGCTTGATGAAATCGTGGCGTTTCAACGCGGCGTGCGTGCACGTCATGGCGATGATTTTTGCGTGCTTGGTGAGCAAGTATTCCGAACGGTCGCCCGTCGTACGCAAGAGTTCAAACGCGCGGCATTCTTCGAGAGACGTGAACATCACACGCAAGTGACGCATGCATCCCTTGGCACGCTTGTAGTCTTCCTCCTTGTCTTTACCCAAGAATAACGGCTGGTTGGGTGCGTTTGCAAAGTAATCGTTAAACGGAAACGACTTTTGCACAAAGGCTGCGTCCTCGGCGGCGGCAAAATCCGCGGTGAACTTTTCCCATTTCGCCAAAATGTGAATCTTCCAAAAGTATCCCGCGGTTTCGCACGTATATGCGACGTCTTCTCCAACCAAACCGAGGGAATCGGCGAGCTTTTCGACTTCAGCCAGGATTTCTAGGCGTTGCGTGAGCATGGCGTTTACGCGCCCTTGGCGCGTGAAGTTGAGCTCGGTGTCCAAGTCGGCTTCGCCTTGACCGAGACGTAACATGTACTGTGCTGGGACGTCGCGCTGTAAGAGCTTCTGGAATAAATCATTCAGCGCCGCATTTGAATGCGTGATGAGCAACGTGCGCTGACCGGGCTCGTTGTGATACAAGCAGTGCATGATTTGCGCGGCGGTGTCCGTTTTACCAGTCCCTGGCGGACCGACAACCATAGTAAGGCCGGGATTCAAACCCGCTCGAATAGCCTCAACTTGTACCGGAGTGAATCTAACTTTGTTCAACTCGGGTTGATCTTCGGGGAACGGGCCCGGATCTGGAGGCACGTACGATTCAACTTGAATTTCATCCGCGCGCTCGTCTCCGGGCTTTGGAAACGTGACGCGAAACGGCGCGACGTGCTTCTTTGCCTTCGTCATCCATTTCACCTTGTGATTCGGAAACGACTGCACCAAGTGATCTTCGTCGAGAAACGTATCCTTGAAATCGATCGTATGCAATGCTTCGTGCGTGTTGAGTAACGCCGCCGCAGCAGGATCGCCGTAGCCCAAAAAGACGTCGTGAAGCCAATCAGGAACGGAGACATCAGTATTCATCAAGTCACGAATGCATGCAAGAATCGCCTTGAAGTTATTCTCTTTTGCCTCACGTCGGACGAGAACATTCAAGTTTCCGTACACGTCCTCGCCGTGACCTTCGCGTTGACGTGTGACATCCATTTGATACTGCGCTGCGTCCAACGCCAAGGTGAAGACGCGCCTCGTTCCCGTGACTTGCTTCTTTTCTTCGCCATCCTTTTCAGGTTGCTGGTTTCTCGCCCCATAGTCGTTCACAAATGTGCCATCTGCATCGCGAATATGAATAACTTCAGCGCCCCGAACATGGCGGAGACCAAAGTGCTCAGCCGGGTTTGTGCCTTCAATCGCGCTCGTTCCGGCACCTCGACAGTCCAACATAAAGACCACGTCGTGCATGCGCAGCTGGTCCCACTCCGCGCGCACATCCGGGCGCGCATTCTTCAAGTCTACGTGGACGTCAATGGTTACGCCCGCGGGTTTGTCTTCTCCAACGTTTGGTTTCAGCACCTCGATGATGGAGACGCCGCGGGGTAGAATCTCGGTCGCCATGCGCGCCCAGCCTTTGAACTGCGCGCGAACACCCTCGCCCGAGCTCACTGGTTGCATGCGCTTCATGACATCTGCGAGATCTTCACGAATTTCATATGTCGCCTCTAATCGGAACAAGTTGAAATTTCTCAGCAAGTAATCGTGCATGGTTAAGAACTGCAAGTTCAACTTCGGCAACGCCAGCGCGCCTTGACCGTCGTACGCTATGCTCGGGATGACGTTTTCATTCCACAACACCTCTTCATTAGGGTAGAGTGGCATGGAATTAATCATCTGGCGCTGGCTCTGGCGCTTCTCGAACGCGTTGACCATGACTTCGAGTAAAAACTTCGGATCCTGCGCCCAAGCGTCGCTCGGGTCAACCAAACGCAGTTGCGCCGTGACGAGCTTGCACAATTCATCCGGTTCAAGTACTGCGAGATGCTGAATCAAGTTTTTTCTTCGCTCTATACCGGCGCAATTACCAAGTGCGAGGTCTTTCAATTTTGGAATGTGCTTGAACGCCAAGCGTTGGAGTTGTAACAAACGGTCGTAATGCGCAGACGTAATGTCTTCATCGCTCAACGCAGCACCCGTGTGGTCATCGATTTCAAAGTTGAAGTAAAACGCAAACAAGTCAACCAACTGCGCGTACAATCGCCCGGCCGTTGCTGACGCGTGCAAGGGCACCATTCGAGCCTTTACCAACAATGCTTTGTCGCTCATCAACGTGCGCGTAAATCTACGAGTGGGGAGCTGCGCGAGCAAGTCGATGACCAATTCTATGAATCGTTCGCAGAAGCGCACCTTGTCTGCATCGACGGCGTCTTTATTCGCCACGCAGTCTGTGGCATACGTGACGAAATCATGCATCATGCGAACGAGCCAGCACGCCTCTTTACGTTCACTCACCGGCACGTGCGTCTCGCCGCTCTCTGACGCCTTTTTACTCGCCTTGGCTTCCTTTTTCATCATCTTCCCCCAATGCTTCGAAAGTACTTCGTGCTTTGACAACTCCAATTTTAATCGACCCTCACTGAGCTTACTCCACAACGGCAGCGACACTAACGGCAACGCCACACCTCGAATTACCTGCTTTTCTAGAGAAGAAAACGCGCGAATCGCAAACTGCACCACCGCCGTCTTCTCCACCACCGTCGCGCCCTCATACGCCTCCAACGCGCTATTGAATACGTTCTTAAATCCATCAACATCATCCTCGAACGCTAAAAACCCATCTACGGACTGCCTGAACTTTTCATTCACGATGTGTATCGCCGACAACGCGTGCGCCGTCGTGCACGCTTCGGCGTCCCGCGACCCGAGCGCGAGATACTTTTCCCCGTACCCCGCGGCATCCAGCGCCTGCACCGCATTCACGCTCGGCGCCACGCGTCCACCACCGAGCACATCGTTGTACACGGCGGCGACAATCGCGCCGTCGTACGCGGCGACGTTCCCGTTTGCGTCGCGCCAACGACGATTGACGGAAGATGAATCCTCGCCACCCTCGCTCTTTATCGATTTCTTTCGCGTCACGTTTGCCTCCGGCGACGCCGCGGGCGACTCGCCATCTCTCGCATCGCTCGCGTCCATCGCTTCGGCCTCGCCGTCGTCCGCAGCCGCATCTGTCGCGCCAGCTTTCGCGCGTTTTGTTCGCGCCGATCGTTGCCCTGGACTCGCATCTTCACGATTCGTCGGCGTTCTCGCGCGCGTCGCGCGTTTCGGCGCCATGTCTGCGCAGGCACGACGTGCACGCGTGTCACGCGCTCGTCCGTGCGCGTCGCTCGCGGGCGCCGGTCGATCGCTCGCGCGGAAGCGTCAGTTTGTGTCGTCCACGACACAGAGGCGGCTGCTCCCGCGCCACGCCATTCATCGGCACGCGACGCCGGCGTTCGCCCACCATGGCCACGCCTCTCGTCACCGGCTTAACCGTCGCCGCCGCCGCGCTCACGCTGCGCTCGGTGGTGACCACCATCGAGGCCTGGGCCGTGGCCGGACCGCGCGCGCGCGCGTTTTATCAAGGCGGATTCGAGCCAACGATGACGCGTCGCGAGGCGGCGCTCATCTTGGGCGTACGCGAGAGCGCGGCCAAGGCCAAGGTGATGGAGGCGCACAGACGAGTGATGATGGCGAATCACCCCGACGCGGGCGGGAGCGTGTTTCTGAGCACGAAGATCAACGAGGCCAAGGCGTTGTTGCTCAAGAAGGGTGGCACGTCGGCGTTGTAGCGGCTCGCGTCGTCTGACGCGCGAATAGAGGGACGCGGCGCGAGGCAGCGCGCGTCATGTGCGGTGGCGCCCACCGCGGCGCGAGGCGGTGCGCGTCGACGGGTGCGACGGGCGTAGTGATTGTCGAATTGTAAAACATGTTAAAGTCTAAAAGTCTGAGTAGACGCGCGTCACAACTCGAAGCAACGCGAAGATGTCAACTGCGGTCGCTCGCGCGATGACGCCGTCAGCGGTGCGCGCGATGCGAGCGTGTTCGCGCGGTGCGTCGAGGGCGAGCGTGTCGTGGACGCGCGTGCGGTCTATTTCGAGTGACTTTGGGTTGATTACGCGCGACGCGGCGTTGGATAACGGCGCCGACGTAGACGTCATCGTCGTCGGTAACGGGCCACTCGGGAGCGCCATAGCGCGGCATATCGCGAGCGAACACAGAGATAAATCGGTTGTAGTGCTCGACAGCGAGACGCTCACGTCGGGGTCGAATGATTTAGGGCGCATCGTGAGGCCGCTGGACGCCGAAGGACGAGACGACTGGACGGCGTTGAATTGCGATTCAATCGAAGCCTTCGAAAGCATGGAGCGCGAGAGCGGGATTGTATTTTTTGATCCTCGAGGGTCGATGTTTTTGGGGAGCGAGACGTTCGTGGAGCGTGGGGCGAGCCGGCTACGCGCGCGAGGCGTACCGCACGAACGCGCGTCGGGCGGCGGCTCTGAATTTGTCAAGACTTGGCCGTTTTTATCCGCTGAGGGCATTCCAGAAACATACCATGCGGCGTGGGACAGCGTGGGTGGCTATGTGAATCCGCACAAGATGCGTGCGGCACAAAACATGTTGATGCGAAAGGAGAACACGAACGCACGCGTGACGAGCGGGACGTGCGTTCGCGTGCAATCCAAGGGTGATGGCGACAGCGAACGCACTAGGGTGTGGATGAGCGACGGGAAAACTTATACGTGTGGTCTTTGTGTCATGGCGTGTGGGGCGTACACCGAAGCCCTGGCTCGCGAGAGTGGGTTATTGAGCACATCAGACACGTCGACGGGTGTCGGCTTGGGTGGAATTAAAATCTCACGACGCACCGTCGTTTTAGCCGAAGTTCTCGAGTCCGAAGTGAACACGGCGTTGGCATCGATGCCGACTATCAAATACGAAGTCCCGCAAGAAGTACTAGATCGCGCGCGCGTCAAATCCGCGACAGGAACGAGCGACCAAAGCCGCAACGAGGCGAAATCTGTGTACGTGCTGCCACCGATTTATTACCCGGGCCCAAATCCCTCGCCCGGATGGTACGTCAAAATCGGTGGTGGTCCGCAAGACTTTATGGACAAGTCAGGTGAACAGAGCTGGATACGTACCGAACGCGAGCTCGAGGAATGGATGTCGTCTGAAGGCGACGAAGTCGTCGCCGACCAGTTGCACGACATTTTGCTCCACATGTTCCCGAAAACAAATTTTCAGTGTTTAATCCCCAAGGCGTGCGCGACGACGACGACAGACGACGGCACGCTCGTGATTGAAACATTAGGTCCGGGTTCAGATGTTGTCGCCGTGAGTGCGTGTCAGGGCAAGGCGGCTGGCCCAGCGGACGCCATCGGGCGCCGCGTCGCGGCGACGTGCGCGACGCTGCTCGTCCCGTCGTAGTCAAAAAAAATCACCCTTTGGAATGGGTTTCCTTACAGCTGCTATTCTCTAGAAAATCATACATAAACACAATAAAAGTAAGCGTACAGTACTTGCGCGTGCGCGAGCTGACCTAAAAACATACTACCGCCGCCTCGTTTGAGGCGCCGCGCCCGACGTCTAAACGACCCCTCCGTCAGCCTTAGCGCTTCGGTTTCTCAATCCCCAGCGCCTCGCGCCACCGTTGATCGCCGTTCACACCGTCCCGGACGTCGCCAAGCATTGCGTTCAACTTGTTTGCGTTCGTCTTGTACGTAATGTCGCTATCTATCGTGCCTCGTTTGCGAATCATCTCATCCCGCGCTGCATCCCCGTCTGGATTCGTCGCGCTTTGCACCACAGTCGCCGCGCCGATGGGCACGACAACCATGGTGACGAATGCGAAAGCCGCCATAGATGCATTCGACGTCGACGTCGAGCGCACGATGGCGCGATATGCGCGCGAGTGTTCCCAAAGAAAACTCATGAGTCACGCGTCGCGTTGTGTGGAGACGAGAAGCTCTTCGTCGAATGTTACAAAGAATATCTACTGTCAGTACTTTACTATCGCGCTTCGGCGAACAACAGCCGGCTTTCACACATCAAAAATAGCGCGAGGAACACGCCGTAGACGCCGAACAGAGCACGGCTTAAAGTCTGCGGAAGTTCAAACTCAGTCGGGCTCACGACGCGGAGCATCGACACGCAGAGCATCGCCGTCATCAAACTCGCGATGCAGAGCAAGATTTCACCTTGCTTGACTTCGAATGGCACGTCGCCGAGGACGGAGGTGAGAAAAACAATCGCGGAAGACACGCCTACGCACAAGTTGAACACCGGACCGGCGAAGCACGCGACGACAGCCATGGATACTCTACCCGCTTTCGCGACGGCGTAGCAGCTCAAAAAATCACCAATCGAGTCTCCCCACGCCACGATGGATACACCTAATACTTCTTCATTGATGCCCGCAATCTTGCCAATAGCATCGACGAACATCGTGAGCTCGTTCGATGCTAAATGGAACCACGACAGCGACTGCAAAAACGTGAGCATGGCTATGAGCTCACCCGAGGCGAGCGGCGGCGGACCATTCTTGTACCTGACGTGCATGTATCCCGCGACGACGGCGGCGATGAGCACAGACACTCCGGCGTTACACGCCAAGCGCACCACTAATCCCGACGATGCGGCGATGAACTCGTTCCCGGGCGCGGATAAGAAGAAAAATGGCGCGCAAAATCCGAGCGTCATCGCGTACTCCTTCGTAAGAGGCACGGGCTGAATCACGGGCATGGTGAGCCCCATGAGCACACGCAGCGGCACCAAGACGTACTTTAGCTTCTTCTCGTGCGGGGTCATGTCCGCCGTCACGGAAGATAAGAAATCTTTATGTTTATTCACGCGCACGGCGCCCTTGTTGTCGTCCGGGCCGCCTTTTTCAGACGCCAAATCAAACAATGGCTCCGAGCGAGACGTCTTGTCCTCCTTGCCTTTGGAGCCGCCCTCTTCGAGCGACAAAGCTGTGGATGTGTCGGTGTCATCCTTGAACGAGACCAAACAAAAGTATACGATGTACGCCGCGGTAAGCCCGACGCCGTGCCACAACTGCAAGGTCCCGAAGCACATGATGATCATGAAGAATACGATTGACGTCGCAAACATCCCCGAACATTGCCCAAACGCCTCCTTGTTGACAATCACTGGCGTCGGAGACGACGCAATCACCGCGCCTAACACGACGGTAGAAATGAACAGTCCACTGCCAAGCGTAGAGCCGATAACCAAGTTCAAATCAGGTAACGTGCCTTCCGTTAACGATGCGATTTGCGCGTACAAGTCAGGAGCGCCATTCCCCAACGCCAACAACGTCGCGCCCGCGGCTTCGGGCGACAATTTCATCGCCGTCGCCGTCGTCTCCAAAGCAGGCACGAAGAACACCGACGCACACACCGCTAGGACGTACGCAGCCAGCACAATCGCACATAGAAACAACAACGTCGGCACAATTGTCCAATACCCCGAGCAATACGCCGCAGATAAGTACGCTTGTAACCTCCCCTCGCATGCCTCTGTCTCTACCACGTGCGTGCACTTTGCCTCGCGCCCGCCCTCGACTTTACTCGGTGCGCACGCATTACGCGCATTGGACGCTTTCGCGTGCTCAAACAAGTCCTTCAACGTCCCCGCACGCGTTTCCGCCGACGCGCCAGAGTAAAAGCTCTCCCTCGCCTTGGCGCGCGCTTGGTCGAACGCGCTCGGTGTCGACCGATACACGTACTCGTAATCATCATCGCCGTCATCATCGTCATCATCGGCGTCATCGGCGTCATCGGCGTCGCCTCCCGCGCCAGTCTTCGCGCCAGCGTCGTCGTCGTCGTTCGAGGCATAATCGCCGTCGTTGTCGCCCGCGCTCGCCAACCCATTCGTCGCCAACGCCTCGCGGAACTCCTTGCCGTCAGCCTGCGCGGTGACCGCACGCGTCAACGACATGGCGATGATGCACGCGAGCGCGAGCGCGACGCGCGCGGCGCGAACGCGGCGCGCACGTGGACGTGAGCTGGTCATCGCGCGCGGTGTGGCGAACAATGACGACGACGGCGACATTGTGCGCCTCGTGGACTCGCGCGCTCGGGCCATGCGACCGTCGGGCGAGAACGGGGCGTCGACCTCACGTGTAGCGTCGCGTGCGCATCGCGCGGCGACGCTCGCGGGGCCGTTCGCGCGGGCGGCGAGCGCGAAACGTGGTGCGAATGGTTTAAAAGATGGTGCGGAACAGTCGGAACAGTTCCGCACGGCATTGGTGGCGCACGCCTGTGCGCATGGAATCGCGCGCGCGCGCGCCCAGAAGTGTCTGGATGAATTCTTATCGGCATATGGTTCGAGCGCTGGGCTCACGGTGGCGTTCGTGGGGGAGGGATTTGTGAGTTTTTGTGCAGACGCGGCGTCGGCGTCGGAATCCGACGAAGAAGAAGAAGAAGATGACGATAGCATTGAAGATAGCGATGAAGACGACGCGAGTGGCGATGAAGACGGCGATGGTCATCACGATATCTCGGCTGGCATGCGTGGTGGGACGAGTGGAATGATAGATGACGTCGTGGAGTTGGAATTAGAGAGCGACGACGACGACGACGATGATTTGCCGCTACTTCATCGACAACGCTGCAATCGTCTACAAGCCGCGCCTGTCATCAATGATGATGTAGAAATAGTGATTAGTGATGACGAAAACTCCGAAGACGAGCGCGCGTTGGCCGCGCGCGTGGCTGGTCGTGGTGTTTTGGGAGGTTCAGTGGCGTGGGAGCGCGAAACGGGCTACGGCGCCGTGACGGCGCCGGCGTTTTCATCTCGTGGAACATCTTCGGGCGTTGAATACCGTCGAGGTGAAGCCGTCCTCGCCATGGCTGGTGGAAAGTTGCCAGTCGCAACGCGCGTGGTGAACCCGTCGATGCCGTCAACGTCGAACGGGACAGTGCGAGAGGCTACGCGCGAGCGCCCGAGCGGAGCGGCGCGGCCGCCGGCAAATTGGGAAGACATGGACGATTTAGACTTGGCAAACACAATGGTGTTCAAGAATAAATCTTTTCGACATTGTCAGCGCGAGGTTTGCGAGCATAGTCTTCGCGGTAGCGACTGTTTCGTGCTCATGCCCACGGGTGGTGGGAAATCGCTGTGCTACATGTTGCCCGCGATTTTACAAGGCGGACTCACCGTCGTGTGCTCGCCGCTTCTGTCATTGATTCAAGACCAAGTCACACACTTAGTCAAGGATTTCCACGTCCCGGCGACGTTTTTGTCGTCTGCGCAGTCACAAGGTGACGCCGTGGCGGTATTACGCGAGTTGCGTAAACGAAAGCCGACGATTCGGCTCTTGTACGTCACACCAGAAAAACTCGCAAACAGCGAAATGTTAGCGGATATTCTCCATAGCTTGGACGAGAAAGGCCAGCTCACGCGATTCGTCATCGATGAAGCGCATTGTGTGTCATCGTGGGGGCACGATTTTAGACCAGATTACAAAGCCTTGGGTGTTTTGCGAAAAAACTTTCCAAACGTGCCCATCACGGCACTCACCGCTACGGCCACCATGACGGTTCGCGCGGATGTCATGAAGACGCTTAAAATTACAAAGACTGCAAAGTCATTTGTGGTGACATTTAATCGTCCAAATATTTCTCTCTCGGTGATACCCAAGCAAGACTATCACGACTTGAAACAGTTTGCGTGCTGGATCGCCGACAGGTTTGGTCCAGACGACGCGGGCATCGTGTACTGCCTCAGTCGCGACGACGTTGAATCTGTCGCCAAAGCATTGAACGAAGAGCGCACACGACGTCAGCGAGAGCGTTTAGCGCCTGCACCGAGTGCGGCGGCGTATCACGCCGGCATGACGGATTCTCAACGTCTCGCTGTGCAAAACAAGTGGATGTCGGGCGACGTCTCCGTGTGCTGCGCCACCATCGCGTTCGGCATGGGCATCGACAAGCCGAACGTGCGATGGGTCGTTCATCACTGCGCGCCCAAAACACTCGAGGGATTGTATCAAGAAGTCGGGCGCGCCGGTCGTGACGGCTTACCCGCCGACGGCATCGTTTTGTACGCTCAAGGCGACATCGGGCGCTTGGAACGCATGATTAAAATGCCACAAAAAGGCACCTCGCGCAAGACTCGTCTGGACAAAGCCATGCCGTTACTTGAAAAAGTCAAAAGCTTCCTCGAAGATCGAACGCAATGTCGTCGAGTGGCACTTTTGAGCTATCTTGGTGAGTCCATTTCGCGTGATGCGTGCCAAGGCACGTGCGATAATTGCAAACGACGACTCGGCAAGCTTCCAAACGACGACGACGAATTCGCCGCCGCCGTCGCCGCCAAAGCGCCGCCTAAGAAACGTGCCGCACCAGGAACTGGTAAAAAGCGAGGCGGAAAACGTAAATTCGCCAAGAAGCGTAAAACGTAGTAAAATAATATCCGCGCGATAGCCCCCGCGCATTGTATCATGTAGCTCCTCATGTATTGTCCAACATTCGATGGCTCAAAGCTCCTTATCCTCACTTTGCCATGCGCGCGCTCACCCTCGCACCTGTGGTCGTACCCAGCGCTCGCGCGCGCACGCGCACGACGTGTAAGGCGAAAAAGTCTGCAATCACGCCCACGGTGGTGTCCAAGGGTGGCAAACCGTCGGCGTCGACTGCGCCAGAGACGCCGACGCCGCTCACTGAAGCCAAAGCAAACTCGCTCCCACCAGAGATGCTCAAGGACGACCCGTGGGAGAGCGAGAATTATGAATCGATAGGTAACGCAGCACAGTATGCGTTGTTAGTGATCGGTTTAGTGAGCGCCGTGGCGGGCTTCATCGCGACGTCGACGTATAACGAAGGCGCGGTGGAGGTGGACTTTCAATCGTATTCCAGCCCAGAGGAAGCCGTGGCTTCATCTATTCGTGCGACGAATGCGTTGGCGAGTGCGCCGAGTGTGAATTAAAACACGCAAGAAAAATTAATGCGCGTGTTGGCATGCATTTATTATTACTTTAGATAGAGTTTGGTACGACGAAGTGTTCGCGGCGCCTGAGGGCGGGCGGGCGTCGTCGTGTAATCGCAACAACGTTAGAAGGATTTCAATTCGTCAATTTTCGATTCGAGCTCGCGTTCGAGTGCTTTCGCGCGCAAGTTTTCAAGTTTGAGTGCGTGGCGCGATGATGCGAGCTCTTCAGAGAGACACGCGCGGAATCGAGCCACGCGCGTTTCCTTTTGGGACAAATCTGAAAGCTTTTCTGAAAGCGCGCCGAGGCGGTTTTCCAACCGCAATCGGTCTTCACCCGAAGGAGTGCTGAGGTACTGTTTGACTAGTCGTTCACTTTTCGCCGCGGCGAGCTCGGCGGTGGCTTGACGATTCTCTGCGGCGCGCGCCGTTGCGCGGTATGCCTCGACTTGTCCCTCGAGCTCTCGAGCGTCGCGTTCTCGTTCGTCAATCTCCCGTCGGAGCGTCGCATTTTCCTCCCGCAAGCGCTCGAGAGTTTTAACTTGCGTTCTCAAATCTGCGATAGAGTCCTCAAGCCGAGAAGCGCGGCGGTCTTTCATATCCAAATCTACAGCGCGTGTTTCGGCTTCAATGTCCAAACGCTTGACGCGTTCGGCGAGCTCATTCTTTGATAACTCACACGAGCGCAGAGCATCGTCTCTTTCTCGCACAATATCTTCGAGCGCTCGAATACGAACGCGTAGTGCATCGATCGTTTCGCGTGATTGCGCGCGTTCTTCACGCTGGGCGGCGCTCGAGTGTTCGAGCGCCGCTTTGAGCCACGACATTTGACCGCTCGTCTTCCGCGCGCGAAGCGTCACATCCTCCGTCATGTCCTGCGCCCGAAGCAATCTAACGCGTGAGTCCGGTGGTGAACATAATGATAGTAAATCATGTGCGCGTCGATGAATCGAAGATATATGTCCGCACCTTTAACACGCGCTCTTGCTCCGCCACGCGTTCGAGCACGGCATCCGCCACTTCGCTCGCGCCGAGTAGCGTAAATGGCTTTTCAACATCCGACATCGATCACGTACGCGCGCGCCACTAGAGCAGATGAATCAGAAAATCAAAACACGTTCAATCTGCGCGCACGCGTGGTCTAAATCACCGTTTCCCTGCACGTGTCGCCCAAAATGTCGCCAGTGGTGTGCTATTTTTGTCCCTTGAGCACTCACGGCACTTGTTACGTCATTGTTACGCGCCACTGCGCGTAACGATGGGGTTCCCATGGTTCCGCCTCGTACTATTCATCGTCATGTTGAAGGACGATAACGTCGAGCAAGCCATGCTAAACGTCGCGCACATTATTCTCAGTTGGTCTCTGAGTGAGCTCTTTGAAGTCGTGCGCGCATTCATTATGCTGCCCAAACTCGTCGCGCTCGGTAAAATCCACCCCGAGGCGTGGCGCAGGGCTAGGCTACCTCGCGCGTACGTGTTATTTCAATGCGCGCTGAGCGCGGCAATCTTCTACGGCTTGCACGAGGCGGAAAGTGCCAGGCTCGGGTGGTTTCTGTTGCTCACCGTAGGCGCGCTGCCGTGCGTCAAGTGCGTGGTGTTTCCCCGCGCCTGGCCTGTGGGCGCGTTTATGATTGCGTTGTTATACGCTGTGTGGATATTTGAAGGCGTTCAGGAGTTATTCGTTGGGTTATTGCTATTTCAAGGCGTACCTGTGGCGCAGGAGTTGGCGAGAAGCGCGTTCGGCGGCAGTGGCAAACGAAGCGCGTCGGCGGCGTTTATGATTTGGGTGTGCGCGTTTGCGATAGTGGTACCGATTCCAGTCATCGTTTTCGTGGCGTACTTTTATCCAGCCATGTTAGAACAATTCGTTAGGCGTCGTAAGCGGGAGATATATCGTGGACTGTGGCAGAAATTTGAGTGGTATTCGCGCGCGCTCGGGTACACAGATGAGACTGGCGCCAATCCGTTCCGCGTGCTGGGGCTCCCGCAAACCGCGTCACAGGCGCAAATACGTAAGCGCTTTCGCGATTTGAGCATGAAGTATCACCCTGACAAGACTGGGAACGATCCTGTGAAGAAAGAGATGTTTATTCGCATTCAAGAGGCGATGGAGCTCATCACAAAAGGCATGTTCGACGACGCTCGGCCAGACGACGCCAAAGCCGTCATGAAGCGGGTGCACGCCACGGTGAATCGTTGCGCTTCATTAGCATCCATCATAGCCATGTGGTTCGTCCTGTCACTATTACAAGGTTTGGCGTTTATCATTAGACGCAAGCAAATGCCGCCAGGAGAAGCCGCCGCTGAAGCGGAAGCCACCGCGTTTCCTGACGTCGGCCCGTCATTCGTCGGGAGCTCCATTTTCGGCATGGGCCACGCGAACCACGCGCCCCGTCGCGCCATCGTGGATACGCGAACTGTCGCCGGTCAGCGTCGAGCTATTCCCAGCGGCCCGATGCCAATTCTCGTCCGAGCGCAAGAGCGAGTCACCGAAAACGATGAAGACAGTCGAGACCAAAGCGTTTGTGACTCTTCGTCTTCATCGGCGGCGATCCCACCCATGGACGCCTCACACCTGCGTCGACGCACCAATGCGCAGGATTCACTAGACCCACTGCAGATCATATACACGCGCACTTTGTAGTCTGCGCTAGACTTAGCCCGTTGTTCATTTCATATTCGTACCGGTAGCCAATTTTTGCAACAACATGTCTCTGCAGAAGACTCACATCCGTCATCACATCGCGACGCACGCTGCGTTGGGCGAGAATCCGAGCGTACGCAGTAAACGGACGCGATTCACGCCCACACACCCGCGCGCGATCGGCCCGTCGCGCTCGCGCGCGCGCGTAATTCGTCGCAAGTGACGTCGACGACACTCATCGGACGCTGGGTGTTCGCACGCATCAAGGTGAGGCTTCCGCACGCGCGACGCCGCGCGTGACGCCGCACGACGCGCGGGTGCGATGACGGCGATGTCTGTGACGCGCGCGGCGCTCGCGATCGTCGTCGCAGTCGTCGTCGCGATCGTCATGGGTGGTGGTGACGTTTCGACAATTGCTGAGGATGTGAGAGCATTCGTGGCGCACGTGAAGAGTTTCGAGCGCGGTGGTGGCGATGCGCGGCGTCGTTCGGCACCGGTGACGATGATGGAGGCGCCTCCGATGATGGATTCGAAAGACATGTCGACGACGAAGACGAAGAACATGATGGCTGGCAAACGCGGCAGCCGGGCGCTGAAAGCTGAGCTCGCGCCCGACCAAAGCGCGCTCGTGGATTATTGCGCGCTCGGGGCCGGTCCTGGAGGGATTCAACTCGCGACGTACTTGACGCGAGAATTACGTGGTTCGCCCTCGGTTGTTGTTTTAGAGAAGCGCGACGTTGCTGGATCTTTTTTCGCCAAGTTTCCCGTGCACCGAAAGTTGATTTCAATCAACAAACGCGCGTTTACGAAGAAGCAAAGCAACTTGGATTTTCAGATGCGACACGACTGGAACTCACTCATAGATCCGGAAGATTGGTCAGACAGGTTTACGGGTGATGATAATGGCCCGCACACGTCGCGTGCGAGATTGCTCATGCAAAACTATAGCACTGAGTATTATCCGCATGCGGATGATTTGGCGAGATATTTGGATGACTTCGCCACGCAAAAGCTTGATGGCCACGTATCGTATGACACTGAAGTGCTGTCTATCGATAAAGAATACGCTGCGAAAGCAGAGGTGACTGCGAAAACACCGAGTGATGGTAAAATTTTCGTCGTCAAGACGTCGAAAGGTACATGGAGATGTAACAATGTCATCTCGGCCACCGGATTGCACGCGCCTAAACAACTTCCAGAGCACTTACAGCATCCTAAAATTATTGGCTATGAGGAATTGAGCGACGACCCGTCAATGTTTGAAGGAAAGAGAGTTGGGATATTTGGCGCCGGAAATGCCGCTTTTGAAGTGGCTTCGACAATTTCAAAAGTATCCGCGCACTGTGACGTCATGGCTACGAGCGAAATCAGATTCGCGCACCAGACGCACTACCCCGGCGCGCTTCGACTGCCGAATTCCGCATTTCTGGATCAGTACTTACTCAAATCATTGGACTCTTTCTATCAGTATGGGCGCGGCGAAGCCCCGCCAAGTATGACCATCTCTGAAGGCTTTGGTGGATTGGTGATGCACTTTTCACAAGACACTGAAGTGCAAAAGATCATCGCCTCCGGCGTCGAAGAGGATTGTAGGAGCATAGACGGATGCTTCTATTATGACTACTTGATTCGTGCCGTGGGATGGTATTTTGACACGAGCGTATTCGGACGTTCTGCAACGCCAAACCTTGAGAAGCCTGGGCAAGTGACGCGGAGAGGAGGCAAATATCCCGCCATGACTTCGCAATATGAATCAGAAAATGTGCCAGGCCTTTACTTTGCTGGCGCCGTGGCGCACGCTTTGGACTTTGGAAAATCGGCCGGCGGATTCATTCATGGTTTCAGATACACGAGTAGAGCTTTAGCTCGACAGTTGAATGTACAAAACCACGGAGGCGAGTGGCCGATGGAAATCATGGGCGATATAGCGCAAACCTTCGATGTCGCGCTGAAGCGCATCAACACGGCCTCATCCTTATATCAGATGTACGGAGCCTTGAGCGACATCATACTCATCGATAACGTTGGCAAGCGGAACGCATCAGGTTTTGCGGATAGGTCAGAAGACGCACTGCGAGGTGCACGCTACTTCATCGACGTTCCGCTCAAGATGGTTCAAGATGGCCATTTCGGCTTCAACGCCGATGACGCCAGCGGTCGTTTCTCCAAGTGCAATGCACACATTGTGACCATCACATTGGAATTCGGCGAGAACTTCCATGGAAGATACGTGCTCGATCACGCCACGCGAGACGCCTCTGGCCGCATACTCTCCGACGACGAAGATCGTGAGGACCTCTTCTTACATCCCGTCCTGCGACTGTACCGCTGCGTGATGAAACGAAAACGCATGACGTTCACCTCCAAAGCATTACTGTACACTAGTCATCTCGAGGAAGATCTCGCCACGGATTGGACCAGTCCAGACGAGCACCAACGCGTGCTCTTTGATTTCCTCGGCCGCGCGCACGACGCCGCCGGCGGCGACGTCGCCGCTCACGACTTCGATCGTGACCACCGCATCGGTGCCAACGCGCACTCGCACTCCGCGCATCAGACCTACGCCAACGCCGCGCCGCACTATGCCACGCGCATGTCCAATTAATTACCAATACCATAGACTGGCTTGTAACACCACGCTCGCTATACCCTCGGTTGTCATCGCCACGCTATCCACATAGTTTTACGCGCGTAAAGTCGCCCGATGTCGTCGCTCGCGCGCGCGACCGCGACATCAACGACATCAACGCCGCGCGGCGCGTGTACGCGCGCGGGCGTGGCGTCATCGAGCGCGTCGACGACGCATTCGATGCGATCCGCGTCACGATGCGCGATGCGTGCCAGCGGTGCTGCGTCGGTCCAGTCCGCCGGTCTACGCGACGCGAGGGACGATTCGAGCGCACTGAAGCGCGGCATGCGACGCAGTGGTATGCGTTCGACCGTGTATCGGCGCGCGGTGGCGACGCGCGCGGCTTCGAGCGCGTCGATGAGCTTTGATGACGACGAAGAGCTGGGCTCGAGGGAGATAGGGTCGGCGAGACGAGACGCTTCGGCGTCAACCTCGGCGGCGTCGAGCGAGCCTTTGACGTACGAGAATGCGGTGTTGAATCGGAAAGGTGGTTCTCCAGCGAATGACGCCGGGACATTGGCGCTGGGTAAGGGTGGAAGCACGATGAAGATGCTCGGAAGCGCCGAGGAGGGCGCGGCGACGGGGAGCGCTCCGCTGCGCATTAATCAAGATTTAAAGCTTTGGCGCGCGAGAGAGATGCGGAATAAGGCTGCGCACGCGCGTTCGAAGGAAGAGCGGTTGGCGATGCGTCTTGAGGCGATCTCGATGTTTGAGAAGGCGATGGAGTATGATCCCACGGATGGGCGCGCGTATTGCGGGATTGGGCAGATTCTCACTCAAATGCGTCGATTGGATGACGCGCGCAAGGTGTATCAGGATGGATGCGACGCTACTGGTGGTGATAACGCATATATTTGGCAAGCTTTTGCAGTGTTAGAAGAGAAGGCTGGGAACATCGCCAAGGCGCGCAAGTACTACGACGCGGCGACGGCGGCGGATAAGACGCACGCGGCAGCCTGGCACGGGTGGGGGACTTTAGAGAAAAATCAAGGCAACTACCAGCGCGCGAGAGAATTGTATTTGAAAGGCGTGCGCTTGGTGCCTTTGCAAGATGCGTCGGCGCATTTGTACCACTCTTTGGGTGTCATGGCGTTTGAGCGCGGACGAACGACTGAGGCGCGTGAGCACTTCAAGCAGGGCGTGCGCACCGCAGCTGGCGCCCAATCAGCAGCGATCTGGCAGTCCTGGGGTATTTTAGAGGCCCAAGTTGGAGATGAAGAGCAAGCGCGGAAGTTGTTCCAAAAAGGTTTAGTGGTTTGCCCAAAAAGCAAGTACATTTGGCTCGCTTGGGGGGTTTGGGAAGCGAAACTCGGATACATCGAACGCGCGAGAGAGCTCTTGAGCAAAGGTTGCAAACTGAATCCTATGGACACCTATTTGCTTCAGGCATTGGCTAAACTCGAGGCAGAGTCTGGAAACATCGGACTCGCTCGTAAGCTCTTCGAGCAAGGTACAGTTTTGGACTCTCGCCACCAACCCAACTGGAACGCGTGGGCGCTAGCGGAGTGGCGCGCGGGCGAAATTGATCGCGCGAGAAACTTGTTTCAGCGTGGTGTTTGGGTGGATCCGAAAAAGAAGGATGCAGCAAAACTATTCCATGCCTGGGGTGTGTTGGAAGAGCGCGAAGGTAATATTTCACTCGCTCGCCAGTTGTACAAGTGCGCGGTGAAGGTTGATCCAGGCAGCGAACGCATTTGGCTCACCTGGGCCGCGATGGAGGATAAGCAGGGAGATGAAATGCGCGCGATTGAAATCAGAAACATGTGTGCGCAGCAGCTCGCTGAAGTATCCGTGGGTAACACGGATCTCTCACCAGTAGCGGCTTTCGGCAACATGGGCGGCATGCTCAAGCAGCTCGCGAGCGTTCTCGGTTTGGACGCACCCGCGGATTCGGCAGATGACGAAGAGGAAGTGGAAGCGTTTGATCAGAAAGAGCTCACAAATGCTGAATTAATGTATGGCGAATTCGCGATCAAGGATGAGTAAATAATACTGCGTTTAAGCAGACCACTCCACGTTTTTAATCGGACACTACGCGCAGCAAAAGACGAACCCCATACATATTACAAAAAATAATCTCAATCAATGAGTTTGTTTACTTTAACGCGCTCGAAATCTGCGCCTCGACCGCGCTCGCGGGCTTATTAGCCTCAATCACCGTCACCTTGTTTGCCTTGGCGTAATAGTCGATGACGGGTTGCGTCTGCGTATGGAACGCGCTCAAACGTGATTTCAACGTCTCCGCGTTGTCATCTTTCCGCTTCATCAATGGTTCGCCAGTGAAATCATCTTTACCTTCAACTTTAGGGGGCGCAAACTTGGTGTGGTACGAACGCCCACTCGCCGCGTGAATCCAACGCCCTTCAACGCGCTCCACCAAGACTTCGTCTGGTACTTGGAAATCCAAAACTTTGTCAATTCCGACCCCTTTTGCGCCTAGCATTTCGTCGAGCTTTTCTGCTTGCACAACCGTGCGCGGGAATCCATCGAGAATAAACCCGTTCCGGCATTCTGGAGCTTTAATAGCCTCCTCTATGATGCCGACTACAATGTCGTCGCTCACGAGAGCTCCACTCTCCATGGCGTGTTTTGCTCGCACACCGTTCGGCGTTTGCGCCTTCACCGCCGCACGCAGCATATCGCCCGTGCTGAGATGACATGCACACGTGTTTCGTTGGATGATCGGCGCTTGCGTGCCCTTACCGCACCCAGGCGGTCCGATGAGAATCAACCTCTGTTCAGGTTTCTGTTGGCACTCTAACCGCCGAGCGATTTCCGCCATGAGCGCATCCGTGCTCACCTCGGTGAGGTTTGATGACATCTTTCCTTGTGATGCGTGTGAGACGTTCTGGGCCGGGCACGCGCGCGATTGTGAGGCATGAAGCTTTCCAGTGGCGCGTGCTCGGGTATATTACAACGTACTGGGCGAGTCAGCGTTCGGGACGCGGGCTAGAATCGACTCACTTTTTACGATCGAGCGCGCGTAATCGTTCGTCAAAGTTTCTCTTGACTGTTTCTTCGAAGTCTTCTTCGTCATCCGCGCTCGCATCGGCGTCGTCGGCGCGATTCACGTTCTGCGGAGCCCAGTCGTCTTCGCTCGAGTCAGCGCCGGATAACACGCCGGCTCGCGCATCCGCGTTCACGCCAAACTCGAGTGCTTTGGTCGCGAACACTACACCGGCGGCGATAATGGTGAGAGGCAATAATTTCGCCGACAACACGGCGCCTATGGAACCACCGGCGACGGATAAAAATCCCAACGCGGGGAGCGCGAGCACGAGCACCGTCGCGCCCGCGATGAACATGAACGCCGCCGTACCTATGAACGCAAATATCAATCCCGGGAGCGCTAAGAACATCACACCCGCGACGACCGGAAGTACGGCAGCAGAAACCGCGGCGGAAATACCGCCAGCAAACGCTGTGGCGACACCAGCCGCGGTGAGTGGATACTCTCCAATCCAGCGCATGAGCTTTGCCGCGTTACCCTTCTTTCCACCGAAGCGCTCTTGCGGTACTTCATCCGCCGCAAAATCCATGAACTGCTTCCAACGTTTACGAAGCTCTTTCTCTTGGGACCACCACAAGAACGCGTGCGGTGAACGCGTGCGGTGAACGCGCGAAAGACTAGAAGATGCGCGCTGAAGACGCGAGGACGCGAGCGTCAACGCGCGTCGAGATGGCGCGACGTTGGCGCGAGCGGTCAACGCGCGATGCGCGCGAGTCGTCGACATAGACGTCGACGCCGATGGTGCGTACGTTGGTGCGGAAACCGCACGCATGGTGGGTGACAGAGGAGAGAGGCTCACAATGAAGTTCGACGTGCGCTATCCATTACATTTTATGCCAAATTTACGAGCTTTTCAGATAACGACCAGAGCTTGGCGGCTTCGTCCGCGCGAAGGGATTCTTCGCTCGAATCCGTTTTCACAAACGCATGCCCGGTCGGCGGCGTACCGGGACTTAGGGTGTTATTAAAGTACAATCCTCCCACGCCTTCGAGCGATGGGTCGGTGAGCATGAACAAGAGCGTATTGCCGCCACCGTCGACGGTTTCCGCAACGTGCGCGACGTCGTTCGTGACAAAGTCGAACACTTTGACAAAAAGCGGCTGCTGGTGTCGAAACAGTCCAGTGCGCGTGATCAAACCAGGTCCGAAAGCATTGACGCTGACTTTGGAGCCGCGAGCTTGCAGTCGTCGCTCGAGCTCGTACGTGAACAGCATGTTGCACAATTTTGAGTCTTTGTACGCTTTATCCGCGTCGAATGCCTCGCCGCTAACCATTTCGAACGCATTGCCATCTCGCGTCAAGCCTTCGAGATCTCCCAACGTCGCACCCTTGCCTACGCTCCCGCCGGGACTCGAAGGGTCGTGCACTTCAGACGAAGTCACGACGACGCGAGGGTGCTCAAATTTCTCACTCGCCTCTAATCTTGGCAGCAACAAGTTAGCTAATAAGAAGTGACCAAGATGATTGACGCCAATCGTCTCTTCGAATCCATCCACGGTGCGATGCACGACGGGGTCGCCGCTGTATTCCACGCCCGCGTTGAGACACAAAGCGTCAACCGGCGCGCCGTCAGCCAAAACATCCTGTGCAAACGCGCGCACCGAGCTCAAATCCCCCAAGTCACACGCGTAGCACTCAATATCGTTCGCATTTACGTCCGGATACTCTTGCATGATATCAGCCTTGGCTTGCTCGGCTTTCGCTCGAGTGCGGCACGCCAAGACGACGACCCACTTCCCGCTCTTTGCCAACTTCGTCGCCGCGTCGCGCCCAATCCCAGAGTTACTTCCCGTGATCACCACGCGAGGCTTCGAATACATCACCGCCGTCGGCATCGCCTCAGCGTTGGCGTCCTCAGCGTCCGCGCGCGCAACACCAGCGCCGATGAGCTCGGTCCCGATGAGTCCAGTCATCACGAGCGCGAGCGCATCGCGGCGACCGTACGCGCCGTCGCGCGCACTCGCGCGCACGCGCGCGCCCCGCCGCGACCGCGACGCGCGCGGTCGATGTGTCACCGCCGACGCGGTCGCGATGGATGCCATGCCGATCGCGCTCGAGCGATGCAATGGCGCGCTCGCGCACCCGCTGACGTCACTCTACGCATGCTCGCGACGCACCAATTCACCCGCACCGCCGTCACCAACTTCGTGTGCGCGCGCCGACGCATGGGAGCGACGACATCGCGCGCGATGAACGGTCAGACTCGCGCGTTCTTGGATAACGCCAACATTCCGGGCGTAAGCGCGGGTTGCAAGGGCGCACCGGTGGATGAGACCAAGGCCAACTTGCCAATCGTGTGCGGCGAGGAGGTGATGTCGCAAAAGGCGCACGGGACGAGCGACACGCCGGTGCAAGACAAGTTACTTTACGGCTGCGACGTGTCGTTGGCGGATCGCATCTGCAACTTTAACCGTCATTACGCGGAGCACGCCGGGTACGCGTGGTCCACGCCTTGGCTATCCCAAGTCGACCGCACGAAGGAGACGACGTATTACGATAGCGTGACCGGGAAGCCGCTATTCATCGCGCCGCGTGGTCGTTCGTTCGAGGAATTCGAAAAGGAAAGCCGCGCGCACGGGTGGCCGAGCTTTCGCGACGAAGAAGTCGTGTGGGAAAACGTCCGGTGCCTGAGAGACGGCGAATGCGTCAGCACCACGGGCACGCATTTAGGACATTGCTTACCCGATCGCAGCGGCAACAGATACTGTATCAACTTGGTGTCCGTGGCGGGCACCCCGGTTGAGGAAAAATAGACAATTTCTTTCAGTTTTACAATGTGATGTACAACGCCCGCGCGCACTTCCACCAAAACGATTCAAACAATTTCTACACCGCGTGCGCCATCACCGCCTAGCCAGCAAAGTCTAACAACAACTGCGGCAAAACGCGTTCAAGATGTGATCCATCCACGGCGCGTTCGTCTTCGAGCTTTGCTAACGCGCACGCCCTAGCCGTGGCTTCGCGCACAAAGGCTTCGACGAGCTCTGCGCACGCCTGCAACGCCTCTGGCTTCGCGCTCGGATCAAACTCACGTGCGTCAAATGCGCCGGCTTTCTTATCGTCGGCGTCCCATGTTTCGCGAAATACTGCGAGGATGAGCTCGATTGGGAATCCCGACGAGGCCTCGGAGGACATCTTTCGCGAGCGCCGCTGTGAGGCGACAGACGAGACGCGTTTGAACTTTTTTTCAGTGTTAATCAAATTACAAATCTAATCCACGCAACGAGCTGACATACCGAGTGAGTTGACGTTCAATTAAATCCAGTCACCTTCCGCGAGTTTCAAAGGCAAGTAAACTTCACTCAAGTATTGAAACCCGTATGAGGACAACGCCTGAATCTCCGCCTTGGTTTTTGTTTCAAGCATGATGTTGATTTCCTTCACCCATTCTGGGTTACTCTTGATAAAATCTTCATTCAACATGTGATGACCGGTTTCAATATCCTTTGCGGTCATTTCAAGACGACATTGCTCGGGAATTTTAAACTTTTCTAAATCGCTCGGGCGAACGCCGAGCCATTTGATATCTGGCGTGGTTAAATTTGCACTGTCAAACGCCATGTTTTTCGAACCCTGCATGTATACTGAGATGATTTTCAAGCCATAAGGATCGGCATCCACCAAGGCTAGCACTGGAATGCGCAAGTCTCGTTTCAGCTTGCTTAAGAATAGGCGCGAGGCGACATCGGGCTGACCTTTGGCGGTGAGGATGATGCAAGGATACTTGTTGTAAAAGCGGTCTTCCGCCAAACGCATGAACGCGGCATCCTTCTCAACGAGTAACACAAACTTTGCATCCGAGCGCATGTTGGTGACTTTGTCGATATTACTCGGAATAGCCTTGCCACCGACGCCCATACGCGTGCAGTCGATTTCGTCGCCATCCTCTTGGTATTGCAACCGTCCGACGACGACACCTTTCTCGGAAGCCACCACGTGCAACGAGTTTCGTGTGCACCCGAGCATGCACGAGATATCATCTAACACAGCGTCACTATCTTTCTGGTCCTTGAACAACTTGACATCGGTGTAGAACAAATCCCGCTTGGTGACGTGGATGCCGCGACTCAGCACCCCGTGCACGAGCTGCATGACGCGCGTCAGAATCGTCACCTTCCTCACGCTCGACACCGACGCGAAGTTAGCCTGCGTGGTTTTATTCTTCAACACAATTCGATCGAGTTCATCCAAATACACCTGATCCGTCGCCCCTCTTGACGGCATCGTATACTGAAAACCGTCGCCGCGTAAGATGCTCTTACTCGCCGCAATCATCACCTGCTCAATCGCCGCCGCAATCTCCCCACTATCACGATCGACAACCTCGCGGTACTCATCCGCCATCTTCAAATCCTCCAACGTCGTCCGCCGCGCCGCACCGCGCTTCACCGCAGCCTCCAACGCCTTGACTTTCTGCAGCACCTCCTCCAAACTCCCCGGTCGTCCATCTTGCCCATCGCGCAGGCGTTTCAGCGCAAAGTTCACGCCCTCGTCCGGCGTCGCCTTTTTGCGCTTCGAAGTCGTCGGTGCTTTGGACGCCATGCCGCGTTCAGGCGTGTCGCGCGGGCGGCGCGCCGCGAATTGTCGCGAGCTGTCGCGCGCACTGGTTCAAATCCGCGGTCGCGAGACAAACGATGCAGTGGTAACTTACATAGTCCAAATCCATGATGAATACGTAATTAGCCAGGGTTTAGGTCGACACTCGATACTACATAGTCCAAAACATTGCTTAATAATGAGTGACGTCACGACACCAAAAAGCGCGCGCGAGCGCGCGCGCGGCATAGCGCGACGACGGCACGACAACGCCGCCGACGACGACGACGAGGGTGGTAGCGCGTGGACAGAGACCAATGTTATCGACAACGTCTCGCGCGTGCGCGGCGCGAACGGCGTTGGCGCGCGCGACGACGGCGCCATGCGCGGGGTTGAGGTTTAGCGGTGGTTGTGCACCCGGGGCGAAGAAAGCCGTCGAAGGCGCGTCGAGGACGCGCGCGGGTGGGGTGATGACGATGGTGCGACGACGATGTGCGACGATGACGGTGCGCGCGGCGCAACCGACATTTGTGACGACGCCGATTTATTATGTGAATGATCAACCGCACATCGGGCACGTGTACACGTCGACGGTGGCGGATACGTACGCGAGGTACAGACGAGCGAAAGGGGATGATGTGTTCTTCTTGACGGGGACTGATGAGCACGGTTTGAAGGTGGAGCAAAGTGCGGCGAAGCGTGGGGTGGATCCGCAGGCGTTGGCGGATGAGAATAGCGAAAAGTTCCGCGCCGTTATGCAGGCGTATGATATTTCATTCGATGAGTTTATTCGCACTACGGATGACTACCACGAGCGCCAGGTGAAGAATTTCGTAAAGCTCTTGCAAGATAAAGACGCGGTGTACCTTGGGAAATTCGAAGGGTGGTATGACGAAGGTCAAGAGGAGTACTACACCGAAACTAAGGCGAAGGATTTGGACTACAAGAGTCCAATCAGCGGCAAAGACATGGTGCGCTCGAGCGAAGAGAACTACTACTTCCGCTTGTCGGCGTACCAAAGCCAATTAGAAGCACTGCACGCTGAAAATGAGCAATTTTTGACTCCAAGTGCTCGACGTAATGAAATGATTCAACGCTTAAACGAAGGCTTGAATGATGTTCCAATCTCGCGCACCAACTTTTCGTGGGGTATTCCCATGCCCAACGACGAAAAGCACGTCATCTACGTGTGGATTGACGCTTTGATGAACTACATCACCGCCATTGGTTTGGGCGATGGCAAAGACTCAGAGTTGCTCGCCAAGCGCGAAAAGTATTGGCCGGCGAGCGTGCACATCATGGCCAAGGAAATTTCTTGGTTTCACTCGGTTATTTGGCCAGCGCTTCTCATGGCACTTGATTTGCCTCTTCCGCAGCGCGTACATGCGCATGGCTTTTGGATTCGTGAAGGGCGCAAAATGTCCAAGTCTCTCGGTAACTTTGTTGACTTGGACTGCATGAATAGGTTCAAAGAGCACTACGGTTTGGATGCGATGAGATACTATCTCGCAGTCGAGGGACCTATCGGCGCACAAGACGCCAACTTTAGCGCCGAACGCGTGCAAGAAGTGTACTCGAGCGATTTAGTCAACACCATGGGCAACAGCGTCAGTCGTACGACGGCAATGATCAACAAGTACTTTGACGGCGTCGTGCCGTCGGAGGGCAACGTCAAGTTTGACAACTGGAACATGACTGAGCGCACGAGTCAGCAAGTGCAACTTGCCTTGGCTGCTTACGAAGCATTGGATTTGCCCCGCGCCGCAGCTGCTGCCAAAAACATTATCATGGATGTTGATTTGTTTATTTCTGAAACCGAGCCATTCCGTATGGCCAAGGACGAGAGCAAGCGCGACCAGTTGAACGCGTGCCTGTACCAATGTCTCGAATCTTTGCGCATCGCTGCCGTGCTCTTAGAACCGTTAATGCCCAATAAAATGGCAGAGTTCGATGCTGGCGTGGGCTTGGGCGAAGGCACGATCGATGAGCGCACGAAGTGGGGTGGTTTGAAACCAGGGACAACGGTACAAAAGCTTGCGCTGTTCCCGCGTTGCGAAGGTTTAGATGAAAATGGAGAGCCCATCAAAACGTAGAAGCAGATTCTTTATAATATTTTAGCTGTCATATACTTTACAATAATGCGTGTGTGTTGTGCTATAACTGAATATGTCGTCTCTATCGAAAGCCCATCTGTTGTTTGTAGCTCAACTCCTCCTTGAGAGTGAGTCTGTCGTGCGACCAATTGCTACTGCTTCGGCGGCGATCGTGACCTGGTTTCTTGAAGATTTTACCCAAGCTACACGTCAAACTTGGGTTAGGGAAGATATCATCCGGGTCTACGTACGACTGCGCTTTCAGCTGAGGTACGAGCGCGGCACCGCGAGCCCAACTCGGAATCACTTTGCGAGGCTTGTCGTCGTCTTCGTCGTCACTACTCGCGTACGGAGAAATGACGTAAGACTCATCGTTCGTCTGATTGTACGACGAATACGTCGAAGAGGAAGCAAAGTTTGTCTTGAAAATCGAGCGCGTAGGCGTTCGCATGACCGAAGATTGCTGCTTAGCATAGGCGGTCGCCGATGGCGACGGAGCCACGTGGTGACCGTGGATAGCCGCCTGCGCGTTTTCGAGCAATCGTCTGCGCTTTTCGGCGTCGGATGAGGCATACTGATATCCACTTTGCGTATCAAATGGACGCTTAAGTGAATTCGAGCTCGGCAATGCCGTCATGCGCTTCTGCTCTTCCAGCATTTGGTTGAACTTGCTCTTTTCGAGTGCAGCCTTGCGTTGAATCTCCTCCTCTGCAGAGCGAATCTCCATGAGACGCTGTTGACGCAAACGTCGTTCTTCGAGCTCACGAGCCTCATTACTCGCCTGCAACGCTTTTCTCGCATTCATCTCTTGCTCACGAAGTCTCCGTTCTTCTTCCTTCTGGCGTAATTGCGACTCTAATCGACGTTTGTTCTCTTCATCTGCCCGCGAACGCGCCTCCATGGCGCGCTTCAATCTGCTCATGACATCACTCGCCTCGCTAATACTCACAGGTGCAATACTCGCGGGTAATCGACCCTTTTGTCGCTCCGCTAATGTCTCTCCCGATGGTGTGTGCAGGTGCAGCGATTCAATCGCCTTGATTTGAGATGGCGTCGGCGCCGCCGCCGGCGTCACGCGCGGCGCAAACGGCACTGGAACAGCTGAGGCTAGCGCATTAATCTCTGGCTGGATCATAAATGATTCCATCAAGCTACGCTGATCAACGGGTTGTTGCTTTGGCGCAGAATCACTCGCTTGCGCTGGTTGATGTAGCGCTGCAACAGTGTTACGTACCTGCGCTTGCGCCTCGAGCGCCTTTGCTTCCTCCTTCGCCTTGCGCGCCGCGAGCGTGCGAGGTGAAATCTTCAACTCTGTCGACACAATCTCACCTCCAGCTGTCGTGGCATTGATAGTCAATGCTGGAATGTCAGCCTTGAGGAATGCCAAACCGTTCGCCCGCGCCTTGGCACGCTTCTTCTTATCTACGCTAGAGCTCTGCGTGATTTGCGCATCCTTCGCCAGCGCTGCATCTTCCGACGCTTTCTCAGCGTTCGCCTTCGCCACGGAGGCGGGCACACCGGCCCGCTTCACACTTCTAGAAGACTTTCTCGTCACTCGCTCGCTCGATCCATCCGCGGTTTGCCATGCGATCTTCTTCACATCCTTTGGCGTCTGCGCGTCGGCGTAATCGCGCGTCTGCGCTTTCCGCGCGCTCGCGTCGGCATCTCCGTCGCCACCCATCACCGCAGACTTCTCCATCGCGCCACTCACGTCTATATCTCTTTTATCGTCACGCTCATCACCCACATTTGCACCGCTCACACCCTGACCGTCTCGAGATTCGCGCGCGCGCGCGTCGAGGGGAACTTTCGCGCGCGACGGCGTCTTCGCCTCCGCCGCAACCTCCTTCTCCAAAGCTCCACTACCCTCATCAACGCTCACGCTCGCCGCACGCGTGACTCCACTCTTCCTCGCCACACTCTCCTTCGGCTTCCGCGCACTCAATCCTTTCTTTCCCGTCGTTGGCGTCGCGCTCGCTCGTCCGCTACTATTCGCGCGCGAAAATACTCTCCACGTCAATCACCCGTACTCGCGCTCAAACGATCGCACTCGCGATTCGCACGCGTCATCCAGCACACACACACAGCGCAACACAAACACATCAACACACGCATCGCGCTTCACGCGCCGCGCGCCGCGCATCGCACGAATCAAGCGCGGTTGAACCACCAGCGCGCGACTCAACACACGCTCTAACGACTCTACGCACCTCGCCCCATCAGCTTTCCCACGCGCGCGCGGATCGTTCTCCTTCCCACCGCCACCGTCGCGCGAGCTCACCATTGGCGTCGCCGTCGCCCTCACCTCACGCCGCACGCTCGCCACGGCGCGCGCGACGTCCCGCGCGACGCGCGCGCGCTCGTCATCGAGCCGCGCCGCGCACCCATCGGCGGTCTCGCGCACGCGCATCGTGGCATCGCGCGCGCTCGCGCGAAGTGCGCCGAGCGTGGCGATCACGCGAGAGAATGCATTGACGCGCGCACCGCCACCGCGGTCGCCGCGCGAAGCCATCGTCGCGTCGCGGCGTCGTCGCGCTCTGTCGCGCGCGGTCGCGACGACGACGACGGCCGCGGCTCGTCCCCCTGCGGCAGAACCACCATCGTGACGGGGTTTACTTTTTCATTTAAAAATACACGCATCCACGTCTAATATATACACAATAGGATACATGTGACCCTTGGAGGTGGTGTGTAAATATCTATATCACGTGCGATCACATATATGCTATAGAGGTTATAAGAGGTATGCAATACTGCGTGGATGCGAACCGTTTTTTCGCGGGACACCCGCGCGATCGCGTCTGACACCCAACACGTGGCGCGCGAACGACCGGTCAGGATCACGCACACGGGGGACTCCGTGCGCGAAAGGTCGCGCGCGCGGTCGACACCGCGCGAGACCTCGCGGCGGCAGAGCGCACCTCTCTCGCGCTCGCGTGCGCACACTCACCGAACGTCTCGCCGGTCAACACCGACGTACGCGCGCGCATATTCGCCTGCGTGGATCACAGCTCGCACGCATTCGCCATGGCGTTTGATTCTGGGAACACGGCGTTCGTCCTCGTCAGCATGGCGCTGGTGAATTTAATGACGCCTGGGTTGGCATTCTTCTACGGTGGTCTCGTGCGATCGTCGAATGTGTTGACTATTATGATGCAAAACTACGCATCGATGGGATTGGTGACTATTATTTGGATCATGTGGGGGTATTCGTTGTGCTTTGGCACGAGCAAGGGGTCTGGGTTCATCGGCGCGCCGGCGGATCACTACTTTTTGGAAGACACGCTGGGTGAATTTGCAACGCCCTCTGGCGACCACATCCCTGAAATCGTCTTCGCGGGTTTCCAGGGTATGTTTGCCGTGATTGCGCCGTCCCTCATGACTGGTGCGTTCGCCGATCGCGTGCGCTTTGTGCCGTACCTCATCTTCATCGCCGTCTGGGTGCACTTGGTGTACTTCCCGTTCTGCCACTGGGTGTGGGGTGGCGGCTGGATGGCGCGCAACGGTGTTAAGGATTTCGCCGGTGGTATCGTCGTCCACACGACTGCTGGTTTCTCCGCGCTTGCGACTGTTGTTGCGTTGCCGAACCGCCAGAAGATGGAGGGCGCCGAAGTGGACAAGTCGCCGCACAACATTCCTTTCGTCGCTCTCGGTACGGGCTTGCTCTGGTTCGGCTGGTTCGGTTTCAACGGCGGTTCTGCTCTTGAAGCTGGCCCAACCGCCGCGTTAGCCGCGATGAACTCTGAAATTTCCGCCTCTGCCGCTTTGTTCTTCTGGATGTTGCTCGAGTGGAAGCTCGAAGGCAAGCCGACGCTCGTCGGCGCGTGCGTCGGCGCCATCGCGGGTTTGGCCACTATCACCCCTGCCGCTGCCTTTGTCAAGCCGTGGGCTGCCTTGGTCATCGGTATCCTCTGCGTGCCGTGGTGCTACGCGTGCATCGAAATCACCAAGAAGTATGAACTCGACGACGCGCTCGACGTCTGGGCCGTCCACGGTATGGGTGGTCTCTTCGGTACCCTTTGCATTGGCATCTTTGCCAACAATGACGTCGCTGGCTTCGAAGCTGGTGGTAAATTGTTCGGCATTCAACTCCTTGCCGTCACTGGCTGCGCCGTGTACTCGTTCATCATCGGCTACGCCACCATCAAGGCTATCGGCAAGTTTATGCCGGTTGTTCCGGGTCAAGATGACCTCAAGCTTGGTTTGGACATCTCCATGCACGGCGCCAAGGCGTACTCTGGTGAAGATCACTCTGGCTCGGTCAAGAAAGGCCGCGACTTTGCCAACCATGTCTAGGCTTGTCTCAACGAGGCACACATAATAAGCGACTGAGCGTTCAGTCTTAATATTCGCCCGAGCGCGCGCTGTGAAAGCGCACGGTTGGTTTTATTTATAATATCGTTCCGTTATCGTCGGAAATAATACTTTGTAGCCACGTCATGTAATCTTTAATATTTTGCACCGTTGTCTCAACCTCATCCGTTGCTCACTCGTTCACGCTCTCATCTAGTACGCGCGGCTGGCGGCGTCAACAGTACGGCAGCGAGAGTAACCCCAGAACCACTTGGACCACAGCGATCGGCATTGTCCCACACGCCGAAACTTTAGTCGCGCGCGTGAACGATCGGTATCGCTTCAGAGCACTCAGAACATACGCTTCCACGCGAGAGTTTGAGTGAAATCACGCGCGATGCGTATCCAAATCAAAGGCGGCGCCTGGAAAAACACCGAAGATGAGATCCTTAAAGCGGCAGTCATGAAGTACGGTAAAAACCAATGGAGCCGTATCGCGTCGCTGTTGAACCGGAAAAGCTCTAAACAGTGTAAGGCTCGTTGGTATGAGTGGCTCGATCCATCCATTAAGAAGACGGAATGGACCAGAGAGGAGGATGAGAAGTTGCTGCACTTGGCCAAATTGATGCCCACGCAGTGGAGAACCATCGCTCCCGTGGTCGGGCGTACGCCGTCGCAATGTTTGCAGCGTTACGAAAAGTTACTCGACGCGGCGTGTTCGAGAGATGAAGAGTACGACCCGGCAGATGACCCAAGACGGCTGAGACCTGGGGAAATTGACCCCAATCCAGAAACCAAGCCGGCGAAGCCCGACGCGGTGGACATGGATGAAGATGAAAAGGAAATGTTGGCTGAGGCACGTGCGAGATTGGCAAACACAAAGGGTAAAAAAGCGAAAAGAAAAGCCCGCGAGAAACAGCTCGAAGAGGCGCGCCGGTTGGCCGAATTACAAAAGAAGAGAGAGTTGAAGGCCGCGGGAATCGCGCACGTGCGTCGCGCAAAGCAAGTACGGGGTGTAGATTACAACGCCGAAATCGCCTTTGAACGCAAACCTGATGCGGTTTTATACGATACAAGAGAAGAAGACGAAGAATTCCACAAAGCTCAAGCGGCTAAGGTGTTTAAACCGGTGTCTTTAGCTGATCTCGAGGGCAAGAAGAGCGCCGCTGAAATTGCCGAGGAGAAAAAAAAGGCGGCGGCGGCGCAAGCAAAAATGCATGAGCGACGAGATATGCCGGGTGCAGTGAATCAGGCACTGAAAGTCAATGATGCATCATTCGTTCGCCGTTCGAAGCTAATGCTTCCAACGCCACAAGTGAACGATAGAGAGCTCGAAGACATCGCAAAGATGGGCAAGGGTGGCGTCGGTTTACTTGACGGCGGCGCGACGCCGGCGGCTGGGCTCCTGGGTTCGTACGCGCAGACGCCCGCTTCGTCGTCGGGATTAGCTCATCGCACGCCCATGCGAACTCCTCAAGTCGAAGGTGATGCCATTTTGCGCGAAGCGCAACAACAGGCGGCGAGACGTAGGCAACAGTCCACGCTCTTTGGCGGCGGCGAAGAAGCAGCCGCGGTGATGCCATCTGACTTTGCCGGTGCCACACCGAGCCAGGCGAAAGCGGCACCGACGCCTTCACGTAGTGACATGAGTTCGCAGATGGGTGCTACGCCCGCATTCGGTCAAACGCCGATGCGAGACGAATTGCACATTAACGATCAGTACGCGGCGCACTTTGGTGACATGAGCGCCCGCGAGCGACGAGCACAAAGCGCGTCGACGAGCGCGTCATTAAAGAGTTCCTTCATGTCTCTTCCGAAACCACAAAACGAGTATCAAATCGATCTTCCTGATGCGCCGGAAGACGAAGACATGGTTGATGTGACGGTTGAAGATGAGGCGGATGTTCGCGAGAGAGAGGCGGCCGCTTTGGCGGAGTATCAAGCGATGCAAATGCGCAAGCGCTCACAAGCCGTGCAACGGGACTTACCGCGACCGGATGAACCAAACGGTGCGGTCGAGGCTCTTGCTGCTGATGAAATTTCTGTGCTCGTCAACGAAGAAGCCCTCACCTTACTCGCGCATGACATTTCCAAGTATGGCAAAAAGCCAAAATCAACGCCGGCGATCGAGGACTTTGAGGAGTCAGCCATCGTCGCCGCGCGAGGGCTCATTGACGCCGAGACAGATGAGATGTTACGAGAACAAAAGCTGACTCGAGAAGAGTTTGCCGATATGTACTCCCAAGCGTTAGATATTGAACGTACGAAGATGATTTTCGTTCCTAGTTTGAACGCAAACGTAAACGCCAAGGATGCAACCAAGGACCAACAACTCGAAGCCGCGAAAGCGGCTTTTGAAAACGTTCGCAGTGAGATGGAAAAGGATGCGAAACGCGCGGCCAAGTTGGAGCAAAAGTGTAGTTTGCTCACCGCAGGTCTTCAAAAACGCAATGGTGAGCTGTGCAAAAAGCTCACGAATGCTGTCGCTGAGCTCAAGACGCTCATCACGGAGGCAAACTCGTACGCCATTTTACACGTGCAAGAACAACGCGCGGCACCGAATCGCATCGAGTCTTGGCTCGAGCTCGTTGAAAACGCTCGTGAGCGTGAAAAGAAGTTGCAAGATAAATTTGAAACGCTCTCACGGCAAGTGGCGCAACAACAATAGAGATAGACAACTAGACGACTAAAATTTGTAGAGGTGATATTAAAAATTCATTCCTTGACGCGATAATACTGCTCGAGGCTCTTTCCGTGCGCCGAACGCACCGCAGCTTCAGACATGATATCCCACACCGCAACAGTACCTTTAGAGCCAGCAGTGGCGACGAGATAAGGCACGGATGGCGAGAACCCACATGAAAAGATAGCGCCGACTTGAGGCGAGTGTTGAGACAAAATCGCCGGTTTACCGCCATTAAGATCCCACAACTTGACAGTTTTATCAGTGGAACATGTCACGAGCAACCCCGCTGCACCAGCACACATGCTCAAACCAGTTGTTGCCTTGTCGTGTGCTTGTAAATTGAAGACACAATCCGAATTAGATCCCATGCGCGTATCAAAGCACATTACCATGCCATCTTCGTTTGAGACGAGGAATTGCGTTGGCTCAGAAGTGTGCCAAATTGCGCTCTCAACGTCCGCGCTCACCGTCCACTTCAGCGACGCACCATCAGGCGTACGAACGTCTACAACTTGAGCAGTCTTGTCGTACGAACCAGTGAGTAAAACGGACGCCTCTGAAGGATTCCATTCGCACGCTTGTACTTTATCCTTGTGATGGTTGAGCGTGTTCTTTGCCGTCTCGGTGGCGATGTCCCAAATTTTCACAGTTTTATCAGCGCTCGCCGACGCAAGAACGTTTCGGAATTGACGATTCCACGATAATCCCATGACTGCATCTTCATGCGAGCCACCCTTCAAGGCTTTAGATTCCTTGCCCTTCTTCTTTTTCCCGGCGCTTTTGATTGTTTCGTCTGAATATCCACCGAGCGTCGTCACTGGCTCTACGGCATCGACGCAATCCAAGTCCCAAATCTCGATTCCTGGGTACATCGTACCAATAGCCGCACAATTCACCTCTTCCGTACCACTTTTGGGCGAGCAATTCATCCACGCCACGCATAAAGGAAAAGCTGGGAGCAACACATCATGGTGCACGTATAAATTCGTCTCTTCGTTCCCCGTGACCCCCGCTTCTTCGTACACCCAAACCTCCAAATGCGACACATCCTCGTCCGTTCTCGCCGCTAAAATTACCAAATCTGTATCACGCATCGTCATATCATCTGGCTCTTCCTCCTCATCATCATCGCTATCTTTAATCGTCATGTACGGATCCTCTTCGTTGCCTTCGTAGTGCGTCAACTTACCGCCGCCAAACAACCGACCCGTGGCTGCCTCATCGTCGTCTTCGTCGTCATACGCATCCATATTCAACTCTGCCAAGTCGTCCACCATGCCTTTCGCCGCTTTACTCACCGCCAGCGCCTTGGCGACAGCTCTAGACGTCGTTTCTTTTGCGTCTTCGAAATCCGCCGCCATTTCGTCCAAATCCTCATCCTCCGCGTCGGCTTCGATTTCCTCCCAATCCGACCCGCTCTCGTCATCATCCTCGTCGATTAAATCATCTTCATCCTCGTCGTCGTCATCGGTGTCCGACTCAGACCCACGCCCGCGGCGCGCGGCGACGCGCGCGCGCGCCTTTTCCGCCAGCGCCTCGAGCTCGTGTTCGGGAACATCCGCGTACTTTGGCACCACCGCGCTCGCGCCCGGAGGCACCCACGCCAGGGATGAAATCATCTCTCGTCACTCTACCGTCCACGGGCGCCAGGCGCGCGCGAGCGATGCGATGCGTCGCGGAATGGCGTCGCGGAAATGACGCGCCGCCGCCAGCCGGTTGGCTGCATCCTCAAAGATGCGCCGGCGCACCGCGCTCGTGGCGTGCGTCGTACAAAACGACCCGGGCGCGCGCACCAAGCAAGAGAATCTCGCGCGCGTCGCCGCCATCGTCGAGCGCACGTTGGACGACGTCGAGGGCGGCGGCGGTGACGTTGCTTTAGTGCTGTGCGCTGAGTGCTTTGCGCACGAGTACGCGCTCACGGCAGAACGCGCGCTGGCGCTGAGCGAGACTGGCGCGGGAGAGCGCGATGGCGAGTGCGTGACGTGGGCGCGAGCTTTAGCCACGCGCGCGCGGTGCGTCGTGGTGGTTGGGTACGTGCGCGCGGTTGGGCGGTCGCTGTTCAACGCGCAGACGATGATTGACTCGGCGGGCGACGTGGTGGCGCACCACCATAAAGCGCACTTGTATGACATGGATGAGGCGTGGGCGGACGAAGGTGAAGGATTTACGACGAGTGTAGTGAAGATGAGGACGGTCATGTGCGAAGAAAGCGCGAGTGGAGCTCGAGTGGTGGCTCGAGGCACGGCAAACGTGCTGTGCACGCAAGGCATTTGCATGGATATTAATCCGTATCAGTTTAAAGCGCCGTGGGACGCGTACGAGCTCGCGAATGCGGTCAAAGTGGCAAAAGAAGTAAATGATGATGGTATGCACCAGCTGCTACTGTTTTCGTCGGCGTGGACGAATGCGCATCCGAATGACACAGATGAGTTGAAGCGCGCGCCGGTCGATGCGGCGGACGTGGTGAACTATTGGTTCGCGCGTCTTGAGCCTTTGAGAGGAACCAAGGCGCATTTCGTGTGCTCGAATCGCATCGGTGAAGAAAACTTGATCAAATTTTGCGGATGCTCGTGTGTGATCGACATGAAGTCGCAAAAGGTTCTTACATTTATTCCGCCTGGGAGCGAAGGCGCGAAGTTGGTGCACATCGCGCTCGAGGACGACCAAGACGATTTAGACCAAGACTAACGATCGCGCGGCGCGCAAGTCGAATTGTGTTGTGTGTACATGTAAAC
>Ga0255763_1000055_pt1 | contig 103802 bp, 70 predicted proteins | sample 041ome_2_FD_179963 | JGI IMG/M metagenome (GOLD analysis project Ga0255763, IMG submission 179963) | Coastal salt marsh microbial communities from the Groves Creek Marsh, Skidaway Island, Georgia - 041406US metaG (version 2) | ecosystem: Environmental > Aquatic > Marine > Intertidal zone > Salt...
ACGTTATCCGTGATGCGGTTACGTACACTGAACACGCCAGACGCAAGACGGTCACCGCCATGGATGTCGTCTACGCGTTGAAGAGACAAGGCAAGACCTTGTACGGCTTCGGCGGTTAAGCGACGCGTTGTCGTTTTCCTCCCGTTTCCGTTTTTGCCCGTTTGGAAATTTTCAAACGAAAGACAAACGCAAACACAACAAAAACAAACAAAAATGAAGATTCTTATCTTCACCATCACACATATGACGTATAAGATATTACACGCGCGCGCACTGCTCTTTGTTCTACATCTAATGCACTACTTGTATCTACTACACACACCTCTCCCCTTTCTATGCTTTAATTAATTATTAATTCTCTTCGTCGCAGCCGCGAGCAGGTAAATTCTTCTTCTCGCCCTTCAAAAAAATCTAGTATGTTTCAAGAGCGCTTCTCAACAAGGTGATATCGTCGAACCACGGTCCGTACTCTTCTTCTTTATCATCTCCAAACCACTCCTGAAACGCATCTGGTCCCCAATATTTACCTTCTTTCGGTGGACAAACTAGCTGAAACGGCTCGGTTTCGTAATTTTCTTTGCTCTCCTCTTCCACTTTTAATCTGGGCACGCGGATAGCGCACGCGTGCAAATACATTCTATCGATATCTATACCGTTACTTTTTCTCGTGTTACCGTACATCTTATCTCCTAGAAGTGCGCTGCCGAGAGATTTTGCGTGAACGCGCAACTGGTGCGTCTTCCCGGTCTCCGGCTTAAAGAGGAAGAAGCGCAAGTTGGTGTTGGCGTTCGTCTTCTTTTCTCTCGCTTTGTAATTGTCTTCCTCCTCTTCAGAGCAATCGCCCTCTACCTCTGCCACGGAGGAGTGCGTAAAGCCGCGCGAAACAAAGGTCGTCTTTGACGGATTTTCTTGTGTTCTCATCAGTTTGTACATCCCACGTCTAGCTTTTTTCAAATCGCCCTTCACGGTGCCCATTTTCTTTCGCGGTTTCCTCTCGCTAACGCCTACGTAATACTTGACGATCTGTTTACTCTCAAACGCTCGGCTCAAACTCTTCGCCACAGATTTCTTCGTCGCAAAAAGTACGATCCCAGACGTCGCTTTGTCTAATCTGTGCACGGGGTAGATGTTTTTACACTCGTAAAAGTGTTCGTCATTCTCCTTTAGCTTTCTCAATTTTTTCACCAACCCGTCTTGAAACTCGGAATGGAAGCCCAGGTTCGCGGGTTTATACACGGCTAAGATGTCCTCGGTTTCGCGCAAGACGAACGGTTCGATCGTTGTCGTCGTTACTTCTTCTTCTTCTTCTTCTTCTTTCTCTGCTTCGAAAACGTCGTCTTCGTCGTCGTCGTCGTCGTCGTCGTCAACGCCTAAAGTACCTTCCCCGCCTTCGAGTTCGTTGAAGCTTCTTCTCGTTATTGTTACGTGTCGGCGTCGGCGTCCTCGTCCTCGTTGGGGGCGTATTTTTCTTCGTGGTAACGAGAACGGAGATCGTTCTGCTGCTCGCGATAGAAGACCGACGTCAACGCTCGTCGTCATCGTTTTTTTCTCTGTCTTTGTGTTTGTGTGTACGTGTATGGTGTGTGTGTGCGCGCCGTCTCTCTATCTCCGACTCTCTCTTCTTTCTCTGACGAAGAATTGGAAAAAAAAAAGAGTACGTACGCGTAGCAGCCAAAAAAACGAGGCATACACAAACAACGCGCGACGCCAAAAGAGCGCACGCAAGACTCTGACAAACAAACAGACGCAGTTTCAAAGCCGCAGGAAAACACGTCGCGACGACGCGAGCGGCGCGAATAATGAAATCGTAGAAACACACACGCGCGCGCGCGCAGGAGAAAAAAACAAAAGAATGGCCACGCAAGTCGGTCACATCAAAAGGATAAATCATTTCAAAGGCATTAACGTGGATGGCTTCCAGTTCCAGTCTCCGGACGTGAAAGCGTACATCTTGACGCATTTCCACTCCGATCACACGATTGGATTGACGTCCTCGTTCAAAGGACCTCAGAAGATTTACTGCTCGAAAATTACCGGGAATTTAATCAAAGAGATTACTAAAGTGAAAGAACAGTTTGTCTGCCAATGCGAATTGCACGAGGAGACGGACATCGAAGGCACCTCGTTTACGGTGACATTTTTTGACGCCAATCACTGTCCAGGCGCGGCGATGGCATACTTTTTCGATAAAGAGACGAAGAAGACGGTGTTACATACCGGTGATTTTCGCGCAGACGAGGACGCGGTGCAGAAGAACGAGATGTTGTTGGAAACGTTGAAGAGGAAGGGGCGCGTGGACGAGTTGTATTTAGATACGACGTATTGCAATCCGAATTACGATTTTCCGAGGCAAAGAGTCGCGTTGGAGTGCATGCAGAAAATAGTTTCAGATGCGCTGAGGGAAGAGCCAAAGACATTGTTCACGTGCAGTGCGTATAGCGTCGGTAAAGAGAAGGCATTTAAAGCCATCGGGGACGCGGTGCGCACATTTTTCAAGGAGAACAACATGAATAATAATGCTAATACGAAAATTGCCGTCATGTTGAAAAAGAAGCAAATGCTCGCGCTGACGGAGTGGTACGACAAAGACTGCTTCACGTGTTTCCAGGGCGAACCAGACGATCCGACTGGAAGTAAAGCCATGGAACAACACGTGCGTGTGATTTCACACGGCGGGAAGGATCCACACGTGTCTATGAATGCCATTTTACTCGCCGAAAAACACCGTTTCAAACGCGTGATTGCGTTTTCGCCATCCGGTTGGGCGTGGAAATGGCAAATGCGGAAAGCGTACGAGGAGACGAAGTGCTTAATTTGTGAACCGTGGGAAGGGAATAACGGGTCAACGAAACTGTACCACGTTCCGTACAGCGAACACTCGAGTTACAGCGAGCTCTTAGGTTTCGTCGAGAAGATAAGGCCGAGGAAAATAACACCGACTGTGAACGCTGAAACTGAAAAAGACCGCGATAAGTTACTCAAACGGTTCGAGCAGTGGATGGATTTGTCTGCGAATAAAGGCAAGCTTCATCATTACTTTTCAAAGTCAACGACAGACAACAAGAAGAATGTGTCGACGAATATAAATAACAGCGAAGACACGATTATTTGTTTAAGTTCTGACGATGAAGATGACGTTGAAATCATCGATCCTTCGATACGCGCTGCGTTACCGAATGTTAAGATTGACGTGCGCACGCAGCAAAGAGAGTTGGAAAGACTAGCCTCCTCGAAGAACGAGAAGAACGGAAACAAACAGGAGCAAGAAGAAGAGAGAAAAGAAAAAGAACACATCATCATCGATTTGTCCAAAGAGAGTAACAGTCCCACGAAAGGAATGAATCACCACTCCTCTCGAGAAGAAATAGAACCTTTCCCTCTCGGGTGCGTCTGTGTCGTTCGTAATGGCGAGTTCAAGCAATTCAAGAATCGAAAACATGTCGAGCAACGGCTCCGAGAGCTTGGCGCCGAAGTCGTGAACAGAAAATCGTCACGTGTCACGCACATAATGTGCGCGCACGGAAGTATGCAAGCGACAGAACTTTTGAGATTAGAAAAGCTGAATAACGCTTCTGCGAGTACGCCTTCTTCTGCCGTCGCTGCCGCGAACGTATCATCAAAGAAAGAGAAAAAGAGGAAGACTGAGCACGAAGAAGAAGAAGATGAAGATGAAGAAGAAGAGTTTCCCGATGACGCCGTCACGGTCACCGAAAGTTGGCTCATGCGCCACGTTCGCGCGATGAAAAACGGAACCGCTCGAGAGCACACGAGCGAAGAAATAGAACTCTTTCAAGAACGACAGCGGAAACGTTTGAAACTCGCCCAAGAGGAGAAGAAGAAGAAGAAGAAGAAGCAACAGCAAAATATGAATAAGGAAAAGGAAAGAAGCGAGGAGAAATAAAAAAGAGAAGGAGCAAATAGAATTAATTGACACGTAGAGCAAAGAAAGAGTCGCACGCGCGCGCGCACATCAATCGCGTGCCATCACCATCCGATGAAAGCCCGAAAGAGCTTTTTGTACTTCAAAACCCCGGGGGTTTGGCATCCGTTGTAAGAAAAGACGTTTTAGTTTTAGTTTTTATCGTAGCTGCTTTTTTGTTGTTGCTCTGCGTCTGCCTTTTTTCCCACGCACGCACCAAATCTTCCATTTTTACGTTTTTTTTTTCTTTCCAACAAACGAGTTTTCTCGCTCGTAACTGTCTCGTGCCGCCGTCCCACGCCGATCGCTCTCTCGCAATTATATCAGAATCAACTTCCCACACTTTATTTTCCGCCTCGTTACGAGACAACTATCATCATCCGCCTACACCAACACGTTGAACGGCAGACAATGAACGCGAACACTCCAACCCCGCACGGGATTCATCATCGCGAAGGTCAAACCGTAGAAGATATCGCGCGGGCACCTCCTGGAGAGAGAGTGTTAAAAGTTTCCCAAAACACGCAGACGAATAAATTGGCCACTTCTATTGGTTTCGTCTGCGAACACGGAGAAGCGCCGCTGATTTTAGCGCTCGGGCCGGCGAACGTAAACACTGCGGTGAAAGCGATGGCCATCGCGAGGAGGAAATTGAAGGAAGAGAACGTGGATTTGCGCTTGTATCCAACGTTTCGAGAGACGGATGGGGCAAAACGGTTTTCAGCTATTCTTTTGCAGACGTGGAAAGAAGAAGGGAACGGGAACATACAGCCGGAAGACGCGGAGGCGGACGTGAGTTTGACGTGTGGGGCGAATTCAGTACCAAGCCAAGTGGCAGGGGCGATCGCCGGGAAGATTCGCGAAGGGTACTCGGTCTCTATCCGAGCCTGCGGCGCTGAAGCGGTGAGTAAGACAGTGAGCGCCGTGACGTTTGCGAGATTGTTTTTGGCGGATACGGAGAAGAACCCGCCGGAGTCCACTCCGTTGGGGAGAGTCGTCGACATTTCTTGCGCTCCGGAATTTCGACACGAAACAGTCGGAACCGCCGGAGATGAGAGGACGATTTTGATGTTTACTATTAAAGTGATCGACCCGAGAGAAGCGCCAATGGTTTCAATGAGCGCGGAGGCAAGCGGAGGCATTTCCATGGAACGGCAACGAAGATTAGCCGAAGATGCCAACGCTGGTGCTGCTAATGCTGCCGTGAACAACGGCGAAGAAGTTTCGTATTGTCAGCAATGCGGCGCTGTGTTCAATCGCATGAGCGCAAATTTCTGTTCCCAGTGCGGCTGTAAGAGAGGCTAATATTGGAAATCGTAATAACGGTGTCGTTTTCTTCTCCTCTTACAACCTTTATCATTCTCCTTTTACTTACCTTACCCTTTGTTATTGAATTTCTTGCACTGTGTGATTCATTTTCACGTGTAATTCTACTATATATTCTAAATACCGTATTTATCATTAAACTACGAAGTACTAATACTAATACTACCCCCTACTACCACTGAGCTTTGAAACGACACTTCTCTCGCTCTCAATATTTTTGTTGTTAACGTTTCGAAAACACCATGAAATACCGTTCGATTCGACTGCCAGCTTGCCAAAACCGATCGAAGAAACTTTCTTCGTATTTTTCAAATCCAGATCCTTTGCCTGGAGCTGACCCGGTATACAATCGAACGCCTTCAACGTTTTCAAACGACGCTTCGATGGTATCGCTTGACTCGTCGGCTCCATAACTTTTCTCGCTTTCAAACGCGATGTCGTCATCATCAACGGTGAGCCCGGATATCATTTTAGCTAAGGTGTGCATGTACCTTTCGTTGTCCGAGTATATGGTTAAACCTCCCCCACCTTCAACATTTTCGTCCTTCTTCTTTAATGCTTTGTGCGCAGCGACGAAAAATTCTCTATTCAACAAAGCTTTATCGTTTCTTGACTTTTCATCTCCGGAGTGATGCGGCGGTTCCGGGAAGTTTATAAATATTCGATGCAAAGAATTCGGAGGAATATTTTCTTTCAGCAAGCGAAACGCATCTCCTGAAACGACGGCGATGTTTTGAAGTTTTGAAACGCACATTCTGTTGAAGATATCGCAAGAACGGTCTCGGCGCAACTCGCTTGCGATCCAGACTTTTTTGTTCTTGTTCGATGGAGACGAGGAACTCGCAGCGGCTTGAGCTAGAGCCCATTCGCCGTTTCCAGCGGCAACTTCCAGACATATTTCGTTTTCTTCCTTTGTCTCTTTGTGCACGTCGTAAAAAAGCTTCTTGAAGTTTATTTGTCCCGTCTTTGAATCAACTGTCTTCTTCAAGCGTTTTTTCAGCTTTTCCATGCGCTTCTTTTTGTCATCATCTTTGTTGAGTACCTCTTCTAAACCCAGAGAATTTTCAAGTTCTTGGAACAGCATTTCACCAGCGCTGCCGTTGTATTGATTGTTGACGGCAACGTCGCCAAGTTTTGAGGTGAACAAAAGGCACCTGGAAAAACAGTCGTCGATGGTTGTTATGGTTGTTGCATCTTTTAAAGAAGTGTCTCCGTCCTCCTCGCTGACGATGTCTTTCAGTCTCGCCATGTCGCGCTCGAGTTCAGAGCGATTTGTGTTGCGGAAGAGATTACGACGATGCGGGTCTGCTAATTCTAAATCGTCCTCCTCCTCCACTTCTTCTTCTTCTTCTCCTTGGACCGAGCCTTCGTTGGCCGCCCGAGCCTGTTTGCACGCTTTTTCGCACGACTTTATAGCTTTTAAACACGCTTTTGCGAAGCTTTTTTTCTTTTTTTGATCCGTCGTCGTTGATGTGAGTGCAATGTTAGCCTCTAGACGCGCTAAACCGCCGTACATTTGCGCCAGGCAATCGTATTTTTGCGCCATTTCTTGTTTCTCAGGTACTTTTTGCTTCACGTTTGGATCGTGATAAAATTTGCACATCCTACCGCGTTGACACTCTCCGTTCTTCCAGAAGAGACACGTCGGTGCCTGTCTCTCTTTGATGCCATTTTTCAAGCCATCTTTTACCCCTTTCCCGTTCAAGCATTCGTCGATGGATATTTGCATAGATTCAATCTCTTGCTTCAACAATTCCCGGCGGAACGACTGTGCGTACATCTTTGCCAAGAGAAGTTTTGACGTGTCGTCTGAAACGTCCTCAACCTTCACGCCCGTCCACTGAATCGCAGAGGATACGTCTCCGGTGCGTAAACAAACGCGATAAAACGTATTCAAAGCTCTCGAGTCGATTCCAACCCCACGCGCACATTGAGAAATATCATCCTCACCATCTGTACCGCCAACTTCACTCGTCGCCGCCGTCATGCTCTCCAAGAGCTTCACAGCGGCTCTCACGTCACACTCGATTAAATACGATTTCAATAACATCGTAAAAGCAACCACGTTTGGTCTGCAATCTGGTCGTAAGATGGCATCTTCTTTTCCTTTCTCTATTTTCTCTTTATGTTTTGTTTCGGTCGCCATGCGCCTGAGAATTATTTCAATATCCTTTGTTCTGCCGGCATTGGCGTAGGCATTCAATAACGCGCAATACGTATACACCGACGGATTAACTCGTTGATTTTCGACTAAGTTTCTGAACGTTTGCGTCGCTTTTGAGAGCTGTTTGACTCTCGCAAAGTGCTGAATATTTGACGTCGCGTCGTTTCGAGCGCGTTCAACGGCTTGACTATTTTTTTCCAACGCTTTTCCGTTCGACGACGACGACGACGATGAGAATAACAGAGGACTTTGAGGTAACAAAGCAGCCGAGATATCTTTCTCGTCCTCGAGAACAGCTTCTTCTTCCTCTACCTTCTCGTTCTCGTTGTCATCGTTGCCTGTTTTTCTTTCTTCTTTTTCTGTTCCCGTGGTGGTAAAAGTCGTCTGGTAGTTGAGTCCTTTTTTCCCTCCTCCTCCCAACTGCTGCTGACTCGAAGCGCTCTTCTTTTTCCCCGGCGGTCTCGTCAAGTTCATCTGTCGCATCAGCTCTTTCCTAGCTTCAAACTCGTCGAAGTCCGCTTTTTCTTTCTTACCTCCGTGCCTTTCCTTCTCTACCCCGCTGTGGTCATCGCCGCCGCCGCCGCCGCCGCCGCCGCTTCCGTCAACGAGTGCATTTTCTCTCTCCTCGTGCTCCCCCGCCACCAACTCATTTTCTTCTTCCTCTTCTTCTTCTTCGCGACGTCGACGACGAAGATGATCCTCGTGCTTCTCCCGAAACGCCCTGTTCCGTTCCGCGCGTTCTTTCTGTTTCACTTTCTTCTTCTCCTCTTCAATTTTCGATTGCGTCTCGTTCAGCCAAGGCCGCTTGCGTTTGCCCATCTTCTCTCTCTCTCTCTCTCTCTCTCTCTCTCTCGCAAAGAGCAGCAGCAGCCGGCAGTTCGAGGCGGTAACGAAACGAAAGCACTTTGAGAGAAAGAAAAAGTATATATACGAGTATATAGTGTGGCTTTGGGCAGGTTCCTCTTGCACGTCAAAAAAAAAAGAAAAAAGAAAAAGAGAACAGAGAGAGAAGAGAGAGAAACAACTCCAAGAAGGCTGCGACGAATCGTGCGTGTGTAATAAAAGGGGGGACCAAAAAAAAAAAGCAATCGCAAAAAAAAATCTCGAGAAGATATTTTTGGCCTTTTTTAGCGTATCCCGCGCCTTTTGACACCAGCGCGGATCGCTTTTTTTCGGCCTCGGTAAGCCGCACAAATTTTTCTTTCTCGCGCCCGCGCTGTTTAAGAAAGAAACGCACGCGCGCGAGCGCTTTCGGAGAAAAGAAGAAGAAAAATCGACGACGGCGTTCTCCGTTCGATCTTCTTTTACGCGAGAGAGAGAGAGAGAAAAGAGAGTGATTCAGTAATTCAGATCATCCCCCGAGTCGAGTTCAGACCACTTCAAAAGTTTGAACGTTCATTCAATTCACAGGGGTCGCCTTGCAAGATATGATTATTCATTAAACATTAAAGGTCGGAGAAAACCAAGGTCAACAAACGAGACGGAGCGCGAGTCACACACACGTAAAGCAGCAGTAATAACGGATTGCTTCGGCCGCGACTGTCATCATGAGACGATTTCGAAGGCGCGAGAGCTTGGAGATAGAAAACGACGAGTTGAGGCGTCAGGTGCAACGTCTGGAAGAGCGCTTGAAAATCTCTGTCGCGTCAGCAAACACTAATAAACATTTCTCCCGATCGGCCGACGTCGAAGGGTCGAGCTCGTTCTTTGCACCTTCTTCGATCGCGTCCCCGAAAAATGATGATCGAAGGAAACATGATCATCAAGATGGAGTGCAATACGAGGAGACTCAACAACAAGAACAACGCAGTCACTACGGAAGGTTTGGAACGCCCAGGAAATCCATGAAAGGCGTAGAAAGGCCAGATTTCTTGCAGCCTGACGGAATTTCAAACCTAAAACTTCCTAAAGGATGGGAAGGTGTGCGCGACCTCATCGGAGAAAGCGAGTATGCCGGCTGGATGATTACTCCGAAGCGATTAAATATATTGAATGTGATTGGAAAAGGTTGTGAAGGCACGGTGTATAAAGCAAAATGGGAAGGCGCTACGGTGGCGGTGAAGAAAGTGGGCACAAGAAACGCCAAGCAGGCAAAGGCACTGGTTCGATCGACGGAGATCTCTTCGAAATTGAGACATCCAAACGTCCTTCCGTTGCTCGGGGCACATCTTAACCCGTTTGGAGATTCGTGTTTGATGTTTCCAATCATGCTCGTTGGGACAATGAAGCAATGGCTTTATAGCGATTTGGAGAAGGGCGGCGTCGGCGCTTTGTTCGGTAGTGGAGCGAAGACAAAGAGTAAAGCGCACAAGTTCAAGAGGCGATTAAAAGCTGCTTGGGACGTTGCAAAAGGCATGTCTTACTTAGAAGACATGTTCATCATGCACAGAGACTTGAAACCGTCGAATATTTTCATGAAGAGCTCAGCGAAAGGCTGTGCGGTGATCGCAGATTTTGGACTGGCCCGATATAGCTCCATGAAAGATAACGAAAGCACACCCACCACTTGTACGGGAACGTTTATTTATATGGCTCCAGAAGTTATCGCCGGTAAGTGGTACGATACCAAATGCGATGTTTATAGTTTTGGCATCTTATTGAACGAGTTACTGGATAGAAAAGCTCCGTATTCGGGATCGTACTACTCGCCGCAACAAATTGCTCAAGCAGTTGTGGATCAAAACATGAGACCAAAAGTGTATTCGAACGATAACTCTAAAGACTCGAAACGTTTAGTCCAGTTGGCCGAGAAATGTTGGGATAAGGATCCAAATGCAAGACCTACATTTGCAGAAATTCTCAACGAAATGGATGTGGTAATGCCGAGTTTAGAGGTCGAAGATACTCCTGAAAGCTTTCCAGGTAGTGGGGATTGCGATGCCGATTACAGCGGCGAAAGATCCGATTCTAGAACTTCACGAGGAGAGAGCGCAGAAGAAAAAGGTAATACTAACCCCGTTCTCGGAAGTCTAAATAAAGTTCTCGAAGCGTTCTTTTAAAGAAGAAAAGAGAATGTACATAACATAAAAGATACCGATTAAAAAATCGTTTCATAAAATAATCAATTTAGAAATAGCAGTGCGTGCGCACGCTTTTTGTATATATTATTTGTTTATCTATTTATGCTGACACATACCGAAACCGATGAGTACACAAACGAATCGTAATCAATCAATCGAAATGCGTCACGCGCTTTTACGCCATTGGAAATTAGAATAAGGAGATAAAATATAATGCCTTTAAAATGAACATCCTGTGAAAAGTTTGTGTTTACTAAAATAAAAAAATACACGATACTTCTTTTTCTCACGCACATCACATCCACATTGCTACAAGAAAAGAGCAGATAGCATGATGGAAACGATTGCTTGTTGTACTCGAGGACATCAAAGACGACGACGACGACGACGACGACGACAACAACAACGACGACAGATAGAAGCAAAACAATCGCCGTCATCTTTGATGTTCTTCTTCTTTTACATCTTCTCCACCGTGCCTTGGGTGTTGTCTCCTTTCGGCGCGTATGCTGAAATAAAAGTCGGACCCCGAAGCGCGACGACGACGACAACGACGACAACGACGACCACAAACCTGATAAACCCGACCTCTCACACGGGAGCTCGATCGTTCACAAACTTTTCCACAGCGCCAACAGTAAAACCTCGCGAAACGAGAATCGTCAACGGTGTTCCATCGCTCATATCATCTCACCGAATTATTAATGGTGAAGCAGTGTATGAAACATCCGCGTTTCCATTTATCGTTGCCATTTTTGGATCGTACACGGACGAGAGTGGAAATATTGCTCGAGATTTCAGATGCGGTGGGACTTTCGTATCTACTCGACACGTTTTGACAGCATCGCACTGTTTCTTTTCGGATGGACTTGTTTCTAATACGCGAAACTTTTATGACAAGATGGAAGTACTCGTAAACTCAGTGCAGCTCGATCAAGGAGGAGGAGGTCAGGAAGATAAGTTTATTGAAGTTGCCGAAGCTCATGGAAATCCAGATTTCAATGGGATAAATTTCGATCAAGATTGCACCGTGCTTCGTTTGGCAAGGCCGGCAAGTGAAATATTCGACGTACAGCCAGTGAGACTTGCGTGGGATCCTGAAGAGATGGACGAAGATGAATACAAAACCGTTTACGACGAAAACGAGATGTGCTACGTCGTTGGATTTGGTGTAGACTCGAGCGGTTTCTTAACTGAACATTTGAATAACGCGACCGTTCCACTCGTGTCTGAAGAGACGTGCGAGCATAGCGATTCCTACCCGGGATGGCCGTATGGAAATCCGATTTCATCATCGATGCTTTGCGCAGGATATAAGTCTGGAGGCACAGACGCGTGCCAAGGAGATTCAGGCGGACCATTACTAAATGCGCGTACGCTCGCTCAAGTGGGCATCGTAAGCTGGGGCGAAGGCTGCGCTTTGGAAAATAAATACGGAGTGTATACGAAAGTTAGCGTCATGCGAGAGTTTATTCACAGCGTTGTTGGCGACGAATTGTACGAGCATTCACCGTATAAATCCTCAAAAGGAGGTGAAGGTGGAGAAGAAAACGAATTACCATCAAGACCGCGTCCGTTTCGATGTTTTTAATTAAAAATTAACTGTGGATTATAATCTATTAAATGCCTGTAACGCTAGCTTGAACGGAACCTTCGTCTGGAAGCTCCTCCAATAGCTTCATCCAGTTAGGGACACCGGCGCCAGATTTCCACAACGTACCATTCTTAGCGACTGCAAAGAACACATCTCTCACCGTTGGATCGAATCCGTTTACTTCTACTTGATTGATGATCCATCTTCTCCACGCCGATTGATCCTTTGCCTGTATGCGCCATCTTTCCTTGGCGTCGGCAAACATGTTCACCTCAACCTCAGAAGAACTGGTCTTTTTACTTCGTTTAGAGCGACTCCCAAAGGTTAAATCCATCGGCTCGTCACCAGTTGACTTTCCGTCGTTCTCTAACATTGTCACGGTGCACACTAAAATCTTGTTCTGAATGAATTTTTCTCTAAACTTCTCCAAGTTTGCCATCGTCTCGAAAATGTGTGCTTCAGAACCCGCAACGACAAAGACTCTATACAAAGACCGGAGCCTACTCAATGGAACCGCGCCTTCGTCCTTCTTCAGTTGCACTTGTAATCGCCCAAGTTCTTCTTCTCTTTCCGCCTGCCGTAAAGTTTCATCTCGCCCTTTCAACTCGTTCTTCAAGAGTAATCCCAACACGACCAAAGCAGTGGTGTTTATGCCTAAATTTTTCAACGTTTCTATTAAATCCGGCACATCTTCCGCGATTTCTCCCTCGCCACCTCCGCCTTTCACAGCTTGCACTAATCGCGACAGAATAATCAAAAGACCAACCGCTGCTCCACTCGCTAACGACCCAAAAACAAAAAGTTTTAAAAATCGAAACGGTTCAGCCGCTTCCGCTCGCAGCTTCGCCTGCGCCGCTTGTTTCTCTTTCCCGTCCCCGTACTCGACGTCGATTTCTTCAAACTGTTCGGTATTCCGAAACTTTGCCAAATCATCGTCGCGTTGCAACACCCGGAAGTCCAAGTTAAACTTTTCCAACGCGACCATCAAATCGTCTTTTGCTTGCTCGTATTTGTTCATTTTTACGTACGCGCACGCTCGATTGTAGTGACTCGCCCGAGACTCTTCTTCGTTCGGGTTTAACTTCAAGGCGTCCGAAAAAAGATCCGCCGCATCTTGGTACTGTTTCGCTTCAAACTTTTCCAACCCAAGGTTCACTTTCTCCGCCGCTTTGGAGATGGGAGCGTCGCCTTGTTCGCCGGCTTTGACCACCACTGTCGTTTTTTGTCCACGCCTTCTAATAGAAACGATATTACGACTACTATTCAAACTGCTGCTGCTGCTGCTGCTGCTGTGTATAAATCTACTAAAACTACTATGAGCGCTGCCGTTATTCTTGTCGTCGTTATCGTTGCGGTTGTTTCTGTCGTTGGTGACGTGCGAGGAAGAAGAAGAAACTCTCGCGATTGTTCCTCTTCTCACCAGCAAAGATGCGAACGTCGTCGTCGTCGTCGTCGTCGTCGTCGTCGTCGTCTTCGTCGGTGCGAATGCGCAGCGCGCGCTGCTGCCTCGAAGAAGACGAGCGTTCGTATCTCTGCTTCTTCGATGCGTTCTTTTCCTCGCAGTCGTCGCGCAACAACACGGCGCGCATCGCACAGCTGAGAGAGTCGATGACAGCATCGTGGTGTTTGTTGCGCGCGCGTGTTATCTCGTTTTTTTTTCGACCCCGAAGGACGAGAGAACACGAGACGATTTTGAGAGAGTAAAAAGTAGTACGAGAGAGGAGAAATGCGAAGAATAATCAAAGAGACGGTTTCGTGTATGACCTGAATTTTGGAGAAATTATCGAGAGAGAGACTCGACGAGACCGGCGCGCTCGCTCCTTCTTACTTTTTGGCACTTCTTCTTGTTTTGTGCGCTGGCTGGACAAAAAAAAAGAAAAAAAGCGCCAAAGAAGAGAACTTGCTTGTGTTGTTCGCTCGCTGCTGCTGCGTTACCACCCACCGACGCGCGGAAAGAAGGAACGCGACAAAAGAGAGACGACGACGACGATGTCACTCGCGCCGTCGCTGGTGAGAGCGAGCGCGATGACGCCATCGTTTCGAGCCGAGGAGCAACAGGGGAGGAGCGGCGAGTCTTTGTCGTCGTCGTCGTCGTCGTCCTCCTCCTCCTCTGGGAGGTGGAGCAGGAGGAGATTCCTTTCGTCGCCAGTTCCGAGACGACGAGGACAAAAACAAAGATTGGGAGAAGTAAAAGTGTTGGCTTCGGGTGCGCGCTCTTCCTCGTCGGTTGGAGGAGGAGAAGACGAGAAGACTTCGACCGCGACGAATGAAATCGTCCAAAGAGCGATGCGCTCGTTGATGAAGAAATCAGAGGAAGAAGAAGAGGAGGAGGAGGAAAAAGAGACTTTGAGGTTGGACGAATACGCGAGAACTTTGGTCGAAGCGGCGAGTTGGACAACAGCAGGAAACCGAGCAGAAGAAGAGGAAAAAGAAGAAGACAAGGAAGTACGAAAGCTTTCGTCTTTTTCGCTCTTAGCGACGTCATTCGCCTTGGATGCACTCGTTTTGAGCAGACTGTTCACGCTGATGCGAAAACGAGAGCCTCCCGGCTCGGAAACCATGGGCATCGCTCGACAAATAGTAAACATCTCCTTCCTCGGTTTAGACACGAGAACGCTGAGGATACGGGATTGGCCCAGAGGTACTGCAATTTTTGACGTGCAACCGAAAGAGTGCAACGAGTATTTAACGCCGAGGATGAAGTTGATGAACGCGAAAGTTACCAGAGGGAGCTCGTTGAGACGCGTCGATTTCGATTTTATAAATGCCGAGAAGAAGAGTTTGGATGGTAAAAAAACATACGTAGAAGACGCGCTGAGGAAAGAGGGTTTCCGAGAGGAAACGCCTACGATTTGGATATGCGAAGATTTAGAAGAACTAGTAAACAGCGAGGCGACGAAAATGAGCGACTTTGTGGAGGAAATATGCGATTTGATGTCGCGAGAGTCTGAGTGTTGCGGCTCGGTGAAAGGCGTCGACACTCGTTTACAAAATACCATAAAAGCTTTGTTTGCTGCAAATGGCGCCATGTGTTCGTTCACGGAGGAAGAGAACGGTTGCGTGCTATTTTCGGCGATAAAAATGCGACGTTCTGTGCGAGAGGAGGAGTATTACAGGAGTGCTTTGATGGACGCGCTGGAACAAATCGACGAAGACGGTTGGGAAGACTAAATATGTAATTCTATTCGCTACTGCTGCTATAGCCGCCTAAAAGTCCTAACGAAGACGCATTGTTTTCTACTACTTTTTCCTCGTCTTTTTCAGCTAATGCGTCTGTGGGTGGTGCAAGAGTCGTTTTCTTTTTTGCCACTTTGAGAAGTTTTTTCTTTGCGTTCGCACTGGCTTTCTTTGCGGCAAAGTCGCCGTCGTCTTTGTCTCCGTCGACACCGACGCCATCGTCTCTACCATCACCACCGTTACTATCTCTCTTCTTTTTCTCCTCGTTTTTATCCATCCCGGCTGCAAGATTCTTGCTGTTGTTTTTCGCTCTCGCCAGTTTAAACTGTTTGCTCAGTTCTTTTTCCTCCTCTCGCTTTCTCTTTTCGTTCTCTCTCTTTTGCTCTTCCACTTCGTCTAAGAACTCGATTTCATCCTCCTCCAACGGCCGGTTCTTTCCTTCTTTCATCGTTCGCCACCCCTCTTGGAACTTCTCTTCCTTTAAATCTCTCTGCTCTTGGAGAATTTGCCACAGAGGTTTCACCGGCTCCGCGTTCCTCACCTCCGCGTCTTCTCCCCCTCCTCGTTCTTTCCTCAACCTCTCCAACTCCTCCGCGGTGACGAATTTGCTCTCCGTGCCCCCGATGCTGACGCCGCCAACTTTTTTACCGAACACGGCGTTCACGTCTCTCCCTAACTCTTTCTCCACGTCGAACAGTTCTTCATCGTCGTCCTCTCCTTTCCGAGGGAGGATTCGAATCATTTCCACCGACGACGACCTTTCTCTTTCCCCCATTATTTTTTTTACTGTTTTTACTACGTACGTCGTACTATTTTTCTGCCGCTCTGCGTCCTCATTTCTTTTTGATTTGGGCGCGCGAATGATGACGACGACGACGACGACGACGACTATGCTGGTTTCTTCCACCTCTTCTTTTTCATCGCGCTGTTCTGCTCGTTCTCCTTCTCTTCCTTCGTCGCACGAGGAAAGAACGAGCGGCAGACGAAAGAGTTGTTGTTGTTGTTGTTGTCGTCGTCGAGGAGGAGGAGGAGGAGGAGCAGGAGCGTCTCGTGCAGAATTATCCATCGCGGGGACGACGGCGAACGAGAGAAGAAGAGTAGCGGAAACCACCTCCTCGAAGTCGACGTTTTCTTCTTCTTCTTCTTCTTCTTCCTCGTCGAGGGGTAAATATCAAAGGATGAAAGGATTGGCGCTGACTCGGTGCGCCAAGTGCGACAAGTGCGACGATGCGAAATCCAGACGAGACTCCAATAACAACAAGCTGTTGAACTCGCCGGTGAAGAGAGCTTTAGCAGTGGGTGGATTGGTCGCCTCGAGTGGGGCTTTATGCGCGGCAACTTTAGGCGGAGGTGGAGGGAGAAACTTTGTGAAGCCAAACGCGGGAGGTGGCGGTGGTGGAGGTGGCGGAGGTGGAGGGAATAGCGGAGATTTCACGGATATGTATGGCAAAATCTTGGAGTCGTCGTCTTCGGCGTCGTCATCCGGTGCAGCTTTACAAGAATACCCGGAAGTGCTCGTGTTAGACGTGAGAGGGATGCATTGTGGTGGGTGCGCGGCAAACGTTAGGAAAGTTTTAGAAAACGTCGCGTCTGTGCAGAGCGCAAATGTGAACTTAGCAAACGAAAGCGCCGTGGTGAGAATTGCCGTGAGACTGGACGAGAAGGATTTAGAGGAAGCGAGGAGCGCGGGAGCGAGAGACGCGGCTGATTCTTCATCATCGTCTGTAGCATCAGCCGATTATGTAAATGGAGATGTGAGCGTGCAGAAAATGATCGAATCAATCAAGAATAAAGCAAAAATCGAAGGTGATAAACTCGCCGAGTTGGTGACGGCTTCTGGTTTCCCGACGACTTTGAGAGATTCCTCCACGGATGAATCTAACGGTGACTTTGATCAAGGCATGCAAAGAGCGAAAGAAAAGAGAGAAGAACGAATCAAGCGCATACGAGAATCGACTAAGAAAGTTGCTTTGGCGTGGGGATTAGCATCCGTGTGTATTTTAGGACACGCCGCGCACTATTTGAAGATCCACTCTCTTGGATTTTTGTGTAAAACGCAGACGCACGTAGCTTTATCTCTCTTTGCGATGGTCGGACCTGGACGCGATATTTTAGCCGATGGTTTCAACGCGTTTAGAAGAGGTGGACCGAATATGAATTCTTTAGTCAGCATGGGTGCGATCGCTTCGTTTGGAATGTCCTCAGTGGCTGCATTAGTTCCAAAGCTCATGTGGCCGACATTCTTCGAAGAACCAGTCATGTTGCTTGCGTTTGTTCTTCTCGGTCGGGCCGTGGAAGACCGAGCGAAGTTAAAAGCCACGAGCGATATGAGCGATTTGATGAATTTAGTGCCATCGACGTGTCGCTTACTGCTCTCAGAGTCGTCTTCCTCTTCGAAGTCTCCGCTTTCAAAAACGATATCTGTCGAGGCAATCAAACCGACGGACAAAATTTTAATCTTACCCGGGGATAAAATTCCAGTCGATGGTGTTATCGTGAATGGCACATCCTCTGTCGATGAAGCCGCGCTTACTGGTGAACCCATACCCAAGGCTAAGAGGAAAGGCGATCTCGTTTCTGCCGGAACGATTAATTGCGACGGAGTACTCACGGTCGAAGTCTCAAAGTCCGGTTCTGAAACGACAGTTGCTGGAATTGTGCGTATGGTTGAATCCGCTCAAAATAGGCAAGCTCCAGTTCAAAGACTCGCGGACGATATTTCTGGTGTTTTCACATACGGTGTCATGGCAACATCTGCGGCAACATTTGCGTTTTGGTCTACGGTTGGAACGAAAATTTTCCCGTCAGTTGCGGCAGCGTTGGGAGCATCCGCGGCAACCGTGAATGCCCCGGTATTGATTGCTGCTCAATTAGCGGCTTCTGTGCTAGTAGTTGCCTGTCCGTGTGCGTTAGGACTCGCTACTCCGACTGCAGTTTTAGTTGGAACGGCGTTAGGTGCGCGCAATGGTCTTTTGATTCGAGGCGGAGATGTTTTAGAAAGAGCAAACGACTTGGACGCAATCGTTTTCGATAAAACCGGAACCCTCACTGTGGGTAAACCAACGGTTGAAAAGTTGACGACGTTGAACTCGACGAGTGAAAATGAAGTTCTAGCCCTCGCTGCTGCGGTTGAGCGTAATTCTACGCACCCTTTAGCGGTTGCGGTGAATAAAAGAGCGACAGAGAACAGCGACAAGACGTACGAGTGTGCAGAAGATTCTTTCAGGCAAGAGCCTGGATTAGGTGCCTTTGGAACTGTAAACGGGAAGAAGGTCGTCATCGGAACGAAAGAATTTGTCGAATCGTCGCTAAACTCGGCATCGTTTCCGCCTGAGCTCGAAGACGCTTTCAACCGTTCGAACGAAAACGGATCAACTACGGTGTGTGTTTCTGTAGACGGTAAAATGGCTGGAGTTTTTGAGATTCGGGATAAGCTCAGAACAAACGCGAAAACGACAATCGAACGACTTCGAAAGTTGAAGAACAAGAATTTTGACATCATCATTTTATCCGGAGATCGTCAAGAAACCGCCGATGCAATTGCAAAATCGATCGGGATCGATCCGAAGAATGTCTACGGCAATGTCCGTCCTGAACAAAAAGCTGAGTTTGTCGAAAACTTACAAAAATCTGGAAAATGTGTCGCAATGGTTGGTGATGGAATCAACGATACCGCTGCGCTAGCTGCAGCGAATGTCGGCATAGCGATGGCTTCCGGCGTAGGTGCCGCTTCCGAAGTTGCATCAATTGTTCTTCTCGGGAATCGATTACCGCAAGTCGTAGATGCCATCGACTTATCTGCAAAGACGTTTGGTAAAATCAAACAAAACTTGGCGTGGGCGTTCGGCTATAACATCGTGGGTATTCCAATTGCAGCTGGTGCCCTTTTACCTGCCTATGGACTCGCGCTGACTCCGAGCGTTGCTGGTGCCGTTATGGGAGTCAGCTCTATCGGGGTGATGGTGAACTCCTTGCTTTTGCAACTCGAAGGACGAAAGTTTTCCAAAGAAGACGAAGACAAAGATTAGTGAGAAAACGAACGCATAAGAAAGAAAAAAAGCCATGTTATTGTCAACACGTGCAGATCGCGAACAATAATAGTGTATCATATAGTCTAAACTGAAATGAGATATTAAACTTGCTTGAAATACTCCTTGGATCGCTCTTCGACTTCCTTCAAATATTCCGCTTGGACTCTTTGTGCGTAGCTGCCATTCGTTAATCCCAAAACAACCTCTTCCATCCTCTGTTGAAGCTCTTTCGTAAACGCAACTTCCCCGTAACCTTCGTTGACTAACTTTTGAAACACCACGGGCCAGTCATCTGTGTTCGAACACCCCAGCAACTCGTCTAACGGAGCCTTATTCTTGTTTAACTCCCCAGCTGCGTACACTTGTAAAAACTTTTGCAAAATGTGCACCATACCATCCATTTTATCCTCGTCTGATTTTCGGATCCACGCGTAAGTCGTGTTCAACATGCCTTCATCGACCGTGCAGTTCTTAATTTCCGCTTCCATGCGTTTCAATGCGTCTGCTTTTAACGGGACGTCAAACTCCATAGTTGTTTGATCGGCCGCTGCGGCGATTATGCGTTGCAACTGTTCCGACGACCGATCGATCGTCTCTTCCGCTTTCTTCAACGTCGCTTCGATAATCTTCATGCACTTGGACATGACGTCTGCGATCGCGTCCTTCTCTTCCTCCGTGTTGACATTATCGATTCTCGAGGCCATTCGTAACCACATCTGTTGGTCAAACGCCATGATGTTTTCTATGCACACTTTTTGCAACATATCGTCGCTCTCTCCGTGCGCGTTCAGGAGCTGATTGATTAATCCATCCAAAGCAGCCACATCAGACATGCTGTTGCTGTTACTCCCATCTGCTGCCGCGGCGGTTTGTTGGTGGTGGTTTCGTCGTCGTCTGATCGTACTCATCTTTTTCGAGTAATAACTCATCTTCGTCGTCGTCGTCGTCGCCGTCACCGAAGAGGAAGTCGTCCGCGTCGAGGCCATGCCAACCATCGCTCGCGGAGAAGTAGTGGTAGCAGAATAAGTTGAAGTCATCGTCGTAGTTTTGTTCCTCGTGTGGTGGTGTTAGCCCGTGTGTTTTGTGGTGAAAGTAAACGAAAAGCGCGCGTTTGAAGAAAAAAGTGGATAAACTACCCTTTCCAAAACACAAAAAGGAAAGAAGGAAGGATGGGCAAATTCGCAAAAAAAGAGGAAACTTTCTCCTTCTCCGCACAACTTGAAAGCGGCCGGGGGCATTTCTGAGAGAGAAATACCTGCCTTTTGCGTAAACACGCGCGCGTGCAAGCACACACACACGACGCGCTCTTCTGATTCCCGGTCCGCGTGGCGAATAAAAAATAGGATAAATATAATCAGTTATTGTGGCAGAGGGAGAAGATTTCTATTCCCCACCATCATCGCAAAAGCACAAGTTGTTAACTTATTTTTATTGTCGCTTTTACAAAACGCGTCGCTGTGTAAAGGAAAGGATGGAGAGAGAGGAAAGTTTATACCGAAATCGAGAGGAGACGACGACATCTTATTCGTCCTCGGAGAAGAACGAGTACGAGCGAACGAACGAAGAACAGAAGGAGTTCGTGGCGTCGCTATGGCAGGATATTAAAGACGGCGCTCGCGCATTGGTTTCCCAAGAACCTCTTTTAGGAGGTTTGATTTATAGCAAAATATTGAATCAACCGACGTTTGAGAAGTCGTTATCGTACGTGTTGAGCTCAAAAATTGCCAACGCCCAGGTATTAGCCGGACAATGGCAAGAGTTGATGTTCGAAGCCATTCAAAAGGAGCCGGTAATCTCGTATTGTGCCGCTACGGATATTCGCGCCTGCGTCGAAAGGGACCCGGCGTGTCCAAACCCGACGCATTGCTTTCTCTTTTATAAAGGGTTTCACGGCTTAGAGACACAAAGAGTGAGTCATTGGTTGTGGGGACACGGGAGGAAACCGTTGGCGTGTTACATGCAATCGTTAGTGTCGGAGACGTTTGGGATGGACTTACATCCTGCTGCGATGTTTGGTCGAGGCGTGATGATTGATCACGCAACGAGTATCGTCGTCGGAGAAACTGCCGTCATCGGAGACGGATGCACGTTATTTCACGGGGTCACATTAGGTGGGACTGGGAAAACAAGAGGCGATAGGCACCCAAAGTTAGGTAAACGCGTCGTTGTTGGTAGTAATGCGAGCATATTAGGAAACGTAAAAGTAGCGGATGATTGTAAAATTGGCTCGAGCGCAGTGTTAGTGCATGATGTGCCCCCAGGAACGACAATAGTAGGAACAAAAGGGAAGGTATTGAGCGGGAAATACGGATCAGCTCTCAGATCGAGACTTTGAGACGAAAATGATTCCCATGAGATGTATTTATTCGTGTGACGTGCATTATTTAAGATTATTTCGTTCATATGATCAAATGAAACTCCTAACAATTTCCAAATCGTCGTTCGGCATTGATGCATCCATAGCCCCACTTTCTAAATGCTTTTGCATGTTCGCCATCTCGTTTCTGGCTTCTCTGTTGGTCGGCTCTAACCTCAAAGCTTCCTCGTAATCCATGGCGGCTTCTAAAAAGCTCCCTAATATCATTCTCGCTTTTCCCCTTCGCAAGTATGCCTTTACGTATTTACTGTCCATCTCCAACGCTTTCGTGCAATCCTTCTCAACTTCTTCCATTTTGCCCATTTTGAGATACACTAAAGATCTGTTGGCGTAATATACCGGTAACTTTTTCTTTTCGAGAGCTTTGTTGTACCATGATATCGCTTCTTCGTATTTACCCTCTGCGAACGCTTTGTTTCCTTTCACTTTCTCCTCGTCGCCAGGAACGTTCATAGCCGGATTACTTTTCATCATTTCTGTGATGACATAATTTGGGAAGTACTCCTGCATTTGCGCGGAGTATTTAAAAGCGCACTCGAGAAGCATCTTATCGGTTTGGAACCCTCCGAGGAGAGAAACTGAGTGCGGTCCTTCTGCGTTGGGATACCGCAAAGGAATGGTAACTTGTGGCAACCCACAAAAGGAAGCTATCGCTAAAAACTGGAACGTTTTCATTCTCCACGCTTGTACTTCTTCATCCGAACGTCCTTCGCGCATCGGAGCGATCCCCGGGACGGTTGGGAAGATTAAAACCGTTCCATTATCCATTATTTGGTCCATAACTTCTCGGATTTCACCTCTCACTTTCATCAAGTTTTCGTAATCCTGCTCAGTTATTTTCTTTGCATTTTCGATGCGTTGCGCGGTAAACTTTCCTAAACTACTCGCATTCTTCTTACGCATGCTTGCGGGAGTAGCACCATCCTGTTTTTCTAGAAAGGCTAAAAACTCCTTCAATGCTTCGTGAATTTCAAAGCCCATCGTAGCGTGCATCTTGTCCCTAATTAACTCTAAACCTGTCCTACCAGTCGTATCTGTTCGTAAACTAGGACACAACATCTTTAATCGTTCGCCTAAATCTAATTTTGAAACCTTGCCGGCGTACTTATCATCGTATCCGAACGCTTTCAAGGCGCTGGCAACCGCGGCCGAGCCTTGGGGGTCAGCCAGTTTCATCAAATCCGTGAGAATAGCAAACTGCTTCGGTTCATTAATACCGTATTTTTCGTCGTCCGCGGGCTTTAAGAGAACGTCTCCGACATCTTTCAATACTTTCGAGCCTTTCGCGAACCACCCAACGGTATCAAAAGTCTTGGCAAATTCTTGACATCCTGCCGTAGAAACCATTCCATGGGACGGCCGAAAACCAAAAACTCCGCAGTACGCCGCCGGCACGCGCACGGACCCTGCGCTGTCTGTTCCAATCCCAAAATCGCAGTCTCTCAGTCTCGATGCAACGGCAACTGCGGATCCTGATGACGAACCTCCCGGTAATCTGTTATCGGCAGCTGGATTTATCGGCGTTCCGTAGTGTTCGTTTTGGCCGTCAATGGAATAGGCAAGCTCATCCATGTGCGTGATGCCGACTAAAGAAGCGCCATTTCTCAACAACATATCCACGATGGCTGCGTTTTTCAATTTGTTTGCGTCGTCGTCGTTGCTATTGCTAAAGTTCTTCTTTTCTTTCATAAATTCTTTCCACTTTGGCGAACCAAAACCGCATGACGAGTCGTTTTTGTCTCTCCTCCCTTTTACTTCGAAGATATCTTTCAGGACAAACTTCAAGTTGGCCAGTTTCCGAACAACGTGTTTCTCAGGCGGCGGAGGACATGGGATATCTACGATCTCCACGAATGCTCCGCAATCTTTAACTTTCATTTTTTGACCACTCTTCAGTCTATTTTTCCTCCTTTTCTTTCCTATTTGATCGAAGAGTACAGCTAAGACGAGCACGCAGGCAGAAACGGCGATTGAAATTTGGTGAGAAGAAAAAGGCTTCGCCGTCTTCCGTTCTTTTCTATTGTCTGTGCTCTGATTACTGTTCCCTTTCTTCATTCGTTCCGAAGGTGAAGAAGGTGAACGAGGAATGATGGTGATGGTTCCAGTGACATTTGGCTCCCGATCGTCGTTGTCGTCGTCGTCGTCTCCCTTCATCTTGTGCTTACCTTACACTTTTTTTCTCCCGGGGATTTCAGATTTCGTTTCCTTCCCTTTTCTCCTCCCCGCGAATTTAAAAATCCATTCGAACTTTTTTTTACCGGATTCGGCTAAACGTGCGTAAATGCTCAGCTTAAGCGTCCAAAAGCCAGCAAATGGTGTCACTGTCTCGTTTTGATCGTTTAAATTGCGTTCTATTGACACTTTTTGGTGCATTATCATCACATTTTCACGACAAGAACCAGAAAAGGAGCAGAAAAAAATACCAAATTAATAATTTAACCTTTAAATATGAGTTTTCCCGGTATTTTCTTACGCTATATTCATTATAATATTAGTTTGTTGATTCTGAATTATTTAAAATAGCTATATTTAGGAAATAGTTCCATATTAAAATTTAATGAGTATTTTATTATCCAAAATAAAAAATAAAAAATAAATGTTTAATACTTTTACGATTCCAATTACATAATAATTTGATTAAATGATATGCATGTATAGTTGATAAATCATATAAAGTTTGAATATGAAATAAATCAATTATTTATGGGGGTATAATAATCCTTTTGGAAAAAACAATAAATTTTGGAAATAATAAATAAATAAATTATTTTTAATATCAATATTCCTTTGTATTTTGAACTATTTGACTATTTAAGCATTACAATATAAATATGAGTCATGCTACAATCTGCTTTTTTGCGTAAATACGTTATTTTCGGGATAATCGGAAAATGAAAAAGTAAGAAAAAGGGAAAGAAAGAAAAAAAGAAGAGGGAACAAAAAAGAGCAAAAGAAGGACAGGAGTATGATTTCATGCTTTTTTGAGCCAAACCTTCTTTTCCAACGTGGTATTTCATCTCAATCAACTTATTCACCGTCCCTACTGTCGTGTACCGAAAACTCGTGCTCCAAATTCAGCCAACCACTCGCCTTCTATGACTGAAACGTCTCTGGCGTACAACTTATTCGTTCGTATCAATTCGTTGAAGATGATGTAGGAGGAAGAGATACCGATGGTTTCTTTCACTCTTTCCCTCGAAGAAAACGTATGAAACATGGTTGAACTCGGGTGCACAGAGAGCCTATTGCCGCCAATCAAAGTCACGAACATACTGTTACTCCCACTACTACTCCCATCTGAAAGTTCCTCCTTCTTCGCTGCGTTCATGAAAAAACCAGCCGTGAGCGCTTTACGTATCCGTACAGACTTGTTTTCTTTTTCCTGCTTCTGTTCGTCCCTTTGACCTTCTTCTTTGTCTTCATCTACATTTTCCTCCCAGTCTTCGATGTGCCCTATACTTCGAATCAACTGCTCTTTGATCTTCTCCGCTTTACTCATAGCTCGGAACGAAACTCCGTGGCTGTTACACCATTTCCTCTTCCCATTTCGAGAGACTTTCGAGTAATCTGCGTATAAGTTCAGAAGGGTCATGTGGTCTCCTGTTTTATGCTTCGCCACTTGGATAGATTTCCCCACGAACACATTTTCTGTGCTCAACATTGCTAAAATTGCGACAACCTCCTCTGTGCACCTTTGGTTTCTGCTCTCGATTATGCATTTACATGCCATCGGTTCTAACGGGAACTTGCTCATTTGTTTCCCAATTTTATTCAACTCACCTTTATCATCCAACGCGCCGAGTGAATATAGGAGTTCTAAACTTCTCAACAAGCCTTCCGTGCTCGGTTTGTCTATGAAAGGAAAGGCCAACACGTCGTTCACTCCCATGGCTTTGAGCATTAAAACCACGCCAGCTAAGTTCGTTCGAAGGAGTTCTGGGACAACCTGTTCAGCCAGAGAAAACATTGCATCTTCTGTATACAATCGATAGCACTTCCCAGGCGCTTCTCTTCCGGCTCTGCCGGACCTTTGGGTGGCTTGCGAGCGAGCAATCGGGACAACTTTGAGCTCTTCTACACCAGACTTTGCTTTGAAAGTTCGCATTTTTGTCAAGCCGGTGTCTACAACGTATCGAATGCCGGGAATCGTGAGCGAAGTTTCTGCGATATTCGTCGCCAATACAATCTTACGTGTACCTTTCGGTGTTTCTTCGAAGACTTTCATCTGTTCCTCCGGAGGCATAGCTGCAAACAGCAGAACGACGTTGAGTTGAGGATACGTATCTTTCCCTCTTTGGGTGAGAAGTTTCCCCAAACTTTCAATTTCCTCTTGACCGGTGAGAAATACGAGAACATCACCTTTGACATCTTTTTCGTCCTCGTTTATTTGCATCACTGAACACAACGCGGCGTCGATGTAGTCTTCCTCAGGTTCCTTTAAATAAAATGTTTCAACCGGGAAGGTTCTGCCCTTGATGTAAATGATCGGACACGCATCGAAGAAATCAGAGAACGAAGACGCATCGAGCGTTGCAGACATAATTATCAGCTTCAACGGAGGTATCGGTGGCCTTTTCCTTTTTTTCTTTCTAAGGTTGTCGCTATGGTCATCCTTATTATTGTCATCCTTGTCGTTCTCCAGCGCATTCATCCTCCGTTTTTCTTGAATCGCCTTCAGCGTTCCTAACAAGAAATCCGTCTGCAACGTTCTCTCGTGGGCCTCGTCGACTAAAATTGCCCCATATCTCGACAAAAGTGGGTCATTTAACGCCTCTCTTAACAACATCCCGTCTGTGAAAAATTTAATCCTCGTTTGTTCGCTCGAACAGTCGTCAAAACGAATGCCATACCCGACTAACTCGCCCAACTTCCCTCCATCGCCTATCTCTTGACTCACTCGTTTTGCCACAGATACCGCAGCAACACGTCTCGGTTGCGTCACTGCGACCATCGTACCTTTCTCTTTTCTTCGAGTGAACGCCTCATCTTCCTTCCTGTTGTTGTTCTTGCGCTCCTTTGTCATTGACATCATCCGTTCATACACAAACTGAGGTATTTGCGTCGTCTTTCCGGACCCCGTTTCACCGAGAATGATAACCGTCTCGTTCTGTTCGATGTGAGAGACTAATTCATCTTTCGATGCGTAAATTGGGAGATTCTCGCGTTGTCTTTGAATCGTTTCTCGTTGTTGGTGCGAAGGAAGCGTCATCATTTTTGTCTTCCTCTATCCGACAAAACGTTGTTGTTTTTGTTGTTTTTCTTCTTCTTTCTTCAACTGTTCATCTCGGTTAGTTTCTTCTCTGTGTCTCTCAACACCTCCTCTTTCGTGGAGAGAAAATAAACGTTCCCTCTTTGCTTATACACCTTGACGAAGTGGAAAAAGAGAATGCGAGTCAGTCTCCTTCTCTCTTGCTCTATCGTGACAGTTCAATCGATTTTGAGAGCGGCATAAAAAAGGAACGACCGCCAGAAAAAAGGGAAGAAATTTGGCGGCATAAAAGGAAAAAGAGGACGAACTGATGAGATGAAGGACACCGAGTTTATGAGTGAGACTTGCTAACCTTTCTGTTATTGCTCGACGACGACGAGGACGGTAAACTCTCCAGTTCTCTCTTTAAAACGAAGAGCGTTTGTTGTTCGTATTGCGCTCGCTTCTTTTCTTCTTCTTCTTGTTCTTCTTCTTCTTGTCGCGGTGGTCCCGTAGAGTTCATAGTAGTAGTAGTAGTAGTAGCAGTGGTAGTAGTTGGTTGGTAGAGAGAGAAGAAGAATGGAAGAATGGAGAGAGAGAGAGAGAGAGAGAGAAGGAGAGAGAACAACGTTTGTGTTTCTTTCGGAGGGTGGTTTCTTCTCAAAACTACTCTTAAGTCCGTTTTGGGGGTCGAATCGTCGCGAAAAAAAACAAAAAACCGCACAAACAAAAGAGAGAGAGGAAGGGAAAAATGGCAACGGCGCTGCTGTTCGGGCGGAAGAGCGTCCTTTCTCTGCTGCGGAGCAGCTGTACCGGTACTTCGTCATCCGTCGCATCGATGGGAGAGAAGAACGCAGAAATATTAAGAAGAAGTTTCCTGTTCTTTTCTTCCTCGCCGCGTCGACGAGAACAGGAAGAGCAGTTGAGTGAAGGAGGAGAAGCGGAAGCAGAGGAGAGGCGAAACTCCGCCGCAGAATCATCGTCATCGTCGTCATCGAATACTAAAATAAGTTTACAACTGATCGCGACTGAACGAGAGAAATCCGGACGATTATCGGCGAACAGAGCGCGTAAAGAAGGTTTAATCCCATGCGCGGTATTTAAGCACGGAGAAATAGAAAATACGAGCGAAGTGTGCGCGGTGAGCGAGAGAGAGGTGGAGAAACTTCTGCGAAAATTCACCATTTACGGATTGAGAACGAAACTAATCGATATCGTTCTGGACGATGGGAAGCGAACGATGAAAGCCATTCCGAAGCAAATACAAATGCACGCGTACAAGAATCAAGTGAATAACATCACATTCATGGGAGTCGATCCGGATACGATCGTAAAAGTACCAATACCAGTCAAGGTTACGGGACATGAAGACTGTCCGGGGACCAAATTAGGCGCGTTTGTGCACCACACGAGGAAGACAATCAAGGTAAAGTGTCGAAGTGATCAGATTCCGCAGGCGTTTTTTGCGGATGTGTCGAAGATGAACGTGCAAGATAAAATTAGGATTGCCAATTTAGATATTCCACAAGGAGTTGTGATTTGCGAAAACGACTTGGACACGCCAGTAGTTAAGATGGCCGGAAAACTTAAAAAAACTTAACAATAAAATGATAAATAATAGTTCTTAGCGCGTGAATTAGTTGTATTTATTATCGATGTATCCAGATCATAATACGTACAACAGTGTAGGTATTACAAATCAATTTATTTTTACTTGTATCTCTCGTATTAACGCTTTCTATTTGTTCTGCCGCTGTGTATCTCTTTGGTGCTAAGTGGTTTTTCTAGCTATATATCGTGTATTATTTTTCTTTTTGATCGTCTCCTCCTCTTTCCTCCTCTCTTTTACGAAATCTCCATCGGATCGTCCTTTGTGATGGACGTAGTTTTCTCTTTTAAGGGTGTTGTTCCTCCGCAGGTAATCGATGATCCAAAACCTTTATGAATCTGGTTCGATAACGTTTCAAAAGATTTCTTTGTCAAACTCGTCAGTTCGCACACTTTCCTCTTGAATTCCTCGAAAAGTAATCCATCTCCTCTCAAAATAATCGGTCTGTCTTCCTCATTTTTCGGAGTTTGCAAACCCATCTCTCCTCTCGCCTCTTTTCGTTTATGCTCTACGGCTTGGGCGTAATCGCTTTGATCGTAGTTTACAAAATCTTCGAAATCTCTCTCCATGATCCTGGTGAGTTGTTCTAAACGGTTTTCAGCTTCTCCTTGGACGTATTCGTAAAACTCCTGCTCTTGTTTTACTAACTTTGTCGGTCTTTGCGTGAAAGGATTGTTCCTTTTCCAATCGGCGTCGTTTTTCTCGTCGTTGTACGCGTAGTAGGCATGCGCATACGTCCACTTCAAGAGCTTTCGGCACTCGATGATTTGTTGCTGCGCTTCGACGGCAAACGTCATCTCTCCCGGACCGGCTCCGTGGTTTCTTCCCACATCGTCCAACTTTTTCGTAATCAAAGCTTCCAAGTCTTTTTTTGCCCGTTTTTCCGCGTCTTCATGTGATGCCCAGCGTTCGTGGTAGTGTGAGTATCTTTCAATCGCCATGCGGGCGAGTCTCTTCTTCTCGTTCACACCTCGTTCCTTCTCGCTCATCTTCGATGGATCAGAAGTGTCCGTCGTGCGGAAAGCGTTGCACGAATAGTATCCACCCGTAGCTTCGCCATGCTTGCTCCACGGTTCCAAGCAAGTCCAGCAAAAATCGTGTCGGCATTGCGAACACGTCATGTGCATGCAGCCTTGGTTCTTTTCAATCGGTCTCGAGCACTTTGGGCATGGCTTCGTAAACGTTAAGATCCAGTTCTGGTTTTCAGATTCCGAACTGTTCTTCGCAATCCACAACTGCGCGATGTCGCATCGGACGGGAATATGCTCGTCCTCTTGACACTTCCAGCAAAAAACTTTGCCGCACTCGCACACGCACGATTGAATCTGATCGAGAGTCAAACCGTCCTTGTTCTCAAGGAGGAGGAAACGATCACACCCGGCCGCCGGGCAGTGCTTCACCGCCGAGTTTTGCTCCACAAAATGTTCCAACTCAAAAGCGTGGTACTTTGCGACTTTCTCCGCGTCTCCGAGAAAGCGTAAAACTTTCTTCGTCGATACTCTCTTCCCGCATCCGGGATCAGGACAGCGCACGTCTAAAATCCCAGTTTTCCCTTCGTTCAACTTTGAATCGCAATAGCCTTCCCAGCATTCATCGCAGAAAGGATGTACTCGGCACGACGCAGTCGATAACTTACTCACGGGAAAATCTTCGAAGCAGATACCGCACCTCACCTGCGCCTCCTTCTCTTTTTGCTCCTCTGGAACAACCGTTACCTTTGCCGTTTTTGCCACAGAGCGCGTCGTTCTTCTTGTCGCCAGCGGCGCCGCAACTACGCTCGCTACGGGTTCCATTTTCTTCTCTTTTTCCTTTTCTTCCATCGCTAACTTCAACACGTCGTTCTTTTCCGCCTCTTCTTCTTCTTCTTCGGTTAGAAGACCTAACTTTCGCTTCGTTCTATCCTCATCGCCGAAATACGCGTCGTGTATTTTATTCGTCTTGGCGCCAAAAGCGTGAAGCAAATATCGAGCCAAATCTTCTTCGCAATACAGAACAGACGTCAAGCCTTCGATGGCTTTCTTGTACGACTCCTCGGCTTCTTTCCGAGTGAACACTCGGAATAAGCGCTGCTGCTGACGTTTCGAGGAGTAGCTCATATCGTCGTATCTTCGATTGATTGATCTCAAAGAAGCAAGAACAAGACGAGAAGAATTCTTCGCTCGCGGAGTCAAACGTTTTTTTTTTTCAAATCTCAATCTTCAAGAAGAGCGAGAAGAAGGAGGGAGGAGAAGGAGAGAGAGAGAGAGAAAGAGTGGTGGTGGTGGTGGGGCGAAAGGCTCAATCGCACATATACACACACACACACAGAGAGAGAGAGAGAATGAGAGGGGTGATGTGCGCTTATTTTATGACAAGAATTTCGTTAGATTAGTCGTCAGCTATAACTGTCCGTCGTCCACTCTCGTCACGTCACAAGTCACAATTTCTTGGAAAAATAAAAAACGCGCGAGGGTGTGAAAGTTTTATAAAAGGTTCGACTTTCGTCAGGTCATTACAAACAAATGTTAAAGCGCTAAACTCTATCGCCGAAAGAGAAGAAAACCACGCCGCGAGGAGCTAATCTCTCTCGAACCGTGCCGTGTACTTTGTACTGCTCTTCTCTTCCTTTCGACCTGGCGTGTTCACTTTCTAACTCGTTTGCGCCGACACGGCTACAAAAACAAAAGGCCGAGGTTGTTTTTAAGTTGCTACAATAATCAATATCAATTCCTCTCTCTCTTTCTTAGATCATCTTGTGATCAACCTTCACTCTACCAGCGATGCGATCTAAATCTCTCATACCAGAAGCCGTGATGACTCTGCCCCCCTTGCCGTCTTTCTCAATCACGCCTACAGATTCGAGCTGCTTCAACACAGCTCTCGCCACCGAACCCGAACCAATCGCACGGTGGTGCTTGTTGTGACCGTTGTTCTTGGAACCAGAGTACGACTTTCTCAACGCTCCAACGCCCATTCTGCCGTGAACGTAAATCTTTCTCGCCGTAGAGGCAGCTCTGATGTAAAACCAATCCGGGTCGTACGGGGCGTGCTCTTTGAAAGTGGCGGTTTTGACGATATCAACCCATTGCGGGACTTCCATCTGTTCGTATAAAAAGAAATAATTCGGTGAGTATTGTGCGAAACAAATAATTAAGTGCACGATTTGATCGAGAACAAACGCGTTCCACGGTCGCGTGCAGGTGTTTGAACGTGCGTTCGATGCGACCATTCTCCGCCTTTTGAGCCGGAGAAGGGCTTCCCTCAATCAAAATCAGAGATTCTCACGCGCGCTCAAACACGCGCTCGCGAAAGTACAACGCGCACAAACTGATCGTCATGGTATTAAAAAACAATCATTTCATGCGAATGACGCGAAAACACATCTGAAACCGCTCAGGGAACGATGCTATACGGGTTACAAATCCGCGATTCTCTCTGTACCCGCTTGCAAAAAGCGAGTAAAAAGGAGAGGAACGAGGGTCCTAGTGACCCCATCTATAAACGAAACGCAGAGAGACTGCGCGTGTTTCAACGACGTACCTTGCCCGAAGATCGAAAGTATTGCGCTAAGGAGATGACGAACTCATTCGCCGGAGTATCTTTCACGGTTCTCGGTGCGTTAACCATGTTGAACAGAGTATAATAATGAGGAAGCGTTTGAACTCTTTCTTCTTTTTTTAGGACCGAAGCTTCTGTCTGTCTGTGCTCTGTGCTTCTCCACACCCCATCAAAACCGAGTGGGTGATGAAAAATACGAGAAGCACCTCTCTCTCTCCAGGGTCAACATAAAAAAAACCGCATAGGAGAGAAAAAATAAAACGAAGCAGCGATGAAGACGACCGTTGTAAGAAAGAAACCCTCGAACGGCGGCAAGAAGAAGATGAGGAGCAAGAAGACAAAGGCGGAAGAAGAAAACGCAAAGTCAGAGACTGCTTCTTCGTTTAGTATTCCTGAAAATATTTGCTCTCTTTTTCTGACTCAAGGCACTTTGGATATAGTAGTATTGACCGAGGAAAAAGAGAAAGGCAAAGAGGAAAACGAAAAACAAAATGAAGAAGAGGAAACTTCTCTTTCTTCTTCTTCATCTTCTTCTTCTTCTCCGTCGTCGTCGTCGTCACCACAGTTGTTCGAGGTAAAGAAATGCGAGGTACTCAAAGACGTTCGATTTCGTGGCGCCATCTCGGATTTTTATTGTATGAAAGAACAGCTGGTAACGGAAGAGAAGAAAAACGAGACGGTTTTCAACCAACAAACGTTTGTGTTACGACGGAATGAGGATGATAAGTACGGCGACGGGAACAATTTCGAGCTCGCGTTGACCGAAGAACTAGGCGAAATGTGGAAAAAAGAGAACGAGGAGAAGAAAGCCGAGGAAAAAGCGAAGGCGAAGAAGACGTATATTTTCGAGTACGAGCCGAAACTTTGGGTAGATCTCGGCTCCGCACTGGAGATGGAGATGGAGAAAAAGAGAGAAAATGAAGGAGATAGCGATGATGATATTAATAACAACCAGAACACGGATCAAGACGGAGAAGACGAAGACAATGACGAAAGCGATACGTTTTTCATTGCGCACGATTTTGGTATCCAAAGTACGGCAAAGTTGGAAACTAAAAGCGTTCAGGTTTCGCCACCCTCTAGAGCAGATCAATCTTTACAATACCAGTTCAGAACGTATAAATCCGACGGGATGGATTCAGAACAAGTCGTAAACTCTAAAAAACTCGAGTTTTTCTTGAAATCGTGCGAACCTTACGTGGAAGAATGCTTGAAGGAAAATGAATCGTTTGATATACTTCAAACTGAACTCGAATCTTTGATGGTCTAATCTTGCTCAGTACTTATACCTTAATTACTTATTCTAAATTATTTATTATTGCTTTATATCTGCGTGCTTCCATTTTTGGTTCGAGATAGCCTCTCTGTCTTCTTTTCACTCCATCGCATCAGCGCTGTCGGTTTTACCCTCGCTTTCTTTCTCTTTCACTTGGTCTTGAATAGCCTTTAAAAACGTACGCAAGTCCGCAATCGGCGAGTTTGTCTCCGATTTCAATCCAAACTGACCCAAATCCATCTGTCCAGTTTGCAACGCTTCTGAAAAGCGTTCCAGTTGCGATTTAAACTGCGGCGTTTGTATCAACTCTTCTAAATCAGCCGTTTCTCTGTGCTCTTCCGGTAAATGCACCAACAAACGATCGCGGACTTCCTTGTTTCTCAATATCGGGCCAACTATCTCGGGCTTCAAAATATCCCTCAAACTACCGCTAGTCTGCTGTTGTTGTTGTTGGATCGGGGTCATCTCTCCAAACGCTGGAACTCGAATTCCAGACATAGTAGCAGCCATGGCAGCAGCCATTTCAGATTCAGTTGCGCTCGTTCCTAACCCGCCCGAAAGAGTAGCCGTATCTTTCTCCTTTTGTGGCGCTTTTGGTGCCGTGTTCGAAGCTCCCACAAATGGCGTCTCCATGTCCATCTCTGTGTCATTCTTCTTATCTCCTTGTTCATTCTGTTGTTCTTGTTCTCCTTGTTCTTGCTGTTCGTTTAGAGGCGTATCTGGCGGCATCTGTGACGCTGCGATAGCATCTCTCAACTGTTGTTCAAAGTCCGGTTCGTCCATCGGTTGTTGACCTCCCATTCCACCTCCGTGCATCGGTTCCGTTTGGTTCAACGTCTCGTTAAGTTTCTGCAACAAATTCTTCTTCTCCTCCTCATCTCCTTTCTCTTGGAACCAAAAGTACATGTCTCTCGACGAGTCTTCGATGAACTTCAACGCGAAACAGTTTGGCTGTTTCATCATTTTGCTCAAACACTCTTGCGGAAAAATGATGATATCCTCGCTCGGTTCAAAAGGCGTCGACGGATTTCTCTCCCCGTATTGCAATCGAGTCAACGTATCGATCCCTCGGACGACGCGCAACTTTCCTTTCGTCGGGTCTGCTTTCATTTTGTTTTCGACTTTGTGTAATCGTCCGCAACGAATGACGCACAAAACTTCTTCCCCGTCCACATCCATCCCGGTATCTTCCGCGGACTGTTGGCCACCCGCGTTGCCGAAGAAATTTGGCAGCGCTTCCATGGTGCAGCGTAGTGGTGCTCTTTCTTTCTCCCTCTCGTATTAATATGAATGTTCTCTCTTATCTGCTACGATTTATATCGACGACGACGACGACGTTTCGTGCGGTTACTTTTTGAAAAAAAAAGATCGCATATGGTAGTTTTCTCGTAGTGACAAAAAGGCAAAAAATAGGACAGCCCTCTCTCACTGTCGGAGCGAAAGCGTGCAGTCACTACTATCGTATACTCCTTTTCAAAAGACGCGTTTCGAAATTTATGTATAGTTATCTGTAAAACATACAACTTTGCTATAAGGACTAAGTTCTTCTCTCTCTCTCTCTCTCTCTCTACTATTATATGAAGCTATAAACACGAGTGCGCTGTCGTCCTCCTTCTGGGAAGGAGGACTGCGATAAGAGAGTATTGACAACCTGGTGTCATCCATATCGAAGACGCCGGCGATAAATACCCTCACGACGACTGATTAGTTCACTTTGTTGTGCTTCTTGCAGAACTTTTGGTTGCGGAGAAACTTCGGGTCCATGCCTTTCAAGGACTTCTTCGCGTGCTTCTTCGGCTTTTTGATGCCTGTTTTTTAAGGAGAGGAGCAGAGAAACGACGAAGTGAGCGATTTGAGCAAAGAAAAGGGTTAAAAAATGCAATAGAAAACGCGATGGAAGACATCCATAGAACGACGCAACGTCCGATGTTAAACCGCATTCACGCTCAACAAAACACATATCATCCACGTAGGGTGAGATTATCCTCGTGACTATTTCGGAAGCGCGCCTATTATCCAGAAATCACGTATCAATCGTAGCGCAAAATTTAAGCGCTCCTCCCCTCACAAAAATGTGTTCCGCGTAATCAACGACCGAGACGCGACGACGCGACGCGAAAAAGATTTCCGTGATTTTAATCGCTTACCGTTTCTGTGCGCTTTGTAAGACTGATTGTGCGCCGTGTGGTTAGTGGACTTGGCCATCTTGACTTTTCTATTCTCTAAAGGTGATTCTAAAGTAAGGAATTTTCTCTGTGTGCTCCTTTTTTTTCTCTTTCTGCTTTTTTTTTGTTTCGCTCGATTTTTAGGTCAGAGGCGAGAGGCACCAATCTCCCAACAACCGTCACGAGTGTACTATATGTAGTATAATGAGGGTGCATCAGGCACACACGGACTTCAGCGACGCCAAAAAAAATATGAAGAAAGCATTCACCATCAGAGGCGTCGACGCCGCTAACTTCAACACCAACGCGGGTGGAGGAAAACACACCGAAACGAAGAAGAAGAACAAGAAGAACTCCTCTCCGATGATGGTAAAATTCTCCGGCTTCCTCGCGGTCATCGACCCGACGAAACTAAACGAACAACTTCGTCAGTTTCAGGAGAAAATCCCAAAGCAATTCGTGGACAAAGAGACCGGGAAATTCAAGATGCCCGATTTCAAAGCGGCTTTAGAGGAACTCAGGGAAGAGAGGCAGCACATGGAATATCATCCAGATCGAAAGAGATTATCCTCGGTCGCAGATTTCTTCAAGTACACAGAAGAAGAAGGTGCGTTTATATCGTCCAGTTTGTCCTCTTTTTCTTTGCGATGTCGACGATGACACACACACACACTTACACACACTTACACCATTTTCTTAATTCTCTCTCTCTCTCTCTCTGCTGAAATAAATGCAGGACTCAAATTCTTCGAAGAAGAGATAGACGTGACGCAAACTGGGAGAGTGAGCTTGGACGACTTGAAGTTTGTCATGCGGAGAAGGAAACTGCCCAACTGGTACGCTAAGAAGTTCTTCGATCGAGCGAAACCGCATTATTTCGCGAGGTCGTTGTCGTGGGAAGATTTCAAAGCCGTCATGAACGAGCGCGAATCAAAAATGTTGAAAGCGTACAACTCGCTATCGGTTGGTAGATCGGGGATGTTGAAAGAAAACGACGTGAAATTATCCTTGGCAAAACTCGGTTTACCGGCGACGGATGAAAACGCGAGAGCTATGTTGCGACACATGGCGCTGAGCGGGAACCAGAAATTTATTTCATACGGGCAGTTTAGGAACTTTATGATGTTACTACCACCAGATGTAGTAGCTATGGATTCCGATCCATCCAAGGTGTGGTTTGAAGCCGCAACAATGGTAGAATTTGCAAAACCTCAAGGTTCAGGTGGGACGTTTACGATGGCGCTGAAAGCTGCCTTGGCCGGAGGGTGCGCCTCGGCTATGTCCACGTCCACGTTACATCCAATAGATACGCTTAAAACGAGACTCCAAGCTACGGTTGGAAAAGGCCCCGGTATGCTCGGGATATTAAAATCGGTTCCAAGAAATCCAGCCGGGGTGAGAACGTTGTATCAAGGCATTGTTCCGTCAGTCACCGGGAATTTCTTTGGCCACGGCATGCGCGCAGCGACGTACGAAATGGCGAGATTAGTTTTAGGCCCATTGACTCTGCTACCCTTCGTTTCTGAGATTACCGTGCAAGGAATGTCTGCAGGTGTGGGGACATTAGTGGGCACGTGCGTTAGAATCCCGTGCGAGGTGTTGAAACAAAAGCTTCAAACGCAACAATACACAAACGTTTTTGCTGCCGTGAAAGGTGTCACCACAAATGGGCCGAGACCACTATTCGCCGGAACCGCAGCAACGCTCACGAGAGAAATTCCGTTTTACATGATTGGTATGACCGCATACGAGCAGTTCAAAATTCTTGCTCGCTCGATTAAAGGGAAAGAGCTCTCTTCGCACGAGTTTATCGCCATTGGCGGCGCTGCCGGGGCAGTTGGTTCCTTGTGCACTACACCATTTGACGTGTTGAAAACTCGAGCAATGACAGGGCGAAGTCCCGTAGGCGAGGCAATGTTAGTCACCATCAAGAATATTCTTACGACTGAAGGTCCGAAAGCTTTGTTTAAGGGCGCATTATTTAGAATTGCGTGGATTGCACCGTTAGGTGCGATGAACTTTGCTGGATACGAACTTGCAAAGCGTGCCATGGGTGGCGAAGAAGAATCATCGTCTTTGCCGACGACGAGTGGTAGCAGGAGCGGCAACGTGAAAAGCGATGATGACTTTGTCGTTTTGACTGAAGAAGATAAGAGAACGATCGATAGAGACCTCGCGCGTGAAGATGATGCATATCCTCCACGCCGAGGAGCTGTAAATCCTTACGTTGAGGAGCAGCAGCATAAAAGCAACAACTACCCGAGCGAGGAAGATTTCGGCGACTTTTTTGACGACGACGAAAACGACGATAGTCATCGAAAGAACAAATAAAACATAGCTTATTAGCCTTCAGCTTTTATTTATTTTTACTGCTAGTCTACGCGTATTGTATGTATTCCTACAATAATCTAAATATCATCTAAATCTATAACGTCCGGGTCTTTCTCCACCGGTGGAGGCGGCGGCGGCGGCGGCGGCGGCGGTGGTGGATATTGTGTGCCCATTGGAGGCATCCCTTGCACTCCCGGTAAATTAAATGGCCCCGCACCTGGAACTCGATATCTTGTCACCGAAGACGAAGAATATGGTTTATTCCCAAACGTATCTCCTCCCGTGTCTAACTTAAAATCTAACTCTAACATCTCCAACATCTGAACCGTTTGCGGGTTCCTTTCGACTTTTTCCGGCGGTGGTTGTCTCGCTTTTACGCTCGCATTGTGCGGTGAAACCGTCTCAACAAACTCAGGCAGCTTGATGCCATCCATTTTACTTCTCACGAATTCCGTTGAACTGGTTAAATCAATCGATTCCGGTACTCCATAATCAGGAAGTTTTGCCGGCGCCTTCGTGAACGATTGAAACGCATGGTTCGCTTTAGTAATCGCCAACCATTCCATATCTAGTTGAAACCCTCCATCCGAACTCTTATCCGGTAAATCAATTACTTGTAAAAATTGTCTATTTGGCGCGTGCGGTATGCACTTATCCAAGGCTAAAAAGTGCGTCGATGCTCCATTCTCGTGATTTACTGTCGCTTCGAACTTTACGTGCAAATGTGCCGAAAACGAATACGTCGGTTTCAACTGTTTCAAAATCTCCATCGCAGGAACCGATCCCAACTGATTTTTCTGTATATCTTCCTTCAAAAATTTCTTCTTTCTCAATAAATCTTGAACGTCGCCAAACTTTTCAATCCCTCTCGGCCAATCGTGAGACAAAAACACATCCACTGGTTCTCGAATCTGTTTCAACTTGAATGCGTCGAACTCTCGCACGTGATACGCCGTTTTCACTTGCTTCTCCTGAGTATACGGAGGCCGTTCGAAGTGTCCTTTCCTGTAATCGTACTGTTTATATATTCCAGATAAACCAGCTATGCGCAAATCGCCAAATCTAATGCATCCAGAGTGTCCTAAATAGTAAATATTAGGCGCTCCGAAACCTCCGTAATACAGTTCCCACAAGTAATTGGACGCCTCGTGATTGCCTCCGATGAACAATGTCGGGTACGGTGCTTTCAACTCTCCGCTGTAATACTTGTAAAAAGTCCCCATCTCGCGATATTTAATCGGCACCGACATGCACTCCAAGTCCTGTCTGTTGCGTATGGCTTGAAAATCGCCGCAACATATCAACAAGTCGATTTTGATGCCTTCTTTTTTCTCTATTTTCTCCATCGCTGCGTAAATGGTTTCCAGTTCGCCGTGGCAACACCCCTCGACGGCAATCTTCATTTTGATTGCTGCTCGTTCCTTCGTATATCTAACGCGACAACGTTTTCTTCGCTTTTTTTCTCTCCTTCCCTCTCGCTATTTGTATTCGGTTTTTGAAGGAGAAGCGCAAAAGAAGAGTAACGACCTCTGAGCAGTGAGCACGAAAAAGTTTTGACACACAGGGGAGACTGGTCCTCTGGTCGATGCGCAAAGGATCATCGTTGGGATGAATATTCATTTTTCTTCATCTACTAAACAATTTGTAGTTTCAAAAGCAAAAGCAGTAGGAATTAATAATAACACATTTGATCTTTCTCTCTTTCTAAGTAAACTTGTTTTGAATCAATCTGTGGACGTGACAGAGAAACTCTACGTAAGACATTCCCGCCACGCTTCTGTCTTCGATTAAGCGGTTGTAAAACAACGTCTCCATGGCATCGTTTCGTTTCAATATGCGCATGCGCAAATATCCAGAACGAGCTTTACGCATGGCGTTTATGAAGGCGTTCATGCGCTTGTTTCTTTCGTTTGGTAAGTTCGGCGGAAGCATAGATTGTCGAGCGTCGAGCTGATCGACTGTGTCTACGCCAAATACTTCTTTCAATCGGTCTTGCGGGTAGTTTCGTCCGACCCAAACGAGCATCTCGGCGCCATCTTCGAGAAGATACAGTCCGTCACCGTCGAGCTTTTCGGCAGAAAGCCACTGGCACGGTGGGAATGGCGGAAAAGAGTCGGTACTGCTCGCTGCCTGATCACCGTTCTCGAGTCTCTGCTTTTGGTTTGCTTGGAAGCCATCGTCCTCTAAGATGAAGTGCAATGGAAACAGTCGCGGATATACCGACGGCGTCGTTTCAGACGGATCACTTTTCAGCATTCTAAAAAGCCAATGCGCGCGATCGTCCGCAGATGCTTCAGTTCGTAAACCGTTCGATTTGTACATGCCAATCGTGTACAGCGGCAACGTCTTCAATGCTTCAGGTAAAATGAGTTGCCCGGAAGCGTTGTTCGAAGCACAGTATTTACGATAAGCGTAAAGAGAAGACACGCATTGCGCTAAAGCGGCATCTTTCGCGGCTGCAATCGTGTGCTTCCCACCTAAGAGTGTATTCGCAGCTTTCCGAACCATGAAGGAAGTTTGGGCATCTAAATCTGCGTTTCTAAATAACGTTCCGAGAGCAGATGTAACTGGTAATGCAAGCGTATGTACACGAATTCTACGCTCTCCACTCATCGTCGTGTACAACAAGGCGCACTGTACGTACGCTTCAGCTCCGTCTACTAACTTATCTTCGTATCTTAAGTTGACCATAATTGATTTCTCCCCATCCAAAACTGGTAAATCAACATCCGTAGGCGTGCGTTTGCAAAAATAGCCTCCGTATTCGGCCACACCTAAACCTTGAGAAGCTCTCACGCGCATCACCGCCTCCATGCCTTGTGGTCGCAAAAAGTTCCAACGCAAATCGTTCAACAACTGGGCAAAATCTAACTGAACATTAAAGTTCGGGTATCTATACAACGTGCCGCCAGTTGTTCTTGTCAAAACGCCTATGGTTGCCAAATCTACAGGTTGCGAACCACAGACAAAAATATCGATGCCAATTTGATACTCCGCAGCTTCCGTAGCGCAATCTTGATAGCACTTCTCCGCTGGCTTCATAATTTTCAGGGGCTCTTTTTCTACATTTCCAGAGTGCGTTCGAACTTCGAGTTTTCCCCATCCACCCGAACACATCGATCCTAGAAAGAGCATAATTTTCCCTCCCTTGTACTTCAAAGCGTCGATGGCAGATTTGATAGCCGCACCACTCGCCACTGCCGACGGACGCGAGTTCGCAAACATCTCAGGAATTTGTTTCAATAAAGTCTTAATTGCTTCTTTGTTTCTGTTCAAGTTCACGAGTAGATCCTTTGGCAAAGGCGCGTAAGGATCGTCCACGTCTGGGACGATGAGCATTTTCGGCGTTTTGGTTGCGCCGTTTGACGTCGATGGATTTTCATTCTCTTGATTTTCGTTGCTCACATTGTTAAGCTCCTCGTCTCCGCGAATAGCGTAAAAGTGTACGGTGCCATCAAACGTGGCAATTCCCACGCTCGCGGCGTCACCACCTTGAATGCTATCCAAAGTTCTAGAGATGACTTCACACGCCGATACCGTCACACCACTTTGAACTGCCGATGGACTCGCATCGATAACAAAGAAATAGCTCGGACGCATCGGCGCTCGAACCATATACTCTTCCGGAGCCATATATTCTACACTTCCACGACATAATTCTGGGCGTTGCATCCAGTCTTGCCTTTTTCCATCAGATCCAATTGCGCATGCGTATTCGCGAGGACATTCACTCACGTGCGCGCAGAAATTACAAGCAAATCGGAAATGATCCACCCATCGCATTCCCGGATTGACGTAAGCCTTACATCTCAAACACCTCACTGGGCCCATTCCTCCGTTATCGACGATCGGGACTTGAACCTCATCGTTTTTCAACGTGGCCAAAGGATTGACGAATACCGCCAACGGCATTCCAGACGTTTGTAATAAATCGGATTGATTCGGAATCGCGCTCGTCGTCGATCGAATGAATCTTGGATTCGCGTTACCGACATCCCTGGCCATGTAGTTTGTCGTTGCTCCGGGTGGGTGCATCGGAGCACCCGTTTGCGGATTCCTAGTATCAAAAATAGTTCGATCCGCGTGCGAGTCGTGCGGCGGTCTCGGAATCTGCGAAGGATCGATTTTGGAAGCCGCAGACTGTGGCGTTGGCTGCGGACCATACTGCTGAAAACCTTGATTCAAACTGTGCGGTGCTTGCGGTGGATTATACCCACTACTCGGCATCCCGTGCGAATAATGTTGTGGCTGCTGTTGTGGTTGTCCGCCGTACTGAGTTTGTTGTTGCGCAGCGCTCGTCGTCCCGGGATACTGAGGGTATGTCCTGGCACCACCACCACCACCAACATTTCCTTGTTGGTGTTGATATCCATGCGTCGTTGTCGTCGTCGTCGTTTGCGGCGTTGGATTCGGATATCTACTGTTCTGCGATATTCCCCCCATCGTCGCCGCCGTGGGAGGACCTGTTTGAAAATTCTGTTGTCGTTGTTGTTGCTGCATAGGAGGTTGACCCATCGATGACGGAGGATATTGTTGCGGCTGCCCGGGCGGTTGAGGATACGAAGAAGACGTCTGCGCTCCTCCTCCAAACCCCGTCGTCGTCGTCGTCGTCATCGTCGACGACGGCGGAGGAGGCGTCCCGCCTAAATGCACTCGCGGAGGTGCCTGCGGGTGCGAGTGTAATGGAGAAGACGCGCCAACAACATTCGACGTCCCTTGTTGTTGTTGTTGTTGCATCGGAGGCGCAGAGGAGGAAGGATACCCACCGGTTAAAGGAGGAGGAGGAGCGTTATATTGTTGTTGATATCCTCCGTTCATCGCAGGTGGTGGCCCTGGTTGATGGTACTGAGAAGAAGGCGGGGGCTGCATTAATCGAATCGAATCGATCTTCTTCTTCTTCTTCTTCTTGTCCGTTGGTGAGTGAAGGAGAGAGAGAGAAAATTTTTTATTTTTGAAGAAGACACAAACAGGCGAGAGAAGTGCAAAACGCGAAAAAAAGCGAATACGACGAGTTCATATCGTTGCATTTCATTCCCCGCATTCTTTGACACGCGCACAAAAAACAAAAAGAATACCAGAAGAGAGCGAGGAGTGACAAACTCTCTCTCTCTCTCTTTTTGCTCGCGGTTCGTTCGTGGTCGCAGACCAGAGAGAGAGAGAGAGACGGGGGACAGAAAACCAAAAGAGTGAGAAGAACAAATAAAGAGACGTTTTTCTTGTTTATTTATATTCCCTCTCTCTTTTTTCTTTTCTCTCCTCTGCCGACTGAATCGTCGTCTTCTAAAAATAGAAAATCCTCGAAACGATGAGAAAGACAAAGATAACAACAACAACGATGGGTGGATTGGCGGTGCCAAACAACGCGAGGAGAGCGCGATCGAGGATGTCGCGGAGCAAGAAGGAGAGTCTGAGGTGCGCGTTAGTTGTTTGATAGTTTCGAGAGAGGGGTCAATTTCGACGACACTCTCTCTCAAACGGTCTTTTTATATTTTTTTCTCTTCTTCTTCGAATTCTTCGCTACGAAATAGTAGTATTTTGTTTGTTGTTTGCGAGTACTCACCACCAAAAACATCGTCACCGTTGGTCGTCGTTTGTTGACATTCTCTCTCAAATTACAACGACAACAATAACAACAGAGCGCGCGCATTCCTTTGCGGTCTCGCCTTGTTCGCGCTTTTGGCGACGCTCTCGGCGGTCTTCTCTTCCTCCTCTTCTTCCACCTCGTCGTTTGACTTGGCGTCAAACTCCGCCGCCGAGGCGAATCCGATAGGAGAAGGAAGACGGCGACTGTTGTCCGCAGGTGCCGGCGAGTGCAAACCAACGAAAGATTGGGAAAAAGTTGGTGGTTTGATTGGGTATTTTGTCGGCGTTTTGTATTTATTCATGGGAATTGCCATAGTCTGCGACGACTATTTCGTCGCGTCGTTGGAGGCGATATCGGAAGCGTTGGGTTTGTCCGACGACGTCGCTGGGGCAACATTTATGGCGGCGGGGTCTTCTGCACCCGAACTTGCGAGTTCATTGATGTCGTTGGTGAATGCGAACGCGTCGTCTTCTATTGGCGTTGGTACGATTGTCGGGAGCGCGATATTTAATATTTTGATAATCATCGGGATAACGACGATTTCCGTCGGCGACACGTTGATTTTAGATTGGAAACCTTTGGTGAGAGATTGCACGTTTTACGGTGCCGCAGTAATTGGGATTGCAACCACGTTTTCTGGAGGCCGGGTTGATTGGTGGGAAGGTGGAATCTACGTTTGTTTGTACGGCCTCTACATTTTGTTCATGGCGTATAACGAATTTTTCATGCACAAAATGGACTTGTTGTGGCCAGAGAGAGCAAAGACGCTCATGGAGCTGAACAAAAGTTTACAGGCAGAAGACGAAGCGAGCCAGGTAGAAACAGGAGAAGCGCCAAGTAGCGACGGCGGCGACGGAAAACGGTCGAGCGAAGAGGGAGCGACGCCGAACTTATCGGCGATTCTGGCAGCTAAAGCGGCGGCTAACATCTGGCGACAAAAAACGAAAACGTATCGTGAGAAAATTCTCGAAGAGACTGGAAAAGATCCAGACGATCGCGTCGGTGTCAGCATTAGCTCGAGCTATATTTCTAAGAGTGCTATTCGTAAGATGCGATCAGACGCGTTGGTAGTGGAACACGTGCTGAAAATGCGCGAAAGGAACGGTTTATCCTCCACGGGCGAACGTTCGACAAACGTCACGTCGGTGCTCTCAATTGAGGATGCCAGAGAAGAAGAGGAGCTGTCATTCGCGCTCCCGGAAAATAAGAAAGACATTCCGATGTATTTATTATCCATGCCTTGGTATTGTGTGTTTGCATTGTGCATTCCAAACTGCCAGAAAGAAAAGTGGAAATCATGGTATACACTGTCGTTTCTGATGTCCATCGTTTTTATCGGACTCATCACGCACTTTATGGTTGAATGGTGCACCAGAATCGGTTGCATTTTAAAGATTCCTCCAGTTGTCATGGGAACAACTGTACTAGCGGCGGGAACTTCGATCCCAGACGCTTTGAGTTCCATCGCGGTCGCGAAAGATGGGTTGGCAAATATGGCGGTTGCAAACGCCGTCGGATCGAATGTGTTTGATATTTGGCTCGGATTAGGATTGCCGTGGCTCTGCTACTTATCATGGCAAACGCCAAATTATTTGACCGTAACGACGAATGAATTGATTCCAAGCACGCTTATTTTAGCTGGGGTTTTGTTAGTTTATTTCGGGTCGGTGGCAGCGAGTGGGTTCACTCTGTCACCAAAGATTGGATGGCTATACATCGCGTTGTACGTGTTGTACGCCGTGTATAACATCGTGTGCGTGTGGATATTAGATATTTACAATTTAGAATGAATTGATTGTCATTTTGAGCGAAAAAAAAGAGCGCAAGCATATATGCTATTAGTGCTATAAGTGTCCGTATATTATCGCGTCATTCTACTTCTACTCTGTGTCTTATTAAGCTTCTAGGTACCTATTTTGATCTATATGCGGGTCTACCTATTTGCGTTTAGTCGAGCGCTTATCTCCTGAGCGCGCTTTGCAGCTCGTTCTGCCGCCGTCATGAGTTTTCCAGGTTGGTCTGGTTTCATCCTTTTCTGCGCTCGAGCGCGCTCTAACAATATTTCTTCTTCAGTTTTTCCCTCCAGGACTTTCTGCATTTCAATTTGATGTCGAACGTTCGGGTTGGAATATATCCGTTTGCTCTTTTCTGCAGCTAACAACTCTTGCGCTCGCTGCCTTTCTCGTTCCTCTCTCATCTGGTTTCTCGCGCGTTCTTTTTCTTCCCTTTCTCTTTCCTTTTTTCGTTGCTCTTGTTCCAAAGCCAATTGTTGCTGAGGTCCGTGATGGATGACAACGTTTGTGGTCGTCCCGATAAGCCTGGATTGCTTTGAAAATTCAACCTTCAAACTTCTGCCGCCTATTTCCATGCCGTTTAATCCTTTCGCCGTCCTTGCCTGTTCGTGCGACAAGAACTCAACAAACGCGTACGTCTTACCTTCACCTCCCATTTTAGTCGCAACCACAGTTCCCACGTGCGACATGAGCTGGACTAACGCATCTTGATTCATCGCTATGGATAGATTTGCCACGTGTACGGTTCTTTTGTCGTCTCTATCATTTTCTACAGAGATACCTCCGCCGATGTCAAATGATGATGAACCATTGATGCCGGTCGGAGGACCGTGTGCCCCGTTTTGGGCAGCGTTTGAAGTATTCACGATCGTATTTGGCGTCGTCAAGTCGCCCGTGTTATTGCTACGTTCTCTCTCACTTCCACCCGTTCCGTTATCAAGATAATGCGCTCCTCCTGCGTCTTCACAATACACCGGAAACGGCGACCCTTCAATCTTAAACCGACCGTTATTCTTCGGATTCCTCTGGTCGCTAAACACCACGTCAACGTATACGTTATACGTCCCTCTCTCTAACGGTCGATATTCCCCGTAATAGACCAAATATTTCCCATCCATAACCTTTAATTCGAAAGTATCAAACTCATCCCGCTCGACGTTTTCTTTCGTCGTCGAAGCCAACAAAACGCGTCCTTCCACCGTCATCTTCCCGCACTTCTCCATCATCTCCTCCTCCTCTTTCTTCGGCTTCATCAACGCATTTCCTATCTCGTCTCGCATTTGCACGTACACTTTTGCCGTTTCGTTCTTCTTACATCCGCTCACGAGCGTTCCCGTGGCGGTGCATTTTGACGCGTCAATCAATCCGTACGGAGATTGCAATCGAACCGGATCCGGCGGTGGAATTTTCAATTTAACCGCTTCCGACGACGATAACGTCGTCATTTTTCGTCGCCCGTCTTCTTCTCCTTGTTCGCTCCTATTTTTCTTGTTGTAATTCGCAAACGTGGCTAAAAACGCCTCTCTCGCCGTCATTGCTAGTTTTTCCTCCTCTTTCTCCGTTTGGGTGATGATTTTCTCTTCTTCGTTACTCGCTTTAATAAACGTCGATATCGCTCTCGATTGCGGCTGCATCGCTGTTGTTGCCGTTGCTATTTGCGCGGCGGTCGTTTTGTTCGGAATAGGAGGCGGTGGAACGTTCATCACGACGGGAGAAGGCGCGTTTCTTTCTTCTTCTTCTTCTTCCACGCGCTTTTCCGCCTCGTAGGGAATTGGTGGAGGCGGAGGAGGAACTTCGCCGATGTTCCCTCTTCCTCCTTCGCTTTTTGTGGCTTTCAAAGCGGCCGCAAACACCGCGTCCACCTCTTCCCCGGCGAGCATGTTCTCCCGGCCATCGTCGGTCATCATCTTCTTCTTCTTCTGTTTGGACTTCTTCTCCTTCTTCTTTCCCCGTGGTGAAAAATGAAGTCGTCCGTTCGCAATTACGAAAAGAATTTTTTTCTCTCGGAGCTGATTTTCTCTGATTTTCTCTCTCTCATCGACTCTCTCGAAGTGAAGTGAAACAAAACAACACTCGCTCTCGCGTCGTAAAATTTTTCTCCATTATTATGGTGCTGCGCGCGCGCGAATACACACAAACACACGCGGGCACAGAATGAGAACGACATCGTCCACCTCTGCCCCTTCTTCTTCTTCTTCTTCTTCTTCTTCTTCTTCTTCTTCTTCTTCTTCTTTCGATAAAAATAATAATCACAAAGCGTTCCGTCGATCTGTGCTCCCTCACGAAAGCTTAGCCGGCATTTGCATCCAATACAACATCTCCATGCAGGAGTTGAAATCGGTGAATAATGGATTCGTGAATGAAAACACCGCGCACGCGAAAGGATGGGTGATGATTCCTCACTTCGATCGAGACGGTAAGAGAATAATTTCGGACGCGTCCGCTGGGACGAGCGGTGGGAAAGGGTCGTCGGATGCCATCGATAAGTTGAGAAGACATTACGAACTTCCCGGAACGCCGGAAAAAGATGATGCGCTGGAAACGAACGAGGTGGAGGAGAGAGAAGGAAAAGACGTCGAGGTGATTGACACGATAAGATACGAATATAAACCGGCGGAAAAGAAAGGAGTGAGCGAGACGAAAACGAGAAAGAAAGAGAGAGAGGAGAATGTTGATGATAACAGAAATAGTAATAGTAATACGAGCGTGTCGCATCAGCACGGGAGGGTGGCAAAAAACGACGCCTGCGGTCCGAGTAGTATGTTCGCGAGAGATAAACCTTTGTTTACACCGCACAAGGAGAAACCCGCGGCAGCAGCGGATGCGATCACCATGGAAGGCACAGGAATACGAGCCGCGATGAAGTATAAGACGAAGACATTTTTTTCAAAGTTGAAATCGAAAGCGCTTCACCTGACGGCAGATTTAAGGGAGGAGCAAAGAGCAGGTTCGCCAAACTTTCGGGAGTCGTTGAACGACATTCGCGGACCGCCGCCGAAAGGAAAAGGGGATTAGATGTAGTAGAATTGTAGAAAGAATAAAATGATGGCACCGCGTAGAAGAACGTAAGTTTAATATTATCGTTATTATTATTATTAGTTGCTTAGATGCAAAAGTTAAAACAGTTCCAGAAATACATGTATACATGCAGAGCATTTTCATCGGGTCCACCAAATCATGCGAGAACCTCCGGGTCCGTGTCCTCCTCCAGTTTCTTTTTGTCTCAGTGGCGATAAAGCTTCGAATTCGCCGAGTGGATCTGGGAGATTCAAATCCTCTTCACCTAGAGTCGGGAAATAGTTCGAGCAAAACTGCGAGACGGCTTTTTCCAACTGCCAAATCGGAGACCACAATCCGCCACCACCGCCGCCTCCGTTCGTAGTTTTGTTATTACCATTAGTATTATTATCATGAACAGTATAGGTATCAGCATTGCTGTTGATTAGCGCTGGAACATCAGCAATATTTACGGCAGGTTCTTGTCCGTCTCCATGGTCGCTCACCGCGGGAGATACCTGATACGAGTTCGTCTTGCTGTGATCGTACCCGTCTGCTTCGTACCGTCTCGAGAAAGTGTGGATTTTTCCGACAGCGCCGCTCACTTGTTGCGAAGGCAAGGAAGGTGGAGCGAGGCTTCGCGCCTTTTTCCTTTCGCGCGCGAGTTCTTTCAATCGCTGGGTCTTTTCGTTCATCTCGCGCACTTTCTGAGCAGCAATCGCGGAAGCTTCTTCGTGTGGGATACCTTTCAAGATGGCTTCGCAATACGTCTCTGCAGCTAAAGCCTCCGAAGAAGTGAGTTTGTTCTTCTTACTTTTCTTCTTGGAAATTTTGCCACCCGACGCGGTCGAACAAGATATTTTGTTCGCTTTCTTCGCATCTTTAAAGGACGTTTTCGCCCCCTTGGGAGACTGCAAGGGATTGTTGTGCAGTTCTCTCTTTGAAAAAGCGTGCAGAACCGTTTCTTCTCGGCTGAGCGCGCTGCCCGTTTTATCGTTGCTCAGTAACATGCCTTGCTCCTCAATAAACGGTAACAGTCCTCTCCTGGACTTTGCAATCTCCTTAAAATCTTTCTTGCCGAGCTTTTCAGGAGTCGCGTCAATGTTCACAACGTCTATGTCGTCTTCTTCCTCCACCGCTGTCAATAAAAATCGTTGTTTCTTTCTTATGCACTTCGGAGACTGTTGATAAACGAGTGGACCTGGATCTTCAACTTTCTTCGTCTTGTTCTCTTGTTTTCCTTCTTCTTCTTCGTCATCACTTTCAAACGGCTGCGCGTTTGCACCGCTAACTCTCTGCTCTTCTTTCTTCCTCTTCTTTCTGTCCTCGTTGCATTCGTCCGGTGAAAGCATTTGTCGAAACGCGCTAAAATCTTTGGCACCGGTGAACACGTTGCTCACAATTCCGGTCAAACGCGGAGAGGTCAAGAATCCTGTAATCCCACCTCCTCCTCCTCCTCCTCCAAAATATCCGTGATTATTGTTCACATCGATATCCTTTGGTCGATGTTGTTTCTTCGTCGCGCTGCCGGCAACTATAGTCGTCCCGAACCGTTCCTGAAGCTTGTTGTTCTCGCCCTCGCCGCCGTGTGAGTTACCCGTATCGTCGAAATACGAGCCTTCCGCTTTATCCCAATACCCGGGCGATAACGGTGCCTCCTCCATGGAAAAGATTGCCGCCGCCACGTCTCCTTCACTTTTCTTCTTATTACTATCTCTACTATCATTGTTATTGTTGTTGTTGTTATTATTATTTTCATCATCAACGTCTCTCTTAGCGTTAATATTACGCATTACATCTTCTCGTCTTTCTTCTTCTTCTTCGACTCTTCTCTCCAGTTTCGGCGACAACGCGCGCAGCGCCGCCACCAGCGGATGAGGAGGTTGACGACCATCATCGTCTTCTTCGTGTTGGTAAAACTTCCTCGCCGCTTTCGGCGCTTTAATTTTCTTGTAACCACCCACCGCCTCTGATGTTTCTTTCATCGAAGAAGATCCCGGTGGACGTCCTGCTTTCGTGTTCGATTGTGAGCGAGAGAGTTTAAGTGAGCCTCGAGTGTTAAAAAGTCAACAAGATTTTTCTCCCGAAGAGAGACAAAAAAGAGAGCAGAAAAAAAAATCAAAGAAAAAATCTCCCTCTTTTTGGAGAGATGACACATGGGAAGACGAATGGAAATACCTTTCGCGCTCTTCTTCTTCTCCACCTTGTCGTCGCCGTCGTTCTTCGAAACTTTATTCTTGTGCTGCTGAGCGAGCAACAAAGTCGGTTTCTCGTGATTGTGCGCGTTATCGTACTTCGCGACGCCGTTTTCCACCTGTTTTCTCGCCGGGCAATCTGGACGCGTGCATCGGTAGTAACTTCTCGGGTGCGAGGCCGATTTGATGTTCTTCTGACCGTATTTGCGCCACTTGAATCCGTCTGATTCGCTCATACTTTTCGCTCACAAAAAGAGAGAGAGAGAGATGAGTGATGAATAGCTCGTGAAACTCACACGATCGCTCGCGCGCGCTGCGTGGCACGCGCTCTCGCTTCAAGAGTGAGAGAGAGAGAGAGAGGAAGGAGATGGGAGACACGGATGTCACACACTCGCACGAAGAAGACACACAAAGAAAAAAAAGTGCCGACGCTTGGCCAGAAAAAAGAGTGAAAATCATTCGCGAGAGGGCGAAAAAAGAGCGAGACTCGTCGGAAAACGAATGGACGCTCTCTCTCTTTGCTCTGACACTCTGATGCTCACAAAACATCTCTTTTTCTTTTTTTTTTTTTTGCAGAGGCACCACTTTCTCACTCAAAACGCCTCTCTCGTCGCCACAAAAATCAAAAACACATCAACAACCTCTACTCGAAATAACAAAAAAAATTATGGGCGTTTTGAGAGTCAAAGGTACGCACGTGACGCACGTGACGCTCGCGCGCGGTCGATGTTTTAGATCGAGAAATGCGCTCGATCGCACCGTCCTCGTTCGTCGTCGCGGAACTTTTTTCATCGCGATCTCGAACGCGGAAACTTTTCTGAGAATGAATTCGATCAAATCTCTCTCTCTCTCTCTCTTTTGTTTTTCGAAGAATATCTTTTTGTGTCGTTCCCGTTTTTGAATTTAGACGCGCGCGCGCGCGGTTTTACACCGCAACACTCACTCACTCTCGGGTTTTCTTTCTTTCATAACGAAACACACAGTTTTGGAGCTCGAAACTCCGGCTTCGGACACTCAGAACACGAAATACTGCGCGGTGAAAGTGGAAATACGAGACCCGGTGAACAAAGATGCGCCTCGTCAAAAACGAAAAACGGAGATGAAGGAAGTGTTCGACCACCGCATCAACTTTTCGGACGCATTTGAGTTTTTCATCGACGAAGATAAAAACGAAGAATTGAGAATTTTGTTGTTTAAACAAAAGACGAGTTCGTTCATTGGTGGGAAGAAAGCGGTGGCGAACGCGGCGTTTCACGTGAAGCAAATCGTGTTGAACTGCGAGATGTTAGACGGAGAAATCGATAAGAGCTTCAACTTGTTCAATCGAGAAGGAAACGCGGTTGGTGGGCAAGTGCGCTTAATTTTGACGTACTTTCCGAAGAAAAACACCCCGGAGAGAACTGGGAAAGATGGTAAGGGTGCGATTCCGGATTACAACGATAAGGAATACTCTAAGGAAGAGGAAGCGGCGGTGAAGAAGATTCAAACTACGTTCAGAAAGAAACAGAACGAAGGAAAGAAAAATCAATCGAAAGGACAAGGTCTCGGCGGAAAAGCGAAACTCCTCTTGGGTGGATTGGTATCCTACGGCATCTTGGCTTTCGTCCACAACAACCAAGAGGAAGAAAAAGCGAAGAAGGATCCAAAGTATAAGAAGAAAACGTTGAACGAGAAGCTTTTCGACAAGAAGAGCGGCGGCGACGGCAGCAAGAACGGCAAGAAGAAGTAAAAGATAGAGAGATAGGTTAACGACGACGACGACGACGACGACGACGACGACGACGGTGTTAAATATATATAATATTAAAGGAGGCGCGCGGCGTGTGTATATAGTTTAATTATTTTTTTAAATATCAACGCGGTAAAAGTAATTAATAATAAGATGCTTGCTGATGATGATATCGGTCTCCCAAAATCGAGCATCGAGAAGGAAAAATTGAAAAATTGAAAAACGCGAATCGCGCGTTGAAAAAAATACGTACAAAAAGAAAGCAGACACACCGAAGAAAAGACCCACACGCCCTCTTCTTCACTTTTACTACGCTATAACATACAGTCAAAACAAAAAATGGTAAGTCATTTGTCCCCTCTACTCGTCGCGATGCGGTCGCATCGTTCGCGGAATACCGAGTGCGATGCACTTCGCGCCGCGTTCACTTTCTGAGAATATCGCGTTCGCGCGTACGAGCGCGCGCGCTGAATGCGCGGAAAAATCGAAACCTGCGCTTGCGTTTTTTCCGGACGGAGAATGTGTTGCTCGGCGGACAGATAAGTTCGGAAGATGGGTCGCGACTGCGCTTTTACCCGCTCGCTTACATCAAGAAATACGTTGATGATATGAATAGAGCGTGAGTTGCGTCGCGAGCCATTCGCGAAGGGCGTTTTCGTTCGCGCGGACAGATTTGGATTTTTCGCGCTAAGCCCTCCCTATGCGAAGCGTGATGAAACTCTCTCGTCCAATTTTCTCCTTCAAGAAGACGGCACGTTCGCTATCAATCGATCCCCCGTACTGAAGTATTCACTCGCTGACCTTCTAATTCCTCTCTCTCTATATCCGTTTATCGTAATCACAGCCGAAGCAAATTGCTGATATCAAAGATTTTCTCTTGAAAGCGCGACGCAAAGACGCCAAGTCGGTGAAAATCAAGAAAACCGGTTCCGTCACAAAGTTCAAAGTTCGCTGCTCCAAGTACTTGTACACTTTGAGAGTGCAAGACCAAGACAAAGCGACGCGATTAAAACAATCTTTACCGCCGGGAATCAACATCATCGACATCTAAAATAGATTTCAAATTATTGATAGTTGTGGGTGGTAAGTACGATTAGTTTTAGTTTTAGAAAGTTTGTAGTCCCGATGAGAGTGTTTTTATGAAAAAATATTTTCTTCCTTCATCATCATCATAAAATAATAATACAGTCCGCGCACGGATGTCCTCTGTCCATCGTACTCTTCGCATCTTAATCGCACTGCTTGTTGCGCTGTGTGCTGCCGCGGAAGAAGAGCGCAACAAAATCAACCACGCGGAACGTCTGCTCTCTAAAGTGGATCCCGACGGTGAACTGTTGAAGCGAGCAAGTGACTTTACCAGGCAAACAGTCTCAGGAGCTCGGACTCTGTTACCTGAAGGAACTGAAAAATTTCGAGAGCGCATACTTAGCTGGGCGCGCAAACCGAATGTCGCTGAAATATTACGTAATCCCCCGAGCGAATCCCAAGGTATAACCTTTGAACGTTTATCGCGAAAAGTAAACGAGAGACTGGATGAAAAACTTCGTCAGCGAAAACATGACTAATGAAAACCGCTTGTAATACACAATGCTTTAAAATTTACATGTTCAAAGTTTGCTCCAACAGCTCTCTCTCTAAAATCAGCATCAACTCTTTTAACCATTGCTCTTCTCTGGCAACTTGTTCGGCGTATTCCGAAGGGTCGCCGAACAACCACTTGGACATGTCCGGAGCCGTGTTCGGAGTTCCATCGACTTCGATGGCAACCTGGGATGATTTCCCGCCCTTTTGTAATCGTTCGAATTCCTCATCCCTCCAAGCTTGGTATTTTTGGAGCTGTTCGTACGCTTCTTTGTATCGCTGCGAGTGATACAACAAGACCCCGTAATCTCTGATATTTTCCGGTTCGGCCACGAGCGCTAAACGTTCAGTCGCTCGAATGGCCATTTCCAGATCGCCAAAGGGTCTTCCCGTCGGTTGAATGATCCCAACACCTTTCACCGCAGTTTGCATTCTATCTTCGTTTCCGAACACGGCCGCTTTCAAAGCCAATTCAATGCCCGTATCTCTGCGATCGTCCCAAGTCCACGGCCAAAACGCCCTTTTCAGTGCTCTCAATTGCATCTGGATGCTCATTTTCGGAGTGCACCATCTCGCATCCGCGGGAATGCCGAGATTGAGGTAATCATCCTTAGTGATACCCCACGGCGTACGCGGTAGCACGTCCGGATCTAAACCCCTGGAGCTCGATATCAAAACGTACGCCTCGTCTTTCAAAATATCTTTTGCTCGCAAAATCTGTACGCACCCCATATACAACGCCGCTAAACTCGCTGGGATGCCTACTTTTTGTGCGATGACGTGATGAAAATACGTTCTGTACGGTGAAAACGCCTCCATCCACCCAACTGGAGGCCTGTACTTATGCTCCTCGTACAAATACCTCTCCAACGCTTTCAAAACCATCCTATCGTCGTACTGACCGTTGAAATACGCGATATCCCGCATCTCAAACTCATCCATCAACTTTCTCAATCGTTTCACGTACGCTTCCTGTGGCAAACACACCGACGTCCTCGATTTAAACGCGTCGTCTTCCACTGCGATAAATAAAGACGCTAAAACTGCGTCGCAATCGAGCATCTCGTTACTATTCTCGCAGTTTTGCATCTGTTCCAACAAACCAGCGCGCGATGCTCGGACAAACGGTTCCCACGTTTCTTTCGCCGTGGACACTTTGCCAAACTCACCTTGGACGAACGCTTTTTGCGCTCTCAACTCTTCCTCGGAATACTCGGTAAATTTTCGATTCGTTCCCGAGCGTCCGGCTTTGGAGAACTGTCCGTTATTACCGTCGTTCTTTTCGTTGTCTGAACCGAAGGCGTCCTCGTTCGGTCCCGCTTTTGTCGTTCTCGGACGACGATGAAATCGGTGAAGCCTTCCCCGGTGGATTCCGTCACCAGAACGACGCGCATCCGTAAAAGCAGCTCCACCAGCGGCGGAGAGTTGCGACGACGAAGACGTCGAGGCGTGCATGCGTTTATCGATTTTCTCTTCTTCCCTTCTTCTTTTGTTTTTGTTTCTTCGTTCGTTCGTTCGCGCGCGCGCGCGTGTGTGTGTGTGTGGTGGGTTGTACCTTGTGGGCTTAGATTGTTCCTCTATTAGATACACTAGGAGTATATCCACTTTCTGAGGCCCAAAGAGAGCAACGGAGAGAGACGAGAGAGAAAGAAAAAGAAAAAAAAGGACCCACCAGCGCCCAGAAGAAAGCACTCAAAATTATTACTACGATACGTATTTGCAACGAACACCGGCGAGAGGAGAAGAGGAGAGAGAACTGTTAACTTTCTTTTTTCTTCTTCGCACAGATACCCCCCATGATGAACGCGTCGTGAACGACAACAACGACGAGAAGAAGAAACGATGCAACACGAACCGCAACAACCGCATCAACGAGACGTCGGGAATCGGAAACGAGCGATTCTAAACGCGCTCGTCGTTTTGTTGACCGTTCTGTGCGTGATTTTATACGAGGAGATATTCGCGGTGGCGATTGCGTTTCGAAACTTTTCTTCTTCTTCTTTTACTCCTTCTCCTTCGTCGTCCGCGACGACGTTTGATGTCGATGTCGACGACGATACGAATAACGCAATGCCTGTTGTAAAACGAGAGGAAGAGAACGGGGAAGAGGACGAGGGATTTCGGGTCTCCGCTGTCGCGGACGATGGGGAGGGGGAGGATGAAACGCAACTTTTAATAACAGAAGAAAACTTGTCGAAAGAAGAAGAAGAAGACGATTATAAGGACGACGAGGACGATGAGGACGAGAAAGACGACGTGAATGCTTATAGCAGTAGTGTATACTTGCAAACGTACGCCAAGTGGATGCGCAAGCAGCAAAGAAAGAATATGCGAGGAGGAAGCAAGAGGAAACGCGCGTCAACATCTTCGTCTTCATTTTTTGATTTGCGCAAAGAGTGTCACGAAAAGTGTCTCAATGGCGGCAAGTGCGATTACTTTAGCGGTAAATGTGATTGTCCAGTTGGATTTACGGGTTCAATGTGTGAAGATGAAGAGCAGACGTTCCCATGCAATGATAATTTAGAATTGAGGTGTTCGCATGCGTGCGATGCGACGAGAGCTTTGTGTGTTTGCGGAGAAGGTACGAAACATCCCTCGAGAGTATTGCATCAGTGGCCGTTTTGTAGTCCTGATATGGAGAAATACGGGAAAGAGGAGTGGTGGAAAGGAAATGGAAATGCAGAGGACGATTTCATAGTAAATAAATACAGTAAAAAATTAGAAGAATTGAAATCGGGCAGAAAAGAATGGGGAGGATTACCAACGTTTGCGATGGTGTATGGCAGAGAGAATCCGAGCGTGACGAGTTTGAAAGTTGAAACGCCGTTTCTCGAGCGAGCGCAGGAAGGGATTTACGATGATAGCTACGAAACTGCTGAAGACGTGAGGATAACAAAAGGGAGAGAGATCGTAAACAAGCTTCCATCGTGGTGCGACGCAGACTCCATTCGAACGTTTGATCCAGTTCGCGCGAAAGACGAGAACCTCAACGTGCATCCACAAGCCGTGAGAGACTTTCGAAATTGTATCAGCAAATGTCCGGGAAGTAGATATGGCAAAGCATGCGAAAAAATTAGCCCGACGTGGTGTCCAAATCAATGCAGTGGAAACGGTGAGTGTGATGATGGTTTTTGTAAGTGTAAGAAGGAGTTTTGGGGCGCCGACTGTTCACTTTCGGTGCCACATGACGTAAGGGCATATTCATCATCGTCGTCGTCGCGAATGATCGATTCGGTGCAATCAACTCACTCAAAACTAGAAAGTAAACGTCCATTCGTATACGTATACGAAATGCCATCGAAGTTCACCTCGCATTGGACAAAGTACGTCAATAGAGGCGAAGTTGTGTGCGGCGATCGATTTTATGAGAAACCAAACGACATTGATGATGAGCACGATGACAACACTTCTTCACCGCCGTTTCCTGAAAGACAGTCGAATTGGTTTTATTCGTTGGAAAATACGCTTCACGAGTTCTTACTCAGATCGGCGCATCGTACGATCAATCCCGAGAATGCGGACGTCTTTTTCATCCCTCAATACGGAACGTGCTATCGCTTAGCATATCAGACGCCTTCACCGGCAGTGTCACTTTCGCTGATCGAGACAAAGCCCGCTTCTCGACCGCACGCGGCGAACCTCTTTTTAGAACAAGTTACGGATTACGTTCGAAACATTCCATTTAATGTGATCAACAACGGGGGAAGCAAAACGCAGTCGTATTTTGATAGGAATGAAGGTCGAGATCATGCTGTAGTTTGTTCATACGACGAAGGCTGTGTGCATTTTCCGGACAGTACCGCCAAATCAATTTTCATCACGCATTGGGGAAATACCGGGAGTCCACGCAACACTTCGCATTCGGCGTATTCACCAGATGATTGGAACGAGCTCGTTAAGCAAGGGGTTGTAACTGGTACGTGGCGTGCGTACAATCGGAATAAAGATATTGTCGCCCCTCCGTGGTCGCAACCGAAGACTAATGAAGTCCGAACACCCGCAAACGTGGACGGTTGGACACCGTCGACGCAAAGGAAAATTTTATGTTTCTTTAGTGGAAACCTTGGACTACAAAAACCATGGGGCGAAGACTACTCGCGCGGGCTACGTCAAAAAATAGCGAGAAAATGGCAAAACGTCGACGGTTTCGATATCCGCGCTCACACGGATGACTACTTGGGAAGAATACGCTCGTCCAAGTTTTGCCTCGCGCTTCCGGGAGATGGCTGGAGTGGAGGTCTCTCTGTCTACATCCGCAATGGATGCATACCCGTCATCGTGCAGGATGGCGTCGACATGCCTTGGGAAGGCACGTTCCTCGATTACTCGAAATTTTCAATTCGAGTTAGCGAAGGAGATGTTGAAAACCGTCTCCAAATCATCCTCGAATCAGTCAGAACGGAACAGCTTCAAAACCTTCAAAACGGCCTAAAAAAAGTCTGGCACTTCTTCTCTTACGACGTGCCGAGACAACCGGCATTTGGCCCTCCGGAGCAGAACTTTAAAGGTTCGTGGTCTCTCCCATCTGAAGGTGGAGAAGCAGATGGACCAGCGCCTCCTCGCGATGCCTTGGAATCACTCGTCCATGCGCTCCATTTCCGAGCACAGAAGAATAGTGCACAATACTCGTCCGCGTACGAGTACACGTACGCCTAGAGAGATAAAGAGATTGCGTGTATTTATAGTAGGTAGCTTTTGTAAGCATAGTAGCTCAGCAGCGTAGCATAGCACCACACCACCACTGCACTATGGAACCACCGATACACCAAAAAAAGACCAACTTCACCCCCACATATGCCCAAAATCAAACGTGTCTAACGACATTTTTTTTCCTGTTAGAACTCGAGTCCGCGACGCGCCGGCGGCTGCCAAACGCGACATGAGCGAAACGGGAGGAAAAGAAGACGCGTTCAGCATGACCGCGCTCGACGAAACCACCGCCGCGTTCGAGTCCTCTTCGCTTCAAGGTTTCTCTCGCGTGTACAATCTCCGGAGCACAAAAACTCGTTTGGAGCGGAAAAAGGTATCCATTTATTGCGCGACGTTCAACGTTGGCAATCAACCGATGAACGAAACGTTTTACACGGAATTTCTGAAGAAATCTGAGGGATGCGATGTGGTTGTGATAGCCGCGCAAGAGGCATCGTACGCGTATTCGAGGAAAATCTTGCAACCGGCGGACTTTGCGAGATTGGCGGAGAAAAAAGTCGAAAACGATTCAGTCGTGAACAAAAAAGAAAAAAAGACGTTTTGGGGGTCCTCAAAAGCGACAAAAATGGTGGCGACGCTGTCGGGAGGGATCACCGGTGGCGTCGCGACTGGACCCTTAGCGCCGGTTGGTTTTGTAGTTGGAATGGTTGGAGGGTATTACGGAGGAAAGAAGATTGCGGAGGAGAGTAAATGTAGGCAGCACTGGTTCGCGAGCGTAGAGGCGTGTTTGAAACCAGCGAATAATAACAATACTAATAATAAAAAGGAAAGCGAAGACGAGAAGGATAACGACGAGAAAAACGAATACGTGCTCGTGCAAAGCGATGTGTTGATGCAAATGCGATTGTCAGTGCACTGTAAAAAATATCTAGAAAAGAGTGTGAAAAGAGTCACGGTGGGCGTGAAAGCGACCGGAATGGGGAACGTAGTTGGGAATAAAGGAGGTATTATGGTGGAGATTCAGTTTTACGGGGGTGAATCAATCGCGTTTCTGGGATGTCACCTAGCCGCACACGAGGAGAAGAAGTTTTACGCGAGACGATTAGAGACGATTCGGGCGATAATAGGATGCGCGTGGAGAGATAGAATCGAAAAGCCATTTGGATGTGAAGGAAATGGTGCCAGTTGGGAACACTCAATTAAGGCAGTTGCGGAGGCTTCTGGTTTGATGAGCGGAGATAAGAATAGCAACATAAATAAAAGTAATAATACAAGCAACAGCAGCGACAACGCGCAACGCAAAGTAGACGAAGAAGAGCAGAAGAGGCGAAGGAGATTGCCTCCGGATTTAGAATTATTAGAATCGGCCACGCATACGTTCTTCATGGGAGACTTGAACTTTAGAATCGATCCTGGTCCAACTCAAGCGTACGAGACGCCACAAATCACCAACGCGAGCGAAATGATTGGAGCAGACGACGATGACGAAAACAGTGTCTGGAATTCGTGCTGGTCAAAGGCCGATATCGTTACAGAGACGTCGGTGAACAGACGCGCAAAGCTTCCGGGAGAAATTGAAAGTGCAGACGAAGATTCTGAATCAGACAGTCAGGTAAACACGACGAGACGTGAGAACATTCCAACCGGAGGGACGTCGCAGTCGTCTCCGTTCCACGTTGGGTGGAAATTCATAGCAGACACAATCAAACAGAAGAATTGGGGAAGATTGTGGATCGGCGACCAACTTTTGCATGCCCAACGGCAAGGCAAGTGCCTTTTTGGATTTCAAGAGTTACCTCTGCAGTTTCCTCCTTCGTTCAAACGAGATTCACATGCTGCTCTCAAAGGTCGAAGTGATGATAATCCCGTCGTTGCCACCGAAGAGTATTACAGCAAAAAACGCATCCCAAGTTATACGGATCGGGTGCTCATCAAATCTCTTCCTGGATTCGAGGCGACCAGGAAAGCACATAAATACGAAGCGTGCCACGGCGTAACGTCGAGCGATCACGCACCCGTGTGCGCTACATTTTCTTTGAGTCTTCTACTCGGCACGTCCGAACACGACGATGCCAACGACGACGTACTCCCGGTACAAAACGAAGACGACTACTTTGCCCTACTTAAGGTTGAAAAACTTCAACTAGAAACGCACGACGACAGGTTGATTTTTGCCTCCATTGAGGAACAAAATGCGTCTCTCTTAAAAGTACATCTGGGAAAACTTCGCACAAACGCTCTCGAAGTGGATGACTTTGAAACCGCAGACGGAAGTCGTTGGTCTAACGCGAAGAGTATTTCAAACGTGGTGTTAATTCCTTCCAGATCGTTTGCTAAAGACGAAGTTGAAGACGGAGAGGAAAATATGAGAGCTCGATCACGGTCGTCTTGCGTATGGAATTCGCGGACACTAAGACGAGTCGGAGACGATATGCTGGATCCAGACGTCTTACCCGTGGTGAAGCTACCAAAGAAAAGAGCAGAACTTCAGAACGCGCCGTATTACGTAATATTCAGTGTCGTGAACGAAAGGACAAATGCACGAATAGGGACAGCAATCATGAGCGTTCCAACGGACGGTAAGAGATTACCTTTCGAAGCGAATTGCACGTCTCGCGGACGAGTTGTTGGAAAGCTACGAGGTGAGTGGGCGATTGAATTGAAAGATACGTGATGATGATGATGATCACTAGAAGTATAGGTATGCATGTATAGTAAACAGTGTTTTTTTTTAATTACGGTGTGAGACGCTTCGGGTCTCTCGGGAAAAGACTCGATTTACGAATGTTGTTCAAGCCCAGGAACAACATGACGACTCTCTCTAAACCGACGCCGCAACCTCCGTGCGGTACAGCACCGTACCTAAACGAACGAATGTAACTCTCCAAATCTTCCACTGGAATGCCGAAGTGTTTTGCTCTTTCGGTCAACAATTCCGGATCGTGGATTCTTTGCGCGCCGGAAATAATCTCTTCGCCTCGGATAAAAACGTCAAACGAGTTCGTGTACTCTGGATTAGCTCCGGGTTCCGGCATCGTATAAAACGGTCTCGCTTCGATCGGATATCGAGTCAAAATGTAAAAGTCAGTGTCGTACTTCTCTTTGACCAATCTTCCCAAAATTCGTTCGTGCTCTGTGCTCAAATCTCCGTGCGGATCCGCCTCCGTGATTCCTGCTTCATGCAACATTTTAATCCCTTCCGGGAACTCCAATCGTAAGGACTTTCTCAAATATTTCAACGGAGCGAACGGATACTGTGCGTTAATCACTTCCAATTGTTTCGCGCATCGTTCGTTCAACCCATCGAACATGTTCACGAACAACTCATCGATGACGTCCAAAACTTCGCTGTAATGTTCTTTAATTGTCATCTCGAAATCCAACCCGGTGAACTCGCACAAGTGGCGGTGCGTGTTACTGTTTTCCGCGCGAAAGACCGGTCCAATTTCAAAAACGCCGCCAAAATCCGCCATGATAGCCATCTGTTTATACAACTGCGGCGATTGCGCCAAGCACGCCGGCTGTCCCATGTAATCCAACTTGAACACGCTCGCACCGCCTTCCGAGGCGCCCGAAATCAACTTTGGCGAGTGAATCTCCACCATATCTCTCTTCCTCAACGTCTCGCGGAACAACGCGGACACTTCACTTTGCACTCGGAAAATCGAGTTATTCGCCGGCGTTCTCAAATCTAAAATCCGGTTATCCAACCTCGTATCTTGGTTCACTCTCACGTACTGCTTGTCCTCTGGCGCGTTGTCAATGTCCGCCTCCGACCGGGACAAATCCGAAATTTCCAATGGAATCTGCATCGATCGCGACACGCAAAAGATTTTTGGGCACGTCATCTCCACGAAAGTGTTCGAGCAACTCTCGATGGGTTGTTCTGGTTTCACCAATTCCCCGGTCACGTCCACGACGGATTCTTTGTTTAGGTTGCCAATGTACTTGATCATCGGTTTGCTCACTCTCACGTCGTCCACGAAAAATGCCACTTGCAACGTCTCCGACCCTTGTCTCAAAACCATGAAAGCCCCTTTCCCTTTCGCTCGCACCGAGTGCACGCGACCTCGCAACGTGGCCGTTTTCCCGATATAACTCTCGTCCAACTCTTCGATGTTTTTCCACGCCGTCTCGGTAATCTTTTGCGATTGAATCAATTCCAAGTCTCCGTAGTTTTCTTTGCACTCGTCCGGTTCGTTCAGCTGTTGCTTCTCTAACTCCGCGGCTAACTCCGCCGCTCGGGCGGCTTTTTTGGCTTCTTTTTCCGCCTTCGCGGCGAGCTTTTTCAACGCCGACTTGGATAAAGGTTGTCCATTTTCGTCGACTTTTGGGATGTCTGCGGCTGCGGACATATTATTTTCTCTCTTTCTCTCTCTCTCCTAAGATAAAGCTACGATGCGTGCGTGTGTGTGTGTTAGTGTGTAAGTGCGTGCGTGCGTGTATGCGCTCACTTCTTCTCTCGCCAGTTTCGAGAGCGCGTTTTGTTGTGCGATTTTACCGTATTCTGCGCGCGCGCGTGATAAATAGTGCCGGCTTGGAAAAGACCTCCGTTCTTTTTTTTTGGCGTGTCCCGTGTTTTGCGAGAAAGAGTTGCCTTGACGCTTGAGATAAGTAGTATGATATATTTGCTCGCGAGTTTCTTCTTCTTCGTATTTGCGCTAGCACAATGCGTTATCAACAATATTAATATTACACTTCAACACTCACAAAATCTCTCTCTCTTATATTATTATTAACGGGTATCTTAGCACGAGATGTGAATCAAGCTATGCTTCTGCCGGGGACACCAAAAGAGGAAGGCGCAAAGGAGAAGACATTGGCCAAACCTCTCTCGACGCTGCCTTTTACCGTGAACGTTTCTTCGCGAGAACATACGTCTGGGACGACTTCGCCGTCAATCATAACGCGGCCACCTTCGTATAAGTCGGAGGGTGGCGTTTCCGGATCTTCTCCTACGTCGACGCATCCCAGCGGGTTTGCGACGTTTGATCGGGCGGCGGTGGTCGAACCGCTGACGCCCTCGGTTAAATCAGATCTGCCAAGTAGAGTGAGTTCGAACTCACTCGTTTTTAAGTACGTGACAGCTTCGTTCTTCGCGTGCGATCCTTTCGTGTCAAAGTCGAGGAGCAACTTGAGCAAGTTTAGTTTACTCGTCGGGTGAACGATTATAATGTCAAAGAATCCATCAGAAGGCGATGCTAGCGGCGCGGATTTCGTATCGCCACTGCCCCAGGGGAGATTCATCGCCCATATGCCTAGGATATTTTCGTCCTTAATCGTTCGAAATTCGCCTTCGTTGCGGCCTGGAAGCGACTTTCCGAGTCGTTCGCAGACAGCTTTGGTCTCGTGAGAAACTCTGTACGTTAAATCCATCTTGTACGTTCTCAGGTTGATGAGTCGGGCGATAGCTTGTACGATGAATCGTGTCCCACCTAGACAGCGAAAGCGCTCGGATTCCAAATCAACATCCGCAAAAAATCCCCAAGATACGCTCAGTAAAGCCGTGTTTTGATACACTGCTATTCTGTTGTTACCAGTGTTGTTCGTACCATTGCCGTTGCTGCTGTTCTTACTGCCATTTTTCCTATCCAAACTTAACCTCCTCTTGCTGCCGGTGCTTTTCCCAGTCGTAGCGTTCGTCGTATCGTTACTCCCATTTTCGTCGTTGCGGTAAATCGCCAGTCTCGCTCCATCCAAACGAATCGTTTGACCTTTAGCGATGAGCAACGCCATCGTCGTCGCATCATTCACCTCTTCGCTCTGTTCCGCCAGAGAAACGCAAATGGCGTTCCCGGAACCGGCGGGAATAGCGCCAATTGGAATGCTTTCGTGCGTCCCGAGTTCTTTTTGTGCTCTCTCTACGCCTGCGTACGCTTCTGCAATGGTTCCATCACCTCCGATGGCGATAATACCGAGAATTCGCGCATCTTCGCCGCGAGTGGTATTATTGCTCTCGTAACCCCCTCGACCTCTCGTCAACAACAACGACTGCTTACTTCTCTCGTACGTTCTCTCTTCCGTCTCTCCACTCCTCGACGTCACAATCGCCTCAACCACGCAGTTTTTCGCGCATTTCAAGACCGGCTCCACGTGTTTCTTAAACACTTCCTCCGCCTTCCCTCTTCCCGCGGCTGGATTTATAAATACCAAAAATCGCCCTCTCTTATTCGTTCGCTGATGTTCCAACGCGCACGCGTCCTCTATTTGTTTAACGTCCTCCAAAGCTTCGTCCAAAGAGTCGTATTTCACCACGTGGACGTTCTTTTTGTGTCCAAACCGTTTTCCACTGTTCCCTCTTGCCGCTCGACAATCGTCCTCTTCGTTTCTCGAAGAAGCGCTCGCCGCGGTCAAAAATCGAGGAAACCCCGCCGCGTAGTCAATCAACCTCTTCCTTCTCGGAAACGACGTGATTACGATTCGATGGCGCAAAGGAGAAGCTTTCGTTTCCGCCTTCTTTTTCTTTTTTTTGTTGTCCTTGTTCTTTGCGCTGCCGACGACCAACTCGCACGCCACGACGTCTCGCGCGCGAACAACCGCCAGTACTTCTTCTTCTCGGTCTTCTTCTTCTTCCTCCTCCTCCTCGGCATCGACGCTCGCTCGAACGAGCATCACGCCGTTCCTTTTCACGACCACTCTCTTCCTCTCGTACTCGTCGCCGCCTTTGTTCTTCTCCACGTCGTCGAAGGATATCCGGCTCATTCTCGCGTCGTTGTTATTGTTTGCGCTCTCGATCGAGGATTCTCTCAGCGCCAGCACCTGGTCCTCGTCGTCGTCGTCGTCGTCGTCGTCGATTGGTTTCGTCTTTCCTCCTCCCATCATAATTCCTTTCTTCCTCCTCCCACCGAAGGACCCTCCTCCTCCTGGAAAAGACGGAGGAGAGAGCGGCGACGACATTCTCCCTCTTTCTCTCTTCCTTCTTTTTCGTGTAAGTGTGTGTAAGTGTAAGTGTGCTCGCAAGCGCGCGCCCGCAACGAGAGAGTGGGCTTTTCCCCTTTCTTCTTAAGATATTTTCCCCGCAAAAAACCGCGTCAGCAGCCGCTTTTTTTTTTTCGTTTTTTTTCTCTACGAGTACTCCGTCTGTGTTGGGTCCAGTTCGAACTGGTCAACGACGAAAGAGGAGGAGAGGGCGATCGATGCGTTTCCTCGCGGGTGGGGAAGTATAAATAAATGAATAGAATAGCATATAGTTTTCTTCGTGTTTTCCGTGCGTGCGAGAGTTGTTAATTTTTTTTTTGGCTCTTCTCTCGCCACTTCTCAATTCGTATAGAATTAGTACCGCACACAACACAGAGAGCGAGAGAGCGAGAGAGCGAGAGAGAGAGCGGCCAAGTTTCTAAAAACGACAAAAGAAAGGCGAGATGATGTCGACTGTCGTCGGCTCGTTATTTCTGCCCGCTTCTTCGAGCGCCGCGTCGAGGACGAGGACGCGAGAGAACGTTTCGTTCGCGCGTGGGGATTTCGACGTCGGCCAAAAAGTCGCTTCGTTTCACCACTGCTCCCGACGAAAGACGACGAGAAAAGTTTCGACCGAGGCGGCGTTCTCGACGCGCGGAGGAGGAGCGCAAGAAGACGAGGAAGAGAGAGACGCGAAGTTTGCAAAGCTGTTCGCGGAGACGTTCGAAAGCGCTTCGTCGTTGTCGTCGATGTCGAATACTACTGCTTCTTCTTCGACTGACTCTCCGAAAAATTCACTGTTGGAGATTTTAGAAACTTCGGAAGAAGAAGGAAAAGAAGAAGCGGTTTCGATTTCGTCGATTTTGGCCGGCGTCGACGAGGGCGGTAAAGCGGCGGTGCGAGACCAACAGCTGTTGCAGCAGCAGCAGCAGCAGCAGCAGTTATCCTCCTCCTCCTCGTCGTCGTCGTCGTCGTCGTCGTCTGCTGTCATCGCTCGATGGGTACTCGTGGCGAAATACGGCCACAAAGCCGAGTGTATTAAGATGTTGCACGAGTGGGCGGACACGGTTGGACGATCTGCTGGATTGGACCCGGCGCACGATATTTTACTCGTCTCTGGGAATATTGGTGCCAACGAGTCTACGATCGAGTTAGAAATAAGAAACGGTCTGAGTTCTGTGGGAGATTTCGATCAGTTGATGCGGAATATAGACGTGACGATGCACAGAGAATGGGGGATGCGGTTCGCCGAGCACGTCGTGGATGGGACGACGAGGTGGGAGATTTTCACCACGCATCCGTTTGTTAGTGGTAGTAGTAGTAATAGTAGTAATAGTAAATATTCCAGGCCTGGGGTGTCGCGAACGCAACCGAGACGCGTGCTTTCGCCGCAGAAAAAGCCTTCGACGGAAAGCAGAACTAGCGCGAACGGCACGAGGCCGAAATACGAAGACATACCGGAGGAGGAGTTGATGGAGTACATAGGGAAAACGTTACCAGATGGACGCCGAGTGGTTGAAAACGCGTTCGGTGTTCCAATGGTTATCAATCCAGGTGATATCTTTTTTGATTGAGATGATATTTCCATCTTCTTCTAAAATACGCAAGAAAATGTGTAATAATATGAAAAAATTAAAGAGAAAGCGCATCTGCTGCGCAATGTATATTATATGTGTTTTTGCTTGCATTCTAAAACTACTGTTCCTATTTTAATGGTTCTCCGATTTTTGCGACTGCGAAAGATCCATGTCCAAATCGTCCATATCAAAGTCGTCCTCGTCCTCGTCCAAATTCTGCACCTTGGCTAATTGTTCCGTGAGATTCGACCTTTGTCGTCGATGTCGATTGTTGATAGCTTCGTCTCCGCCTTGGTTCAAAGGAACACCTCGAGGCGGGAGCGGAGGTTTCTTATCCGTGCTCGCATCACCACCCGCTGCTCCAGAGCTGCTCGTCCTACGTGAACTTCCGCTCATGGATGCACATCCACTCGCTTTCTCTCCACTTCCGCTCGCGCTCGCCGGCGACGTACCTCCTACGCCCGGCGGACACGCTAACGGCGTTCTCGGTTGTTGACTTGGCGTCGACAAACTCATCGAATTCGTCGGACTCGTACTGAACACGCCAGCAGCCATCTGTCTCCTCAACGCTGCTGCTCTCACCGCCTCTCTAGCCGCTCGATTCCTTTGAATCGCGTACGCTCTTCTCGCCGCATCCGGATCCTCCATTTCCATCTTTGCCTTCATCTGCCTCACGTGATCCGGGGTCAACCCTCCTGGTAAACTCTCCCTACACATTGGACACTGCGAGAAATCGTTTGCGCGACACTCCCCTAAACATTTTTTGTGAAATCTGTGCGTGCACGGTAAAGTATAAATCTCTTTCTTCGGTCTTTGTTCTTGTTGTTTCGTTTCGTTTTCTTTCCCGTCCTCCTCGTCGTCCTCCGTGGCAGCGCGACGAACAAGACTCGCCATATCTTCCCGACTGACTCTCGGAGACTCCACATCGTCTAGTCTGCACATGCATATCGCGCACAAATCGCGCTCTGGTGACGATAAATTCGAAAAAAAAGGCGACACTTTGCCTCCGTTCGATGATCTCGGCGATACGCTCGTATTCCCGCCTCCAGGCATTTGCAATAAAGGAGGGGACAATCGAGGTCTCGTGCGCAACCGCGATAAATTCTGCGGCGTTTGAAACGAAATCGATGGCGAGGTAGAAAAAAGAGAACCACTGGCTTCTTCTCCGTCCTCCGCGGGCGACGAAGAAAAAGTCTTCAAAGGAGTACCGTCCGTATCGGTATTGCCCTTCTTCGAATTCGAAGTTGATTTTTCAAATTCTTCCCCTCTCCTTCCTCGAGCCAATTTCAACGACGACGACGCTAACTCTTCCTCCGCTCGCGCTAATAATTCGAGAAGCTCGTCGTGCGACGACGGCCGTGATCGAGAGTTTATCGGTGTGGTAACTGCAAACGATTTTGACGACGACGCCATGATATCTTCTTCCGCACCCATGATTGTGTGTGTGTATGAGCGGAAAAGATTTTTGTTGATTTTTGAAAATTCTTAACGAGGAAACGAGCTTTTGACTTTTCTACGAAGTTTTCTTGGACTTTACGAGTTCTTCTTTTTACGTACACAATAGAAAAATACGCGAATCTCTCTCTCTCTCTCTCTCTCTAAATACTACGCGTCGTAATAGAAGCTATTCCATCTTCCTCTCGAATAGTAATCGTCGCTCATGCCGTTATTATTATTATTATTATTATTATTATTATTATTATTATTATTATTATTGATAAACTCTTCTCTATCTTTTCTGTGCTCTCTCGCGCGACTCTCGTATTTGTTTTCCATGATGAGATAGACGTCGGAAAGAAATAGTATCAATAGCGCGAGAACGAAGAATAAGAATATGAACGCTCTAAAGCGCATCACAGAGACGCACATCGAGTGGAAACAGTTGGTCGAGGCGAGCGCGATGCACGGTAAGCACGGAATGAGGAAGCAGAAAAATTCACACCACTCTGTCGGTCGGCGACGCGGTCTCGAAAAGGTTTGCAAAAAGCCGTCCGAGTCGTGAAGCGCGAACGGAGACGCAGACGAGGTGGTTGATGCTAACACCGGTTGAATCTTTTCCGCGAATTCTGACATCGGCGTTTTGCACACTTCGCACGTCGTCAACGTTTGGTTCGGTCGACGTAAGTTTTTAATATACTTCACTCCGCATTCTTTATTGAGATGGACGCCTTGCCCAACGCACGCACATCCGAGTAAACAACTGTTGTTTTCGAGCACGTCGCATCTCCGTATCGGTTCTAAACACACTCTGCACGACGCCACGACCTTTTCCAACTCTTCCTCCTCGTCCTCGTCGTCGCCGCCATCTCTTTCCTCCGTCCCTTTTTCTTCGTCTTTCCTCGACAAAGCCTCCTCGTTTTTTTCTTCTTCTTTTTCCTTCCTCGTCTCCGAAGGTTTTGGGTCTCCCGTTCTCGCCCTCGTTCCGCGAAGCGTCGTCGTCGTCGTCGTCGTCGTCGTCGTCGTCGTCGCGGACATTTCCACCGCCACCGGCGCTTCTTCTTCTTCTTCTTCTTCTCTAGACGATTGCGCGTTGCCCATTTGTTTCTTCTGTTAAAGCGCGTACTTTAAAAGTGAGATAAACTCCATCATCATCGTTCGCGTATTTTTTTTTTAGATACGATTTTCGCGTGAAAACCCTAAACCCCAAAAACAAAAAGAAACACGAACGCGCGCGGGCGGCTTTAGTAGTAGTAGCAGCGCGAGAAGACTGATGTCGCGACGCCTATTATCCTCCGCTCTATCGGCGCGGTGGCATCCTCCTCTTCATCGTTTCCCCTCGAACGACGACGGCAAGAAGAACGGCGCGTTGAGGAGAATGAAGAGTAGTAGTAGTAGTAGTAGTAGGAGAACGGTAGGGGAGAATGGAAAACAGTTACGCGAAGCCGCCGCGAGAAGGAAAGAGGAAGACGAGAGAAAACACGTGTTGTTAGCGTCGTCGTCGTCGTCGTCGTCGTCGTCGTCGTCGTGCTTTTCGTCTCCGAAAAGAGGAGGAGGAAACGACGAAAACAAGGAGAGGAAAGATGCGGTGAAAGCGCTCGTTTCGAAAGTGAGCGGCTTTTACGAGATTGGAGGTTTAGATGTCTATCGAGCAATAGATGCCTGTCAGAGGGTTGATTTTGGGTTGACGACGCAAAAGACGAGTTTGGCGGAGATTGGCGTGTATCACGGAAGGTCGTTTCTAGCTTTGATTTCCTTGCGGAAAAACGACGAGACGTGCATAGCGATAGACTGTTTTGAGAATCAAGCGGATAACGCGGACGAGAGCGGAGTTGGTGATTACAGTAAGTTTAGAAAACACGTGACGAAGGCGTGCGAGGCGATGAAGGCGGGGGATTCCAACGCGAACTTCGAGTGGGACGGTATCGTCGACTCCGACACCGCGTTGCCGAGTTTCATCAAAGTCGTAAAAGCCGATTCCACGAAAATGACAAATGAAGCAGATTTTGACGAAGATAAAAACGGTCCAGTCCGAATCTTCTCCATCGACGGATCGCACACGTCAGAAGCGACTTTCCGAGATTTAACGCTCGCCGCCGACGAGTGTTTACACGAGCGCGGCGTCGTCATACTCGACGATTGCTTCAATCCAGATTGGCCAGGTGTCATCTCAGGGCTCGCGAAATATCTCGACGCGTCCGGTCGAGTCGTTCCGTTCGCCATCGCGTATAACAAAGTCTACCTTTGCGACCCATCGATCGTTGAAACGTATCAATCGCGCTTGACGCCGAACGTCGTCGTGCGTAAAAAAGCGAGCCTTTTTGGACGCGAATGCTTGGTCTGTAAGCAAGGATGGTTGCACACGTTTCACGGAAACGACGACCCGTACTAAAAAGAGTGGTGTATTAAATTTGTATTCATAGAGTGCCTAGATTTTCCCGCCTAGATTTTCTTTCTAAACTCTCTTTCGTTTTCACCTCAGAACAAATCCACCGCGATAAAAAAAATGGTCGTCGACGACGACGACGACGGCGGCGGAGGTTTAACTCTGAACATCGCCGGCGCCTCGTCCGACGACGACGATAACCGCAACGACGACTTCCGCGCTCCTAAAGGTAACCCGCGCAAGCGCACCGTCGCTCGAGGGAAGAAAAAGTGGCAGGGAGGTAAAGAGAAGCGCAAAGCGTTTCCCCACCAACGACGACGAGAAGGAGAAGACGACGACCGAGAGCAGCAGCAGCAGCAGCGGCAGCGCGGGGGGAGAATCAGAGAGCCAACGCACCCGCGCATTTCTTCTTCACCCGCGGAACGCGACGAAGATGATTACAAATTAGCAGCGGCAGCGGCAGCAGCGCGAGACGGCGGCGGCGGCGAAGAGACCCCGAGAAGAAACGGGCGGAAACGACTCGCGAAAACGATTCTCGCCGGCGGCGACGGCGCTGGGGGCGCCTCCGCTTGGGTGAAGAAACCAAAAACGAAGAGGACGACGAACCGAGGAGAAGACGACGGAGAAGAAGAAGAGGAGAAGAAGAAGGACGATAACGACGAAGATAAACACTTGACGGCGAAAGAGAGGTTCTTGAAAAACTCTCGCGAGCACAAGGAGAAGTTGTTAGCGGCGAAGAAGAAGGCGAACGGAACGGCAGACGACGAGTTGGAGATTGAGAAAAAAAAGAGAAAGGAAGACAAGGACGACGAGAACGACGACGAGAGCGAAGAAGAGGCGTTTAATCCCGCAGATTGGGCAAATTTGATGAAGAAAGCGACGAAAAAGGAGGAATCCGACGACGACGATGAAGAAGAAAATAAGAACGGAGGGAATAAGAACAAGAAGACAGACATCGGCGCGGTCAAGAAGACAGAGGCGGCGCCGCATCGGGATCGGGTGTTTGATAGCAACGCGACAACTGCGAAATCATTCGCCGAGCTCGGGGTTCCAGAGACGCTGATTAAAATTATGGCCGAGTCTGTTGATTTGCAGTTTACGATGCCGACTCTGGTGCAGCAGTTAGCAGTGCCTTCAATTTTGGCCGGGAAGGATTGTTACGTTCGAGCGGAGACCGGGAGCGGAAAGACGTTGGCGTACGCTTTACCGATAGTTATTAGTTTAGGAGTAGCAAAGCCTAGAATCGATAGGAAGGATGGAACGAGAGCTTTGATTATCGTACCAACGAGAGAGTTGTCCACGCAAGTCTCTTCGTTTATCGAGAAATTATCGAAACCGTACCATTGGATCGCGACTGGATCGATTCACGGCGGAGAAAACAGAGCCAAGGAGAAGGCGAAGTTACGGAAAGGCTGCGTCATTTTATCCGCCACGCCGGGGAGACTGTTGGATCACTTGCAAAATACCGCCTCGTTTGTGTACGTGAACGTGGGTTTTGTCGTGTTCGACGAAGCCGATCGCGTTCTAGATCTAGGATTTGAGAAGGATATTGACGCTATTTTAGATATCATAGAGAGAACGAAAAAGGAGGCACGGGCGGCGACGGCGTCTCCTCCTTTTTTACAAATGACGTTATTGTCGGCTACGTTGACACCAGGCACGGACCGTTTGCGAATGAAAATGCAAAACGCGGTGACTGTAGACGTAAACCCGGAAGCCGATCGCGAGATTGAGTTTGTTCAAGAAGAAGACGACAACGAAAATGACGAGGACGAAGAAGGATTGATGAGAGCGATGGCGAGAGCTTCCGGGAGAGCGGTTGATGGTGATGATGATGGGAAGAACAAAAAGATACGTGTGCCTTCGCAGCTCACGCACACGATATTTGAAACGCCACCAAAATGTCGTATGGCAGCTATCGCTGGTTTACTCGCCGGATGGGCGATGTCTGATTTGAACAAAGTCATCGTGTTCTTCGCGAGCAGAGAGTCTGTGGAGTATCACTATGAAATATTATCTTGGTTAGCTGGGCAGAAGAATAACGGAGACGACGACGAAAGAAACGACAACAGCAGTAGTAGCACTAGCAGTAGTAGTAGCAGCAGCAGCAGTGGTAGCACGAGCGGCGAAAGCGATTCAGACGACGACGATTCGAAGAACAAGAAAAAAAAGAGTAGTGGTACTAAGAAGAGAGGAAGCGGCCTGTACGAAGTCTTTCGTTTACACGGCGCGCAAAAACAATCCGAGCGTCAAAAGACCGTCTCCAGATTTCAATCGCAAGAGAGAGGCGTCCTTTTGTGCACCGATGTCGGCGCTCGTGGTTTAGATTTCGATAATGTCGGCGCGACTGTGCAAGTTGATCCTCCGGCTGACTCGAAAACGTATGCGCACAGAGTCGGCCGTGCCGCTCGTCTAGGCAACGACGGCGAAGCCGTTCTATTTCTCAGTCCGAAAGAATTGGAATTTGAAAACGCGTTGAAAGAAGATATAGAAGATCTCACGTTTTCAAAGGCAAAGTTAGGGGCTGTTTTGGACGTCCTGGCGCAGACCACGATGCAAAAATATTGCGGAGACAACAAGAATCCTTCCAACTATTCGCGCAATAACCCGACCGAGCACATCGCGGTCAAAGCGTTACTCTCCGCCGCGGAGAGAAAAATGCACTCCGATCCTGGTCTCAAATCTCGAGCCGAAGATGCCTTCCGCTCCCACGTCCGTGCTGTCGCCGCTTACCCCTCTGCGCTCAAGCACATCTTCCACGTCAAACGCTTACACCTCGGCCATGTCGCCGGCGCGTTTGCTTTGCGCGAAGCTCCAACCTTGGTCGGTAAAAAAGGCTCCACCGCTTTTTCCAACGCTAAGAAGCTCGACAAAGTTACCAGCGAGCGCAAAAAGAGAGAAAAAGAGAGTCAAAAGAGAAAGAAACGAGCGCTCAAAAAGTTGGCCACGAATCCGAGTAAACGAGGCGACATGCCCGTCGGCGGTCAGTTTTGATTTTGAAAAGGAAAAAGCAGACGCGCGGACGAGAAGCGAAGCGCGATGGTTCGTTCGGGAGGTGCACGTAATAGCTTAAAGTCGTAAAAATAGTTTTTTAACGTTTGATAGAAAAAATGGAAACCCTCCCGCGTTTGTGCGCGCGCGCGCGGCCGAGTCGCACTTTTGAAATCTCGTTGTTTAAACCGTGCCTTGATTTTTGTGACCCCGACCAAATCTTTTTCTTTCTGCTGAGTCACACGAAGTAGGGAAAGGAAGAAGGACGGGAACAACACAAAAAATGACCGCGCTCTCTCCATCCCTGGCTGTGGCGTCTTCCTCTACCCCCTCCTCTACCTGTTCGAGGAGGAATAGGATGCACCGTTACCACCGCGCCGCGACGATCGGGAACAGCGCGCGCTCTTTTTCTCCGTCCTCGTCTTCGTCGACGAACGCATCGTCGTCAACGAGAATTGGATTGACGACGCCTCTCTGCATCAGCAACGCGTGCGACATTAATAACATCATCACCATCACCAATACGAGTAGACGACAACACAGACGACGACAACGAGCCGTCGTTATTAGTAATAGCAGCGGTAGCGCGACGACGTCGGCGGGGGGAGATGATGGTGATACCGATGGTGCGAATAATGCCCCCAATAGTTGCTCGTTGAAATTCATTCAAGAAATCAAGGAGAAGATGGACGATCCGTTAGCCGAGTCCAACGCGACTGCTTTGGCTTTAGTCTTTTTGACCGTGTTAGCGGTCGTGGGATACATTTCCAGTGGGTTAGGATCGCTAAACGCCACGAATAACATTCAAGTGGCGTTACAGTTGGTCGTGCAAGCGGTCGCAAAAACTGGGTTTACCGCAGCGTTTGCGCTGATTTTCATATCGGAATTGGGAGATAAGACGTTTTTCATCGCGGCTTTACTGGCGATGAGAATGGGACGCATGCCGGTGATTATTGGAGCAACATCAGCGTTGGGATTGATGTCGGTGATTTCAGTGGTCATTGGAAGAGTGTTTTCGGCGGTGCCGGCGAGCTTCTCGAATACGATTCCCATCGGCGAGTACATTGCTGTCGCGAGTTTGTTGTTCTTCGGGTTGAAGTCTTTGAAGGACGCGAACGATATGCCAAAAAGCACGAAATCGAGTGGAGATAACAACAACGGAAACATCAAAGTTGATAAAGACGGTGTGGTTATTGAAGGTGCATTGGCGGAAGCGGCCGAGGACGTGTGCAAAGCAGAATCAAAGATTAAAGAGTCGGACGGGAAAGGGACGACGAACATTAAAAACATCATCGAAACGTTTTGCTTAATTTTTGTCGCCGAGTGGGGAGATAGATCCATGTTGGCGACGATCGCTTTGGGCGCGGCGCAGAATCCAGTCGGTGTGGCCGTAGGGGCCACGGCTGGGCATTTGTTTGCGACGGTCATCGCAGTCATCGGCGGAAGTTTGATTTCGAAGAAAATTTCCGAACGCTTCGTCGCGTTTTGCGGCGGTTGGTTGTTCTTGGCGTTTGCTTTGTTCACCGCAATCGGCGTCTTTTAATACGTATTTAAATCTTCGAGAGTCATTTTCTATTTTTAATGTAGTATCGGTTGTTGTTGTTATCATTATTATATTATTACTACACCGTATATATATATCCACATCGATGCGTACCGAAAAGGAGGGTTAATAACTCTTTGCCAGGTTTCTCTCTTTTTACAAAACTCTTATTCGGGTAAAATCTTAGACAACAGTGCAATCAACACCACCCCCGCTAACGCCCCAGCTAAATGAGCGATGTGATTCACTCCACCAGCTCCTACGCCTCCAACTTTTCCTATCATCGCCGCTTCGTTCAGAAATCGTTCCATCACAAATTGACCGAGCACGACCACTTCCAAAATCCTTTTCCACTCAAACTTGAGCTTAACTAACACGCTCACCGCGAACAGACCAAACACCGCTCCCGAGGCGCCCAAAGAGACCGTCGCGGCCGCGCCCATGCCTAGCACCCCCCCGACTGATTTTGGTAGCATCAACCACGACGCCAACGAAGCGCCCGTCCCAGTCGCTAAATACGAACACCACACGCCAAACGCGCCTTCCTCTTCTTCGATCAGTTTGCCGAATATGTACAAGAAGAAAATATTCGACGAGAGATGATCCCAACTGGCGTGGCAGAAAGTGCACGTGATGAACTGCCACCACGTCGGATCCACGTGGTTCAAATAAAACATTTTCATGACTGGAAGTTGCAACCAATGGTCCAACGCGAAGAATAAAAAGTTGAAGAAAAGCAGCGCGAAGACGCCGTTGTATTGGTTTTGTTTGTTGTTGTTTTTGTTGTTGTTTCCCATGACGTTCACGGCGGTGCCGACGACTTTGGTCACGTCTTTCGGAACTTCTTTGGAGTATTTTTTCATGATATCCGAGACTTCTTTGAAGCTATTCTCGTCTTTGCCGAACGTTGCTCGCGTTCTCACCTCTCCTCGTCGACGTCTTCTTCTTCCTCTTCGTCCCCGTTCTTCTTCTTCTTCTTCTTCTTTTCCAAAATCATCGTAACGAACTGCGGCGCGAAACCGCAAAAAGGCCGCTGCCGCTGCCGCCGCCGCCGACGACGACGCGCTCACTCTTCTTGGACGTCGTTGGCCGTCGCTCCCGCGCCGGTAAACGACACCACTCGCGCGGTGTGATAACGACGACGACGGCAAAGCTCTCATCGTCGAGCACTTTGAGGGCGAAGAGGAGATCATTCGTTTTCTCGCCTTCTTTCCCTTCTTTCCAACGCGAGAGCAAGAGAGAAAAAAATCGCGCGAACGAAAATTTTTGGAAACGAAAACGAAAAAATTTTTTATGATTCGCTCTGACGACGACGCTTTTTGTGCGAACGACCACGCGCGTCCAAGGGGAATACATATGTGCACTTTTTGTTTTTGATCCCAATGGGCGAGTGACTTTGACGTGCTTTTTCCCCATAGAAAATTCTATCTTCCGGTGCGTTGTTTTCTCCTCTCGCTTCAAAAAAACACAGACGCAGACGCGTCAACACGTACACGTTATATATACATATTATATATATAAAAGAGCGTCGCGTCTGTGTCGCGTACTATAATAAAAGTGGAGGACAGATTGAAACGCGCATCGCGATGAGGGCGTCGACGACAACGTCGACGTCGTGTTCGTACGCGACCACCACCGCGTTTTGTTCTTCGACTTCGAGACGAAATCATCGGATGTCGTCGTCGTCGTCGTCGTCGTCGTCGGGGGATCTCATCTTTTCGCGACGACGCGGACGCGGACGAGGACGAAGCGAAGAAGGAGAGAGGAAGAAGGGCGACTGCCGTTACCATCGCTGCGCGGCTTCGTCTTCTTCGTCTTCTTCTTCCTCTTCTTCGGGTAGAAAAGTATCCGCGGCGACGGCGTTTGAAAACGCGCAAACCTCCGTCTCCATCGATTGGAACTCGCAAATTCGCAAAGCCGAGGACGAGCGCGTCGGCGTCTTGCTGTTAAACTTGGGCGGGCCAGAAACGTTGGACGACGTCGAGCCGTTCTTGTTTAACCTGTTCGCCGATCCAGACATCATTCGCTTGCCGAGTACGTTCGTCGTTTAAAGAGATAGATGGATAGTTAGAGAACTCTTTTTTAAGTTTTTTCGGATTGTTCGGGCTTCCTTTCTCTTTTCTCTTTTGTTTTTAGTATAGCTTTGGTTCGTATCGCTGACATACGCTTTCTCTTTTCACTTTTCACTTTTCGAACGAACAGATGGGTTACAATTCTTACAAACCTTCGTCGCGACGCTGGTGAGCAAATCGAGAGCGCCGAAGAGCAAAGAGGCGTACGAGTCCATCGGAGGCGGGTCGCCGCTCCGACGAATTACGGACGAGCAATCCGAAGCGTTGAAGAAATCGCTCATATCGAAAGGTTTGACGAACGTGAAAACGTACGTTGGGATGCGATATTGGAAGCCGTTTACGGAAGAAGCGATTGAGAATATTAAGAGGGACCGCATCACGCGTTTGGTGGTGTTGCCGTTGTATCCGCAGTTTTCGATTAGCACGAGCGGGAGTTCATTGAGGCTGTTGGAGGAAATCTTCAGAGAAGATCCGATTTTAAGTACCGGCGTTTTGCAACACACGGTCATTCCGTCCTGGTACAATCGACCTGGATACGTTTCGAGCATGGCCAAGTTGATTAAAAACACGTTAGAATCGGATGCATTTAAAGACGCGCCGGACAAACCAGTCGTTTTCTTCTCCGCGCACGGTGTGCCAACCTCCTACGTTTCGGAAGGCGGTGATCCATACAAGGACGAAATGGAAGAGTGCGTGAAACTCATCACGAACGAGTTGAAAAAAATCGGGTGCGAAGGGTACAAGCACGTTTTGGCGTATCAATCGAGAGTCGGCCCGGTGGAATGGTTGAAACCATACACGGACGACACGATCAGAGCTTTGGGGGAAAAAGGCACCAAGGCTTTGTGCGCTGTCCCGGTGTCGTTCGTTTCCGAACACATTGAAACTCTAGAAGAAATCGACCAAGAGTACAGAGAATTAGCAGAAGAGAGTGGCATTGAATATTGGGGTCGCGTCCCAGCGCTCGATTGCGACGAGGTGTTCATCGACGATTTGGCCAACGCGGTCGTCGAAGCCTTACCAGCCAGCACAGCCGCTGCGCTTAGTAACATTACAACCAACAAGAACACAAATAGCAAAGCAACCTTAGCAGCAAAACCGGACGGTTCCGAGATTGTGCCGTCCAAAAGTTCTATCGAAGAGCTTTTATCCGTCTACGACAACCTAGACCTGCGCATACCGACGAGAGAGTTCACGTACGAAGCCGACGACGTCTTGCCTTTTGTAGCCGTCGCCGCGTTTTGTTTATTCTTAGGCATTCAAGTCAGATTAGGAATGGAAGGAATTTTCGTTCCGGGAGGTGGAATTATCCCGAGCGATACTGCGCCGATTTTGTTTCAGTGATACTATTGATTGTTAATAAAATTGACTGTACGGTTTGATCCACATGCCACATTATTCAACAAAATTCAGCGTTTTCTTTTCTATTCTCGTCGTCACTTTTTGATGAGGTCAAAGACGCGTTTCGTTTTTTACAACACGCGCATCGCTTATCGTTGCTTCCATAATAAAATGCTCCTGAATACCTTCAACACCTTTACGCTCCGCGAGTTCGCGGCGAAAGAGCGACCCGCGGCGAGGTGCCAAAGCGGTTTTGTCGTTCGTTCTCTCTCCTCACACTCAACGGCGATTTCTAACGAACACCAACCGGAGAAGAAAAACGTATCCATTTCTCCCTCGTTTGCTTCCCGAAAGCGCTATTGTCATCGGGAGATGAAACTCGCGGGGAGAAGAAACGATGCGATAACTCCTTCTGCGTCGTTTTTAACGTCGCCGTTGTTGTTGTCGTCGTTGTCGTCGTCCTCGTCGTTGTTGTCTACCAACTTTCGTCGTTTCAGCTCGAACCACCACGGAGCAGAGATGAAAAATTTGAGAAGAGTTGGGGTGCCGCACGCGTTGAAAGACGAGGAAGAGGACGAAGATTACGAAGAAGACGATGACATCGACGACGAAAGCTTTTACGTCGGGGACGTCGAGTGTATCGCGGATGTGTCATTCATATCGGATGTGGACGGTAACGGCGATGTAAAATTGATGGCGAAGAAGATGAATATGGACGAGGGAAAATTGGAGTCAATGAGAGAGGGGTTAGAGAAAGATGCGAGGGCTATATTAAAACTATTTGTAGACGCGAATGGTGAGGAAAGTAGCGATAGTGATGGTGACGTATACAACCGGTTGAGAGAGAATTTAGGGGACGATTTTCCAGAACAACTTTCACATGCGGAACTCTCTGTGGCGTTATGCGATGATGCGTACATTCAGACACTCAATAATGAATGGAGATCGAAAGATGCGCCTACAGATGTTTTAAGCTTTCCGAGTGGTGGAGAAGAGGAAGGAATTACCGCGTTCGGTCCTATTTGTGTCCTTGGGGATATCATTATTTCTTTGGAGTCTGCTCGCGCGCAAGCGGAAGAGGTTGGACATTCCGTGGAGGACGAGTTGAGAGTGTTACTAGCGCACGGGTTCGCGCATTTGCTTGGATTTGATCATGAGCTAGGCGAGGAAGAAGAAAAAGACATGAAAGAGCTCGAACAGGAAATAATGGAGGCGTTAGGGTGGGATTATATCAAAGATGGCGGTTTAATCGACCGAGCTTCATCTTCTTCTTCCGCTTCTTCGTCGGAGGTGAGCAAAAAAGTTCTCGTGGTGGATTTGGATGGCACGCTATTGAACGAAAGCTCGCGCGTTTCGGATCGAGTTGCTAAAGCTCTTCTCGAAGCTTCTAAAGATGAGTCGACATTGATTGTCATAGCTACTGGTAAAGCGCGTCCAGCGGCGAAGGCGGCACTGGCAACAAATCCACTTTTGAAAAATTCTCGCATAGTATCAGAGTCTTCGCCTGGAATTTTTCTCAATGGCGGTGCATCGTACGGCGAAAATGGTGTTCCACTCATAGATGACGCGTTACCCGTAGAGTGCGTGCGAAAAGCTTTCGAGCAAAACTACGGGGAAGAGTTTGCATTGACGGCTTTCACGAGCGACGATCGATGCTTGACGTTAAGAGCGTCTCCGTTTCTGGACGAGCTTCACGAACGTTATCACGAACCAAAAAGTGAAATATTAGCATCCGTGGACGAGATAGTCGCCCAAAGTCGAGGACAAGTGAAGAAGATGCTCCTCATTGGTCCAAATAAAGATGCCATTGACGAATATTTATCGGAATTTTCTAAATTATTTATTGATACTGGCAACGGCGCTTTGGTCACTCGAGCGGTGGCTACCATGCTCGAAGTTGTCCCTGAAAACGTCGACAAATCTCGAGCAGTATCCGCGTTGCTCGATAGTTTAGTCTTAGCAAGCGATAACAGTAGAAATAACAACTATCGTCTCGTCGTCGTTGGCGACGGCGATAACGACACCGGGATGATTAAATTCGCCGCTTCGATGAGAAAGGAAGGAGTAGAAGGCGTTGGCGTTGCCATGGGTAACGCGAGCCCATCGTCACGGAACGCGGCTTCTGTCATTCTGAACGAAACTAACGCGGACGATGGCGTAGCCGTCGCCATCGAGAGGTTCATTTTGTAATCAAACAATACTATTCGCGTGCTATTTTCCTCTCTCACTCAAAACCTCGGGAAAATACAAAAAAATACACGAATTACGCTCACGACGTCACTCTCTCGAATCATGCGCGGATTGATTTTCGCGCGCGGTCGTCGTATTAGTCTTCGCGCGAATCTCGTCTTCGTCGCAATCTTTGTCATTTTTGTCGCGTCGTCGTTCGCGCGGGGTCAGGAACAAGAAGAGCAGCGAGCAGGCAGCGAGAACGAAGGAGTTCCAAAAAGAATACGCGAAGGAAAAACTTTCACTGAGAAAAAGAAGTACATCGTAACGCTCAAATCTCGTTACGAGAGCTTCAAGCTGTGCAAAGAGAGGAAAGAATTTAACTGCAAAAAGGTGTTTAGGTCGGGTTTTACAGTTTCCGCGACGGAGAAGGAATTGGAGAGGATGAAATTCGAGCTGGGGGATATCGCCGAGGATTACGAAGAGGACTCGTTGGTTTCAAAGATGTCGCATGCGGCTCCACCGTGGCATTTAGATCGAATCGATCAAAACTACTTGCCTTTGGATAATCGATTGTCGTTTAGCGATCAAGACGGTACAAGAAGAGGTGATGGCGTCTATGTTTATGTGCTCGACACTGGAGTGCAATCAAAACACGCGGAATTGCGTGGAAAGGTTGATACACATGTAACTGCGCTAGACCCAGATGAAGATAAACTTGATGATCTTGATCCCGACGGTCACGGCACTTTTTGTGCTTCATTAATTGCAGGGCGTACTACTGGCGTGGCCCCCAGTGCAAAAATAGTGTCAGTGCGCGTGTTAAACTCGGAGGGAGCTGGGTCTGTAAGCGACGTGGTTGCTGGACTCGAATGGACGAGCGACCAGATAATCTCCAAGCAGGCAGAGGGGGGAGAAGATGGTAACATGTTCAAAGGTGCGGTGGCCTTACTCGCCCTTGGAGCCCCCGCCGGTGTCCGTTCTCGGGCGCTCGAAGCAGCTGTAGAAAGATTCGCGCGAGAAACTAACAGTTTACTCGTGACGGCGAGCGGTAATCAAAACGAGGATGCATGTCAATCGGTTCCTGCGAAAAGCTCGAGATGTATGACTGTCGCAGCAACGGATAGCAGAGATATGAACTACGCTTGGAACAATTTAGGGCGATGTGTGGACGTTTTTGCCCCCGGAGTAAGATTGATAGGCGCATGCGCCGGTCAAAATAGGTGTACACCCAAGAAGAATCGCGTGGATGTGATTGAAGCCGAATCATCTCACGACGACGACGAAGCTGATGTCGAGTCGTTATATGGATTTCAGAGTGGTACGAGCATGGCTGCGGCGGTCGCGGCGGGTGCAGCAGCTTCAATTCTTTCTGAAAATCCAAATTACGGGGCCGAAGAAGTAAAAGGGATCATAATAAGAAACGCGACCCGGGGTGTCGTTTTACTCGGAAGTTCACCTTCGCTCTTCACGGCGAATCGTTTACTGCGCCTGCATTAAAATAAAATAATTTACACTACACACAAAATATCGCTATGCTCATCTCGCCGCGGAAAGCTTCTGAGAAATTAATACGTACGAATCAACGCCAATCGCAAAAAAGATACCATTTGAACTACCCGCACTCACTCCAGATTTTCCCGTATACGTCGGTGCCAACAAACCAATCACAGCACCATCAGAATCGACTAATACACCGCCGCCACCTTCTTTTGGAAAAGAAGCCGTCGTTTGAATGCAGTTTCTCAACGGACGTCCGGTTACAGAAGGCACCGTTCTATTCAAGCCAGATACTATACCAGAACGAACGACTGAATTACCTATATCTCCTCCACCTCTTCTCGAAGATTCCTTAAATGCTGCCAAAACATCCTGACCGACTTTCAAATTCCCCGAACGGCCAATCATAGCCGCTTTTGGAGGCGTAGCGCCAGCGTTCCCGTCAACTTTCACTCTCACGAAAGCGATATTCGTATCGATGTCGCTAAACGCCACCGTCGCGGCGTACTCGCGACCATCCGCGAACTCAACTTGTAAACTCTTGCTATTCTTCGACAAATCCGCAGCCGTCGTCGCTACGTACCAATCGTCGTTTGAGGCGTACCATACGAAACCAGACGACACCAGAAGTCCTGTTTCGCCGTTAAACACGCTCACCAGTGACTCCAAAATCGTTGAGGCTGCGCTGATCGATTTGGATTCGTCCACCAGCATCGCGTGCGCGGCTTTCTCTTCCATTAAAAATGTAAAGCTCGCTGGTGCGAGCACTAAAGCGTTCATCACGTCTCTTCGTCTCAGTCGTTGGCGTCGTTCTTCTCCTCCGCTTTCGTCCGCATTTCCGTTAAAAGCACTGATTTTATTAGGGGAGTTTTTGTTTCTAGTACTACTCGACGAAACCGATGCGACGAGAGAGGAAGATCCAAATCTATCGTTAATGACGCTTCGACGAGCGCTATACGATTGGTAATGCGAAACTAGAGATGGGGCGATGGAAGACATGAAAGCTCTTCGAGTTAAATTATATATAGGGGATTTTTGGATGTCTTTAAAGAATACGAATAAATACTTCAACCGACTAAAGTTTGCACCCACTTCGTCGTAGGTTTCTCCACGTACTCGTGAACGATCGCAGATAAACCGACGAGCATTACCACGAACGCGATGACAATTACATCGGGGTATCGCGGTGTATCGCTTCCTTCGTAATTTCGAAAACAGTCAGACCACGTGCGAATATGTTCGGCTGTTCGGTCGCACGGTGGGAAAAGGTTCATGGAGTGTATTTCCATCGCAGTCCAGTATGAATAGAATGGAAACTGGAGCAAGTATATAGCGAAGGACCACTGCCCGATGCGTTGTGGGATTTTCTTGGTTAAGAATCGATAGGAGTAGGATTCTGTGCAGGCGGTGAGACCGAACAGCCACGCGGCAACTGGAAGGGTGAGAATGAACTCGTTGAATATGCGGATATTTTTCGAGTCAGCGTAAATGCCGCTGAATATCATGCTGGTGATGATCCAGACGGTAAGGAAAAGGCTGAGAGCGTCCGTGCGGGAAGCCCATTTTTTCCGGTACGGTGAGATTAACTCATCAGCTGGCTTAGCTTCTTCCGGTTCTTCTCGTCTATCTTCTGCTCTGAGGGCGTCATCCACACGCATTCTTGCGGCACCCAAAAGCATTCCCATGAAAAATAGAGGCAAACGCACAGGAAACCACGCTCGCGCGCAAAAGTATGCCCGAACACCATCCAGATCTGTATCCAACGCGGTGACCAAAGTAGAGGCACGACCGTCGAAATCTTTGTCCTTCCAAATGTTACGAAAGTACGTGGAATTCATGATACCCATCATGGTGAGCGGCAGGAAAGATGAAAGGTGGTAGAATCGAAGAATATATTTTCTGTATCCAGCCAATTCAGTCGAGAGTAGTAAGGATTTGGTCATGGCGTTTTTGGTGCTTTCAATAGTCTCTTCGTCTCCACCGCTGGAACTACCACAGAAAAATTTCTCTTTAATCCGGTCAACGAGCGAGCGCTTCTTGATTGATGAAGTGGCCTCTTCTTCAATCTTCTCCTCTAATTTCGCAAGCTTCCTACACATCCACGGAAAGCAGAAGTAAAAACCGAGCTGGCAGGATAAACTCCAGCTCACAGAGTTCCAGTAACAGAGAGAAAAAATCCACGAGTGCATTAAGAAAGGCGTTAAAGCAATACCCATAATCAGATTGACTTCTCCGCTTTTATTTTGCCAAAAGTTATAATCATCTCTTATTTGCGCGTAGTTCAAGAACACAAAGGGTGCATACAAAATGAGACATATCCAGTGCAGAGGCAAAGCACGTGCATATCGTCGTTTGATAAATGTCCAATAAGAGAACGTCTCTGTATTGCAGACTTTGTGCCGATATCCCACGTATAAAACAAATCCAGTAATCATGAAAAAGGTACTTACTGCGAGTCCACCTTGAAAATCGATTGGTACTTGATTCTTCGAGCCATAAAAGAGTAACCAGTGTCCAGATGCGATTTGAATAGCCGTGATTGCTCGAATACCGGTAATGGCCGAAGTATCAATTTTTGGTGGCGTTGACCAAACTTTTTTCTCATCCTTTTTCTTTGCGTTGCTTAACATCTCTGCCCCTCCTTGTGCCATCGCACTTGGCGCCGTGTCACCCATCGAGGGTGATCCACTATTGATCCGCTCGTCTCGTTTCGGTCACGTCTGGAAACCTTCGTCTTTGAAGCACCGTCGAAAGTGAAGGAAAAAATACCTCACACGCTTATTTTTCTGTTTTTTCGTTTTTGTTGACCGCCAGATGGAGGAGCGAAAAAGAAGCTCGTATTGTTCCTTATTTCCTTCTTATCATTGCAAGACAGAGCACGCAGCGAAAAGAGTACTCTTCGGGAGGACAAAGATGAAGTCGCGCTAATTTCCTCGCAAGCAAGGGCATCTGTTCCTCCTCGCTCGCTTTTCTGTCGCTGGTAGTGGATGAACGAAGCGCGAAGAACAACGAGAATAGTCATACTAACACCTACGGAAATACCTATCGTCTTCGTACTTGGAATTTTTTTCAGTGGCGGTGGCGGTGGTGGTAATGTCGATGTTCTGATAGGTGGTATTGGTTTGCAAACGCCCATCTCAAATTGATACGTCTCAATGACGTCAGAAGAAAGTAGAACTCTTCGCCTTAACGGCGATGGTGGTGTGGACGGCGAACTCGGCGAGCTCGGAGCGGAAGGCAGAGCTGGTGAGAGTGGTGATGACGGAGATGAAGGTGAAGCCGGTGAAAGCGGCGACGATGGTGCGGATGGTGTGGACGGCGAACTCGGCGAGCTCGGAGCGGAAGGCAGAGCTGGTGAGAGTGGTGATGACGGAGATGAAGGTGAAGCCGGTGAAAGCGGCGATGGTGGTGTGGACGGCGCTGGTGGCGCTTGTGGCGATGGTGATGGCGGTGTGGACGGCGAGTTTGGTGTGGATGGTGAACTTGGCGGACTCTGCGGAGGTGAAAGAGGTGGATGACTTGGTGATGCTGTTGGTTCCAAAGGTTGATAATCTAGCGAGGGCACTTCTGGCGGTGGCATAGAATAAAGGGGAGGTGGAGGAAGATGTAATGGAGGTAAGTCTGGCGGCATCGGTGGCGGCGGCGGCACCCTTATCGGCGGTGTCAAGAGTGGTGAAAACGGCGGCAGGAAAGGTGACGGCATCGACGGTGGCAAGAGTAATGGAGAAGGTGGTGGTGCGAACTCATCATTATCAGCATCGCCTTCACCATCCGTGCCTTCGCTTTCATCGCTCGCTCCGACGCCGTATACTTGAATAAAGCCATCACCAGAAGACGCCGACGCCTCCACAACATTTTCCAAGCCGGCTTGGCGTAAAGCCGCGACAACCTCCTCAGCCGTTATCGTCGTCAATCTGTTTCCTTTTTCCGCCGCTTCGACCAACGTTTTCGACAATAGTCCAAACTTTATAAAGACGACTTTCACGGCGTTCTTCGCGATCCTCGACTGACTTTCGCCCGGGCCTATCACCTCGAGCGCTTCCACCGTACGCGCGTCCACGTCCATCAACTTCGCCACCGAGCTCGCAAATCTCGCCACGTTCATCGCCAAATCCTCCCTAAAACTCTCCTCGTCGTACCCGTGCAACCCATACTCTGCTTCGACTCGGTATTTATACTTCGAAGATCGATGAGCGTACGCGTCATCATCGTAATCACCTCCGCCGCCGGCATCAGAAGAGTCCCTCACGATACCCTCTTCCTCTTTCCAGCGGCAAAACGCCACGTTTTTCTCGCACTGGTAGTTCGCGTAGCAAGGACTGCCGAGCGGGAACGGCGCGATTTCCTCCGCGACGACGACGACGCATCGAGGAGCGACGAAAAACCACCGCGGCGCTATCGTCATCGTTGCGAGCAGTTGTACAAGCCGCGAAGAACAGAACGAAACCATCGTCTCGCGTTTTCAAAAGTAAAGTATTTTTAGAAATAAAAATGAAGATACGAGTCGTACTCGTACACAAACGCGCCAAAAAAAAAAAGAAGAGTGCTTCCCTACGAAAACACGCTAAAGGGACACACCGTGCGGCGGGCACGTTTGCTCTCTCTCTTCCGTCTCTCCTCCCTCGCGCTCTTCGGTTCAAAAAAAAGAGCGCGGAGATACAAAAGAGCGACGTTCGTATTTTTGTCGTCGCGTCGCGCGCTGTGTGAGAGGTAAGAGAGAGAGAGAGTAACGAGAGTTCTCTTTTCCCAATTTCCGTTGAGAAGAAAGCCAGAGAGACATTTTTTATACGTACGCGCGTTCACTCTCTCTCTCTCTCTTTCCCGCTGCTCTTCCGACGAGGCGGCGGTAAGAGGAGGTTTTCGAGACGGCGCGTATTATCGTGAAAAAGAATAGCAGAGAGGAGGCGCATGAAACTCATTCACGAAAAGTTTGAGCGCGACGGTAAAGGGTCGGTAAAGTGTACCCCGGAAACCGAGGATGACATGTGGGATTTGTACAATTTGCTCAAGCTGGACGATATCGTCCACGCGACGGCGACGAGGAAAGTGAAAGCGTCCGAGATGGAAGCTTCGTCGGGCGGGAACGGTACGAGAGATACGTCGTCGAAGGTTATTAAACTTACTTTGGGCGTGAAAGTGACGAACATCGATTGGGATCCAGATTTGAGTCTCGTGAGGGTTTCCGGACAGAATCAAACGGTAAGCGAGTACGTGAAGCAAGGCGCGATGCACACGTTGGAATTGACGACGCATAAAGCGGTGACAATCGAGAAGAGCGAGTGGGACGGGGAGGATGTGAGACGTTTTCGAAAAGCATTGGAGCCGAACGTGCAAGCGACAATAGCGGCGATGTTGATATCGGATGTAGGAGAGTGTCGCATAGCGTTGTGCGGCGGCGCTCGGACAACCGTCGTCGCCAAGATAGAAAGATCGATTCCGAAGAAGAAAGGGGTAGGCGCAGTCGTTGGGCACGAGAAACAGCTGGGGAAGTTTTACGATGATATTTGCGATGCGGTTTTAGGCGGCATCGGGAGTGGTCACGCCACGGCATCGTCGTCGGCGGCAGCGGCGGCAACTGGTTCAACAGACGAGAAGAAGAAGAAACATTTCCTGGAAATTTGCAACTGTTTCGTCATCGCCGGCCCAGGTTTTGGGAAGGAGAATATTTTGCAAAGGCTGAACGAACGAGCGCAAAAGTTGTATTCTGGCAAATCTTTCGAGAGTTGGTTGAAGTCATCGTTCGATTGCGTGTTAGTAAAGAACGTGCGAGCATCGAGCGCGCACGTAGGTGCGCTTTTGGAAGCGCTAAAAGATCCGTCTACGCGCAAAGCGGTTGGCGCCGCCGCGGAAACGCTTGACGCGGACGTGCTCGAACAATTGTACGCAGAAATCGAGAAATACAAAGCCTTGTACGGTCCATCGCACGTGTTGAAAGCGTTTAAAGAAGGTGCGATTAAGATGTTGCTCTTATCAGACGACGTCTTTCGCACAAAAGATCCAATAGAAAGAAAGTTATGGACGAAAGTTCGCGAAGAGGTGGAAAATTCCGGTTTTGGCAGCGCCAGGGTATTTTCAACCGGTCACGAAAGTGGGGAGAGGTTGAAGCAATTGACCGGAGTGGCGGCTATCTTGCGTTTTCCAATGGAGGAGTTGATCGAGTCCGAGCTACCGAATCCACCGGACTTCAAGAAATGGTTAGAAGAGTTGAGCGACGATTAGAATTGTAATATACTGTAGAGTTTTTTTTTGCGCATCAAATGTTGAACTTTCGGACGTTTTCAGCGCTGCTATTTCACGAATGCGCGTGGTAACGACCATTATAATTTTATCATTATTACGTCTGTGTTATCTCTAACAAATGTTTTTACAAAGTTGTGCGCTAAAAGTCTAAAACAACAAATCCTCGTCCTTTTCGGTGGCAAAGTCGATCAAATTTCCAACCTCTCCGGCGCCGCTTCCGCCTTCGCCTCTAACGACCCCGTCTCCCTTGCTCATCCTATCCTCCTTCTCCTCAATCTCCTTCGCGTCCTTCTTCTTCTTCGCCTGAACTTTCTTCAACCGAAAAAACTCCTCTCTCTCCAACTCGTCCAGCTCCCCTTTGATGTAACTCACCGTGTTCTCCAACCTCGGCGTGACCACATTCTCCAACGCGTTTACTCTCCTATTCGTCGTCTTGATTGCCTGATCGAGCGTCAAAAACGCCGTCTGTAAACTCGCCAGTTCCACGAGCGTTTGCAATGCCTCTTTATACGCTCTCTTACACTTCTGCACCTGTTTCCCGCCTCTGCCTAAACCCGTCAATTCGCTCTTATTCTCCGTCGACGAAGACGCGTTTCCGGCTTCTCCTCCTCCCAAGGCGTTAAACTTGGGAATCTTCACCCCTGCCACGTTATCCGCGTACGCTTTCACCCTAATCTCCGCCTTCCCGTCCACAGAATCTAAAACCGTGTGCTTTATCCCTTCCCCGGCGACGTACTTCGCTTCCGTCCACGCGAACGACGCCGTTTTCATGTTCTCGCCCATCGAAAGCTTCGCCGAGACGATCTTCTTCAGAATCTGTCGATAGCGAAGAGACAACGCGTCGGCTTTTTTCTTGAGGAGTTTATACCCTCTCTGCGCGCCGATCAGGCGGTTTTTGACCACGGCGAGGACCGTGACGGTTGGAACCACGTTTAAGCGGTTCGTGGTTGACATGATGTTCGATTCGTTGTCGTCTCGTGTCTTTCCCTCCGTCGTCGCTTTGACGTGAAAGAAAGCGCCCTTCCCGCTTTTCTTTTTCCAAATCCGAAGCGTGTCATCCACAAACCCTAAACAAATAAACCCGGGGAAATTTCTTCGAAAGTTAACTTTCTCCTCCTTCCATAACGACGCGACTCGTCCATCATGACGACGACGACGACGACTCTACCCGCGAACAACAACAACAACAACAATGTCATCAAGTGTTTCGTTCCCGTGACAATCTCTTCGGACGTGAAGCTCCGAAACAAAGTTCTCGCGGTTTTCAACAAGCGCAGACGCGATTTCCCCACCGACGCCAAATACAACGACTATTTGGAGTTTGTGGAGGAGATGTGTTTCAATCTGATCGAAGGGATCGAGGTTTCGGAGACGGAGAAGATGCTGGCGAGAGAGAAGAGAGAACACGCGAAAGAGATCAAGGAGAGGAGAGAGAGAAACTTGGCGGAGGACAGAGTGTCGTGCCCGGAGAAATTTATGGTTTTCTCCTCTGGTGTGGGAGACGTGGGTGGTGTGGGTGGCGCTGCTCTTCGCGGCGGCGACGACCACCAGAACATCGAGGACGAGGAGATGTTGCAAATGATGATGGACTATCAGCCAGAAGGGGTGACGAGAGGAGCGGGAGAGGCGATGGAGCAGGTCGTCGCGTACACCGAGTACGACGAGACGACCGAGGAAGGGAAGAAGGCGAAGAGAGAGGCGAGCTTAAAAGCGTGCGGCTTCGATCCGTTGAAGACGGAATACGAGAGGTCGGTGTTTGAAGCGTTTCAAACGATACGAGTTTAGATTTGGCGGAAAATTATAACGGAAAGCGTGCATGCAGTAGTAGTTGTAGAGATGTATTTGTATTTGTAGTAATAGTAGCAGTAGATTTTTCAAGTCTCTTGTATAAAAATAGGTTTGAACACATGTCACTTCTCGGCGACGACTAGCTTTTTGTCTTCTCTCATCAAAAGTCGAAATCATTCATATTAATAGTAATAGTGGTAACACAATATTTGTAGCGCAGTGCTCTACTGTCTCTTTACAAAAAAATGCCCGTTCGAACGTCGCTGTCTTCGAACTCGTCGTCGTCGTCCTCCTCGTCCATGAGTGCCAACTCTTCCTCTTTGATCTTCTCGAATTTCGTCTTTACGGCGGAGAAGAATTTACCGGAGATATCCGTCGTTTTAGAAACGACCCCTTTGGTCGTGTTCACGGTCGTGCTCGCGATAACCGAGGAGTACTTTGGAATGACCGTTTTGACGGTGGAGTAGGTATTGACGATGGCGGCGCCCAACCCGGGCTTCTCGGACATTTCGTCCAACTTTTTGGTCAAAATTTCGATAACTTTGCGGTCGCTGTCCCAGATTTTCTTCAACTCGGCGTTTTCGCGCATCGCCGCGGATAACTTCATCTCGGTTTCGTTCGCAGCCGTTCGCATATCTCGTTCGCTCATTTTCTTCTCATCCATCACCTGGTTCTTCTCCTCTCGGAGCTTCGCGTTCAGTTCTTTTTCTTGGACGAAATCTTGCTTGTACGCTCTCGCCAAAACCTCCGCCGCTTTCTTCTCCTCTTTCATTTGCTCCAAAGACTCTCGCAAACTTTGAAGTTCTTCTACTTTGGATTGCTCGAAGTCTTTTTCAGAAGTCACGAGAAATTCGTTTAGCTCTTTAATCTCCTCGTCTTTCGCGGCGGCTTCGAGTTCGAGCTCAGACAATTCGCGCGCTAATCGGTTTCGTTGCTCTTTCATGGATTCAAACTCAGAGGAAGCCTTTTCCGCTCTCTCCGTAGCTTCTAGCATTTGTGCTTTGAGTGATTGCGCGGATTGCTTGTACTTTTCTACTTCCACCTTCAAGTTTAAGACGAGCTCGCTCGCGACGGCTTTTTGGCGCTTCTCTTCTTCTTCTAAAACTTTTTCCTCTTCGCTCTTCTTGTTCTTCTTGCTCTTCTCCTTCGTCATCGGAAGGAAATCATCCGCATCAAACGTCGTCGACGCTTGCAATTCCTGCATGAAGTCCTCCTCGGCTTCCGTCAGCATTGCTTTTTCCTCCTCCTCCTCTTCTTCCTCTTCTTTCTCTACTTCGTGTTCGATGGACATCCCCGCTCGGTCAACCACTGTCGCTTCCTCCTCCATCATCTCGCGCTCTTCTTCCGTCATCTCTTCCGCGGAAACAACATCAATAGAAGACGAAGTACCGGGAAGCGGTTTGATGAACTCATCCACAACAACACCAGCTGCGTTAGATAAAGGATCCGCCATCGCGTCCCCGTATCGCACCGCCGAGTCTTCCTCTTCCACGAGACTCATCTTCCCAACCTTCTCGACTCTCGTCATCGCCTCCGCCAATTTCATCCTTTTCTCCAACTCTTCGTCCATGGTAAACATCGGCAACTCGTCGTCGTCTCCTTCCACCGGCTCGACGCCGTATCGTCGTCGGATGTCGTTCAGCGTCATCCCGGAGAGTAGCTCCAATTTCAAATCCAAAACGGCGTTTTTATACTCGCTCGCTTGCCATTCCGCCGTCGTATCTTCCGGCTTCCCGAACTCTTCCCATCGGACGTACGCTCGAATTTCCGCCAGAGATTCCGGCACGTAAATGGACTGGAGGACTTCTTTCGGAGGTAAGAACGTTCTCTGTTGTTGCGCTCGCATCATCGGCGCGTTTTGTTTGATCGCGTCCGTCCCGAACGTTGACGACGGCGACGAGGAGGAGGAGGACGAAGACGAACGCGCGACGACGACGACGACATTCTTCTTCTTTAAAAATATTCCTTTTCTCGAAGAAGAAGAGCAGCGCGCGACGACGGCGCGATTGCCAGCGGGAGTGGTGGTGGTGGTTGCGATGCTTTGCAGCGGCATCATCGTGAGATCCAGATCTCTCTCTGTTGTTTCAACAAAGTAATGGCGCAACTAAGCTGCAACGGTAACTGTCGTTTCGATTTTTGAATTTTTCTTAAAACCCTAAACACATTCTCACAATTCACCTAATTTTTATTCGTAGTTTTAGGGAGAAAAGACGTGAGAAAAAAGAAACGACATGAAGCGCGCCGGCCTTCTTCTTCCGCGGACGAAGAAGAGCTCTCCTCCTCTCCACCTTCTCCGACGATTGGTTTCTGTTTCTGTTTCTTCTTCTTCTTCTTCTTCTAAAAATGGTGGCGGTGCACAAAAAGAAAATCACCTAAAAGTTGGATTGGAAATCCACCTCCAACTGACGGCGCTGCGCACGAAACTCTTCTCCCCGGCGGCGACGACGACGACGACGACTGAGAAGAAGAACGGCAGAACCACCATTCACGCGTTCGACAGAGCGGAACCTGGCACGCTGCCGTCGCCGGTGAACGACGGCGCGATCAAGTGCGCGTTGAAGTTGGCGATGGCGTTAAAGGCGAAATGCGAGCCAAAGTCTGAGTTTGATAGGAAGCACTATTTTTACGGGGACTTACCGCACGGGTACCAAATCACGCAGCACAGGAAACCGATTTTGACGGGAGGGAAGATTAACGATGGGGTGAGCGTGGAGAGGGTGCAGTTGGAGATGGACACTGGGAAGACGACGACGACGACGACGACATCTTCGTCTTCTTCTTCTCCCGTCTCCGGTGGCGCCGTCGTGGACTTGTCCCGAGCCGGGGCGACGTTGTTGGAAATAGTGACGAGACCGGATATTAGAAGCGAAGAGCAGGCGGTAGAGACGGTGTCTGATGTCATTCAGATGGCGAGATATTTAGAAATTTCAGACGCGAACATGGAAGATGGGTCGATTCGGGTGGACGTGAACGTGTCCGTGTCAAAGAGAAGAAACGAGGATGACGGCGTCGTCGTTTCGTCGCAACGCACGGAAATTAAAAATCTGAACAGTTTACGATCGATTCGGAACGCCATCAAGTACGAAAAGGAGAGACACGGTAGGTATTTAGACGGCATCGTCGGCGCGGAGAAGATAGAGCGAGAAACGCGGTCGTGGGACGAAAAGTTGAGCAAAACGGTCGTTTTGAGATCGAAAGAATCTCTGCTAGATTATCGATTCATGAGAGAACCGGACGTTTTGCCGATCGTGTTAACCGACGAGGAGATTGAACTCGCGAGAAATTCAGTCGGGGAAATGCCGAAAGCGGCGTTCGAGAGGTTGAAAGCGCTCGGCATTTCCGAAGAACACGCGAAGTTTCTCTCTTTGCATCCGTCTTCGGTGAAATATTTCGACGATATCGTATCCTCGTGCGTCGACGCTTCCGTTTTTCCTTCTTCGTTATCGAAAGAGGACGCGAAGAGCGTAGCAAATTTCGTGTGCGTTGAAATTGTCGGCGCGTTGCGCGACGCCGGGGTGAGCACCAAAGGGAAACCACCGTTTTTAGCCATACAATCTAAAACGAATTTACGTCCGGAGCGCGTACGCGACGTGTTGGAGTCGCTGAAAGTGCGCAAAACCATCTCCGGTCGCATGGCGAAGGACGTGCTGAAATTGTTAGCTCGAAACGACGCGCGCGCAATCGATGAGATCGTCGAACAAGAGCTCGGCGGGTCCCTCATACATGATAGCAGTAACAACGACAACAATAGTAACAGCGATGGTGGAAAAACGGACGATGAAGGAGACGGCAAAACTTTAGATGCGACGTGCCGAAGCGTCGTCGAAGACCTCGCCGAGGAACGCGAAGCGATGAAGAAAAATCCAAAAGTATTCGGCGCGTTTGTCGGCGAAGTCATGAAACGCACGCGAGGTCGCGCCGACCCCAAACAAGTCTCCGCGACGCTCAGAAAACTTTTAGACGAATATCACGTTAGTTACACAACTAGGTAGAGGGTAAAAATATGATGTAATAATAAAATTGACATATTAATTGAGCGGCAATAGCAGAACAAACTTATACACATTACGAAGAGAGAAATGAAAAATCATCATCGCGAAGCGCCTAGCTCGAATGCTTTCTTCGCCTCCACCGAAATCGGATCGTCCCCAACGTACACGTCCAACAAAGCCCTCGCCAACTCGTAACTCTTAAACGTAATCTCCGCTCCAGAAGACGACATGACCATCGCTACATCGCCTCCCGATTCCTTAAACGTAAACGAAATCTTTGCGCCCTTCTCCAATTTCTTCGAACCTCCACTCTTCGAACAAAGCCCATCCCGGATCAACTCTAACTCTTCCAAGGCTAACTCCTCGCACTGTTCCGAATACTCCGCCGTTGTCGTCATGAAGTTACCCTCGTCGTCCTCTTTCGTCGCCATGTCCGTCGCGATGCGAGAAATTCGAGGCACCAACGCCTCCTCGAGCGCTTTGAAAAAATCTTTCCCTTCCACGTTCATGTTCAACTGAATGAGAATCTCCTTCTCGAAGTCGCCGTTTAACAAATCAACATCAGATGCGGTCATTTTGCTCGCATCCGCGTACATCGCCACCGCGTACACTTTCACGGTCAAAATGGCGATTTTCTTCTCCCTAGCGCCGACGCCGAGGAGTTGAAGGTTTGCGTTTTTCTCCGACTTTTCGTTGAATTGAATTTTCGTCGCCGGTTCAGTCACCGACGATGCGCGAACGATTTTTGCGCTTTGTTTTTGTCGTCGAGTTTTAATCTTAATCGCACGACAGGACGAGCGAGAGGAGAAAATGGAGGTTTGCGTCGAGGACGAAGACATCATCGTTATCCAAGGTTTAATAAGTGCGTGCTGCGTGTAAGTGGATAAAGTTTTATGGCGTGCTCGGGATGCTATTAGAAAATACTAAAAAATATGACTACTCACATGTCGCAACGAACGCGCTTCTGCTCTTCTTTCCGCCCATCGCATCGCGCATCACTCGGACGTCACGGTTCCTTCCTCCTCCTCCTCCTCCTCTCGTAGTACTCGTTTTCTACTTTTTCTTTCAACTGGACGATCTCCTCCGGCGTCAAGCCTTCGAACGGGTCTTCTTCTTCTTCTTCTTCTTCTTCATCTTCTTCTTCTTTTCGTTCGCCAAAGCCGTCCTCGTCGTCGCGACCGCGGAGCGACATCCGACGATGTAACTCTTTCAAAGCGCGCTTCTCTCTCTTCTCTCGCAGCGCTCGTTTCGCCTCCTCTTTCTTTCTCGAACTCTTCATCGCGAAATTTCCGAAATAGCCGAACACGCACAAAACCGCCATCGCGAAGAGCGCGTTTTCGGCGCGCGTAAACTGGCGGTTTTTGTGCGTCTCCACGTCCACGGAAACGTGCGCGAAGAGCGGCGAGGACCATTTCTGGACGCTTTCGGACGCGATTTCTTCGGCTTTTTTGCGTCGTTCGACCTCCTCTGGAGATTCTTTTTTTGATGAAGCGGCGCGGGAAGAGGCGGAGGACGCGAATCTTTGTCTTCTTCTCCTCTCTGAGAAGCGCGGCGACGACGACGATGACGATGACGACGAGAGCGCGCGCGAAAAAGCGCGGCGCGTTGGGGAAAAAAGGAGTTCGTTAACAAAAAAAGGGGATTTGGTCGTCGTCGTCGTCGTCTTTATCGCGTCAATCCTCGTCGCGCACGAGAAGCAGAGATGAAACGAATCCTTTCCTCGTCGTCGGAGGTACGAGGCGAACATTATCAATCGCTTTTTTTTTTCTCTCTCGACCGCGGCGAGGCGCGCGCGCGCGTGATGAGAATGCGGCTTTTACTTGTGGTCGTTAAATTACAATTTTCACCTAACTTTTCACATTTCACTAGAACTACGTACTATGCCTTTTATTCATTTTTGTCGTCGACGACGGCGGTATCATCGGCGACGCTTCGTTGTTGTTGTTGATGTTCGCTCTCTAAAACTTCCACGATGGTATCCACCAACCCCTCGGATTCGCGAACGACGTTCAAACCTGGATCGGCAATCTTTCGGAGCAACACGTCTTCCAATTCCTCGCGCAAGGATTTGAACAAGACGGCGACGCGCGGCGCGGCGCGAAACTTGATCCAGTTGTCGCAGCTGGCGCGGAATTTTTCGTGCTCGACTTTGATTTTACCTCCGAAGAGGAGTAATGGGAACGCGCCGATGGCGGTGGCGTCCCGGATGTAGGTTTTCCCGGTTTTCATAATTTCGTGGTAGAGGAGGTACGGTTTCGTGGAGGACGCGTAGCCGGCGCAGACCGAGGACGGGTGCATGTAGACGTCGTCAGACGCGTCTCGTTTCGTTCGGACTTTGACGGTCTGGTACGGGAGTTGGACGGATTTAGCCGCGTGGAGGTCATCGGAGATAGCGACGTTGGGATATAAGCCGCCGCAAACAACCGCTCGAACGAGTGTTTCGTTGGAGGCGTTGCACGAGGCTTCGCGAAGGGCTGCTTCCGTGCGCTGGCGACGATTGGTGGCGGCGGTGGTGGTGGTGGTGGCAGAGTTTGTTTGCGCCGCTTCTTGTAAGAAACCCATTTCGTCGAGCAATTCGCAATACTGTTTCCGCACGTCCGCAATCTGTCGCAAACTTACCGCCGATAAGAAGTGCGTGTTGCAATACTTCCTCTCTCCTGCCGCGCCAAATTTTTTCTTCGCTTCGAGCCAACCGGCGAAGGCTTTGACCAACGTCAAATGGTCGCTGGAACCATCCGGAAGACTCATTTTTTTCTTCGCCGCGTCGGCTTCGTCTCGTTTGTCCATCGGGGATATAAACGGCGATTTGAATCCAACGCACGCGGCGATGGTAAGAATGGGATCTAAAACACCAAACGCGCACGCGTAGACGAGCATTTTACCGAGTCGCGCGTCCACGGGTAACCCGCCGAGATGGACGCCTAAAGGCGTGACGTTTTCGCGCTCGTCGATGACGTCGATTTCTTTTAAAGCCATCATCGCAGAGCTGATGGCCATTTTTGACGGTGGTTCTATGCATTTCGATAGGAAAGCTCTCGGGTCGCTCAATCCCAGGGAGTAAATTTGCAAGACCAACGCGTCCAAAGGCGCGCGAGAAATTTCTGGGATGGCGAAATCTTCCAAAACTTCCGCTTCCGTTTTCGAAGAATACAAATGGAAACAATACCCGGGTTTGACTCTTCCGGCCCGACCTCTTCTCTGCTTCGCCGAAGCTCTAGAAACCCACGCAGTTTCCAAAGACGACGTGCGCGTCTTCGGGTTGAACCGAGTCTCTCGCACTTTACCGGCGTCGATGACGAACACGCAATCGTCAATTGTAATCGACGTTTCGGCGATGTTTGTGGACATGACAACTTTGCGAACGCCCGGCGCCGGTTTCGAAAAAGCTCTTTTTTGCTCCTCCGCCGTCAGCGTGGAATGCAAAGGAACGAGTAAATATTTTGGTGGCGGATTCTTCTTCTCGTCGTCCTCGTCTCGAAGCGAGCTTGGAGCGCGATGCTCGCTTTCATACAGAGAGGCGCGCAAGCGATCGTGCAAAGCTTTAATCTCGCCCATCCCTGGTAGAAAGACTAAAATGGCACCTTCTTCGTAATCTTCAGCGATGTGCGTTACGAGCTGTTCGATTAAATCCAAGTTCACGCAATTTTCGTCCACAATCTGCAACTGACGCATCGTGCTTTCATCGTATTCGCTGTAATATTTTCTCGTTTCATCTGTTATTATTGATTCGTCGACGAAACTTCCCGCGGCGTCTGCGAGCGCCGCCATTTGCTTCGACCTGCGATTACCTCCTCCGGAACCGCCTTTCTTCCTCGCTTGTTGTCCTGCAATTGAAAACTCAGAATTTGGTTCGCACACGTAGCCGCACGCTTCGATGGCATCTTCCAATCGATATTCCTCCACTGGAAACGTCTTTCCTTGCATCGCAACGCTTGGAATTTCTCCAGGGACGACTTGTCTGAAATAGTTCCCGAACAAATCCGCGTCTACAGTCGCAGACATCGCGACGAGATGGAAATCTTCTCGTCGAGACGCAAGGTCTCGTAAAATAACGAGGAGAAAATCAGAAAGCGCGTCTCTCTCGTGAACTTCATCGACGACAACGTGCGAGATGCCAGTCAAGTCTGGATCTTGTTGTAAACGTCTCAACAAAACACCCGTCGTACAAAACAACATTCGCGTCTTGGCGCTCTGTCGAGACTCTAGACGAATCGAGTAGCCAACGGTATCTCCAATCTGCTCGTCGCGTTCGTCCGCGACGCGTTCTGCGACAGCAATCGCACTGATTCTCCGTGGCTGCGTAATGATGATGGATGTGTTTGCGCCGTTTCTCTCGTCGAGTATGGCATTTTCGTAGATGAACTGCGGCACTTGCGTCGTTTTACCGCACCCGGTTGCGCCTGAAATGACGCACGCGCGCGACCGTTTCACCGCTGAAATGACTTCCGATCGAGCTTTCCTTGCCGGTAAGTTTTCGCGAATCTTTTGCATTTCTTTCCATTTTGTAGATGACTTCTTCGCGAGCTCTTTTTCACGAAGTGCGTTGGATATTTCCTTATCGCGTTTCTCTTTTTCGGCTTTTTCTTGCGCCGAGTCTTTCTTCGCGGCTAGGGAGACTTTATCGACAATTGCCGAAGCAATTTCGTCCAAGTCTTCTACATTTTCAACGTCTTCCATCGCGTCCAAATTGGCCTCGCGAGCATCATCTTGCGTTTGCTTAATTTTTTTCGCGAGCCAAGACGTTTTCTTCTTCGGCTTAGTTTCCTTTTGTTGTTGTTTTTCTTCTTCTTCTTCTTCGCGCTCTTCCTCTTCTCGTTCTTTTTGTTTCATCAGGGCTTCTTCTCGTTTCGCTTTTTCTTTCGCTGCGGCTGCTAAAGCAGCTGCTTCCGCAGCAGCGGCTTCCTCGGCTTTCTTTGCAGCGTTTGGGATGATTTTCTTCTTTTTCTTCTTCTTCAACATCGATATGGCGTTCAAATCGGATGCAGAAGACAGATCGACTCGAACCGCGTCTTTGGCAAGTATTTTTCTCTTCTCGTGCTCTCGCTCCCATCGCTCTAATCTCTCCTCCATAGTTTGTGGGACAGTCGAAGCCATCGGAGGAACAGAAGTTGTCTTCTTTTCGCTTTCCTCTTCTTCCTTCTCCTTCATTTTTTCCTTCTTCATGAGCTGCGTGCAATAGGCGATGCGTTGCAATCGTTCCTTCTCTTTTTCTTCCTCTTCCATCTCGGCATTTTCTAAGCGAGCGTAGGTGCGTTGGATGTGCGCACCGCGACCGGTCAATCGAAAAGGAGTTTCCTCTTTCTCTCCGTTGTTATTATTATTATCACTCTTTGACGCGACTATCAATCTTGAACCTCGTTTCGCGCGTTTAAACTTACTCGGACATTTCGCTTTCAAAATAGAGAATAGGTGTTCTCTTAACCACGAGCACAACTCGTAAATCACCGGTTCACCACGACTTTCGATTACTTTTGCCGTGGAAATCGACGCAAGGGTAGAATTCACCGCTCTCTTTGCCTCGTTCGGTAAATATGAATGACGACACTCGCAAATAGCCGGTTCGAATGGGTACCGGCTGCTCTCCGGAAAGTAGACGTCGAGCTCTGCGTTTGGGATTTTAATCCTCTCGCTCTCTTCTATAGGTGTCGCGCTATTTTTTTCGTCCTCGTTCTCTATCGCTATCGCTATCGTCCACGTTTGAACGTGCACATCGTGTGGTCTATCGTTACTAATTTTGAAGTTTTCTTCGCCTTCGATGGATTCCAACGCAGCTTTCTCTTCACTTCGTAAATCTTGCACCCTTTCGAGTTCTTCTTTGGTCAGAGTTGTGCTCTCGTACGGAGGCTGTAACGATCGCAATAAATCCAAAAACGCGTCTTCTTCTATCCAACCGCTCTTTTCCAAAGCTAGCATGGACTCTGCGGTACCAAATCCAGAGTTTTCGCACCGTTTCGCCATGGCTCTTTGGAACAACTTTACAGTCGGATCGTCAACGATGACTTCCCCGTTGTACTCGTTCGATCGATCGACCACGTTGTTCATATTTCTCGCGTTCACGTGTAAAGGCGTCGGAATAATCTTACTGTATTGTCTCTCTGATTTTGCATCGAGCAACGCAGCAAACGCAGCCGGCATTTCCTCTCGAGGTACGCTGAGACACAGAAAATCCAACACGTGGGCAAAACGCTTCGATTGCGCCGCCTTAATTTTTTGCGCTCGCAAGGCTTGTCTCATTTTCATCGCTTTCTCGTCCTCTTCGTCTTCTCCTTCTTCTTCGTCTTCTTCTTCGCTTAACTCTTCCGGGTGCGCCTCCAACGCTTTTTGGACCCACTTCTCCGAAAACCCTTTCTCCACCGCTCGATCGAATACCCGCCTCTCTCGATTTCTCTTCTCCCTCACCTTTTTCAACCGTTTCTGCGCCTGCTCGCGTTCCATCTCCGCCTGTCGAAACGCCTTCTTCGCGTGTTTCTCGTGCTTCTTAATCAACTCAATCGCGTCCACGGTGCTGCTCCCATCGCCTTTCTTCACATTACCACTGCTCATCAAACCTCTTGGCACCGCGTGCACGCTCGCCTTGGACAGATCCGCGGCGTTCCGCGCGTCCGCTTCCCCATCCACCTCGTCCTCTTTCATTTGTTTGCCACTCTTCTTTTTCTTTTTCTCCCGCAAATCTCTCACTTGCTTCGCCATCCTCTCTTGCACCGTCTCGTCCGCGTCTAACGTCGCCACGTCCGACACCGCGTCGCTCGTAAAAATCTTCCTTCGCTCCCCCGCGGCGGCGGCGGCGGAAGAAGAAGAAGACGGCACGATACCTAATCCGTCCGTCTCAAAGTCATCCTCTTCGTTCGCGCCATCACCTCCTCGCCATCCGCGCAAAATAAAAGCCTCGCTCTTCGAATCGTCGTCGTCGTTTTCTGCCTCGCTCTTCTTGCCTCCTCCTCTGAGCGCCGCGGGTGATGCCGATGAACTCGCATCCGCCATCCGCACCGCTTTGTTCATGATTTCAATGGTGCCTCCCCGAGACGTCGTCAGAGTCGAAGAAGCGCCTCTCTTAAACGTCGCCTTCTTCGGCTTCTGCGGTTTTTTACGACCAATCTCCGGTTTCGCTTGCTGGTTCATGCTTCGTTTACGCTTTCTCCGTGTGCGGTTTTTGTCTTCTTCTTCTTCTTCTCACGCGTTCATTTTTTCGTCGCGCGCTCGTGTAACTACTTGTTTGCGTTGTGCTGCATTCGTGTAAAATTGGGCGAGGAGGAGTCCGCGTTCGCGCGGAACCGCGGATTAGCGGATACGAGTTTCGAGTGGTATCGAGCGTTACTTTATTACGTATTCAAATGGCACATTATATATATATATATATATACGATTATAACTTTAATCTCTCTCTGGCGACTTTGGCTGATCCTTCGAGAAACGCGCGTTCTCTCTCCATCTTCTCCTTCCTTTGCTTTTCGATTTCCATTTGCGAATAGCTCGCCGCTAACTGCTTCGAGGCTCTTCGTTTTCCTTTGTTCAAGCTGAAGAGCAAGTTGAATCTTCCGGTGACGATCCAAAAGAGAAAACGCATGGCGTACGCGAACGTCCAAAACGCCATTCGAAACGGCGTCGAGAGGATGAAGAGGAACGCTTTTTCTACGGAGACGGTGGCGGCTTGGAAACGGACGGTCATGAACCATCGCTCGATGAAGTTCGGTTGACGTTCAAAATCGCTCGAGGAGATTTGGATTTTCTCCTCTTCTGCGGCCAGCGCGGCTTTTTGTTGTCTCGTCAACGGTTTCTCCGAGAATCGGAATAAAACCGATCCATCGGCCAGATCCTGACGCTCGCACTCCAACGCTACCATCATTCGCTTCTTTATGTCAGACATTTGCTCTTCCTTTTCTTGTTCTAGTTGCTGCGTTTGCTGGCCGCTCGTGCTCGCTTCTTCCTCGTCCGGAACCATGCTTCCGTACGCCGCGCTGCCGCCGTTCGCGTACTGCTGGTTTCTACTCGTCGTAAACTGTCTCGCGCGCATCGCGTTCTCCGCTCTCGATTTCGCGCCTCGCAAAGGATTTCCCCCAACACCTCCACCTCCCCCAAAGTACGTGCTCGTCGTCGTCGTCGACGACGACGACCGAGTCATCGTCGAGCCAATCTCCGGTTTCTGCCCGTCGAAATCTTCTAAAACGGACGAGCCGCCAAATGAAGATAAGGAGGAGGATTTGTTGTTCGTGTTGATGATGTCGTTAGTGTTGTTGCTAGTATTAATATCATTCGACGCGGAAGTCGTCGTAATCCAAATTCGTCGATCGCATCGCGCGTTTCGTCGTTTTTGATGTCGGCTTTTACTGCTGCTGCTGCTCGGTTTGGGAGCGTTGCTGTTGTTCGCTCTGCCGCTCAGATGCGCGACGGAGGTTAACGCGGAGGAGGACATGTTTGTGCCGCGCGTTCGATAAATCTGCGCGCGTCGTGTAAGTGTGGATGTGTGCGATAACAAAACACGCGAGACGAGAGAAATGGCGCCAAAAAGTTTTGAAAATATCTTTCTCGCATCACAAAAATAGCGCGCGTAAGCGCGCGCGCGTTTAATGTTTATTGGACACGCACACGTGTTGTCTCTCTCTTAAACTCTCTCTTCGTCTCACGGGAAAAAGAATCCCGACGATCGCTCCGTTTGCGCCTTCGCGCTGGTCAGCGGCACGTACGAGACGCCCATTGCGTCAAACTCGGAAACGTTCCCTTTCTCGTCCTTATCGTAGACGCGTAAAGATTGCCAGCCGGTCCCGACGGGACAGATGAGTCGCCCGCCGTTGGCGAGTTGTTTGAGAAGTTTTGTCGGCTTTTCCGGCGACGCCGCACCGACGTGAATGACATCGAACGGGGCGTACGGCGGGTAGCCTTCTCGGCCGTCGGCGAGTTTGAGCACGACCAGCGGTTCCGGACCGGCGAGGTATTTACCTTTGCCGTCTTTTTTGGTGTTTTCGATGGAGAAATCTACGAGCTCTTGGATGTGTTCCACGCCGACGACGATTGGATAATTCGTGTCGTTCAATCCTGGGCGTCTATCTTCGACTTCTTCCGCGCGAATAGACCCCGCGGCGTACGTGTCGTGGTGATCGAGCATGACCGCGAAACACGACGTGAGATACCCGGAGCCGCTTCCAACGTCCAAGACTCTCGAATTTTCTTTAATGCGATCGTGAGCGAGCTCCAAACATGCCGCGTGCATATGCGGCGCAGAAATCGTAGCGTTCGATCCAATCGGCAACGGGTGATCTTCGTAAGCGCTCTCTCCGGAGAAAGGTAAGCAATAGTTTCCGCGATCCACCCTTCGCATGGCATCTATGACCTTTTTCGTCTTCAACACTCTGTTTCGCACGAGCGCATCGACGAGCGAGTCGTTATCGGTACCGTGCGATCTCCACGCCATTGCTTCCCCTCGAAAAAAAGGTAGAAGCTGCTCTCTTCTCGTCGCGTTGTTCCACGCGCGCGCTCTCGCAAACGCTCCTCCTCGCGGTTGTTGTTGTTGTTGTTGTTGTTGTTGTTGTTGTTGTTGTTGTGGTGGTGGTGGTTGTCGTCCTCGTTCCGCGACGCTCTCCGAACCCTGAAGACGAGCGGCGTAAACGACCGCAGATCCCGAAAGAAGAGAA